>ERZ1066121.101-NODE-101-length-77807-cov-19.761112_pt1 | contig 77807 bp, 66 predicted proteins | sample MGYA00382768_ERZ1066121 | MGnify/ENA primary metagenome ERZ1066121 (study PRJEB33369, sample SAMEA5778351) | biofilm metagenome | biome: Industrial cooling water; feature: Water cooling tower basin; material: Biofilm | place: United Arab Emirates | collected...
GGCCAAGGCCATCGCGATGCGGTGGTCGCCGTGGCTGTCGATCGCCGGCGGCGCGTCGGCGGCGAAGGCGAACGGGCTCGCGTGCGGGGCTGTGCCGCCGTCGGTGCTGCCGGGCGGCACGCCGTGGATATCGGCGCCGTCGTCGGTCTCGTCCACACGGACGCCCAGCGCGCGCAGCGCGGCGGACATCGTCGCCAGACGATCCGACTCCTTCACCCGCAGCTCGGCCGCACCGCGGATCCGGGTGATGCCTTCGGCGCAGGCTGCGGCGACGAACAGCACCGGGAATTCGTCGATCATGTCCGGCACCACCGCTTCCGGCACCTCGATGCCGCGCAGTGAAGCGAAGCGCACGCGCAGATCGGCCACCGACTCGCCGCCGTGGCGGCGCTGGGCGGATTCGGCGATGTCCGCGCCCATCGCGCGCAGCACCTGCAGCAGCCCGGTGCGGCGCGGGTTCATGCCGACCGCTTCAAGGGTGATATCCGAGCCCGGCACGATGCTCGCCGCGACCAGGAAAAACGCCGCCGACGACACATCCGCAGGTACATGTACATCGGTCGCGCGCAGCGCGTGCGCGTTGCCCGCACCGCCGCGCACGCGCGCGACGCCCGGCTCGAACTCCACCGGCCAGCCGAACGCGGTGAGCATGCGTTCGGTGTAGTCGCGGGTGGGATGCGGCTCGCGCACCACGGTGTCGCCTTCGGCGTACAGGCCGGCCAGCAGCAGCGCCGACTTCACCTGCGCGCTGGCCACCGGCAGGGTGTAGTCGATCCCGCGCAACGGCAGGCCACCGTGGATGCGCAGCGGCGGCAGGCCGCCGTCGGCGGTGTCGATGCGCGCGCCCATCAGCGCCAGCGGCTCGGTGACCCGGCGCATCGGCCGCTTCGACAGCGACGCATCGCCGATCAGCACGCTGTCGAAGGCCTGCCCGGCCAGCACGCCGGCCAGCAGACGCATGCCGGTGCCGGCATTGCCGCAGTCCAGCGCCTCCGCGCTCGCGCGCAGGCCGCGCAGGCCGACGCCGTGCACGATGCGCGACTGCGGCGAGGGCGCCTCGATCTTCACCCCCAGGCGCTGGAACACCGCCGCGGTGGCGCGGGTGTCCTCGCCCTCCAGGAATCCGTCGATGCGCGACACGCCTTCGGCCAAGGCGGCCAGCATGATCGCGCGATGCGAGACCGACTTGTCGCCGGGCACGCGAATACGGCCCAGCAGCGGCGCACCGGCGCGGGGGGTCCAGTCCTTGCGGTCGGAATCACTCATTGCGTTGCTTGTCCGATGTGTGTGTTGGGCCGATGCCGAATGCAGGCTTCCTGCTGCTGCAGGTCACGCTGCTGCAGGTCACGCTGCTGCAGGTCACGCTGCAGCAGGCGTTCCGTGCGTGCATGCGTGCACGCACACGCAAGCGTGCGACGCGGACGCAGACACGAGCGCGCACGCGCAGGCGAGCACGGACCGCGGAGCGGATGAGCCACCGCGCTCAACGCAGTGCATCCAGCGCATCGAGCAGGCGCCGGTTTTCGTCGGCATTGCCGACCGTGATGCGCAGACAGTGGCCGAGGCCATAGCCACCCATCGGCCGCAGCACCACGCCGGCATCGATCAGCGCGGCGTCCAGCGCCGCGACGCGGGGCTCGTCGCCGGGTTCGGCGAACTGCACCAGCAGGAAATTGGTCTGCGACGGGAATACCTTCAGCACCCCAGCGTGCAACCCGCGCGCGCAGCGCCTCGGCCAGCGCGGCGCGCTGCTCGGCATTGCGCGCCACCACCCACTGCAGATGCTCGGCGTCGCCGAGCGCGGCCTCGGCCGCGGCCAGCCCGGCGCTGTTGACGTTGAAACTCTCGCGCACGCGTTCGAGCACCGCGATCAGGCACGGATGCGCGACCGCATAGCCGATGCGCAGCCCGGCGAGCGCGTAGGCCTTGCTGAAGGTGCGGGTGACCAGGAGGTTCGGATGGCGTGCGACGAGCGTCAACGCACTCGCCCACTCCGGCGCGTCGACGAACTCGGCATAGGCCTCGTCCACCACCACCAGCACGTTCTCCGGCACCCGCGCCATGAACGCGGTGAAAGCCTCGGCGCCGTACCAGGTGCCGGTGGGGTTGTTGGGATTGGCGAGGTACACCAGGCGCGTGCCGGCATCGATGGCCGCGGCGATGGCGTCGAGATCGTGGCCGCGCGGCATCGGGTGATCGTCCGGATGACACTCGGCCACCCGCAGCGGCGCGCCTGCGGCCTGCGCGGCGATCGCGTAGACCGCGAACCCGTGGCGCGAGGCGACCACCGCCGCATCGGGGCCGGCGAACACCTGCGCGATCTGCATCAGCAGCTCGTGCGAACCGTTGCCGAGCAGGATCTGCGCGCTGTCGATGCCGTGATGCGTGGCGAGCGCACGCTTGAGATCGCCGCCGAGCGGGTCGGGATAGCGGAAGCTGTCGTGGATCGTGCCGAGCACCGCCTCCTTCGCGCGCGGGCTGGGCCCGTGCGAGTTCTCGTTCGACCCCAGTTCCACAAGCACGCGCCCACGACCTTCGGGCCCTTCGAACCTGCGCCGGAACGCCACCAGGTCATGCCCCGGGTCATACGCCCGCAGACGCTGGATGCCGGGTTGGGCGAGCGCGGAGAAAAAGGCTTCGTGGGTCATGGGAGAGCCGGGAATAGGGAATGGGGAGTCGGGAATGGGAACAGCAACGCTGACGGCCGTCATGTGCCCGGCAGATCAGCACACAGAGAATCGGCACAGGCCAATGTGTCGTGCAGGCGATCGATCAATACCAGTCGACTGAAACCACGCGGCTGCATTCGCGCTCTTGCGATTCCCCACTCCCGGCTCCCCATTCCCTGCCCTCAAGGCACCGCCACCGGGTACGACCCCAGCACGCGCACGTCGCCGGCGTAGGCGTCGATATCGGCCAGGGCGTCCTTGAGCGGCGATTCCTCGGCGTGGCCGGTGACGTCGATGAAGAACGCGTACTGCCAGAGCTTGCCGTGGGCGGGGCGGGACTCGATCCGGTTCATGCTGATGCCGCGGCGGGCGAGCGGTTCGAGGATCTTGTACAGCGCGCCTGGCTGGTCGCGGATGAAGACCAGCAGCGAGGTGCGGTCGTTGCCGGAGCTGGGGAAGGAGCTGCGGCCGATGACCAGGAAGCGGGTGGTGTTGTCGGCGCGGTCCTGGATCGGCCCGGCCACCACCTTCAGGCCGTAGACATGCGCAGCGTTCTCGCCGGCGATGGCCGCGGTGTCGTCGGCATTGCGTGCGCGGCGCGCGGCCTCGGCATTGCTGACGGTCGTGTGTTTTTCGGCCTTCGGCAGATGCTGACGCAGCCAGCTCTTGCACTGGGCGAGCGAGAGCGCATGCGAGTACACGCGCTCGATGTCCTCGATATGCCCGGTGCGCGACAGCAGGTACTGGTGCACGCCCAGCTCGATTTCGCCGCAGATCATCAGCGGCGAGGTCAGGAACAGATCCAGCGTGCTCTGGATGGTGCCGGTGCCGGAGTTCTCCACCGGTACCACGCCGAAATCGGCGTTGCCGGCCGCGACCTCGTCGAAGACTTCCTCCACCGTCGCCAGCGGCAGCGCCTTGGCCGAATGGCCGAAATGCTTGTAGACCGCCTGCTGCGAGAACGTGCCCTCCGGGCCCAGATACCCCACCCGCAGCGGCTCCTGCTGTGCCAAGCACGCGGACATGATCTCGCGGAACAGGCGCACCAGCACTTCGTCGTTGAGCGGGCCCTCGTTGCGGTCGACCACGCGACGCAGCACCTGCGCCTCGCGCTCGGGGCGGTAGTAGTCCACCGCCGCCGCCAGCTTGCCCTTGGCCTTGCCCACCTGATGCGCCCAGTTCGCGCGCTCGGCGATGAGCGCCTGGATCTGGCGGTCGAGGCCATCGATCTGCTCGCGGACAGCCTGCAGATCGGGCTTGCCGGTCAGGCCGGCCAGCGCAGCCGGCGGGGCGGGCTTTGCGGGGCGAGGCTTTGCGGCGCCAGGCTTTGCGGGGCGCGACTTGTGCGCACCGGGCTTGCCGGCGGTCGCGCCTGCGGCCGATCCGGACGCAGCCGCATCGGCCCCGGTCGTGCCCGGGGCCTTCGATTTCGCCGCACTCGGCCTGGCCGCAGTCGACGAGCGCTTGTCCGCGGGTGTGGCCGGGGCGTCCGGCTTGCGGCCGGAAGGCCTGCGAGGTGTGCTTGCCATCGAGAAGGTCTCAGAGCGTCAGTCGGGCCGGATCGGAACGCACCGGGCTCAGCCGTGGCGCTGCTGGAAATCGCGCATGAAATCGACCAGCGCCTGCACCGCCTCGATCGGCAGCGCGTTGTAGATCGACGCACGCATGCCGCCGACCGCGCGATGCCCCTTGAGCGCGAGCAGGCCCGCGGCCTGCGCCTGGGCCAGGAAGGGCTTGTCCAGCGCTTCGTCGTGGAGCATGAAAGGCACATTCATGCGCGAACGCACGGCCGCGGCAACCTCGTTGCGGTAGAAACCGCCCGAGCCATCGATCGCCGAGTACAGCAGGTCGGCCTTGGCGCGGCTGCGGCGGGCGAATTCCTCCACGCCGCCTTCGTCCAGCATCCAGCGCACGTTGAGGCCGAGCATGTACCAGTTCCAGGTCGGCGGGGTGTTGAGCATCGACTCGGCCTTGGCATGCGAGGCGTAGGTGAAGATGTCGGCGCGCGGCTGGCCGGCGCGCTCCAGCAGGTCCTTGCGCACGATGACCACGGTGATGCCCACCGGGCCGAGGTTCTTCTGCGCACCGGCATAGATCACGCCGTACTTCGAGATGTCCACCGGCTCGGACGCGATGCTGGAGCTGAAATCGGCGACCAGCGGTACGTCGCCCACGTCGGGGGTGTCCCTGAACTCGATGCCGTGGATGGTCTCGTTGGCGGTGATGTGCACGTAGGCGGCATCGGCGGAGAGCTGCCAGTCGGCGCGCGCGGGAATGTCGCGGAAACCGCCGGTCTCGCTGCTCGCGGCCACGCGCACGTCGACATAGGGCTTGGCCTGCTTGACCGCGGTCTTGCCCCAGTGGCCGCTGAGCACGTAGTCCACGGCTTGGCCGGGGGCGGCGATGTTCAGCGGAATGAGCGCCTGCTGGGTGGTCGCGCCGCCGGACAGGAACAGCACGGCGTAGTCGTCGGGAATCGACATCAGGCTGCGCAGGTCAGCCTCTGCCTTGGCCGCGACTTCGATGAATTCCGGGCCGCGATGGCTGTGTTCGACGATCGAGGCCCCGGAGCCGCCCCATTCCAGCATCTCTTCCTGCGCCTGGCGCAGCACGCGCTCGGGCAAAGTGGCGGGACCGGCACTGAAATTGAAGGCGCGCGACATCGTGACATCCATACGAGGTGGGGTGGGCTGCCGAGTATGCCGCAGCGCACCATCGTTGTGGGACGCAGACGGCGCTCCAAGGCCGTTTTCATGGCGTTTTCCAGGGCGCATGCGGCCGGCAGCGGGAGGCGACAGGGAATTTCGGTTTCACGCGCAACCGATCGCCCTGTGCCTGCGTCTTATAGTGGTCCCGTTCGCCCCATCCGGAGCCCCGCCATGCCGCTGCCCCCTTCCCTGCGCGACGCCCTGCGCATTCCCGCCTCCGAGATCACCGACGAGGCGGTCTACCGCGACCGGCGCCGGCTGATGCAGCTGCTGGCGGCGAGCCCCGCCCTCGCCCTGGCCGGCTGCGCCGAAGCCGAACCGCCGCCGGCCCCGGCGAAGGTCGTCATCCCGCCGGAGAAGCTCAAGGCCGGCCTGGGTACCGACGAAACCCTCACCCGCTACGAGGACGTCACCAGCTACAACAACTTCTACGAGTTCGGCACCGGCAAGAACGACCCCTCGGAGGCGAAGAAGACCCTGCGCACTTCGCCGTGGAAGGTGGCGGTGTCGGGCGAATGCGCGAAACCGGGCACACTCGACCTCACTGAACTGCTCAAGGGTCTCAAGCCCGAGGAGCGGGTCTACCGGCTGCGCTGCGTGGAGGGCTGGTCGATGGTGATCCCGTGGCTGGGCGTGCCGCTGGCGTCGGTGCTGAAGAAGTTCGAACCGACCTCGAAGGCCAAATTCGTCGCCTTCACCACCCTCGCCGACCCCGAGCAGATGCCTGGCGTGCGCTACCCGTCGATCGACTGGCCGTATCGAGAGGGCCTGCGCATCGACGAGGCGATGCACCCGCTCACCCTGCTCGCCACCGGGCTCTACGGCAAACCGATGCCGCAGCAGAACGGCGCGCCGGTGCGCCTGGTGGTACCGTGGAAATACGGGTTCAAGAGCATCAAGTCGATCATCGAGATCCGCTTCGCGGAGAAGATGCCCAAGACCTCGTGGAACATGCTGCAGCCCAGCGAGTACGGCTTCTTCAGCAACGTCAATCCCGAAGTCGACCACCCGCGCTGGAGCCAGAAGACCGAGCGGCGCATCGCCGGCAGCGGCAGCAAGCTGTTCGCCGAGCGCATCCCCACCCGCATGTTCAATGGCTACGCCGAGCAGGTGGCGGCGCTCTACAAGGGCATGGATCTCAAGAAGTGGTACTGAGGTGCACTGCGCGCATGCGCGTCGGCGCGCCAGCCTCCATCGCACGACGGCCCGCGCGCCACGCCCGAGCCGAACGCCCACTCCCTCCACTTCCATCGCCGCGCACACCCATGCCCAAACGCTCGCCCGCACTGATCGCCGCCAAGGCCCTCGTCCACGCCCTGTGTCTGACCCCGCTGGCCATCCTGTCCTGGCAGTTCTGGGATGTCTGGCGCAACGGCAGCGACGCGCTGGGTGCGGACCCGGTGGCCGAGATCGAGCACCGCCTCGGCATCTGGGCCCTGCGCCTGCTGCTGATCGCGCTGGCGGTCACGCCGCTGCGGCAGCTCACCGGGCAGCCGGTGTTGATCCGCTTCCGGCGGATGCTCGGGCTCTACGCTTTCGCCTACGCCAGCCTGCATCTGGCGGCCTACCTGGCGCTGGACCTGCGCGGCTACTGGACGCTGATCTTCGAGGAGATCGTGAAGCGGCCGTACATCACCGTGGGCTTCCTCGCCTGGCTGCTGCTGGTGCCGCTGGCGGTGACTTCGACCCAGGGCTGGATCCGGCGCCTGGGCCGGCGCTGGGGGCAGCTGCACAAGCTGGTGTACGTGATCGGCATCCTGGCCGTGCTGCATTTCTGGTGGCTGGTGAAATCCGACCTGCGCGAGCCCGCGCTGTACGCCGGCATTCTCGCCCTGCTGCTGGGTTGGCGCATGGTGCAGGCCTGGCGCCGCCGGCGCCGCGTGGCCGCTGCGATGGATGCGGTCGGCCGCGCGTCGGGACCGACGAGCGCCTGATCGACGAGCGCCTCATCGACGAGCGCCTGATTGACGAGAGATTGATCGACGAGAGATTGACAGACGAGCGCTCGGCCGAGGACAGCAGCTCGACAGGCGTCGCGCTGGATGGCCGTATGGGCAGTGCGCATGCATATCCATCGTGGAATCGTCCGCGACGGGCGTCCTGAAGAAACCGCCGTGACGCCGGCCTCAGGCGACAGCCTCAGCCACCGCCCCACAGCAGCAGGGCCGCCATCGCGCTGGCCAGCCCCGCGGCGGCAAGCAGAAGCAGCCACGGGCGCCGCAGACTGGGCGCGGACGGCTGCACCCGTTCGGGCGCAGGGTCGGGCAGGTCGCGGGTCTGTCCGAGCTGGCGCAGGCTGCGCGCAGGCGCCTCGATCACGAATCGATGATGGGTATCGAACACGATCTGATCGCCCGGCTGCAGCAGGGCGTCGCGCACCGGCATGCCGTTGACCATGCTGCCCTCGCCCGTCGCCAGATCGCGCAGCACGACCTGACGGCCGATCATCTCGATCCGCGCGTGGCGCTCGGGAAAGGCCGGGTCGTCGATGCGGATATCGGCGTCGGCGCTGCGGCCGACCAGGCGTGGCGCTTCCAGGGTGAAACTGCGGCCGTGGTAACGCCCGCCGACTGCCCGCACCAGCACCCGGGCATCGCCCTGGAACTCGCCCGGGGTATGCCGCAGTGCATCGGGCAGCGGTTCCGGTGCGCGCTCGGGCACCAGCAGCATTTCCACGCCGTCGAGATAGATCGCATCGCCCGGCCGCAGCATCGCCATCCGCCGCACCGGACGGCCGTTGACATGCACGCCGCGCGCACCGTCGGCCACCGTCATCCAGGCACCGCGGCGGTCCAGGTACAGACGGATAGTCGGGCCATCGCGGTCGTCGACCAGGCCCACGGTATCGCCGATACGGCCGATGCAGTGCACCCCGTCGCCGAGGGGCATGTCGGGATGATGATGTTCGGGGAAGCGCAGCTTCAGACGTTCCATGCGGCGGCAATCTATCACGGCCTCGGCAAACCCTCACCCGCTGCGCGGCGGCGGCCCAGGCGGGTCAGCGATCGGATCCGTGCTCGACTGCATGCTCGACGCCATGCTCGACTGCGTGTCCGACTCCGCCTGTGGTTCGGCGCCCGGGCCGGCCCCCTTGGAACCGGTGCGCCGCCTGCGCACAATACGCGACCGCCCGAGGAGACCCGCCATGTCCGGCATCGATATCCGCCACACGCACTCGCTCAAGCCGAAAGAGGCGCGCAAGGCGGTGGAACAACTCACCGAAAAGTTGGCCGAGCGATTCGATATGGAATACCACTGGGAAGGCGACCGCATGCATTTCACCCGGTCCGGTGTCGACGGCTTCATCACTCTCGGTGCGAAGGACCTGCACATCAGCGCGAAGCTGGGCTTTCTGCTGTCGGCCTTCCGCGGCCCGATCGAACACGAGATCCAGCGGGTGCTGGACGAACGCTTCACCTGAACCCGTGCGGGCCTCGCGCGTCGGGGCCCGCGACCTGCAGCCCGGCCCTCGCCGGCTCCGCTCTGCCTCCCGCCGGTCACCTCAAGCCGGCAGCGGCACGGCGGCGGCCCCGAGCCGGGCCGGGATCAAGCCCGCTTGCCGCGCACGCGGCGCGGCCCGGAGCGCCCTGCTGGCCTGCGCGCCACGTCGAATGGCTCGGGATGCCCCGCGAACAGGCGACTCGCGACCTCACGCTCGGCATGTTCGATGTCGGCCACGAAGGCCGGCACATCGTCCAACTCGGCATAGGCGCCGAATCCGCGCTCCAGGAACGACTGCAGCTCGCCCAGGCCCATCGCCTTGGCCGGGCCGCGCAGCACACTCAGCAGCGTGGCCACACCCCGGGTCTTCAGCGCGACGCCCAGGCCGTGACCGGCCTTCGCGATCAGGTCGATCTGGTGGCTGCGCAGCATCGGCAGGCCCACACTGCGATAGGCCTTGCCGTAGCGCTCGACATCCAGCGTCCGCGAACGCGGCGCCATCGTCTGCAGGGTTTCGGCCATGCGCAGATCGAAGGCATGGCTCAGCGTGGCCAGCTCGATCGCATCGCACAGCGTGTCCACAAGGCCGGCCGGCAGCAGCCGCTGCATCTTCGGCGCGACCCGGGCGATGTCGGCGTCGCGACGGCTGAAGTCGCGGTCACCGTAGAGGTCGCTCAGGAAGAACTCCGCCGCCGGTCGCCGGCCTGGATCGTCGAGAAAGGCCTCGAAGCTCTGCGCCAGTCGCGCCGATTGCCAGCGCCGCAGCACCGGCAGCCACTCCAGTGCATTGCGCGGGTCGCGCTCGGGGTCCAATGCCGCCTGATGCCAGGCCAGGCGGCGGGTGAGTCGGTCTGCAAGTCGCTGTCTGCTCATGCCGGCAGAAATAGGGACCCGCACCGCTCCGGTCAAGCCCGAGGCGACAGATCGCATGCACGTCGCATCGCCCGTGCACATCGCATGGGCATCGCCAGGGATCACTTCGCCCGATCCACATCGCGCCACAGACCGTGGGCACGACGCGGCTCCCGTGGCGTTTGCGCTTTGCGATCATGCACTTGCATCGACGCAAACGGCATTGCACCAAGGTCCATCCAAACCCGAGGCTTTGCTCCGTCCAAGTGGGCTACACTCGGGTAATTTCCTTGCGTGTGCATTCATGCTGTCTCTCCACGAAGCCCCGCGTCCCGCGGGCGCCCTGCCGACCCGCCGCGGCGCGCGCAAGCGCGCGACGCCCACCACCGCAAAGATCGGACTGGCCATCGCCGGCGGCGGCCCGATCGGCGCCATGTACGAGTTGGGTGCGCTGCGCGCGCTCGACGAGGCGCTGGATAATTTCGACCTGACCCGCGCCGACTGCTACGTCGGCGTGAGCAGCGGCGCGTTTCTTGCCGCCGGGCTGGTCAACAAGATCACCACCGCGCAGATGTGCCGGATATTCATCACCGGCGACAGCGACGACGTGCATTTCCGGCCCGAGACCTTCCTGCGGCCTGCGGTGTTCGAATACCTGCGCCGCGCTTCGGCGCTGCCGCGGCTCACCCTGGACTGGTGGGGCAGCCTGCTCAACCCGCGCGAGTCGCGGCTGTCGGACTGGATCCTGCGCTTCGGCGGCCTGGTACCGGCGGGGTTGTTCGACAACGCCGAGGTGGAGCGCTTCCTGCGCGAGATCTTCGGCCGTCGCGGGCGCACCAACGACTTCCGCCAGCTCGAGCGCGACCTGTTCGTGGTCGCGGTGGATCTGGACAGCGGCGAAGCCGTGCGCTTCGGCGACGAGGGCTGGCGCGACATCAGCATTTCCAAGGCAGTCCAGGCCAGCGCCGCCCTGCCCGGCCTGTATCCGCCGGTCGAAGTCCGCGGCCGGCACTACGTCGACGGCGCGCTGCGCCGCACCATGCACGCCTCGGTGGTGCTGGAGCGCGGCATCGACCTGCTGCTGGGCATCAACCCGCTGGTGCCCTTCGATTCCACCCAGGTCGACAGCAACGCCGGCATCGGCGGCGAACAGCAGGCGCACCGCATCTGGCAGGGCGGTCTGCCGGCGGTGATGTCGCAGACCTTTCGCACCCTGCTGCAGTCGCGCATGCAGGTCGGCCTGGCCAAGTACACCCAGCAGTTCCCCGACATCGACCAGCTGATCTTCGAGCCCAACTCGAACGACGGCGAGATGTTCTTCACCAACGTCTTCAGCTTCGCCAGTCGGCGACGGGTGTGCCAGCTCGGCTACCGCAACACGCTCAACGACCTGCGCACGCGGGCGGACACGCTGGCCCCGCTGCTCGCCCGCCACGGCATCCATCTGCGCGAGGACATCCTCGCCGACCGTCATCGCACCGTGCTCAGCGGCCTGGGCGTCCGCCCGCCGCGCAGCACAGAAACCACCGCCCGCCTGCGCCGTGCGCTGGACGAGGCCGAGCACCTGATCGCACGCCGCACGCGCGGCTGATCGCTCCGGCCGGAGCCTGCGCGCATTGCGCGCACAGGCCGCGCCGTGCCGCCATCGGCACTGCGGGCATGCGTTGTGCAGGATGCCCGCGTGTGCGCCGGAGCCTTGTGTGAATACTCTAGACAAACGGCGCATTCTGTCGGGCAATCGATCACGCGCCCACTGGGAGGGCATCATGGCCAAGTTGAAGAAAACCGCGAGCAAGAAATCCACCGCCGGCAAGGCGTCCGCCAAGCCCGAGATGGAACGCCTGTCCAAGACCATCAGCGAGTCCGCACAGCAGGTCTGGCTGGCCGGCGTCGGCGCGTTCTCGCGCGCGCAGGCCGAAGGCACCAAGCTGTTCGAGGGCCTGGTGAAGGAAGGCATGGGTCTGGAACAGCACATGCGCAAGTTCGCCGGCGGCCGCGCCGAGATCGTGCGCGACGCCGTCGAGAACCGCGTCGGCCAGGCGCGCGACCGCGCCACCGATACCTGGGACAAGCTCGAGAAGGTCTTCGAGGACCGCGTGCAGCGCGCGCTGGTCAAGCTCGGTGTTCCGGGCCGCGACGATCTGAACGAGCTGACCGAGAAGGTCGAAGCCCTCACTGCCGAACTGCGTCGCCAGGGCGGTGCCGCTCCGGCCCGCAAGGCCACCAAGAAGGCCGCACCGAAGAGTGCTGCGCCGAAGAAGGCTGCCGCGAAGAAGGCCCCGGCCAAGCGCGCGCGCAAGGCCAAGGCCGAATCGGCCCCGGCCAGCGAGGCCTGATCCACACGTCACACCCGCGTGACCGGCCGCCGCGTCGGTCACGCATGAAGGTCCACGCTGCACCCGGCGATGTCGCTCGACATCGCGCCGCCTCCTCTCTCCGGGCGGTTGCAGCGACTTCCATCGGGAACGCCTGCCGGGCGCCCCTGCGTGTTCTTGCTTCACCCGCCGAAGACCCCGACCGTAGCTCCCCTCCCCTCACGGCATCGGATCGGCGGGTTTTTTTTGCCTGCGGATCGCGCCACCGGCGGCTATTGGCCGGATCGAGGGCGCTGTCCGGACCGGCGCCGGGCACAGCGAGGCCGATGATGGGGAGCGGTGCAGCGCTGCGGACCTGCGCAGAAACGACGAAAGGCAGCCCTTGGGCTGCCTTTCGCATGTGACGGGCTTCGATCGCGGACGGGCGCCGGCCAGCCGCGCGGCTTACCAGTGCACGCCGCGCATCAGCGCCGCGAAGGCGATCTGCTCCTGGCTCGGTGCCGACTCCTTGCCTGCGCCCTTTTCGCCCTTGGCGGCCGCCGAGTCGGGGAACAGCTCGAACGCGGTGTTCATGATGACCTCGTAGGCCTTCGGCGCCACCGCGTTGAGCAGCGCCGAGAAGATGCCCAGACGCGTGGCGATCCGCCCCGGCTTCTCGATGATGCCCTTGACCACCAGGTCGGCCGCTTCGTCGGTGCTCAGCGTGGGCACGCTCTCGTACATCTTGGTTGGCGCGATCATCGGCGTGCGCACCAGCGGCATGTTGATGGTGGTGAAGCTGATGCCCTTGCCCGACAGCTCGCCCTGCGCGCAGCGGCTGAACGCGTCCAGCGCCGCCTTCGAGGCCACATAGGCCGAAAAGCGCGGCGAATTGGCCAGCACGCCGATCGAGCTGATGTTGATGATATGCCCCTTGCGGCGCTGCACCATCGCCGGCATGAAGCCCATGATCAGGCGCAGGCAACCGAAATAGTTCAGCTGCATGGTCCGCTCGAAATCGTGGAAGCGGTCGTAGCTCAGTTCGATCGAGCGGCGGATCGAACGCCCGGCGTTGTTGATCAGGATGTCGACGTGCCCGTGCTCCTTGAGCACCGTGGACACCAGCCGGTCGCAGTCGGCCATGTCGGCCAGATCCGCGGTGTAGGCGAAGACCTTGCCGCCCTTGGCCTTCATCTCGTCGCGCACCCGGTAGAGCTCTTCCTCGCCGCGGGCGACGATGATCGTCACCGCGCCGGCTTCGGCCACACGCTCTGCGGTGGCCAGGCCGATGCCGGAAGAACCGCCGGTGATCAGCACCACCTTGTTGCGGACCTTGCCCTTCAGCGTGCGGTCGACGAACAGGTCGGGGTCCAGATGGCGCTCCCAGTAATCCCACAGGCGCCAGGCGTAGGTCTCCAGGCGCGGCACCTCGATCTTGCTGCCCTTCAGCGCGCGCTCGGTCTCGCGGTTGTCGAAACGCGTGGGATAGGTGATGAACTTCATCACTTCCTTGGGGATCTTGAAGTCGCGCAGCAGCATGCCGATGAAGCGCTTCACCGGCGGCAGGCTGCCGACCGCCCCGCGGATTCCGCTGGGCACGAACGCGAACATGCGCGCGTCGAGGCGCATCGTCATCTCGGGGGTGTGACCGGCACGGGCGAAGGTGTTGAGCACCTCGCCCACGCGCATCGGCTCCGGATCCACCAGGTGGAAGCAGTGCCCGTCGAGCTTCGGCTTGTGCGCGATGTGGTCCATCGCATCGGCGACGAAGTCGACCGGGACCACGTTGATGCGACCGCCTTCCAGGCCCAGCATCGGCATCCACGGCGGGAACATCTCGCGCAGTTTCTTCAGGAAGGTGAAGAAGTAGTAGGGGCCATCGATCTTGTCCATTTCGCCGGTCTTCGAGTGGCCGACGACCATGCCCGGGCGGTAGATGCGCCACTTGATGCGCTTTTCCGCGCGCACCAGACCCTCGGAATCGTGCTTGGTGCGCAGGTACGGGTCGTCCAGACCCTCGGCTTCCTCGAACATGTCCTCGCGGAAGATGCCGGGGTACAGCCCGGCCGCGGCGATCGAGCTGGTGTGGTGGAAGCAGCCGGCACCGATGGCGGCGGCCAGATCGAGCGCATGCCGGGTGCCGTCGACGTTGGCCTTGCGCTGGCTCTCGGCGTCCGCGGTGAGGTCGTAGATCGCCGCAAGGTGGAAGAAGTGCTTGATTTTCCCGTTGAGATTGCGGAGCTGCGCGGCGGTCAGACCGCACTTCTCGGCGGTCATGTCGCCGTGAACCGCGACCACGCGCTTGGGATCCCAGCCCATTTTCTTCGCGAGGGCGTCGAACTTCTTCTGCGAGTCCTTGCGCACCAGCGCGTAGACCGTGCCCTTGCGTTTGAGCAGATTGTCGACCAGAAAGCGCCCGATGAACCCGGTGGCGCCAGTCACGAAATACGTCATGTCCTCACCCTCATCCGTATCGGCCGCGACGCGGCCCCCGGCGCCTAACTTGCCAGAGCGGGCCGGCGAGGACAATCCAAGGCCGTCCCTGCACTGCCGGCCGGCCACCCTCCGCAGGCGGGCACTGCGCGCCCCGGTTCGCGGCGACGCCCCGCCGCGACACCCTGCGAGCGCGCCGCGCACGAGGTTGACCCGCCCCTCCCGCCGTGCTGAGATGCCGGCTCCACAGGAGGGTCATCCGTCATGTCCGATCTCGACACCCGTTTCGAACAAGCCGCCAAAGACGTGCAGGGCCTGTCCGAGCGCCCCGACAACGACACGCTGCTGCGGCTCTACGCCCTCTACAAGCAGGGCGCCGAAGGCGACGTCAAGGGCGACAAACCCGGTTTCTTCGATTTCGTCGGCACCGCCAAGTACGAGGCCTGGGCCAAGCTCAAGGGCACCGGGCAGGAAGAGGCCAAGCAGAAATACGTCGACCTCGTGAAAAAGCTGGTGGGCTGAGGCTGGACTGAGGCGTACTTTCCGCCCCAGTCCACCGGCAGTCGAACCGCCCACCCACGCATGGCCCGCCAGACCCGACAGCGCATCCTCGACGCCTCGCTTGCGATGTTCAACGCGCAGGGCGAGCCCAACGTCACCACCAACCACATCGCGGACGAGCTGGAGATCAGCCCCGGCAATCTCTACTACCACTTCCGCAACAAGGACGACATCATCGAACACTTGTTCGGGCGCTACGAGGAGCGCATGGACGAGGCGCTCGCCGCACCCAGCGGCCGCCTGCCCGAACTGGAAGACATCTGGCTGCAGCTGCACCTGGTGTTCGAATGCATCTGGGACTATCGCTTCCTGTATCGCGACCTGGTCGAGATCGTCGCCCGCAACCGCCGGCTCCGCATGCGCTTCGCGCGCATCCTCAAGCGCGCCGACGAGCGCGCGCATCTGGTCATGCGCGGGCTCAGCCAGGCCGGCATCATGCGCGGCACGGCCGACGAGCTGGAAGCGGCCTCGACCAACGTGCTCGTGCTGTCGACCTTCTGGCTGAACTACGCCGCGGTACGCGGCGACAAGGACGAGCAGCAGGCGATCCGCCAGGGCATCATCCAGGTGATGATGCTGCTGGCGCCGTTCCTGCGCGATGCCGAACGCGTGCATCTGAACACGCTGATCCAGGCCTATCGCCACTGAGGCGCACCGAGCCGGTCGGACATCACGCACGCGGATTGCGATTACGGTCACGCGGTCCTGCAATTCACATGTTGCACAGGACGCAGTAGCGGCGTAGCGTCGAATCCAACAGGGACTTCGGGGCATCCGCCCCGCCACGGACTGGACGATGCCGACACTCCCTTCCGCCATGATGGCCGCAGGCGTGCTTCGCAGGGACCCAGCGCACGCGCTCGCGGGACTGTCGCGCCGCACGCGACGCCGACTGTCGGTATCCCATCGGCCACGACGCAACAGCACAAGGCGCTCGCACATCTGCGGGCCGCTGACAGCCTTGGCATACGAATCGACCCCATCGCTTTCAACCCGCCACGCACGCACCCCGCGCGCGCGGCATTTTCCGTCCATCGTCAAAAGGAGATCACGACGTCCATCGTTCTGAAAACCAGCACTTTCGTCGTAGCGGTCGGCGTACTTCTCGCGATCTTGCCGCAGCAGGCACAAGCGGGCGATCCCTACTACTGCCGGCAGCAGTATCAGTATTGCCTGAGCCTGGGTGTGGACCCCGATGTATGTCGCGACGAGTACTACTACTGCCGCACCGGGTACTACCCGGTGCGTTCGGGCGCGATGGCGGCTGCGCCGACCCGCCGCGACTGCCGAGCCCGGTCGAACAACAAACAAGAACGCGAGGGCGTCCCGCGTCGCCCTTGCCAGAACCCATAAGGAGATAACCTCATGCGTATCGCATTCAACACCATCGCTCTCATCGGCTCCATCGGAGTCGTGCTTCTCGCGCCTCAACGGGCGAGCGCAGCGGATGAGTTCACTTGCAGGATGGCGTACTACGAGTGTCTCGCCTCTGGCATCGATGTCTACACCTGCCGCGACGAATTTTACTTCTGCCGCGGCTTGCCGATCCCCGTACGCGGCGGGGAGCCGGTCGCACGTCCCGAATGACCTGATCGTCAACGTCTTACCCGCAAACGAAACGGGCGCCGATGGCGCCCGTTTCTTCATTCCGGGGAGTGAAGCCCCCGGCAGGATCGACTTCGTCAGGATCAACCCTTGCGGCTGCGACGCACCGGCTTGCGCGCGGTACGCGCGGCAGGAGCGCGACGACCGGCCTTCTTCGCCGCCGGCTTGCGCGTGCGACGGGTGGCGCGGCGCGGCTTGGCCAGGCCGAAACGGGCGGCCAGCGGGGCGACGGCGGTTTCGATCTTGCCGTAGGCTTCACCGGCGACGGCTTCGATCTTGCCGTAGGCTTCGGTGGCGCCGGCTTCGACCTGCGCGCGCGCCGACTGGGCGACATCGACCAGATTGCTGCGGGCTTCGATGACGGCGTCGACGGCCTGACGGCGGGCGTCGACCAGACGGGTGACGAGCGCCTCGGCGGCAGCCTGGCCCTGACGACGGGCGATGACAGCCAGGCCGAGACCGGCAAGCCACAGGTGACGCGGGCTCGCGTCGACCGGGGCGGCGGTGCGGGCAGTGCGGGACTTCTTGGTGCGGGCCATGATGTTCTCCGTGGGGTTGCCGCAGCGCGGCTGTGGGGACAGGAGCATCATGCGTCGTCCGCTCCGAGCAAACACACTACTGCGGGCAGACCAGACACCCGCCACGGGGATCTCGTGCGCGGGTCTTGTGCGCGGGTCTCGTGTGCGCATTCCCGCCGCGCATCCCCATGCACGCGCGCGCGCCAGCGACGCCGCAGGGCTTGCCTGAACCGGCGTCTCGCGGGATGCTGGCGCGATCCGCAGACCGCACCGCCGCGTGCACACCGACAAGAGGACAAGATCATGGCCAAACCCGCATGGGCCGCTTTCCCGCACGACGCCAAGGGCTTCGCCTACGCCGGCGACGCCCTCAAGAAAGCCTGGCCCAAGCTGCACGCCGGCGATTGCGAACCCTACCCCGACGCCAAGCGCGCGCAGGCGCTGATCGACGCCGCCGGCAAAGCCGCGCCCAAGGGCAAGGATGCCGCAGCGCTGGCCGAGGCCCTGCAGGAGGCCTGGCGCGCCTTCCATCGCGGCGACTTCAAGGCCGCCTACGATGCCGGTGTGGCCCTGGGCCCGGTGGGCGCCTCGGTGGCGACCAAGGCCATCGGCATCCACGCCACCTACCTGGTCGATGACGACAAGGAAAAGCTCAAGCGCTTCGAGGACGCCGCCAAGCTGGCCGAAGCCGCGATCAAGGCCCTGCCCGACGAGGCCAACAGCCACTATCGCTACGCCTTCGCGCTGGGCCGCTACAGCCAGGGCCTGTCGATCGCCAAGGCGCTGAAGGACGGCATCGCCGGCAAGGTGCGCACCGCGCTGGACGCCACCTTGGAGCTGGAACCCGACCACGCCGAAGCCCACACCGCGATGGCGATCTACCACGGCGAGATCATCGCCAAGGTCGGCGCGATGATCGGCGGCCTGACCTACGGCGCCAAGGCCTCCGAAGCCGAAAAGCACATCAAGGCCGCGCTCAAGCTCACCCCCAACTCGCCGATCGCCCACGTCGAATCCGGCAACCTGCTCCTGCTGCTGCACGGCGAGAAGAAGGAAGACGACGCAGCCGGCGCCTACGAGAAGGCCAGCAAGCTCAAGCCGGTGGATGCCATGGAGGCCCTGGACGCCGCCTACGCCGCCGCGCAGATCGAGTGAGCAGGGCCGCCGCCCCTCCCCACCGGGGGCGGCTTGCCACCCCTCACAGACCCCGAGTACAATGCGCGCCCCGAACATCGGGCCGGATTCCGGGCGGTTAGCTCAGCGGTAGAGCATTGCCTTCACACGGCAAGGGTCGCAGGTTCGAACCCTGCACCGCCCACCATCCAAAACAGTCATCTTCGATTGCATGCTTTTTCAGGCATGCAGTACGAAAAATACGGAAAACCGACCTGCGAAAGCAGGTCGGTTTTTTCTTGGCCGCTTGCAGTCATGCTCTCGTCCGGCAGGCGATATCTCCCTAGCCAGCCAGCGCCGGCAAGAACGTTTTCTGAAGCCAATCGCCGTCCGTTCTCGCGGTCGAACATGCCAGCACAGCATGTCGGATCGGTGCACTGACCCGGTCTGTCGAACTACACCGTCAGCCCACGCTGGACCGGCTCGATCGCAGCCACATCCTGCGCCTGCCCGCCGCGCATGGGCTCTGACGTCTGGGCGATCTCGAACGCCTGGTTGTACGCCCGACTGGTCTCCGCCAGCGGCGTGGCCGCGGCTTTCTCCGGCTCGAACAGGAAGCGGTGGTGGGCGGGGTCGTCGCGGTGGGTGTCGATGACCCAGGCGCCGTTGGCGACGGGCAGGATTTCGCCGTAGCGGTCGAGGCCGGCGCTGCGGGCCTGGTGGGTGGCGACGGCGGCGGCGTTGTCGAGGGCTTCGCCGTGGAGGCCGAAGCGCTGTTGCACCATCTCGCGGGCCAGGTTGAAACGCGGGTGGTCTGGGTGGGTGGGCTGGTCGAGGCGCAGGTCGCCGGCGAGGCCGGTCGCGGGTGCATGCTCTGCGAGTGCATGCTCTGCAGGTGCATGCGCTGCAGGTGCACGCGCTGCATGCGAAGGCTGCGCGCGCTCGGTGTCTGCAGGGTCCGGCATGCGCGGGGCTTGGGTGGCCACGCGTTCGGCCGCAGCGGCCAGATAGGGCTCCATGCCGTCCAGCCCGCGCGAGAGGTGGTGCAGCAAGCGGTAGTTGCTGTCGCGGCCGGGCAGCTCGAACTTGCGGCCGCCGGTGATGGCGGCATCGGCCGGGCCTTCGCCCATCACCGTATGCACCTTGAGATAGCCGGCGAGCAGCGGACCTTTCTCGCTGCCGTCAAGCACGCCGCGCTCGCGGGCGCGGCCGTAGGCGTCTTCGCAGTAGGCGCGGAAGGAGGCGTTCTGCAGCTGTTCGGAGCCGCGGTAGGTGTGCAGGTCCAGGCCCTGCCGCCAGTTGCCGGGGGCGCCAAGGAAGGGGCGGGTGCCGCCGTCTGACGCCCACTTCCACTCCGAGCGGTAGCCGCCCATGGCATCGGCGAGGCGGTCCGGGTCGAGGAAGCCGGCACGGGCGAGCTGGCCGGGGGTGAGCATGTACTGGCCGACGAAGCCGAGGCGATGCTCGGCGGAGGCATCGCCGCCGCTCTGGGTCCACGACACGCTGGCGGCCAGCGCACGGGTCTGATCGATCGACAGCGTCGCGATCGGCCCTGCGTCGTATCGCATCGCGGCCTCGGCGGCCCGGGTTCTGGGGTCGTCGTGCCGCACGTTGTCCTGTCTCATGGCAGTGGCCGCTGCCGTCGAGTCAATATCAGCCATGAAGACTGCTCCGGGATATTGATCGGATGCCGCCGGGTGCGGGTGGCGGCATCTGGAAGGGGGGATGGAGGGAGTGACGCGACAACGGGCTCCGTGCGGGGGTGGGCGCCGGCGGAAGGCGGACGCCGGCAGTAGTTGCCGTGAGGGGCATGCCTTGGAGGGGCATGCCTTCGACGGGCAGTCCTTCGACCGGCAGTCGGCCCGAAAGGACCGGCCTGCCGTGTCCGTCGTGGATCAGGCAAGCGTCCGATGATCGCAGCCGGGTGGGTCGATGTCGAGCATCGCCGGCACCGTGCGTCGGGGCATGCGGTCCTCCGCGAGGCATCCCGTCCAGGTTCGGTGCAGGCAGATGCGGAGGCGGCGGCGCCCTGCCCTGTCCTGCGCTACCAGGAGCAATCGTCCGCCTCCAGGCGCAGGGACTGCAGGACCGTGCCGTCGGCCGCCTGGACGAAGGCGGTCCAGGCCGTCCCGGCGAGCTCGTCCGCCTGCAGCGCGAGGGTCTGCGCATCGGGCCGGCGTCCCAGCATCCATGGCCCCCACAGCGCCACGACGACGCGGTCGTGACGCAGCCGTGTGCCGGCGTTTTCTCCGGCGCGGACCTGGGTGAACTGGGCGTCGCGGGTCGCGGCCACCCACAGCCGGGGCGAGGCCGTGGCGGCGCCTGCCGGGGTCAGGGAGGCGCCGACGTGCAGCCGCGCGCCACCGGCGCCGCCGTCCGGCTGCAGATGCAGGGCCAGACCGGCCTGCGCCTGACCACGCTCGGCGTCCAGACGGCGCCGAAAGGGACCATCCGTGCGCCACATCGCCGAAATCTCCGGCCCCACCATCACCTGCGGGGTATAGACCGTGCGCTTCCCGGCAGCGGCCACGCGCTGCCGCTGGCGCTCCGAATGCGCGGCGGCGCCGAAGCGGTCGGGCCAGCCGAGGTCGTCCCAGTAGTCGACATGGAAAGCCAGCCAGTGCGCGCCCAGCCCGCCCGCCTCGACCTGCCGGGTGAGCCAGCGGTCGGCAGGCGGGCAGCTGCTGCAGCCCTCGGAGGTGTACAGCTCGATGAGCGGCACGCGCGCATCCCCGCTGCGTGCGCGACAGGCTTCCTCCATGCCGGTCTCGCCTGCCAGCAGCTGTGCGGACACGCCGAGCAGAACGGCCATGGCGATCGCTTGTTGCGCCATGGATGCCCGCCTCCGGCGTGTCGCGCTCTGGCCTGCATGCATCCGGGCGTCGGCGGGCGCGAGCGCGGATCGATCGGACCGTGCCGGCGTACTGGCAGGCAGGCGGGTAAGCGTGTGGGCAAGCGTGCGATGGGGCGTGCGATGGGGCGCGCGATGGGGTTCGCTGGGGTGCATGGTGGCGGAGTCTCGATACAGGTCGAACGAAGGAGTCCGGCTCAGGGAGGTACGGTGCACGATACGGTGCGCGAGACAGCGGGCGATCGTTGACGCACGGGCGCGCATCGCGGCGTTCACCCCCTCGCGGCCAATTACTGCGATCATGGCGCCCCGCTCATTCGCCCGCGCCACTCATGCGTCCGTTCCGCCCTGCGCTCGCTGCCCTGCTGCTGACCCTGCTCGCCGCCTGTGGCGCGCCCACCCGCCCGGATCCGCCGCAACCGGTGGTGAAACCGGCACCGCAGCCGGCGCCGAAGCCGGTGAAAATCCGGATCGGCCTGGCCCTCGGCGGCGGCGCGGCCAAGGGCTTCGCCCACATCGGCGTGATCAAGATGCTGGAAGCCAACGGCTTCAAGCCGGAAGTGGTGTCCGGCACCAGCGCCGGCAGCGTGGTCGGCGCGCTCTACGCCAGCGGGATGACGGTGTTCGAGATGCAGGAACATGCCGTGGCGCTGGACGAGGCGCGAATCCGCGACGTGACCCTGTTCAACGGCGGCCTGGTGCGCGGGCAGAAGCTGCAGGACTACGTCAACGAGATGGTGAAGGCGCGGCCGTTCGAGAAGCTGCGCATGCCGTTCGCGGCGGTGTCGACGCGTCTGGAAACCGGCGAGCGCACCGTGTTCGTGCACGGCAACGTGGGCCAGGCGGTGCGCGCCTCGTGCAGCATTCCCGGGGTGTTCGAGCCGGTGAAGATCGGCGACTACTACTACGTCGACGGCGGCGTGGTCAGCCCGGTGCCGGTGGATGCCGCGCGCCAGCTGGGCGCGGATTTCGTGATCGCGGTGGATATCTCGACCAAGGCCGGCGGCAAGACCCCCGAGAGCCTGCTGGGCGTGGTCAACCAGTCGATCGCGATCATGGGCCAGAGGCTGGGCGAGCAGGAAATGGCCCGCGCCAGCGTGATCATCCGGCCGCAGGTCAACGACATCGGCCCGGCCGATTTCGAACAGCGCAGCCGCGCGATTCTGGAAGGCGAAAAAGCCGCGCTGGCCGCGATGCCGCAGATCCGCGCGAAGCTGGCGCAGCTGCGGGCGGCGAAGGAAAAGGCAGAAGCCGACCGCGTGGCACGCGCACGTGCGGCGGAAGCGGCAAAGCAGCCGAAGTGCGAGGAGCCCGGCCTGATCGGCGGCCTGTTCGGCAAGGCGCCGGAATGCAAGCCGCGCGAGCAAGCCGAAAAACCGACCTCCCGGTAGCGCACACACGCGAGACCGTGAGCGGCCTCGCCGCGTAGCACTGCAGCCACGCGGCGCCACGCCGTATTCGAAAATCACGGTGAACGGCATGGTGGTATAACCACTCCCGACTCTGCGGTCCACCACGCCGAACACGAAGCGCAACTCAGCTCCGTTGCCGTTGCCGTTGCCGAACATCGGATTGTTGCGCAGGTCCAGGCGATTGACGATGGCCAACAGCCGGAAGGACGCACGATTCAGATCGAGGCGGCCGGCGACGCGAGGCCAGGTATCCAACAACAGCGAACCCATCTGCGAAGGAGAGGCGGCCCAAGCCGCCTCTCCGCTGCATTGCCGAATCGCCGTCCGTCGCTCAAGCGACGGACGGAACCGTTGCGATCAATGCACCATCTGCAGCCGGCGGAAACGCAGCGCGTGCACTAGGCCCGTCGACCGGCACGAGGTGTTCATCAGGTTCGCCAGATCCTGCTGCCGGCGCAGCAGATCGCCGAAGTTGCGCTGCGGCACGCCGTTGATCGGGTCGTTCTTCGGGAACACCGCAGGCGCGGTCAGCGTGCCGGTGCCGAGCAGGAACTTGGAGAGCTGGCTCTGCTGGCCCGGCAGACGCGGCGTGACGTGCACGAAGCTGGTTTCCGGCGTCGGGAAGGCCACGAAGGGATTGCCGTTGGCGCGGGCCTCGGACCCATGGCAGCCGTCGCAGGTGTTCAGCGACACGCGGTGACGATCGGCGTTGTTCGCACCCGGTGCATTCCAGGCCGCGCCGTCGGCGATGCTCGGGTTCAGGCTGGAACCAGTGAGGAACGGCACACCGAGCCAGGTGGCGGGCACCGACGGCGTGCCGGAATTCATGAAATTGGCCAGCGCGGCGGTGTTCTGGAAGGTCGCACGATGCGGGGTTTCCTTGGTGCTGACGATCCCCAGCATGCCGTTGCCCTGCGGCAGCACGAACTCGCGCAGCTCCCAGGGCGCGGCAAGTGCGATCTCGTTGGTGCGCAGCTGATTCAAGGCGCTGTTGTTCGGACGGCCGGGAGCCGCGTTGGCGGTGGTGAACTGATCGGTGATCTGCTGCAGGCGCGCATTGAAGGTGGACCCGAACGGCGTCGCGCCCAGATTGACCCACTGCTGCGCGTACTGCTGCACGGCGCTGCAGCCGCTGATCGGCACACCGTATTCGAAGATCACCGTGAACTGGGTCAGCGAACACCCGCCGTTGGCATTGCGGTTGACCACGCCGAACACCAGACGGCCTTCGCCGGCGTTGCCGCCGCTGCCGCCGTAGATCGGATTGCTGCGCAGATCGACCCGGTTGACGATGGCCAGCAGTCTGAACGGCGAACGGTCCAGATTCAGCCGACCATTGGCCAGACGCGGCCAGTTGTTGAGCACCTGCGGCCCGATATTGACCCGTGCCGGAACCGCGAAGCTGTTGACGGTGTGCGCCACCTGCCAGTTGCGCACCCAGTTCTCGACGAACAGCGACGGGTCGATCCCGGTCAGAGGCTGGTTCGCCATGTTGGTCATCAGGGTCTTGAAGGTCCAGGCGCCGTTGGGATTGCCGACGTTGTTGCAGATGTCGAACGTCCGTGTCGGGTCCTGCACCACCGAAAGATCGGTGATGAACAATTCGCGCGCGGGATCCACCGCGCTCGGCGGCATCGAGATCAGGCTGCGCGGCAGACGGATGCGGCGGATGAACGGCAGCGCGGCGCGCTGCACGCTGGAATCGAAGCTCATCGATTCCTTGCCGAGGAAGCTGCGTTCGTCGAACAGCGCGGACGTGGATTCCTTGGTCGAGGAGACCAGCTCGTTGCGCAGCTGCTGCTCGCGATCGAACGCCGCGAAGTCGAAATCGACCGCACCGGCGAACAGCAGAGAATCCACCGAATCGCGGGTCAGCGTGGCCCGCTTGCCGTCGATCGTGAGCACGATCTGGTCCTTCTCGGGCTTGGCGTCGTCGCGGAAGCGCAGTTGCAGCCAGGCATTGCCTTCGGCCAGCGGTTTTTCCAGCTCGAGGATTTCGACATCGGACAGGCCGGCGGCGAAATCGGGCTCGGTGGTCGCCTGCGCCGTGGCCTTGGACGTCATCATGCCGGCGCTGCCTGTGCCGCGGATGCCAGCGGCCGTGGCGGCGCTGCGCGCGATCGGCAGACCGGATGCGGATTTGGCCGGCGCGGCATCGGCCACGGCGACCAGCGGCAGGTCGCAGGCCGAGAGGCCGACGGTGAGAACAAAGGCGCTGGCCGGCAGGCTCAGGCGGCGGGCGCAACGTCCGAAGACCGACGTTGCCGTCGTGGGATAGATAGGCATCAGCTCACTCCTTGAGGTTCGATGGGACTGCAGTCGCGATACATGGCGTCACGACAGGTACCGTCGTGACGCAGCGGACAGGCAGACACGCTCCCCCTCCGGCGTCCCTGCCTGGGGTTGGTGTAGCGCACGCGAGGTTCGAGGTCGAGCCGCCCCGTCATGATCGACAAGCGGCTCACCCTCGCCCGCCGCCGGGAGCCGGATGAAAACCCGAGCATGGACAGTCTGTTGCCGCACTTTCCGATGCACGGCATGAGCCGGGACGCCGGCATGGGCCGCGCCCACCGCTCAGGCAGGATTCATGCTCGCGGAAGCGGGTCTGGCGGCCCTCCGGCGAGATCCCGAAGATCCGGCGAGCCCGGCCTGGTGGCCGAGCACGCCAGACCTGGTTCAGCGGTCGCGTGACGCCTGGCCGGGGCCGCGTGCATGCGCACTGCGATTGCGACCGGCGCCTGCATCGCCGCGGCCCGAGGTGCCATCGGCACGCCGTGCTTCTCCGCTGCGTGCGGTCTTCTGCCCCGCATGCGCGTGGGCGCCGCGTTCGGCGGGCTTGCCGTGGCCGCGGTGCGGCTTGCGCGGCGGGCGCTGGCCCAGCGGACGTGCACCCGGTGTGCGCATCGGCGGGCCGCCGGCCGAATCCAGCCGCAGCGGCTGCTGCGGGGTGTAGCCGTCGACCGTCTCGATGGTGATCTCGGCCTTCAGCACGCGCTGGATCTGCCGAAGCAGCGAGGCTTCATCGGCGCTGACCAGCGACAGGGCTTCGCCGGTGGCGCCGTTGCGGCCGGTGCGGCCGATGCGGTGGACATAGTCCTCGGGCACGTTCGGCAGCTCGTAGTTGATCACCAGCGGCAGATCGGGGATGTCCAGCCCGCGTGCGGCCACGTCGGTGGCGACCAGGATGCGGATGCCGCCGTCCTTGAAGGCATTGAGCGCCTTCTGGCGCGCCGACTGGCTCTTGTTGCCATGGATCGCCATCGCCTTGAGCCCGGCGGTTTCCAGTTGCTCGGAGAGCCGGTTGCAACCGTGCTTGGTGCGGCCGAACACGATGACCTGTTCGGTGTGACGACGCGACAGGATCTCGACCAGCAGCTCGCGCTTGCGCCCGGAATCGACCGGATGCACGCGGTGGGCGATGGTTTCGGCCACGGTGTTGCGCGCGGCGATCTGCACCTGCCTGGGATCGCGCATGAATTCGAGCGCCAGCGAACGGATCGCCGGGTCGAAGGTCGCCGAGAACAGCAGGGTCTGCCGCTCGCTCGGCACCTTGGCGAGGATGCGCTTCATCGCCGGCAGGAAGCCCATGTCGAGCATGCGATCGGCCTCGTCCAGCACCAGCATGCGCACGCCGGCCAGGCTGGCGGTGCCCTGCTGCAGATGATCGATCAGGCGGCCGGGCGTGGCGACGAGGATGTCGACGCCGCGACGCATCGCGTCGACCTGCGGCTGCATGCCGACGCCGCCGAAGATCATCGCGACCTGCAGGCGCAGGTGTTTGCCGTAGTCGCGCAGGCTTTCGCTGACCTGCACCGCGAGTTCGCGGGTAGGCACCAGCACCAGAGCGCGCGGAGCGCGGCCACGGCCGCCCTGGGCCGCGTCTTCGGACAGACGCTGCAGCAACGGCAGTGCGAAGGCCGCGGTCTTGCCGGTGCCGGTCTGTGCGCCGCCCAGCAGGTCGTGGCCTTCGAGGGCCAGCGGGATCGCCTCGGCCTGGATCGGCGTAGGCGTGGTGTAGCCGTGATCGGCAAGCGCGCGCAGCAGCGCGGGCGCAAGCCCGAACGATTCGAAACTCATGGGATTGACTCCAAAGTAGGCAACATCGCGACCTTGCGATGCCCTGGCTCGGAGCTTTCCTGCCGCGCTGCGAGCGAAACGGTGAGACGACCCGCCGGATGGCGGTCGTGTTCGGCGCGACGAAAGACGTGCGGAGAGCTGCGGAACCCCGGACTGCCGTCATCCTTGGGATGCGGGAGCCAGCGGACTGCGGCGGGCTGTCGGTGCGGAGCACCGAGGAGCGTCGGGAAAACGGACCAGCCGTGCGCGAAACGCGATCATGCTACCGGAATTCACCGTACAAAGCGAACGTGACCGCAGGTACCCCCTCGGACCCGGCGCATCGCGGCCGCAGAACGCGATGCCTGAACCGATGCGCACACCCGATATCTTTGCCCGCTCGCGGCGCGCAGTGCGCTCAGGCATCCGCGTCGCGCGCGAGGGGGCCCGCCGCGTCATCGCCGTTGGGCGGCACTTCCAGCCGCATCCCGGGCCGGGCCAGCACCGCCTGCACGCCGTAAGCCTCGCCGATCTCGCCGGCCAGCGCCTCGCGCGCACGATCCTCGCCGTGCACCAGCACCAGCGGCGGCCGTGCCGGGAACTGGCCGTACCACTGCATCAAGCCATGCTGGTCGGTGTGCGCCGACAGCCCGCCGACGGTGTGCACGTGCGCGCCGACGCGCACGTCGTGGCCGTGGATGCGCACCCACTTCGCGCCGTCGACGATGCGCCGCCCGGTGGTGCCTTCGGCCTGATAGCCGACGAACACCATATGCGTATGCCGCCGATGCAGACGGTGCCGCATGTGGTGCAGGATGCGCCCGGCGTTGGCCATGCCCGAGCCGGCGATCACGATGATCCCGCCGTCGAGGCGGTTGATCGCCATCGATTCGTCCACTGTCTCGGTGATGTGCAGATTGGGCAGCCGGAACGGACTGGGATGGTTGCGCCAGACTTCTTTCGCATCGCCGTCGAACAGCGCGTGGTGCCGGTCGTAGACGCCTACCACCTTGGCCGCCATCGGGCTGTCCAGAAAGATCCGCCAGCGCGAGAGGTTCCAGTCGTCCCAGTGCTTGGCGAACCAGTACAGCAGCTCCTGGCTGCGCCCGACCGCGAAGGCCGGAATCAGCACGCAGCCCTTGTGCCGCCAGGCCTCGTCGAGCACGCCTTCCAGCTCGCGGATGGTGTCGGCGCGGTCGCGGTGCAGGCGGTCGCCATAGGTCGACTCCATCAGCACCAGGTCGGCCTCGGTCACCACCGCCGGGTCGCGCAGGATCGGCGTGCCCTTGGGGCCGAGATCGCCGGAGAACACCAGCTTGCGGCCGTCGCCCCACAGCTCGACGATGCTGGAGCCGAGAATATGCCCGGCATCGCGGAATGCGACCTCCACGCCCGGCAGCACCTCGAAGCGGGCGTCGTAGGGCCTGGCCTCCACCAGATCCATCGCCTGCCTGGCATCCTCGCGGGTGTACAGCGGCACGGCCTCCGGCTCGCCGCGGCGGCGGTACTTGTTGGCCCGCGCGGCCTCGCTCTCGGCGATGCCGGCGGCGTCCTGCAGCATGATCGGCATCAGCGCCGCGGTGGCCTGCTGCGCGTAGATCGGCCCGGAAAACCCGCGCTGCACCAACAGCGGCACCCGGCCGATATGGTCGATATGCGCGTGGCTGAGGATCAGCGCATCGATGGCCGCCGGGTCGAACGGAAACGCCTCGGCATTGCGCGCCTCGGCCTCCGGACTGCCTTGGATCATCCCGCAGTCGATCAAGATGCGCCTGCCGGCGACTTCGACCTCGTGCAACGAACCGGTGACCTCGCCGGCGGCGCCGTGGAAGAGGATGCGCATGGGCCCTGCCTTCGTCTTGGTGTGGGCGCAGCATCCCGCAAATGGGGCGGAGTCGCAATTGCCGGGAGCGTGCCTGCAAACGGCTGATGAAGAGGCTCCCGGCATCCCCAGTGCGTTCATGACGGGCTTCGCGCTCATGCGCATGCCTCACGCACCTACAAGGACGCATGGCGACGACACTGCAAACGAGCCTGTCAGTTGGTCATAGACATTGCACAAGAGCGAGGGCCAGGCTCGGTGATTGCCTTGCCTGGCCCTGCTCGTTTGGCATGGTGTCGGTATGTAATTCTATCTATTGGCGACTGCACAATGAAGCACTCATGTCCAGCAGTCGATAGGTGATGAAATTGCGTTGACATTTATCCACATGCGCTTAGCTTTCCGAGCTACTTGCTAGATTTTTTCTACCCGGAATAGTTGCCAATAGTTATTTACCAGGGATACGGCAGCAACGAGCACTAGCGGTAACGTTAAGAAGAGCATTCGGTTGCGCGGGATACCAAGTGGAGCACTTATGGGAGTTTGCGCCAGTTATGCTCTCGTAAAGAGCCGCATTGGATTTACAACTTCCGGAGACTATCGAATAGCCAACTGGGCATGCAGGGCTATCTGCCGTCGCCAAGCCCAATCCAGATGCTGGCGCACTCGACACGGTTACACACTCCAACCCAGTCGCCTCCGGCTCCCTGAAATACCCCACGATATCCGCCACCAAGTGCGTCTGCGCGAAGCTGTAGACGCTGAACTCGTAGGTGGCCGGGGACTGATCCAGGCGGACGATCGAAAGCCCATTGCGGACGTCGCCCGCGACGTAGTTGAGCGTCGAGGCCGTGGGCTGGCTGGCCAGGTAGGGAAACACCGTGATGTAGCCGCCCGTAGTCGGCTGAACTACGGTGATGTTCAGCGCGGCAGCGGCGAAGGAGCCCTTGTCGCCGACGTTGCAGTTGCTGGTGTCGCCGCCCTGCCCTGCGAAACGCACCACGTCGGTCAGGTCGAAATCGCGGAAGCTGTTCGCCGCAATCGGCCCTCCGATCACCCGCGTATCCAGAATCCGGCACGGGGTCACCGGCACGTAGACCAGATCCTGCGCCGGGTCGCCCAGAGCCTTGGCGCCGAAATCGCCGCGTCCCGCAGCAGCCGCCGATGCAGGCATTGAAGGCGAAGGGATCGTCAACAATACGTCGTTCATCGTCGAAAAACTGCGCGCTTGCGCCGCTTCGCGCAGGGTCGACACCGGCGCGCGTGCGAAGACTTCGTGCATCGCCCTCGCCCACTGCCGCGGGTCGGCGCGGTACGCCTCCTGCACATGCCCGCCCCATTTCGCGACGATGCGGTACACCCACTGCGCCCGCTCCGAGCGCGGCTTGCCTTCGTTGTCCACCATCGCCGGATCGCGTGCCGCCGCGGGCAGCGTCAGACACAGCGACAACACGCACGCTAGACCGGCGCGCTTGACCAAACACAGCCATTCCCCCTGCATACAGACCTCCTGTCTGAATCGTTTGAGGTCCATTCGGCTCGTCCCTGAGCGCTCACGGACATCGCGCGACCGGGCGGCCGCGCGGCCTGCCGGAGCGGGCATGCCCCTGCTCCGGAAGACGACACGTCCCTGTGTAGCCCGATGTGTCGCGCACCCGCTGTTTCCGGTGACACGACGCATCGCCGATCTTGTAACGGGTTCAAGTCGCCGGCAACGGTCAGAGCGTGTTTCCCGACGAACGGAAAGACGCGGCGGCAACGCGGCGCAGAGAATGCCGAAGGCCCGCTCATGCGGGCCTTCGGAGGGGTATCGCTGCCGGCGGTGCACCCAGGCTGCGTCTACGCGCCGAGGGTTGGTGTCATCAGGGAATGCGCGTGCGGCAGCAGCGGCGCGAAGCGCGCAGCTGGGCGGTGCCCGAGGAGTTGTTCTGCGCCGAGCAGGTGCCGTCCGAGAAATACACGAAAGGCATTTGCCAGGTCGAGGACTCACAGTTGGTACCGGTCTGGGTATAGCCATTCGGGCACACGGGCGCGGTTGTGTTCCTGGTCGCGCCGGCATTGACGCTGTCGATGGTCTCGGCGGTGGTCAGGCACTCGAACACCGGCTGACTGCCGGCGCGGAAGTAGCCCACGATATCGGCGACCAGATGGGTCTGGGCGAAACTGTAGACGCTCATCTCGTCCGCGGCGGCCGTCTGGTCGAGCCTGACCACGGCAAAATTCGCGACGACAGAACCGGCCGTGTAGTTCAGGGTCGAGGCCGTCGGCTGGCTGGCGCCGAGCGGGAAGGCAGTGATGTAGCCGCCGGAACTGGGAGTGACTGCGACGAAGTTGATCGCAGCGGCGGCGAAACTGCCGGCGCTGCCGGCGCCGTTGCAGTCGGTCGCACTGCCGCCCTGGCCGGCATAACTGGAGGTGGAGTTCACATCGAAGTTGCGGGTCGTATTGGCGGCGATCGGGCCGCCGCTGACGCGTGTATCGATGATGCGGCAGGGTGTGATGGGAACGAAGATGAGATCTTTGTCCGCATCTCCGAAGACCTTGGGCGAGATCTCGGAAGAGGCCAGTGCCGGACTGGCACCGGCGCCCGGGACATTGCCGGAGACCAGCAGCTCGGAGTTCATCTGGTCGAAGCTGGGCGCTCCGGCCGCACGCTTGAGGTTGTCGAGCGGGACGTTGGCGAACAGTGGCACCATCTCCCTGGCCCAGTTGCGCACATCGGCGCGATTCGCCTTCTGTACGTGGCCGCCCCATTTCAGGACGATCTGGCGCGCCAACTGTGCGCGTTCCGAATTAGGCGCATCCGCTGCGACTGCATCCATGCTGTTGGAGAGCATCGGCGCCGCGAGCAGCAGGCCGAGGGTGAGCAGTCGAATGGTGTTCACGTGTGGTGACTCCTGGTTGGGGATGGACGATGCGCGCAACCGATGGCCGCGAACGAAGGGTGATGCGCAAGAGAGAGGACTCGATGAGCTGGCGACGGCGGGAACCGGTCCAGGAGTGCGCGCAGGCTGATCAGGTCCCGACTCCCCCGGTCGGTCCGGAACGCCAAAAGTCCCGCTTACCTCGCTGAACGCAGCGTAGGCGCAGAAAGGGCCATCCGGACGCATCCGATAGCGGCTGCATCGCCACCGGGGCGGCTCCGACGTCTGTCGCAAAACCGTCTGAGGCAGACGCGGAACCCACTCGGCGGCAGACGACGATTGCAGTGCCCAGCCCTGTCACGCCGGCCGACGGCGGGCCGACCATGACCTGCAGGGCTTGCGGTCCGACGCTCGACGACTACAGTGACCCTCCCCACCCTGTACCACCGACCGCCCGACGCCTCCGCGCGGGCATGCACACCCGGAGTTCTTGTGAAGTCACAGTTCCTGCGCGCCTCTCTGCCCCATCTGTGTGTTCTGACCCTGTCCATCGCAGCCATTGTCGGCAGCGCAGCGCTGTCCGCGCCGCATGCGAACGCCGCCTCCGCCTCCGGACGCGACACAGAAGCGCTGCCGCCCTTCAATCAGTTCAGCGCCGAGGATCTCGACCGCAGCCGCAGCGCCTGTGGCGACTTCGCCGGCTTCGTCAACGGACGGTGGCTGGCCGCCAACCCCGTTCCCGGGGACCGGACCTCCTGGGGCGCGTTCGAAATGCTGGCCGAGCGTTCGATCGCGGTGCAGAAGCAGTTGGCCATGCGCGCCGCCGCCCAGTCGCGACCGGACGACATCCAGAAGATCGTCGGCGACTTCTGGGCCACCGGCATGGACGAAATGACCATCAACGGCCAGGGGCTGGAACCGCTGAAAAGCAGGCTGCGGGCCATCGACCGGCTCGACGACGGCGAAGATGTGGCCGAGTACGTGCGCGAGACCTACGCCCGCGGCGAACCGCTCCTGTTCGAGTTCAGCGCCGGCGCGGACTACAAGGACTCGTCGATGAATATCGCCTACGCCGGCCAGGCCGGCCTGGGCCTGCCCGACCCGAGTTACTACAGCGACCAGACGCATGCGGACAAGCTTGCGGCGTATCAGCGCCACGTCGCCAATCTGCTGGTGCTCGCCGGCGACACGCGCGCTACCGCAGAACAGCGCGCGGAGCAGGTCGTGGCGATCGAAACCCGCCTGGCCGCCGCCTCGAAGACCAACGAAGAGCTCTCGCGCGACGTCGCGCTCTACTACAACCCGGTGACGCCGGCCGAAGCCGACGCGATCTCTCCCAACTTCCCGTGGAGCGAGTTCTTCGAGGAACAGGGCATCGACCCGCCGCCGATGTTCTCGCTGGGCATGCCGGAGTTCCATGCCGAGGTCTCGAAGATGCTGGCCGAGATGCCGGCCGAGCACTGGCGCAGCTACATCCGTTTCCACACGCTCGACTCGGCTTCGCCCTACCTGAGCGAAGCGTTCTCGGCCGAACATTTCGATTTCTACCGCCGCGCCATGCGTGGACAGAAGCAGGACAAGCCGCGCTGGAAGCGCGTGCTCGACACCATCGACACCCAGGCCGGCGAGGCGCTCGGGCAGATGTATGTGCAGGCTGCGTTCCCGCCCGAATCCAAGAGCCGGATGCAGACGCTGGTGTCCAACCTCAGCCAGGCGCTGAAGCTGCGTCTGGAGGGACTGCAATGGATGAGTGCCGAGACGCGCAGGAAGGCGCTCGAGAAATGGGCCACGTTCACGCCGAAGATCGGCTACCCGGACACGTGGCGCGACTACTCCGACCTGGACACCAGCCGCGACAGCTACATCGGCAACGTCTTCGCCGCGAAGGCGTTCAACTATCGCCTCGAGCTGGAGAAGATCGGCAAGCCGGTGGACCGCAGCGAGTGGGGCATGAGCCCGCAGACGGTCAATGCCTACTACAACCCGCAGCAGAACGAGATCGTGTTCCCCGCCGCGATCCTGCAGCCGCCGTTCTTCGATCCGGATGCCGACGACGCGCTGAATTACGGCGGCATCGGCGCGGTGATCGGCCACGAGATGATCCACGGCTACGACGACCAGGGCAGCCGATTCGGGCCGAACGGCAATTTCGAGAACTGGTGGACCGAAGCCGACGCCAAGGGCTTCGTCGCGCTCACCGCCAAGCTGGTCGCGCAGTTCGATGCGTATGAAGTCGAACCGGGCAAGCGAGTCAACGGCACGCTGACCCTGGGCGAGAATATCGCCGACCTCGGCGGGCTGGCCGTGGCCTACGACGCGATGAAGCGCGCCACCGCAGGCGCACCCGACCCGATGGTGGATGGATTGAGCCGCGACCAGCGCTTCTTCCTCAACTGGGGCACGGTGTGGCGCCGCGGTTTCACCCCGGAGGAACTCAACGTGCGTCTGGTGACGGACTCGCACGCGCCGGCCAACTTCCGCGCGATCGGCGCGCCATCCAACCATCCTGCCTTCGCCGCCGCGTTCCAGTGCAAGGCCGGCGACGCGATGGTGCGCGAGGGCGAGCAGCGCATCCTGATCTGGTAAGGGCACGACCGCGCATCGGCACGATCTGGTCATGGCAGGAGCCGGTGCGGCAGGGTTTCGTGGCGGCACGATCTCGTGGCGGCACGATCTCGTAGCGGCATGGTCTTGTCGCGGCACGCGCTGGCAAGGCAGCAGCCCAAGAGTGCGCATCGGGCAGAACGTCTCCGCAGACGGGGCTCAGGGCTCCCGTCTGCGGCGTGCAGGGCTTCGCAGCGGCGGCGGTCGTCGCCGCTGCGGCACAGCCGCATCCGCATCGGCGCGGACCGCGTAGTGGTGCCGGTATGTCCAGCCCCACGGAGCCGCCGCCGATGCCCTGCCTCGATCTGCCCGATGCCCCTGCCCGCGCTGCGCCGCCTTCGGCCCGCAGCCGCGGCCTCGGCACGCCGGTTCCCGCACAGGATGAGCGCGACAGGCGGTACGTGGCCGCATCGCGCCCCTTGCCTGCACCGGCCGACTCGCCCACCATGGCGGCTCATTCCGTTACCCCGAGCGATCACCGGATGGCCGACACTCTCGCTCCACCCGAGCCTGCAGCGCGCTCCGCCGCGGCGGACGACGCCGCAGCGCAGGATCTCGATCGCCTGCTGGTCGAGGTCGCCGCCGGCGACCGACGCGCCTTCGAACAGCTGTATCGCACGACGTCCTCGCGCCTGTTCGGCATCTGCCTGCGCGTGCTGCACGAACGCGCCGACGCCGAAGACGTGCTGCAGGACGTCTACACCACCATCTGGAACAAGGCCGGCCAATACGACGCCGGTCGCGCCAACGCGATGGCATGGCTGGCGATGATCGCCCGCAATCGCGCGATCGACCGCATCCGCGCCACTCCGGCGCGCGGCAGCCAGGCCGACATCGAAGTGGCCGAAACCATCGCCGACGCCGGCCCCTCGCCGCTGCAGACCACCGAAGCCGCCGACGACCGCACGCGGCTGGAGGACTGCATGCGCCAGCTGGAGCCCAAGCGCCAGGGCCTGATCCGCGCTGCCTTCTTCGGTGGCGCCACGTATGAAGAACTGGCACGACGCAGCGGCTCGCCGCTCGGCTCGGTCAAGAGCTGGATCCGCCGCGGCCTGCTGCAACTGCGGGGATGTCTGGAAGCATGAACATCCGCGACCTCAACGAAGAAGAGTTCGGCGGCGAACGTCCGCCGTCCAACGACCTGTTCGCGGCCGAGTATGTGCTCGGCGTGCTGGACGCCGGCCAGCATCGCGAGGCCGAGGCCCGCGCCCGCGACGACGCAGGTTTCGCCCGCCTGGTGCAGGACTGGGAGATGCGCCTCGCGCCGCTGCTCGACGGCATCGCCCCGGTCGCGCCGCCGCCTCACGTCTGGCCGCGCATCCGCACCGCGCTGGGTTGGGCTGCGGTCGAGTCCGCGCGTCCGGGCCTGTGGCAGAACACCGGCTTCTGGCGTGGCACCGCCCTGCTGGCGGCTGCCGCTGCACTGGCCGCGGTCGTGCTGGGGCCTCTGGGCCTGTTCGCGCCCGTCGACAAGCCGGTGGGTCCGCCGCCGGTGGTTGTCGTGCCGGATGATCCGGTGCCGCCGCCGGTCGAAGACCCCGACGCGCCGAAGCCGGTCACCACGCTCGCCCGCGACGACGGCAGCCCGGGTTGGTTGGCTTCGGTCGATCCCGACGACGGCACGGTGCTGATGGTTCCGGTGCCCGGCAAGCCGGACGCCGAAGGCCGCGAGCCCGAGCTCTGGCTCATCCCCCCGGGCGAAGCGCCCAAGTCGCTGGGCATCGTCTCCATCGACCGTTCGCACACCGTCGCCGTGCCCGACACCCTGCGCTCCGGTCTGACCCGCGGTGCGGTGCTCGCGATCACGCTCGAACCCAAGGGCGGCGCGCCGGGCGGCGTGGCCACCGGCCCGATCGTGGCCAAGGGCGACATGGTGCTGTTGTAGCAGCGCCTCCGTGGCAGGTGCGCCGATGATGGCGCACCTGCCACAGTTCGACGCGGTCGCACCGATGTGGTCGTGTACTCTGCGCGCGCGGTCACACTGCGCGCCTGCATGCGCGAACATCGCGCCGAATGCACGATCGCACGACGTCACTCCTGCGTCGTGCAAGTCTTCTGGCGTGTGCAGGCTCTGCAACATTGCATTCATCCCGGCGACTTCGCCGATCCCGCTGTGCATGGTCTACTTTGCAGGCTGTACGCGGCGTGTGGTGGTTGGCATGCTGCGAATCGCATCCGCAGGCCAAGTGATGGATCACGGCCGATCCGCGCCATCGCGCTGCATGCGGCTGCGGCGAGGGATCAAGCGCAGGCGACGGGCTGCGATCGGGCCTGGGACGATCCAGGCATCCGAGCCCGATGCGGTTCAGGCCGGAACCCCGCTTGATCCTGTCCACGACCCTACGGGCGACGCGGGGAGCGCATCCGCCGGCGGTCGTGCCGCGTAACCCACGAGCCCGCACACGGAGTTCACCATGCTCGAAGCCTCACCGCCCACGCACGACACCGCGTCCGCCGCAGCTGACGCCGCCGCCGCGGCCTGCGACGGCGAGGGCGCAGCCGCCCGGCGGGCCTCGGCAGCACAGCCGGAGGTGCCCGCCGCGACGCAGCGCGGGGCGGCGAGCCGGGTGCGAGGCTCCGTGATACGAGGCTCCGTGAGCGGCGCATGGGACGCAGTCCGTCGCTGGTTCGATACTGCCGGCCCGGACGTCCCTGCCGGAAGCACCGCATCGGACAGCCCGGAACACGCCGACCGCATCGACTGGCTGCGCGCGGTGCCCTTCATCGGCATGCACCTGGCCTGCCTGCTGGTGTTCTGGGTCGGCGTCTCGCCGATCGCGGTGGCGGTGGCGGTCGCGCTGTATGCGCTGCGGATGTTCGCGATCACCGGCTTCTACCACCGCTATTTTTCGCACCGGACCTTCCGCACCTCGCGCACGCTGCAGTTCGTGTTCGCGCTGATCGGCGCGTCCAGCGTGCAGCGCGGGCCGATCTGGTGGGCCGCGCACCACCGCAATCATCACCGTCACGCCGACACCGCGCATGACGTGCATTCGCCGGTGGTCCACGGCTTCTGGCGCAGCCATGTCGGCTGGTTCCTGACCCGCGACGGCTTCCGCACCGACTGGGAGCGCGTGCGCGACCTGGCGCGCTACCCCGAACTGCGCTGGCTGGACCGCTACGACATCCTGGTGCCGGTGCTGCTCGCCGTCGTGTTGTTCGTCACAGGCATCGTGCTCGAACGCGTCGCCCCGCAGCTCGGCACCAGCGGCGGGCAGATGCTGGTCTGGGGATTTTTCATCTCCACCGTGGCCCTGTTCCATGCCACCGTCACCATCAACTCTCTGGCCCATCGCTTCGGCCGACGTCGCTTTCCTACCCGCGACGACAGCCGCAACAACCTCTGGCTGGCGCTGCTGACCTTCGGTGAAGGCTGGCACAACAACCACCACTTCTTCCCCGGCTCGGCCCGCCAGGGTTTCCGCTGGTGGGAAATCGACCTCACCTACTACGGTCTGCGGGCGATGGCGCTGGTGGGCCTGGTGCGCGATCTCAAGCCGGTGCCGGCCTGGGTGCACGCCAAGGCAGGAGAACCGACATGAAGATCGCGGTGGTCGGTTCCGGCATCGCCGGCCTGGCGTCGGCTTGGCTGCTGTCGCAGCAGCATGAGGTGGTGTTGTTCGAGGCCAACGATTATCTCGGCGGGCACACGCACACCCACGACATCGAGCTGAGTCACGGCCGTTACCAGGTCGATACCGGCTTCATCGTGCACAACCCGCAGCACTACCCGCTGCTGACCCGTCTGTTCGACACGCTCGGCGTCGCCACCCGGGCGACCACGATGAGCTTCTCGGTGCGCAACGAGGCCAGTGGCCTGGAATACAACACGACCACGCTCGACACGCTGTTCTGCCAGCGCCGCAATCTGGTCTCGCCACGGTTCTGGGGCATGCTGCGCGATCTGGTGCGCTTCTATCGCAGCGCGCCCGCGCTGCTGGACATCGCCGGAGAAGGCCCCACGCTGGGCGATTATCTCGTCGAAGGCCGGTACGGCGACGCGTTCCGCGACGAGCATCTGGTGCCGATGGCCTCGGCGCTGTGGTCCTCGCCCTCGACGCGGATCCTGCGCTTCCCGGCGAAGTATCTGGTGCAGTTCATGGCCAACCATCACATGCTGCAGCTCACCGGCCGGCCGGAGTGGCGCGTGGTCCGCGGCGGTTCGCAGCGCTATGTGGATGCGCTGCGCGATAGCTGGCGTGTGCAGGTGCGCCTGCGCGCCCCGGTGCGCATGGCGCTGCGCGACGACGACGGCGTGCTGGTGGTGAGCGAAGGTGCGGATGGCCGCGGCGAGCGTTTCGACCATCTGGTGCTGGCCTGCCACAGCGACCAGGCGCTGCGCATTCTGGGCGACGACGCCAGCGACGCCGAGCACGACGTGCTCGGTGCCATGCCCTATCAGGTCAACGACACCGTCCTCCACACCGACGCCAGGCTGCTGCCCCGCGAGCGCAAGGCCTGGGCCGCGTGGAACGCCAGCGTGCCGCGCGACCCGGCCGAGGTGTGCACGGTGAGCTATTGCATGAACCTGCTGCAGGGCATCGCATCGCCCGAGCCGTTCGTGGTCACGCTCAACCGCACCGATGCCATCGACCCGGCGAAGGTGCTGCGCCGCATGCGCTACGAGCATCCGGTCTACAGCCACGCCTCCGTGGCGGCGCAGCAGCGCAAGGCGCAGATCCAGGGCGCGCGCCGCACCTGGTTCGCGGGCGCCTACTGGGGCTGGGGGTTCCACGAGGACGGCATGCGCAGCGCCGTGCAGGTGGCGAACGCGCTCGGCGTGGACTGGCCGGTGCGCCAAGGCGGCACGCACGCGCCCGCGGGCGATGCGCAGGCACACCCGCAGGCACAGCCGCGCCCACGCACGGACACGGACGATCGTTCGAATGATCGCGCGTCCACGCTCAAGGGCCTGCCGAAATGAACGCATCGCGCGTCCTGCCCGGCGATGGCGTCGACGGGGTCGATACAACCCCGTCGACATCGGCCGATGTGCAGACGCGAGAGCGCAAGCCCGCAGTCGTGCAGGCCCCGCTGCACAGCGCCGTCTACGAGGGCGTGGTGCGCCATCGCCGTCACGCCCCGCGCGCGCATGCCTTCCGCTATCGCATCGCGCAGCTGTTGCTGGACCTGGACGAACTGGACCAGGTGTTCGCCGGCCGCTGGCTGTGGTCCGCGAACGGCCGCAACCTCGCCGAATTCCGCCGCAGCGACTATCACGGCGACCCGGCCATCCCGCTGGCCGAAGCGGTGCGCGACACCGCCGAACGCGCGCTGGGCCGCCGCCCCGCCGGCCCGGTCCGCCTGCTCACCCATCTGCGCTATGCCGGCTACGTGTTCAACCCGGTGAGCTTCTACTACTGCCACACCGCCGACGGCGCGACGCTGGACTGCATCGTCGCGGAGATCACCAACACGCCGTGGAAGGAACGACACGCCTATGTGCTGCCGGTGGAGACCGCGGAGCGTCGCGGACGCGCGATGCACTGGCGCTTCGACAAGTGCTTCCACGTCTCGCCGTTCATGGCGATGCGCAGGCGCTATGCGTGGTCGTTCGTCGCGCCGGGCGATGACCTGCGCGTGCACATGGACGTATGCGACGGCGACACCCGCGAATTCGATGCGACCCTCGCGCTCACCCGCAGGCCGCTGGACGCGCACAGCCTGCGCCGCGTGCTGTGGCGCTATCCGCTGATGACCGCGCACGTGGTCGCAGCGATCCATTGGCAGGCCTTGCGGCTGTGGCTGAAGGGCACACCGGTCCACGACCATCCCGCCCTCGCCCGCCGCACGCGCTGAGTGCGCCGAATGCGCATCCGGCTTCGATGCCCCCCCAATTCCTCCAATCCGTCGCAACGCCCCTCTCCCCTCCCCCTTCGCGAGTACGCCATGCGCCGACACACCGCCGACCCGTCGCTCTCCGCATCCGACGTTCCATCGCCCGACCTTGCCTCGCCTGCGCCGTCCTGCGCGGCCTCGACGCCCGCGACCGCCTTCGGTCCGCGGGCCGGAACGCTTGATCGCGCACTGCGCACGCGTCTGCTCGCGCAGATGAATCGCCTGCGCGGCGGCGGCATCCTGCTGCGCGATGCCTGGGGCGAGCAGCGTCTGGGCGAGGCCGAGGGCCCGCTGCAGGTGCGGATCGATGTCCTGGATCCCGGCTTCTACCGCGCCGTCGCCGCCAACGGCAGCGTCGGCGCCGGCGAAGCGTGGATGGACGGCCTGTGGCGCTGCGACGATCTGGTCGCGCTCGTGCGCCTGCTGGTGCACAACCGCGATCTGCTGGACGCGATGGAAACCGGGCTGGCGCGGCTCGGCGGATGGGCGATGAAGGCCTGGCATGCCCTGCGCCGCAACACCCGCGACGGCAGCCGGCGCAACATCGCCGCGCATTACGACCTCGGCAACGACTTCTTCGCGCTGTTCCTGTCGCAGGACATGATGTATTCCTCGGCGATCTGGGCCGACGACGACGCGCAGGACGACGCGGCGACCGATACGGCCGCAGTGGAAGCGGCCGCGCTCGAAGCAGCCTCCTTCCGCAAGCTCGACCGCATCTGCCGCAAGCTGGACCTGAAACCCGGCGATCGCGTGATCGAGATCGGCACCGGCTGGGGCGGCTTCGCCCTGCATGCGGCGCAGCACTACGGCTGCCATGTCACCACCACCACCATCTCGCGCGAGCAGCACGCCCGCGCCGCCGAGCGCGTCGCCGCGGCCGGTCTGCAGGACCGCGTGACCCTGCTGCTGCAGGACTATCGCGACCTCGACGGCACCTACGACAAGCTGGTGTCGATCGAGATGATCGAAGCCATCGGCGCCGAATTCCTGCCGACCTATTTCGACAAGCTCGGCCGCCTGCTCGCACCCGATGGCCTTGCCCTGATCCAGGCGATCACCATCGAGGACCACCGCTACGCGCAGGCGCTGAAGTCGGTCGATTTCATCAAGCGCTACATCTTCCCCGGCAGCTTCATCCCGTCGATCGCGGCGATGCTGCAGGCCAAGGCCAAGGCCACCGATCTGGCGCTGATCCATCTCGAAGACTTCGGCCTGAGCTATGCGCGCACGCTGCAGGCCTGGCGCACGCGCTTCATGGACGCGCTGCCGGCGGTGCGGGCGCAGGGTTACGACGAGCGCTTCATCCGCATGTGGCAGTTCTACCTGGCCTATTGCGAAGGCGGTTTCCGCGAACGCTCGATCGGCGTCGCCCATCTGCTGCTCGCCAAGCCCGGGCATCGCGGCCAGGCGCCCATGCCCGAGTTGCCGCGGCGCGCTCACGCGCGGCTGCAGGCCTGAGGCGCGTATGCGCGAGAGCATGACCAGAACGCTCTACAACCTGCTCGGCTACCAGGCGGTCTGGTTCGCCGCGGTCGGCGGTGCCGGGCACGCACTGTGGTGGGCCGGCCCGCTGGTTGCACTGCTGTTCGCGGCCGGCCATTTCGGCTGGGCAGTCAGCGCCGCCGACCGCGCAGCGGACCTGCGCCTGATGGCCATCGCCGCGCTGTGCGGCATCGTGCTCGACGGCACGTTCGCGTACACCGGGCTGATCGACTATCGCGGCAATGCGGTCTCGCTGCCTCCGGGCGGCGCACCGCTGTGGATCCTCTCGATGTGGATGGCGTTCGCGCTCACCCTCCGCCATTCACTCGGCGCGGTGTGCAGACGGCCCACGCTCGCCGCGCTGGTCGGCGCAGTGTTCGGCCCCCTCGCCTATCTCGGCGCCGAGCGCGGCTTCGCGGCGGCGGCACTTGGCGAACCGCGCTGGCAGGTCCTGACCGCGCTCGCCGTCGGCTGGGCGCTCGCCCTGTGGCTGCTGGCCCTGCGCGTGGCGCGCGAACCCGGCCCACATCGCACCCCCTCCTCCGACACTCCACGGAGCTCGACATGACATTCCCCTTCGATACCGCATCGCCCTGGGTCCAGCTCGGCCTGGTCTGGTCGCTGGCCGCCGTGGCGATGAGCCTCGGCTGGCTCTGGCAGAAGCGTCGCGACAACGCCGGCATCGTCGACGTGATCTGGTCCTTCGGCGTCGGCGGCGCGGCCGTGCTGGTGGCCTGGCTCGGCGCCGGCGATACGCTGCCGCGCATGGTGATGGGCGCGCTTGGCGGCATCTGGGGCGCGCGCCTGGGCCTGCACCTGTGGCACCGCGTGCGCAGCGAGGATGAAGACGGCCGCTACGCGCATCTGCGCAAACACTGGAACGGCAACCAGCTCTACTTCTTTCTGTTCTTCCAGTTCCAGGCGCTGCTGATCCTGTTGTTCGCACTGCCCTTCGTCGCGGTCGCGGCCAACCCCGAGCGCTCGGTGCCGCTGGCCGTCGCCGCGGTCGCGATCTGGCTGCTCAGCGTCGGCGGCGAGGCGCTGGCCGACCGGCAGCTGGCGCAGCATCGCGCCGATCCGGCCAACCGCGGCAAGACCATGCGCAGCGGGCTGTGGCGCTATTCGCGTCACCCCAACTATTTCTTCGAATGGCTGCACTGGTTCGCGTACGTCGCGCTCGCCGTGGGTGCGCCGCAGGCCTGGCTGGCCTGGGCAGGCCCGCTGGTGATGTACGTGTTCCTGCGCTGGATCAGCGGCATCCCCTACACCGAGGCGCAGGCGCTGCGCAGCCGCGGGGACGACTACCGCGAGTACCAGCGCACCACGCCGATGCTGTTCCCGTGGTTCCCCAAACGCGATTGACGCGCCCCACTCCACCGCCCGCCTTCCGCAACCCCCACATCCAGGTGCCCTCATGACCCATACCATCGCCACCGCGCAAGAACTGGCGCAGGACCAGCCCGCTCCCGGCCTGCTCGGCCTGGCGGAGCGGGGCTTGATTCCCGACGCACTCATTCGCCACGGCATCCGCAGCCAGTGCCGCGACCGCCTGCGCGCCGAAACCGCCGGCGGCCTGCAGGCGATCGCCGAGCGCTACCTCGGACGCATCGAGCAGCTGCGCAACAGCCCCGTGGCCATCCACACCGATGCCGCCAATGCGCAGCACTACGAACTGCCGCCCGCGTTCTTCACGCTGTGCCTGGGCAAGCGGCTGAAGTATTCCTGCGCCTACTACCCGACCGGCGGCGAAACGCTGGACCAGGCGGAGGAAGCGATGCTGCGCCTGTACGAGGCGCGCGCCGAACTCGCCGACGGCCAGGAGATCCTCGAACTCGGCTGCGGCTGGGGCTCGCTCACGCTGTGGATGGCCGAGCGCTTTCCGAACGCACGCATCACCGCGGTGTCCAATTCGCGCCCGCAGCGCGAACACATCGAGGCACAGTGCCGTGTCCGCGGTCTCGGCAACGTGCAGGTGCTGACCCAGGACGTCAACCGGCTGGAGCTGGAGGCCGCACGCTACGACCGCTGCGTCTCGATCGAGATGTTCGAACACATGCGCAACTATGAAGTGCTGCTGCGCAGGATCGGCGGCTGGCTCAAGCCCGGTGGCAAGCTGTTCGTGCACATCTTCGCCCACAAGACCCTGCTCTACCCCTTCGAGACCGAAGGCGAGGACAACTGGATGGGCCGGCATTTCTTCACCGGCGGGCTGATGCCGGCGTCGGATACGCTGCTGTGGTTCCAGAACGATCTGCGCATCGAGCAGCGCTGGCACGTCGACGGTACGCACTACGCGCGCACCGCCAATCACTGGCTGCAGAATCACGACCAGTCCAGCGATGAGGTGATGGCGGTGATGCGCGAGACCTACGGCGAGCGCCTGGCGAGCCTGTGGAACCAGCGCTGGCGCATCTTCTGGATGGCCTGCGCCGAGATGTTCGACTACGACCGCGGCCAGGAATGGCTGGTGGCGCACTACCGGTTCCAACGCCCGGGCACAGCCTCGGCCTGAATCGCCCCCCGATCGCAAAAAGCAATGCGGCCATGCCGCAGCGCGGACGGGGCATGATCAGGCGGTCACGATCATTCGCTGGAGATCACACCATGAAAAAACGTCGAATCGTACTGGCCGTCGCTGCCGTGATCGCCGCCAGCATGTTCGCCGCCGTCTCCACCGCCGGGGGCGAGGACAAGATCCCGCCCGTCGCCCAGGTCGATCTGCCCCGTTTCATGGGCGACTGGTACGTCATCGCGCACATCCCGACCTTCATCGAGAAGGACGCCTACGACGCACTGGAGTCCTACTCCATCCGCGACGACGGCAAGATCCAGACCATCTACACCCAGCGCAAGGGCGGGTTCGATGCGCCGCTCAAGACGATGCGCCCGGTCGGCACTGTGCGCGAAGACACCGGCAATGCGGTCTGGGGGATGCAGTTCATCTGGCCGATCAAGGCCGAATACGTGATCGTCCATCTGGACGAGGACTACACGCAGACCATCATCGGCCGCAGCAAGCGCGACTACGTCTGGGTGATGGCGCGTACGCCGAGCATCTCCGATGAGGACTACGCCGCCCTGGTCGAACGTGTCCGGGGGCTGGGCTACGACGTCGGGGAGCTGCGCAAGGTGCCGCAGAGACCTCTGGAGGAACGCCAGGACGGGCGTGATTGAGGCCTTGTCGTCAGACCGGCTTCGACCCGCGGGCCGGAGCGGGCGTCGTCAGGCACGTTCCTGACCGCGAAGACGCCGAGGCAGGGACGGGGGCATGGGATGGATCTACTCGGCCGCCCCCGCCTGCGCCGGCTGCTGCATCGCGTGATGGGCGGCGATACGCAGATAGTCGTAGTCCGGAATTCCCGAAAGACAGCGCATCCCGAGCGGCTGCACCCGCTCATCGAGACAGCTCTGGCCCAGCGTGGCGATCCGCCACGGCGCCTGGTGACAGGCATGAGCGACCAATACGGACTGCCATCGCTCGTTCGATTCCAGCGGGCGACCCGTCGCGATGGTCTCGTAGGTCTCGGCCTCCGGCGACGATAGGCTCGGGTGCTTCCGATCTTTTCGGATTCGCTCGACGCTGATCGCGAACAATTCGCCACTGGCGCAATCGACCGACAGCCACTGCGCGTGGATATCGCGCAGTTCGATGACCGGCTGAGCGCCCTCGAACACCCGCATTACCCTGACCGCCCACAGTCTGGTCTGCGCAAGGGAGCGCGACAACGCTGCGGTGTTGCTGTCTGCGGGTGCGTTTTTCAGCGCTGCCGCACGCTCCGCATCGTGGGCGAGCCGAAAACTGCCGAAGTCTGCGTACGTGACCACGCGACGGGGCGTCGTGCCGGCGACATCGATCTCCAGCCAGCCCGGATCGGCCAGGGCCACGCTCGACGTGCACAGCGCCACGGCGAGAAGCAGGCCTCGAACCGCATCGCGCATCGGTATCGGTATCGAGCGACTCATCTCAATTGTTCCTGATCGATTCGGCCACCGCACAGTCCTTGGCGTCCTGGCCACAGCGCGCAAGCGCCGCCTTCTCCGCTTGCTTCTTCTTGGCCCCGTACGCCGCGTACAGGCTGCCATCACCGGAGCGACTGACCGCCAGCCAGCCCCCTGCCGCCGTCAGCCCCGGGCGACAGTTCAGGGCGCCGAAGCTCTCGCACGCGCGCACGGCATCCTCCACCGCCCCGATGGCGCTGAGTCTTTGTCGCGTATAGAAATACACCGGCCGCCCGTCCGCCAGATTGGCCCAGATGATCGCGGCGTTCAGAGGCAGCAGCACAGTTTCCGGCGCCGCGGCAACTGCAGCGTTCACCTGGCTACCGTCGGGCGCGCACGCCGGAATCTGTGGGCGGGGCTGGCCGACAGGACCGCCGTCTACGTAGCGCATACCGACCATGCGCTGGCCGGGGCCGCAGGCGGCATCGGCGCGTGCGGAGAACGGCATCACCAGACTCAGCGACACAAGACACGAGAGGAATGCAAACGAGAAAGCGGTCCTGTCGAAAGCTGCAGTGGACCTCATGGTGAAATCTCCGAAATGAATGCTTGGCCCGAGTCGACGCACGAATCGCACTCGCGGGCGGAGTTCTCTGTCAATTCATATCAGAACCGATACGTATGGCGGACTTCGGAACGATAATCCGCCATGAAACAAGAAGCAAGGACATCATTGAAATCGCTTCTATGTCCAAGCGTTGCGAACCGGGGCGGCCGCAAGCGCATCAAGCGGAGCGGGCCAAATACCGGATGAGCGGGATGGACACGCCACTCTGAAGTCCGTTCGACTGTCGGGACGGCCAAGCAAGCACTCAGTCCGCGGAAGCGAAAACAGCTACGACACTTGAAGTCGTCCCTAATAGACTTTGGCCGGGTAAGTGCAGTCCGAGTAAAATGTTTCGCAGTTGTCTGTTTTTTCCGCACATCCTGCTGCAGCCAGACTTTCGGCCTCGTCTTTCTTGGAAGCTCGAGCGAGGTGGAAGTACGTGTCGCCCCAAACCACGGCACCACATTGGTTGTGGTAGACCAAAAATATCTTGCATTCCTTACCGCCGCCACTCTGCTTACACAGGGCAAGTGCCTCTTTTTGAGCTTTCCTCTTGCTCGGCATCGCCCTCGATGCACCAAATCCACCACCCGAATCGGTATCACCGACAGCGATCGCAGCCCAGCGTGTAACCCATCTATCGCTGGGCAACGGCGGAGGATCCGTATTGGGCGCACTGCCATAGAACACATCTGGCGGTATGCACCCGGGGTTATTAGGGATGCCGGGAGGACACTGCGACCACGCAGAAAATGAGAAGAAACCGATGAATAAAATTATGAAAATTCTCATGAGAGCCTAGTCGCTCGCGATTCAAACACCATAGAGCGAGCCAGCTCGCCCAAACCACGTCACAGAGGCGAATTTAAAAAAATCGGCTCAGTAAATTCGCGCAGGGTAACTGCATTGCGAATAAAATACTTTGCAGTTTGTAGTCTGCTCAGCACATGCATCCATGGCGAGCTGTTGGGCAAGTTCAACGCGCCCAGCACGAGCAGAGGCGGAGTAGGAACCATCACCCCACGCAACAGCGGAACATTGGTTGTAGTATGAAATCATCAGCGTGCATTTGCCTCCACCACCACTATCTTTGCAAGATTGAATTGCCTGCTTGACCGCCTTACGCTTGCTCGGCATGTTGACTGAAGCGCCGAAGCCACCGCCCCCAGCAGCAATAGCACCCCACCGAGTTTGCCATTGAGGCCCGGGCAATTCTGGTGGCTGCGCATTACCGGGCGTATTAAAAAAAATATCCGGAGGAATGCAAGCCGGATTTCCTTGGGAGGGTATGCCCATCGGACATTGCTGCGAATAGACCATAGGGCTATAGGATGTACTCAAAACAGCAAGAGTAGAAAGTAAGATGAAATTTTTCATGACGCACCTTCAGATTTACCAGCAAGACCACGTGCACCCGCAGCCTGAATCTGCGGCGAGTTCGCCAAACTAGGATTGATGGCACGATTGTTCGGACTGTTAGGCATTTGCACAGCACTACCATGAGTCATAGCTGAAGAACCATTGTTGACCGGCATGGACCCCTTGGGATTGCCATCCGGACCTCGCACAGCACCGCCGGAACTACCTGCGTTCGAGCCGAATTGGTTGTAGGTAGCAATGTTTCCTATGGTTCCCTGAAAAAAAGCTGCCGCCATGGGCGTCGATGAAATAATCAGCGCACTCATGAATAAACCCAAGCCACCTTGCTGCATCGCCACGCTGGTCACCCCTTCCGGATTGGAGCCCAGCAACACCTTACCCGCCCAGAAGGACGCGGTCACGGCGAGAATGGCATCCAGGGCGAGCGTGACCGTGAAGCTCATGACTGCCAGAGAGAACATCGTGCCGATCCCCAGCATCAACCACCGCTGAAACATCTGTTTTGTGTAGTCGAACATCAGGCACATGATGAAGATCGGCCCGAAACCGACGAAAAGCGCGATCGCGAGACGAAACAGCATCAGTATCGATCCCGCCAGCACGGCGGGGAGGCCGACACCGATGCCGGTGAACCATTTTGCGCGAGTCTTGGCGTCTTCAAGGCCGAGATCGCCGCCGGTCTGGATGGCATCGATGCTGGTCAGCGCGAGCTGCATATAGCCCAGGCTGTGGTCGATCTGTTCGTATGGGCTGCCGTTTTGTCCGGTGACGAAGTAATGGATGCCGTTCGGCAGCCATTGCGAGAACACGACGGACAAATCCTCTCCGAACAGCGCCATCGACGTGGCGGTCAGGATGATGAAGGCGTTGCGCGCGGCCTGCAGGGTGAAGGCGGACATCGAATCGCGGGAAATGCCGGTCATGATCCGGTAGCCGTGGTACAGCACCCAGATCGTCAGCAACACGAGCGCAGCCGTCCCGACCAGCTTCATGCTGCGGCCCATGAAGTTGGTCATGAACTCGTCGATCTCATCGTTCAGAAACGCATAGATGCGCTGGAAGAAGATGAGATTGCTCAGATCGCCGATCGCTCCTGCCTTGGGCGAGAACAACCAGCTAGTGCCGTAGTGCGAGAAATCGGCGATCAGATCGATGGCGTTGCGCATGCGTTATTCCTGCGACGGCGATGGTCGCTCAGCGATCGCGAGTGCGCGCGACCTGGAGAGCGGCTTCGAGACTCGCGCCCTGGATCACGGTGCCAAGCAGACTGGCGAAGGTGCTCTGACTTCCTGACAGCGCCTTGTTGGCAAGGGCCTGCTGATCGATCGTCAGCGATTCGATCATGCCGTCGAAGGCCTGAATGCGGGCCATGGAATATTGCATCTCGGCCAGGCTTTTGCCCATCAACTCCTGCGCCTTGACCATCGAACTGGTCTGGCCACCGGGTGTGGTATCCGTCGCGGCCCGCTGCATCATGTTGTCGATTTCCTGCTTGCGCCGCTCGGCGTCCTTCACCATCGTGACCAGCTCGTTGTACTTCTTGTTCTGGAGCAGAACGATATTGGTGCAGACGACCTGCTGCTGCTCGAGAATATTGCCGTTCAGATTCGGCTTGAACATGTCGAACATGCTGCCGAGCAGGCCGCCGCCACTGCCACTGGGGTCGGGACAACGCTCGGCGACGCCCTCGTTCGGCGCGCGCTCTTTCAGTGTCAGTTCCATGCCCAGCCCGGGAGACTGCGCCAGCATGCCTACCCTGCCGAGGGTCGATTGATACTGCTGGATCTGTTCCTGCCAGCGCCGGGCCTGTTCTGCGTATTCCCTCAGCGAGTTGGCGATCTGCGTGGCGTCGATCACCGCGAACTGCGCATGCGCGTTCGACGAGAACATGCCGGCCGCGATAAGGGCTGCGGCAAGGATGGAGATGCGACGGGAATGTCTGCGTGCGCGCTGCTGGTTCATGGAACACCTCCTGTTGTACTAGACCGGTCGTGCGTTTGGACGATGATGGCGTGGACGGATCGCATTGGCCGCGACACCGGCTGCTCAGCCAGCGGCGCGTCAGCCCGCGGCGCGCATGCCGCTTCCCGAATTCTTGGCCGCGTTCTTGCCCGAGCCCTTGCGTTCTTCGTAGAAGCGATCGATCCAGTCCTCGGGCGTCAGATCGTCGACGGACACTCCGCGCTTCGAAGACTCCTCGCCGAGGATTCGATGCAGGATCTCGATATTGTCCGTCGACGCCGAGATCACCGACAGCGCGTTGTCCATCCCGCGCAGGTTGAGCTGGCACACGCTCGATGCGTGGCCCTGCTTCACCAGGAAACAGCGCGAGCGTTCGTCGAGGCTCTTGATGACCTGATATTCGGCATCGGTGAGCTTGAGGCCCTCGATATAGTCGTCGCGATTGGCGTTGGGGTTGGGCAGAAGGATCAGCGTGGCGGTCTGTTCGATCAGGGCGGCGGAAATATCGCTCTTCAGCGCGTCCTCCGGGCTCTGCGTGGCGAAAATGCCCAGGCCGTTCTGCTTACGGATGGTCTTCTGCTTGTTCTTGGCGAATTCCTTCAGGCCGCCGGCGCCGTCCAGGATCTTCCAGAACTCGTCCATCACGTAGATCAACGGACGGCCATCGATGAGATCCTCAAGACGATGCAGCAGGTAGTTGATCACCGGGACGCGCACTTCGGCGTTGTCGATGATGTCGGTGTAGTCGAAGCCGACGATATTGGCTTTCTTGAGGTCGATGGTGTCCTTCGGATTGTCGAACACCCAGCCCAGCGAATTGCCGGCGGTCCACTTGCGCATGCGCGCATACAGGCCGTCGTCGCCCATGTTGGGCAGACTCTTCTGGAAATTGGTCATGCTGCGCAGATGCACAGGCGTATCGAGCATGTTCTCGACCGCGCGGAAGATGTCCTCGTCGTCGCGCGAGGAGTACTCCTTCTTGCCCATCAGCACCTTGACCAGATCGGCCAGGAACTGGATGTTGGCCTCGTTGCGCTCGCACTGGAACGGGTTGAAGCCGGTCGGCTGGCCATTCTCCAGGGCAAGATAGTTGCCACCGCAGGCACGCACGAAGATTTCGGCACCGCGGTCCTTGTCGAAGAAGAAGATCGTCGGCGACGGGTCGTACTTCTGCACCTGGCTCAGCAGGAAGTTGATCAGCGCGGTCTTGCCGGTACCCGACTTGCCGATGACCATGGTGTTGGCGATGGCCTTCTCGCCGAGCGAATTCTCGGCCGGGTGCGTCGCGTGGAAATTGAAATAGTAGGGCTGACCGTTGGTGGTCTGCAGCGTCGTGACGCACTCGCCCCAGGGGTTGTTGTCGCGCTTGCCGGTGGCGAAGTTGTGCAGCGGCGACAGGCCGAGGAAGTTCAGCGAGCTGACATTCGCGATGCGGGTGCGGAAGGCCCAGTTGGTGGGAATCTGCGAATAGAAGGATGCCGCGACCGCCAGATCCTCCTTGGCGGACACGAAGCCGGCATTGGACAGCTCCGCGCGCGCGGTCGCCGTCTGCTGCGACAGCTTCTCGTGCGAATCGGCATAGATGGCGAGCAGGAAGTGGTATTCGCCAAGCACGAAGTTGCCCGAGGCGAGTTGATCCATCGCCAGGTCGAGCTCGGTGATCTGGCTCAGCGCCTTGTCGCCCGAGGAGATCATCATGCCCTTGGTGCGGTCGAGCACCTTGATCGCGTCCTGGCGGCCGATCGGGCTGAAGGAGTGCGTGATGACGTACTCGAAATCGAGGTATTTGAGCCCGTTGAGGATGCCGGGATAGGTCCCATCGGCGTATTCCTTGACGTTGAGGATGGCGCCGTAGACGTTCTTTCCGTTCGGCGTGCTGATGACGTAGTCGCCGCTCTTCGACGAAAACATGTGCCGACTGACCGCGAGGTAGTTGTAGATCGGCGCATGCAGCACCGGCACCGGCTCCTCGATGCGATTGAGCAGGTAGCCGTAGAACTCGAGCGTTTCGGAGAAGACCACGCCGTTGGCGCCTTCGTACATGCCGAGGCGGTAGGGCGAATAGTCCTTGAGGACAGCTTCGAGGTTGGTGGCCAACTCCTGGAGCTTGAGTACTGCCTGCTCCTGCTCCGCCTTGATCTTGGCGTGGTCGGCGGACTGTTCGACGAAGCGTTTGCCGGCCACGACCGGGCGGTAGATCATGGTCAGATACAGCTCGTTCTGCATGATCTTCTGTGCGGAAAGCGCTTCGTAGTACGCGTCCGACATGTCCTGATTGAAGCGCTGCTTGAAGCGGCTCTTGATGGTCAACCGGCGTCGGCGCCGGATGTCGTGCACCCAGAAGGCCACATTGACGTAATCGGGTGCGCGCAGGGTCTGCAGCAGGCGATTGAAGACGTTGTGGCGGTGCTCGATCTCCCATTCCTCGCGGCCGACGAACGGGAGGCCTTCGAGGTGCCAGCACATCAGGTAGTCGCCTTCCCGGGTGCGGATCACCGACGGAGAGACGTGGCTGGAAAGCGGCAGGAATTGGCTGATCGAGCTGTCTGGAGTGAACATGGGCGGGTGTTTTCGTGTGTCCGGTGAACCGACGGTGGGGCGACTTCCACGCCAATCATTTGACGAAAGAACGGGCAAAACCTGGGCCGGAATCACACTCACCGAAGAAGCGCCTCACGCGCTGGAACGGATCGTACGACGCCACCGGCCCCTGCCCGGGCGCTGAACTTGCCTGGTAGCTGCGGAAAAACCGATGCGGGAAACAGTCGGAGCGGCACATCCCGGCATGGAACGGACGCTACGGATCCGCGCACTGCCTCGGTCGAGTCCGCCACGTGCCTTTGCAGGGCATCGCAGGCACCCAAAAAATCTGAATCCCCCCGGGCATGTGCCCGGGGGGATATGGACCATCACTGGACGGCCGAAGCCGTCATTTGACTGTTGCCTTGGCTGGCACTGCGAGCCCTCTGGTCATTTTTCCGCTGATCAGGAAAGGGCCGGAGAGATTCCTCTTGGCGCCTGCCGGAGTGCGACGGTAGTCATGCGGGCTGAAGACCAGTGCTCCCGAGTGCTCCGTCCGGTTCCGCGCCTTGAACAGGAATCTCCAGTTCAGGCCGAGGAGACGGAAGATCATTTCGTCGCGTCGGGCCATCTGCCGCATGATGAAAATCACCGTGGGCAGCAGGAGCAGGAAGATGATGAAACCGGGCTTCCAGAAGGTGCCGGAATACATCGCCCCCATGAGACACCCGCCCGCGCCGATGAAGAACGGCACGTAGGGCACGCCGAGGAACATCGCCGGGCGGGTGCAACCGCGGAAGAGCACGTTTTTCTGCATGACGGCCGCAGCTCAGCTCAGGATCAGCACTTGGTGGCGACGGTATCGCCCATCAGCATGGTGGCGATGGCGCCGGCGGCACCGATCATCAGGCCACCGACGAGCACCGGGGCGACTTCGCTCAGACGCTTGTGGGCGAAGGCGATCTGGTAGCCCGCGAAGATGATGGCGATGGTGACGATGATGATCGAGGCGACGCCGAGCAGGCCTTCCACGCTCTCGAAGAACGAGACGATGGTGTCGCCGGCGTCGGTGCAGTCGAACGAGGCGCCGCCGCCGCCGCCGCCGCCGCCGCCCGCCATGGCGAGCTGGGGCAGGAACAGCACGGCGAGCAGGACGAGGGCCTTGAGCAGGGCCTTGGTGTTGAACTTGGTCATGACGATGTTCTCCAGTGATACGACAGGGTGGTGGTGGTGGATCGTTCGGTGGTGGTGGAACCGAATTGGGACAACGTGAGCCTGCCGGCACGCACGCGCCCTGGGGCGCGGGGCGATGCCGATCGGACTCAGAACACGAAGGCTTCGTCCGCCTTGCGGGGCGAACGGTCGACAGGCGGCACACTGACCCTGGGCGCAGGTGGCGCCGCAGGTTCGGCAGCGACTCTGCCGGAGTAGGGCTGAAGCAGGACGGGTCCGCGGGGGCGCGGAGCGTCGGGCGCCGTCGCTGCCGAGACTTGCGCCGGCGCGACTGGCGCCGGTGCGGCGGCCTGCGACGGCGCTTGGGCTACAGCCTGCGACTGGGGCTGCACCTGGGAGGACTGGGGCTCTGTCTGCGAAGCGACGAAGGCGGGATCCTGGCTGGGTGAAAACGCCGGCTCGACCACCACGCGACGGGAGACGACAGACTCGACGCGCGAGGGGCGGCGCATCGGGGCCGCGATGTCGTCTGCGGAAAGTGGCGGCAGGGTATTGACGAGGAGGCTGTCCGCGCGCACGGCGGCGCGCGGCTGGGCGGACTGTGCCGTGGCGTCCTGTGCCGCACCATGCTGATACAGCGGGTGGCGAGTCAGCGGCATCACCCTGCGCGACTCCCGCCCGACCACCGCGATGGCCTGCTCATTTTGCGTGTCCTCGTCGACTTCCCGTCCCTGGCGTATCGAAGCATAGATTTTCTGAACATACCCATGCCGAAAACCGGTGGAAAAGTTGCCCGAGTAGTAGCAGCTGAAGGACTTTCCCCAGTCGCCGCCGGACCGACTGTAGCACTCGGCAAGGATCCGGGAGCCCGCGACCAGGTTGGCGCAGGGCTCGAATGCCCTTTCGTAGGACTGCAGCCCGTATTTCTCGAGGTTGTAGCGGTTGACCTGGGCGAGGCCGATGGAGAAGTTGTAGCCCTTCTGCTCGAGCATCCGTACGGTGGAGAGGGCTTCGGCCAGGGTCTTGGGCTGGCGGGCGAGGCGGCCGCCGACCACGCCGATGGCGTAGGGATTGAAGGAAGACTCGATGCGCACGACGTGGTGCATCACTTCCTGGGGAACGGCCAGCCCCTGACAGGCAAGCGTTTCAAGGCCGGGCAGCACGTTACGAGCCTCCCTGCCGAGCTGCTGTCTGATCCATGCGTTTGCTTTGCATCTGCACCCCCTGGCGCGGCATCGAGTCGACGAGCATGCAGCTCAAATGTTGCTCAAGATCATGCTGCTGTCGATCACGCGACCGGTACGGCCGCGCACATGCCGGCGCACGACATCCTTTCATGACTTCGGTGACACCGGTGAGACAGCGCTGGACTGCGCTCGCCGGGACGGAGTCGGCCGAAGCAGACTCTGTCCGGAGAATACTCCGATGCCCTTCGGACGATGTCAACGTGCCCGCTTGTCCGATGGACGCCGCCCCCGCGAGGGGAGGCCTCCGAGGACGACGCAGGCTGGCGCCCCGGCCGCGCACCCCTGTTAAGATCGCCGCGGACAGGGGAGCGGCCGGCTGTGCATGGGAATGCATGGCACCGCCACAGGCCCGCGTGGCGACATGCCGGGCGCGGGACGCGATCGGTGCGGACTCCCCCCCTGCCCGGTACGCCCGTTCCCGCAGGACCAGGCGCCCCGCTCGCCCCTCCCCGTGCCTTCAGCAGGTTCGCATCAGCAGGACGCCGCAACGTGAGCATTCCGAACACCGACAACAACAGCAACACCGGCGCGAAAGTGGTCTTCATCCTGATCCTCGGCATCCTGCTGATGATCGGCGGCGCCTTTCTGTCCAGCTACATGGTGCAGAAGCTGATCAAGCTGCCCCAGGTGACCCACAGCCCGACGCTGTGGCTGGACTACTGGAAGGCGAAGTCGCAGCCGGCGTATCAGCCGTACGCGAAGAAGATCAACATGGGCGTGGCCATCGGTTTCGGCGTCCCCACCGCTCTGCTGGCGGGGCTGCTGATCCTGGCGGTCATCCCGCGCCAGCGGTCGCTGCACGGCAACGCACGCTTCGCTTCGGCCGGCGAACTCGCCGGCAAGGGCATGTTCAAGCCGCACAAGAACGGGATCGTGGTCGGCAAGATGGGCGGCAAGCTGCTGCGCCTGGGCGGCCAGCAGTTCGTGATCCTCGCCGCGCCCACCCGTTCGGGCAAGGGCGTGGGCATCGTGATTCCGAACCTGCTGGACTACCAGGAATCGATGGTGGTGCTGGACATCAAGCAGGAAAACTTCGACCTGACCAGCGGCTGGCGCGCCAGCGTGGGTCACGAGATCTATCTGCTCAACCCCTTCGCCGAGGACCGCCGCAGCCACCGCTGGAACCCGCTCAGCTACGTCTCGGCAGACCCGGCCTTCCGTGTGTCGGACCTGATGAGCATCGCGGCGATGCTGTACCCGGACGGCGCCGAGGACCAGAAATTCTGGGTGAGCCAGGCGCGCAACGCGTTCATGGCCTTCGCCCTGTTCCTGTTCGAGAAATACGACGACGACCAGAAGATCGGCTTTCCGTTCTCGAAGAAGCCGACCATCGGCGCGATCTACCGCCTGTCCTCGGGCGACGGCAAGACCGAGCTCAAGCCGTTCCTGAAGGAGCTGGCGCAGCGGCCGTTCCTCAGCAGTCAGGCCAAGACCGCCTTCGCCGGCATGCTGTCGCAGGCGGACGAGACCTTCGCCTCGATCCTGGGCACGTTCAAGGAACCACTGAACCCGTGGATCAACCCGATCCTGGACGCGGTGACCAGCGAGGACGATTTCAGCCTCAACGACGTGCGCCGCAAGAAGATGACGATCTACATCGGCATCCAGCCGAACAAGCTGGCCGAGTCCAGGCTGATCGTGAACCTGTTCTTCAGCCAGCTGATCAACCAGAACACCAAGGAACTGCCGCAGAACAACAAGGAGCTGCAGCATCAGTGCCTGCTGCTGATGGACGAGTTCACCGCGATCGGCAAGGTGGACATCATCGCCACCGCGGTCTCGTACATGGCCGGCTACAACATCCGGCTGCTGCCGATCATCCAGAGCATGTCGCAGCTGGACGCGGTCTACGGCAAGGACATGTCGCGGACCATGATCACCAACCATGCGCTGCAGATCGTCTACGCCCCGCGCGAGCAGCAGGACGCCAACGACTATTCCGAGATGCTCGGCTACACCACCGTGCGCAAGGACAGCTTCACCCGCGGCCGCGAGTTCAGCCGCAGCGAGTCGGAGGAGCGGCGCGCGCTGATGCTGCCGCAGGAGCTGAAGGCGATCGGTTTCGACAAGGAGATCTTCTTCTACGAGGGCATCCCGAACCCGGTGTTCTGCGACAAGATCAAGTACTTCAGCGACAAGTACTTCACCGAGCGGCTGTTGCCTGCGGTCACGGTGGACGCGCTCGAAATCAAGATCTGAGCCGAGGGCCGGGCTGGCTTGAGGGGGCATGCATGACAATGCCCCCCGTCGTCGCGCTCCGGGCGGGGCGCCGACAGGGAGTCGATGGGGAGCCGATTGGGAGCCGTTGGGTCGCGGATGAGGCGCGCCCGGGCAGTGCGCCGATCGCAGAACGCCTGGCTGTTGGCCGTGGGCCCGAGCGGGCGGCTATGATCGGTCGTTCACATCGTGCGACACCCACCCTGTCCAACGTCCGTCGACCGGAGCCCGCCATGCGCCGCGCCACCCTCGCCCTGACTCTCGCCGCCGCATGCGCGGCGCCCTCCGCCTTCGCCGCGGACACGCCCGCCCCCGACACCACGCCGAAGGACCTCGCCCTGCAGTGCGGACGCCTGTTCGACAGCCGCAGCGGCAAGGTGCTGGGCGCGCACACCGTGGTCGTGCGTGCGGGCCGGATCGCAGAAGTCCGCAGCGGGCTGGCGCCGGTGGCGGGCGCCGAGACCGTCGATCTTTCCGGCCGCACGTGTTCGCCGGGCTGGACCGACCTGCATGTCCACTTCGGCAGCCAGTCCAACCCGCGCAGCTACGAGGAAGGCTTCCGCCTCGACCCGGCCGACTTCGCGCTGCGCGGCACCAGCTATGCGCGCAAGACGCTGATGGCCGGTTTCACCAGCGTGCGCGATCTCGGCGGCGAGGTCACCCTGAACCTGCGCGATGCGATCGAGCAGGGCTACGTCGACGGCCCGCGCATCTGGGCCGCGGGCAAGTCGATCGCCACCACCGGCGGTCATGCCGACCCCACCAACGGCATGAACTCCGCCCTCGCCCACCTGGTCGGCCCGCCCGGCCCGACCGAGGGCGTGATCAACTCGATCGAGGACGCGCGCCAGGCGGTGCGCCAGCGTTACAAGGACGGCAGCGACGTGATCAAGATCACCGCCACCGGCGGCGTGCTCAGCTACGCCCGCTCCGGCGACGCGCCGCAGCTCCGGGTGGACGAGATCGCGTCCATCGTGGAGACGGCAAAGGACTACGGCTACAAGGTCGCCGCGCACGCGCACGGCAAGGAAGGCATGAAGCGCGCGGTGATCGGCGGGGTGACCAGCATCGAGCACGGCACCTACATGGACGACGAGGTGATGGCGCTGATGCGCAAGTACGGCACCTGGTATGTGCCGACCATCACCGCCGGCCGCTTCGTCGCCGACAAGGCGAAGATCGACGGCTATTTCCCCGAAGTGGTGCGCCCCAAGGCCGCACGCATCGGCGCGCTGATCCAGGAGACCGCGGGCAAGGCCTATCGCGGCGGGGTGAAGATCGCCTTCGGCACCGATTCCGGAGTGAGCCCGCACGGCGACAACGCGCGCGAATTCCTGCTGATGGTGGAGGCCGGCATCCCCGCCGCCTATGCGCTGCAGGCCGCCACCGTGCACGCCGCCGAAGTGCTGGGCGTGCAGGACCAGGGCACGCTGGAAGTCGGCATGCGCGCGGACATCATCGCCATGCCGGGCGACCCGGTGGCCGATATCGCGGCCACGCAGCAGGTCGATTTCGTGATGAAGGACGGCAAGGTCTACCGCCGCCCGGAGCGCCCATGAATCTCGCGCTGGAGTGGACCGGCTACATCGCGGCCGTGCTGACCACGGTCGCGTTCGTGCCGCAGGCGGTCAAGACCATCCGCACCCGCGACACGCGCAGCATCTCGCTGGGCATGTACGTGGTGTTCACCATCGGGATCGCTTTCTGGCTGGCCTACGGCATCGCGCTGGGTTCGATGCCGATGATCCTCGCCAACATCGTCACCTTCGCGCTGTCGGCGACGATCCTGGGGCTCAAGCTCCGTCACGGTTGAGCGCACTGGCGCCCTGCCCGCTCAGGCCGTATCGCGGCCTGCGGACAGGGGCTTGCCCTCTTGCGCTGCGCCCCGGGCCCACACCAGCAGGCACAGCCAGAGCATCCATGCGGCCGGCAGCAGCCGCTCCGGCCAGTGCGGCGCCGTCTCCGGCAGCGGGCCCAGCAGGCCGACTGACCAGAGCGCGGCTGCCGGGAACCCGAGCGCACCCGCCCACAGCAGCGCGGTCGACGCAGCCGGCCCGGCCCTGCGCGTGCCGAAGGCCAGCAGCGCGGCGCCCAGCGCGAGCGTGGGCCACCAGATCGTCCACGCCGTGCCGCGAAGCGCGGCGCCCGGGCCGTCGAGGTCGCGTGGATCCAGCGGGAGCAGGCCCTGGGCCGCAAAGGCCAGGGCCGAGAGCAGCAGCAATCGCGCGCCGATGCGTGCGCTCCACGGCGCCGAGGGCGCCAGCCGCGCGCGCAGCGAGGCCGCGGCGAACGCCGCCAACACGCCTGCGGCGACCAGCGACGCATTGAACCAGGCCGCGCCCGGCACCCCGCGCAGGGCCAGCGCCGCCATCGGTGTGCCCGCATGCGAGTAGCCCGGCAGCGCTGCGCCCACCACGGCACCCGCGTACAGCAGGCCGCCCAGGTACACCGACAGCGCGGCGGCGATCGCGGCGATTGCAGCAATTGCAGCGCGTGGAAACGGCGGCGGGGCGGGCATCGGCATGTGAGTTCGGCGCATCGATCCTGCGGGGCCGCCGATCATAGCGCCGCCGGCGCACGCGCCGGCTTCCCGCTCCGCATCCGCGCCATCCGACACCACGCGGGTTGATTTGCGCCGAAGCTGGCACAATCTCCGGCCACTGCGGGGCATGGCCCCTTCCGACGAGATCGCGCATGTCCCTCACCGCCACGCCCCATGTCTTCGACGCCACCGCCGCCAATTTCGAGGCCGAGGTATTGCAGCGCTCGCTGCAGACGCCGGTCCTGATCGATTTCTGGGCAGCCTGGTGCGGCCCGTGCAAGGCGCTGGGGCCGATCCTCGAAAAACTGGCGGCCGACTACGGCGGCGCCTTCGTCCTGGCGAAGGTCGATGTGGACGCCGAGCAGGAGCTGGGCGCCGCGTTCCAGATCCGCTCGATCCCGACCGTGGTGCTGGTCAAGGGCGGGCAGCTGGTCGACGGCTTCCAGGGCGCGCTGCCGGAAGGCCAGCTGCGCCAGTTCCTGGAGCACCACGGCATCGTCGCGGGCGATGGCGGCGAGGCGGCAATGGCGAAGGCGGAGGCGGAGGACGATGCCGATGCCGAAGCGGAGGCCGCGTCCCTCGACCCCGCCGCCGAGGTCGAGCGCCTGCGCGCGGCGGCGGCGGCGGAGCCCGACAAGCCCGAACTGGGCCTGGAGCTGGCGCTGGCGCTGTTGAAGACCGGCGAAACCGCCGAGGCCGAACGCCTGCTGGCCGCGCTCCCCGCCGAACTGGCCGGCGACCCGCGCGCCACCCGCGCCCGCGCCCGCCTGGGCTTCGCCGCCCAGCTGCGCGAGGCCCCGACGGCAGCGGCGCTGGACGCCGCGCTGGCGGCCGACCCGGCCGATCTGAAGGCCCGTCACCTCCGCGGCCTGCACCATCTGGTGGCCGGCGAGGACGAGGCGGCGCTGGAGCAGTTCCTGCAGATGCTCGAACGCGACAAGACCTATGCCGACGGCCTGCCGCGCAAGGCACTGCTGGAGGCCTTCCAGGCGATCGACGACGCGGCCCTGGTCGGCCGCTACCGGCGCCGGATGGCCTCGCTGCTGCTGGTCTGAGGCTGGGCGATGGCCAACCGTCTGGTTCGCGGCATGACCCCGCGCCGGCTGCGGCGGGTGTTCAACTTCTGGCCGCCGTACGTGTTCTCCGGCATCCGCATCCGCGAGATCGGCGAGGACTGGCGCAGCGCGCATGTCGAAATGCGCCTGCACTGGTGGAACCGCAACTACGTCGGCACCCACTTCGGCGGCAGCCTGTTCTCGATGACCGACCCGTTCTGGATGCTGCTGGTCATGAACGCACTGGGCGGCCGCGACTACATCGTCTGGGACCGTGCCGGCGAGATCCGCTTCCGCAAGCCGGGCCGCGGCACCGTGCATGCCCGCTTCACGCTGGACGAGGCCCGGCTGGAGGAGATCCGCGCCGCCACCGCCGATGGCGACAAATACCAGCCCTGGTTCGAGACCGACGTGGTCGACGACGACGGCGAAGTCGTGGCCCAGGTCCGCAAGCAGCTGCACGTGCGGCGCAAGGGCTGAATCCACCGGCGCGGTACGGCCAGCAGCCCTTCGCCCGCGCGTCCCGCCCAAGGAACCTCTGATAACTTCGGACGTTCCGCGCGCCATGGATGGCGCGCTCGCACATCGATCGCGCAAGCGATCAATGTGGCGGGAGCGGACTCAGGCTTCGCCTGAGTCCGCGACGTCTGAACGACTCCAGGATGGAGTTGTTCGAACCATCCTCAATCTCCGGCAGTGCGTTCCTCGGCCGCAGCGTGATGCGGCCACAGCGCGGGCGGCAGCGGAATGTCCCATCCCTGCGCATCCGCCTCGGCCCCGCCGAAGAGATCGATGCGCGCGCGCCGGCCATCTTCGCTCAGGCGCAGGTTCCTGCCCTCGGCCATGAGGTCGGCCGCGGCACGGGCCAGCAATTGCTCATCCAGCGCAGCCATGGCGGAGGAATCTGCGGGCAGACCACTGGCATCCGCCGAAGGCCGGCGCAGCCCCGGCGCCCGCGCGCGCCGCAGCGCGACCACAGCGCGCACCAACGAAACCCTCGCCCGCGCGTCCTGCAGTCTGCGAGCGTAGTCGTGGCCGGGCCCAACGGCGAGGTCGGCCAGCACGCATCCGAAGTAGTTCGCCAGGCATCGCGGCGTGAGCGACGAGGACACACCCCGGTCATCGCCCCTCGGATCATCGTCGATGCGGCCGTCGTCCAGGATCGCCTGCGCCAGGTCGGGCGCGCACGCGACCTGCTGGTGCATGGCCGCCCTCGCAATGGTGTGCTCGGGGTCGTAGACGAACCAGTCGGCCAGCCTCCACAGCCTGGATGTCGCGGCGGCGTCAATGCCGTGCGACCTGCGCAGGGTGCCGGCCAGCAGTGCGAATTCGCCCTGGAATACCCGGCAGAACCCTTCGGCCTCCTCCATCGTCATCGGCGCGAACGCGGCATCGCATGTCGATGGGATCGCGGCCCCGGCAGGCAGCTCGGCCAGCATCTCGGCGAACAGTCGGGCGTCGTAGTCGGTCGCGCTGCGCAGGGCGATCAGGTGGAAGATGATCTGGTCGCTGTCCGCAGCCAGCCTGCGCAGCGCGGTCGCGCGGCGGCACAACCCGTCCATGGCCTGCCCGGTCTCGCCCAGCGCGAACCGGCGCGCGTCGCGGGTGCGCGCAAGCAGAATGTGCTGGTAGGGCGGCAGCGTGATCGACATATGATCCGGAAACCGGTTGCGCAGGTGCCCGTAGCGCTCCAGCGCGTCGATGCGGTCGAGCAGCGGCGCGTAGCGGGCGAGGACGGCATCCACGCGATCACCGCGATCACGCACCTGTCGCAGGCAGGGCACGGCTGGATCGGAGCCGCAGAACGCGTCGCGCTCGGCTTCCTCCGGCACCTGCCGCGCGTAGCGCATGCTGGCCTCGGTGCGACGCTCCGCATCGCGCAAGTCGGCGTCGCCGGCATCGAACGCATCCAGCCAGACCTGCTCGTGCACGGCATCGGCCTCGACGATGGCGGCGCGCGCACCCTCGGGCACCGGGTACTCCAGCAGCCACAGCGCGTCGAAAGCGTTGTCGCCACGTCCTGCCGGAAGCGCCAGACGCTGCAGCGCGAGCGATTCTTCAGGCGTCGGCCCCGCACTGCGGAACAGCAACAGGCCGCCAATGACCGCAGCCGCGGCGACAAGTGCGCCAAGTCCGATGCCGATAAACACACGTTTTGATGCCATAACTGTGACTTCAGCCGGGTTTTATGGCCGGACACTAGCACGCGGAGGCGGGCGTTTTCGACCGGACGGGCGCAGGGTATGCTCTGCCCCTCAGGGGACCTGAACCATGCCTGCGCAAAAACACACCCAACAGCACTTTCCGGAGATCGTCGGCTACCGCCTCACGAAAGTGCTGGGCGAGGGTGGCATGTCGACGGTGTATCTCGCCCAGCAGGAGTCGCTGCGCCGCGAAGTGGCGGTGAAGGTGATCCGCAGGGAGGCGCTGAGCGACGATGTCGCGCGCCGGCGGTTCGAGAACGAGGCGCGCACCATCGCGCGGCTGGATCATCCGCACATCGTGCGGATCTATGAAGTGGGACACACCACCGACGGCCTGTCGTTCTACGCCATGCCGGTGTTGCCCAAAGGCCATCTGGGCCGGCGCGCGCTGGTCGGCGACGAGACCCGGGTGCGCGCGATCCTCGACGCCCTGCTCTCGGCGCTGCGCTACGCGCACAGCCGCGGGGTGGTGCATCGCGACGTCAAGGCGGAGAACGTGCTGTTCGACGCCGCCGACCGTCCGATGCTCACCGATTTCGGCATCGCCCTGCGCCGCGGGTACGGCTCGCGGGTCACCTCCACGGGATTGGCGGTGGGAAGCACCGCCTACATGTCGCCGGAGCAGGCGCGCGGGGTGGATGTGGACCACCGCACCGACCTGTACAGCCTCGGCGTGCTGGCCTGGGAAATGCTTACCGGCGGCCTGCCCTATCGCGCCGACGACGCGCTGTCGATGGCGCTCAAGCACGTGCAGGACCCGATCCCCGAACTGCCGCCGGAACTGCGCCACTGGCAGGCCTTCTTCGACCGCGCGCTGGCCAAGGTGCCGGCCGAGCGCTTCATGGATGCCACCGAAATGGCCGCGGCGCTGGACGATGTGCCCCACGCCCAGCGTCAGCCGTTGCGCGCCGCACTGGCGCGCCTGGCCGCGGAAGTCGGCGGCCGGCGCAGACGCTGGCTGTGGGCGACCGGAGCCACCGCCATGGTGGTGGCCGGCATCGTGCTGACCCAGCAGTTGGACCCGTTCGACACGTCCGATCTGCCTCCCTCCGAACGGCTGCAGAATTCCGCGGCCTCGCCGGTCTCGCTCTCGCAGACGCCCGGCATCGACCCCACCCGCGCCGCGCCCGGGGAAGACCCCAGCCAGGCCATGCTGCGCGCGCCGCCGATGTCCGCCGCGCAGCCGCATATCGATGCGGCGCAGCGTCAGCTCGCCCAGCGCCGCTACGCCTCGCCGGCGGGCAACAACGCCTACGAAAGCCTGATCGCGGCCTGGAACACCGACCCTACCCACAGCCGGCTCGCCGATCTCACCGCGCAGCTGGTGGACGCGCTGTCGGCGCAGGCGCTGCAGCGTCTGCGCGACGGGAAGGACCGTGACCTCGCGGACCTGATCAGCCGCATCCAGCGTCTGGTCGAGCGCGATCGCGCGCGCAATGCCGAGACCCTGCTCAAGCTGCAGAAGTCGGTGGGCCCGACGCTGCAGGAGCGCATGCGCGCGGCCGAGGAGAGCTTCGACCGCGAAGCCGGGCAGCGGATCGCCTCGACCGCACGCGATCTGGGCCTGCCGGCCGCCACCGTGGCCGGCCTGAAGACCCGCGCCGACGCGATCGCACAACCCGGCGACCGCATCGCCGCGGCCGGCGGCAGCATGACCCTGACCCGCAGCGGTCAGGAACTGATCGCGATCGCGCAGGCGCCGGTCTCGCGCCGCGACTACGAGGCCTTCGCCAAGGCCACCCGACGCGACACGGCGCTCTGTCGCGAACGCGCCTCCCTGCTGCGCGTGCTCGCGCCGCGCGACTGGAAGACCCCGGGCTTCGATCAGCGCCCCGAGAACCCGGTGGTCTGCGTGTCGTGGAAGGACGCCGAGGCCTTCGCCCGCTGGCACAGCCAGCGCGAGAACGCCCGCTACCGCCTGCCCACCGCGGCCGAAGCCCAGGCCCTGTCGCGCGCCGCCGGCGCCAAGCCGGTCGCCGAATGGCTGGCCGACTGCGCACCGGCCGGCTGCTCGCGGCGGATGGCCGATGGCACGACCTGGCGCGGGGCCAAGGGCCGGCGTTCGCTGGATGCGGATCGCGGCTACGACGACGTCGGTTTCCGGCTGGTGCGCGAGCTGTAGCGCTGCTTCGTGCCCGCACGGCGGCCGCGGGGCCTGCCGCGTCGACGGGGACGCACGCCGCGCCTGCACGCGCGTCGCGCTGCATCCGCGGCTGCGATGGCCCGCGGCTACAATGCCGCGATGAATCCCTCCCCCTCGTTCATGGTCCGGCTGCGACGCCTGTTCGTCACCGGCCTGCTCACCCTGCTGCCGATCTGGCTGACCTGGGTGGTCATCAAATTCCTGTTCGTGCTGCTGTCCGACATCAGCAGCCCGTTCGTCGACCCGCTGCTGCAGAACATCGCCGTGCTGTCGCCGCGCAGCCTGGGCTGGCTGGCCGGGGAGTGGGTGCGCGATGCGCTCGCTCTGGTCGCCACGGTCGGCACCATCCTTGCCGTGGGCTGGCTGACCCGTCGCGTGCTGGGCCAGCGCCTGCTGCGCTGGTTCGAATCGCTGATCCAGCGCATCCCGCTGGCCAATACCGTCTACGGCAGCGCGCGCAAGCTGCTGGACATCCTGCAGACCAAGCCGGACGGCACCCAGCGCGTGGTGCTGATCGATTTCCCGCACCGCGAGATGAAGACCCTCGGCTTCGTCACCCGCGTGGTGCGCGAGGAAGGCACCGGGCGCGAACTGGCCGCGGTCTACGTGCCGACCACGCCCAATCCCACCTCGGGCTATCTGGAGATCGTGCCGGTCGAAAAGATGACCCCGACCGACTGGACCGTGGACCAGGCGATGAGCTTCATCATCAGCGGCGGCGCGGTGGCGCCGGACTTCATCCCCTTCACCTCGCCCGCCGCCCGCGCGGAGGCGGCCGCGGCGGAGGCGGTCCTCGAGGACGCGAATCCGGAGCGCAGCGCATGATCGATCGCCCCCTCGAAGACCGCGCGGTCCGGCTGTATATCGCCCTCGCCGCGTTCTTCTGCGTCAACACCATCCTGGCCGAATTCATCGGGGTGAAGATCTTCGCGCTGGAGGACACGCTGGGCATCGACCCGTTGCAGTGGAACCTGTTCGGGCAGAGCGGCTCGCTGAACTTCACCGCTGGTGTGCTGCTGTGGCCGGTGGTGTTCGTCTTCACCGACGTGATCAACGAATTCTTCGGCAAGCGCGGCGTGCGCATGATCTCGTTGATCGCGGTCGCGCTGATTCTCTACGGCTTCCTGTTCGCGCTGCTGGCGATCCACCTCGCACCGGCCGGGTTCTGGGTGGGCGCGGCGCAGGACCAGGGTGTGCCCGACTATCAGCTGGCGTATGCCGCGGTCTTCGGCCAGGGCCTGTGGGCGATCGGCGGCTCGGTGGTCGCCTTCCTGATCGGCCAGCTGATCGACGTGTGGGTGTTCCAGCGCATCCGCCACGCCACCGGCGAGCGCTGGGTGTGGCTGCGCGCCACCGGTTCCACCGCGGTGTCGCAATTGGTGGACAGCTTCGTGGTGCTGTACATCATGTTCGTGCTCGGGCCGCAGCAGTGGCCGATCCCGCAGTTCCTGGCGGTGGGCACGGTCAACTATGCCTACAAGATGCTGGCGGCGGTGGCACTGATTCCGCTGATCTATCTGATGCGCAGGGCGATCACGGGGTACCTGGGCGCGGAGCGGGCGCGGGGGTTGCGGGAAGCGGCGGCGGGGTGATCCGCCCGATGTGTGACCTGGGAAAAATCGAAAGCATCCGCGCGACAAAGCATCCGCGCGACAGTGCGGATGCTCTTGTTTGCAGGTCTTAGGTACGTCGCTGTGACCATGAAAATTGGCGGGCCACATCGGCCAGCCCCATTCCCTTGCGCAACCTACTGCTGCCGCAACGCCTCGATCGGATCCAGCCGTGCCGCCTTGCTGGCCGGGTAATACCCGAAAAACAAACCCGTCGCGATCGAAAACCCCGCTGCCAGACCGATCACCTGCGCGTTGAGCGCGATCGGCAGCGTGCCGATCTTGCCGACCACCAGCGCACCGACGATGCCCAGCGCGATGCCGACCACGCCGCCGATCAGCGAGATCAGCAGTGCCTCGGCCAGAAACTGCCGGCGGATGTCGCGCGGCCCCGCACCCACGGCCATGCGCAGGCCAATCTCGCGGATGCGTTCGGTGACCGAGACCAGCATGATGTTCATGATGCCGATGCCGCCGACGATCAGCGAAATGCCGGCCACCGCGCCCAGCAGCCAGGACATCAGCTTGGTGGTCTGGGTGCGCGCGCTGACGATCTCGGCCAGATTGCGCACGCTGAAGTCGTCCTCTTCGCCCGGCTGGATCTCGTGCCGCTGGCGCAGCAGTGCCTCGATCTCGACCTGCGTGGTCGCCAGCGCCGCGGGGTCGGCCACGCCGACCGACACCTGCATCACCGCGCCGGGCGGCAGCGAGGCATTGCCCGAGAGCCGACGCCGCGCGGTCTGCAGCGGCACCACGACCAGATCGTCCTGGTCCTGACCCCAGCCGCCCTGCCCCTTCGACGCGAGAATGCCGACCACGGTGAACGGCACGCGCCCCAGGCGCACGCTCTCGCCCAGGCCGCTTTCTTCCCCGAACAACTGCCGGCGCACGGTTTCGCCCAGCAGCACGACCTTGGCGCCGCTGGTGTAGGCGCGGCTGTCGAAGGCCTCGCCCTGGGCGATGTCCCAGCCGTTGATCGGGAACCAGTCCGCTTCGACCCCGCGCCAGGACGCCGACCAGTTGTTTTCGGCGTACACCGCCTGGGTGCCGCCGCGCAGTTCGCCGGAGACGTACTGCACGCCGGGCACTTCGCGCCGGATGGCATCGGCATCGTCTTCGGTGAGGGTGAAGAAATTGCCGGACGACATGCGCGCGCCGCCGAAGCCGCGGCCCGCACCGGGGCTGATGTCCAGGCGCTGCGAACCCAGACCCGACACCAGCCGGTCGATTTCCTGCTGCGTGCCCTGCCCGACCGACACCATCACGATGACCGCGGCGATGCCGATGATCACGCCGAGGGAGGTCAGCGCGCTGCGCAGCCAGTTGCCGCGCAGCGCGAACAGTGCGGTGCGCAGGACTTCGCCCAGGTGCATGCCGCCATGCGCGTGCGCGCTCATGCCCGCACCTCCGCGCCGCGCTCGTGCGCCGGCTCGTGGCCTGCGGATTCGTGCAGCAGGCCATCGCGCATCGTGCAGGTGCGGTCGGCATGGGCGGCCACTTCGTTGTCGTGGGTGATGAGCACGATGGTGTGGCCGTCGCGGCGCAGCGACTCGAACAAGGCCAGGATCTCCTGACCGGTCTTCGAATCGAGCGCGCCGGTCGGCTCGTCGGCCATCAGGATCGGCGGGCGATGGATCAGCGCACGGGCGATCGCCACGCGCTGCTGCTGGCCGCCGGACAGCTCGCTCGGGCGGTGATGCATGCGCGCGCCCAGCCCGACCGACTCCAGCACCTCGGCGGCGCGGCGGCGACGCTCGGCCGGCGGCACGCGGGCGTAGCTCAGCGGCATCGCCACATTGTCCAGCGCGCTCATCCGCGGCAGCAGGTTGAAGCCTTGGAAGACGAAGCCGATCTTGTCGCGGCGCAGCGCGGCGCGTTCTTCGGCATCGAGCGTGGCCACGTCCACGCCGTCGCACAGATAGGTGCCGCTGCTGGGCGTGTCCAGACAGCCGATCAGATTCATCAACGTGGATTTGCCCGAGCCCGAGGGGCCGACGATGGCCACGAACTCGCCATGTTCGATGCGCAGGTCCACGTCCTTCAGCGCGACCACTTCGGCCTCGCTGCCTTCGGCGTAGACCTTGCAGAGCGCCCGGGTTTCGATCACGGGCACGGTGCCTGCCGCGTCCGACATCAGCGCGCTCCCGGGGCCGGGGCCTGGCCGGGAGCCGGACCGCCCACCCCCACGATCACCTCGTCGCCCGCGGAGAGCGCACCGGAGACTTCGCTGCTGCTGCCGTCGGACGCGCCGATGCGCAGCATCACCATCTCGGGGCGGCCGTCGACCAGGCGGTAGACCGGTGCCCGGCGCGCGCTGAGCAGTGCCTTGAGGCCGGCATCCCACTGCGCGCGCTGGCTGTCGTCCAGGCTGTCGCGGAAGGCGCCGAACTGCTGGTTGAAGCGCTCGAGCATACGCTGGCGCACCTGCGGCGGCATCGACCCGCCGCCGGACGGGCCGCCCTGGCCGGCGCCAGGACCGCGGCCGCCGAACAGGCTGCCGCCGGCCGGACGCTCGCCGCCCTGCGGCGCGCGGCGCGCATCGGCACGGGCGCGCATCTCGGCCAGTGCGGCATCGAACGCGCCCTGCTGGGCGGCACTCAATTTCAGCGGCTCGACCAGCCGCGGCAATTCGTCGCTCATCCCGCCGCGCGCGCCGCCCTGTGCGCCGTTGCCGGCATTCTCGGGCAGCATGCCTTCCGGCGGCTTGAAGCGCAGCGCGGCGTTGGGCACCTTGAGCACGCCATCGCGGCGGCTGACCTCGATTTCGGCATTCGCGGTCATGCCGGGGAACAGCGTCTGGTCGGCGTTGTCCACCGCCACCACCACCGGATAGGTGATGACGTTGCTGGTGTTGGTGGCGGACAGCCGCACCTGGCGCACGCGTCCCTCGAACTGCCTCTCGGGATAGGCATCCACGGTGAAACTCACGCGCTGGCCTTCGGCGACCTGGCCGATATCGGCCTCGTCCACCGCCAGCATGATCTCCATCTTCGCCAGGTCTTCCGCGATCTTGAACAACACCGGCGCCTGCAGGCTGGCGGCGACGGTCTGCCCGGGCTCGACCGCGCGGGTGAGCACCACCCCGTCGACGGGCGAGCGGATCACGCTGCGCCCCAGATTGAGCCGCGAATTCTCGGCCGAAGCCTCCTGCTGGCGCACCTGGGCATGGGACTGCGCGACCTGCGCGCGCGCCTGATCGCGCGCGGCCAGGGCGCGGTCGACATCGCCGCGGGCCACCAGCTTCTGTTCGACCAGCGCACGCAGCCGCTCGTACTCCAGCTCGGCGTTGCGCAGCGTGGCCTGCGCGGTCTGCAGCCCGGCGCGCGCGCTGGCGATGGCCGCGTCGCTCTGCTCGATCTGCGCCTGGAAGGTGCTGGGGTCGATGCGCGCGATCACCTGGCCTCGGGTCACGCGCTCGTTGTAATCGACCAGCACTTCGGCCAGACGACCGGACACTTCGCTGCCCACATCGACGGTGGACAGCGCGTTGAGGGTGCCGGTGGCGGAAATCGCCACCCGGATGTCGCCCTGCTCGACGCGCGCGGTGCGGAAGGCGGGCGCGTCCTCTCCGCTCCCGCGCGTCCACCAGTACAGGCCCCCGGCCAGCACGCCGATGACGACCGCGGGGACGATGAAACGACGGAAACGGCGTGAGGGAGCGGTGCGGGCTGCGGGCATGGGCTTCTGGCGGCGACGGCAATCGAGTGCGCTAGCCTACACCGAGCTCGCGACCGTCCCCCCATGCCCAATGGCACGGGGGGCGCCGATGCGGGGGCAACGCAACGTCGCAGGGATGGTGTCAACGCGGCAGTGGCGGCGGCAGACCCGAATCCGACGTCAGGCGCCGCGAGCGCCCCTCCCTTGCCCCGACCCCATCGAGAAGAACGCCACCATGACCGGCCTGACCGAACGCCTGCTGCCCGTCGCCCTGCTGCTGTGCTCCAACATGTTCATGACTTTCGCCTGGTATGGGCACCTGAAATACAAACAGGCGCCGCTGCTGCTGGCGGTGGTGGCGAGCTGGGGCATCGCCTTCTTCGAGTACCTGCTGATGGTGCCGGCCAACCGCTACGGCAGCGAGGTCTACTCCGCGCCGCAGCTCAAGGGCATGCAGGAAGTGATCACCCTGCTGGTCTTCGCTGGGTTTTCGGCCACCTATCTGGACCAGCCGCTGAAATGGAACCACTGGGCCGGTTTCGGGCTGATCGTGGTGGCGGCGTGGCTGATCTTCATGGAATGAGCGTGCATGCGGCGAAGCGTAGCGGCGCAGGGCGCGCACATCAGGAACCTGCGGTCAGAGCCCACTGCTGTCCGGAATGTCTTCCGTGCGCCCATGCTGTGCCCTTCTCCCCTCGGGAGAAGGTGGCCCGCAGGGCCGGATGAGGGTCCGGCAGCTGCGCAGAGGCTTGATGCTGAGTCGCCTTACCGACCCTCACCCCCCCCAACCCGACTCCCGCAGGGAGAGGGGCCTCGATTTGCGCACGATACGAATCACGCACGATTCGAATCACGCGAGATTCGGAATCGCAGATCAAGCTTGAATGGGATGCTTCACGGACGGACAGGAACAAATGATTCCGGACAGCAGTGGCTCAGAGCCGGATCTTCCCGACCAGGATGTCTTTGAACATCACCGGCCCAGGCAGTACCGTGGCCGCAAGCGACGCCGAAGCCGCGCCCGCGGCCGACGCCATTCGACGCACAGCGCGGACCGATCGAGCACCAGGCTCAGAGCCGGATCTTCCCGGCCAGGATGTCCTTGAACATGACCCAATCCCCCACGAACGAATACAACGGATGCTTGAAGGTCGCCGGCCGGTTCTTCTCGAAAAAGAAGTGCCCCACCCAGGCGAAGCCGTACCCGGACAACAGCGCGCCCAGCAGCCACCACGGCTCACGCAGGGCGATGGCGGCAGCCAGACAGCCCAGCGCGCACAGGCTGCCGACGAAATGCAGGCGGCGGCAGGTGCGGTTGCGGTGTTCACCGAGATAGAAAGGATAGAACTCGCGGAAACTGCCGAATTCGGACATGCGATGCGCCTCCAGAATGAGGGGGGACGGCTCGACACAGGACAGCTCGATGTGGCGCAGTTCGATGTGACGCCGTTCGATTCGATGTGAAGCGGCTCGATCTTGAGCGGCTTGATCTTAAGCGGCTTGATCTTAAGCGGCTCGATCTGAAGCGGCTCGACCTGCAGCGGATCGCTCGTCCGACTCAGCGCCCGCCAGCTTGCGCTGCCGCGGACAGCCTGCGCAGGCGGCGCTGCGCAAGTCGCTGCAGCCACAGCACCGCACCGTACCAGACGAACAGCATGCCCAGCACATTGGGCACGCTCATCGTCCACTCGGAATAGTGGTAGCCGTAGTACAGCAGCAGGCCGCCCAGTACGATCAGGACGACCGGCCAGAACAGGCCCGGCGGCGCCTCCGGACGCGGCGCGCGGGCGCGCAGGCGGTCGGCGCAGAGCGGGCTGCAGTGCAGCCCGTGCTCGCCGTCCTGCGCGCAGGTTTCGGCGCAGACGGCCTTGCCGCAGCCGGCGCAGACGCCGACGGCGTCGCGGTCGTGGTGGCGGAAGCACTTCATCCGGCGTCCTTCATGTCATGTCCTGTCTGCGGTCGCTTGCGTACTGCGTGCTTCATGACAACTCGCCGCTGCGTTCCATCGCCTTGGCACGCTCCCAGTAGGCGTCCTGCGCGTCCAGGGCCAGGTCGGCCAGACGCAGGCCTTCGGCCGCGGCCATCGCCTCCATCGCGCGGAAGCGGCGCTCGAACTTGGCGTTGGCGCGGCGCATCGCCACGCCGAAATCCACCCGCGCATGGCGGGTGAGATTGGCCGCGACGAACAGCAGATCGCCCAGCTCCTCCTCCAGCCGGTCGCGCGCGGCGGCATCGTCGGGCGCGTCCGCGACCGCGGCGAATTCAACCGCGACCTCGTCCAGCTCCTCGCGCAGTTTGTCGAGCACCGGCTGCGGCCCCGGCCAGTCGAAGCCCACCGTGGCCGCTTTTTTCTGCAGTTTCAGCGCGCGCTGCCACTCGGGCATACCGCGGGAGATGCCGGCCAGCGCGGACTCGTCCAGCGTGCCGCCCTGCCCCGCGGCGGCCAACTTGGCCAGCCGCTCCTTCTTCTTTTCCGCATCCCACATCGCGTTCAGCGCATCGCTGTCGGCGATGCTCATCCCGGCGAAGACATGCGGGTGGCGGCGCTCCATCTTGTCGGAGATCGCGCGCACCACATCGGGGAAGGCGAAGGCGCCGGCCTCCTCGGCCATGCGCGAATGGAACACCACCTGGAACAGCAGGTCGCCGAGTTCGTCCTTCAGGTCATCCAGGTCGCCGCGGTCGATGGCATCGGCCACTTCGTAGGCTTCCTCCACCGTGTACGGCGCGATGGTGGCGAAGCTCTGCTTGAGGTCCCAGGGGCAGCCGCCCTGCGGGTCGCGCAGCCGGGCCATGATGCCCAGCAGGCGTTGGATGTCGGCGGGGCCAGCGGGCGTGGAGGCCTCGGCCGGCCCTGCTGCCGCGTTGTGCCCGGCGTCGATGGCGGGGCCGGTGCCGGCAGCCGCGGCGGCGCGGGAAGCATGTTCGTTCATGGCCGCATCCTACTCCGCAGGCCGCCCTCAGGGCTCCAGCCAGCGCTGCCAGGGCAGCGCGGTGTCGCCGAGCGCGATGAAATCGCCGTTGAGGATGCGCGCCCGCTGGTTGTAGCGGAACGGCCGGCCCTGCGGGTCGACCACCGCGCCGCCCGCGCCTTCCAGAATGGCCTGCGCCGCGGCGGTGTCCCACTCGCTGGTCGGGCCGAAGCGCGGATACAGATCGATGCCACCCTCGGCGATGCGGCAGAACTTCAGCGACGAGCCCACGCTGGCGCTCTCGAACTCGCCCATGTCCTCGGCCATGCGCGTCATGAAGGCTTCGGTACGCGCATCGCGATGCGAACGGCTGGCGGCCACGCGCAGCGGCGCCTGCGCGGGCGCACGCACACGCAGCGGCGCATCGCGGCCCTCTGCATCACGCTTGTACGCGCCTTGCCCAGACCCGCCCTGCCCCGACATGCCCCACCACAGCTCGCCGGTCACCGGCGCCTGGATCACCCCGAACACCGCCACGCCGTCTTCGATCAGCGCGATGTTCACCGTGAACTCGCCGTTGCGCTTGACGAACTCGCGGGTGCCGTCCAGCGGGTCGACCAGCCACAACCGGTTCCATTCGCGGCGCGCCGCGGAGACGTCCTCGGCCGATTCCTCCGACAGCACCGGAATCTCGGGCGTGAGCCGCGACAGGCCGTCGACGATGACGCGGTGCGAGGCCAGATCCGCTGCGGTCAGCGGGCTGTCGTCGTCCTTGTGTTCGACATCGAACGGGCGCTGGTAGACATCGAGGATGGCCGCGGCGGCGGTCCGGGCGAGCGCGATGACGGCATCGCGCAGGGAAGCGTCGGGGATAGCGTGTGACATCATGCGGCGGGTGGGTCCTTGCGGGTCATGCGTGTTCTCCACACGCGGTGGAGAAGGCCGGGGGGAGGCGGGCGCCATCGGGCATCAGCGCCGATGCGGCGCTCAAGCCTGCCCGCGCAGCCACTCGCGCACCAGGAACAAGGCCGCGATCGAGCGGCCTTCGGAAAATTCGTCGCGCAGGATCAGCTCGTGCAGCGCATCCAGCCGGCAGGGCACCACTTCCAGCTGCTCCGGTTCGTCGCCGACCAGGCGCTCCGGGTACAGGTCGCGCGCCAGCACCAGGGTGGTGGCGTGGGTCATGTAGGTGGGCGCGAGGGTGATCTGGCGCAGCACGGTGAGCGAACGCGCGCCGTAGCCGGCTTCTTCCTTGAGTTCGCGGTCGGCAGCCTGTTCGGGCGTCTCGCCGGCATCGATCCGGCCCTTGACCAGGCCCAGTTCGTAGCGATGGGTGCCGGCGGCGTATTCGCGGATCAGCAGCGCGGTGTCGTCGTCCAGCATCGGCACCACGATCACCGCGCCGTGGCCGGTGCTGCGCACGCGGTGGTAGCGGCGACGCTCGCCGTTGGAGAACTCCAGGTCCAGCTCCTCGACCACACGGTCCGGGCCGTCGCGACGTTCGTGCACCGCGTGGACGATGGGCAGGCGCGCGCTCATCGGCTGCGGCTCCGCACTGCGGGCCGGACAGGGAACCGGGCGAAGAAGCAAGCGATAATGGCGGCATGCGTAGGCATTCCACGATCATAAACGACAAGCCCTCCCGCGACGATGACGGCGGTGACGATCACGGCCGCGACGCCGGCAGCATCGCCGCCGCCTGGCGCGCGCGCGACCTCGCCGTGCTCTGGCACCCGTGCACGCAGATGCGCGAGCACCCCGACGCCCTGCCGCTGCTGGCGGTGGCCCGTGGCGAAGGCCCGTGGCTGATCGGCCACGACGGCCGGCGCACGCTGGATGCGGTCAGCAGTTGGTGGACCAACCTGCACGGGCATGCCGAGCCGCGCATCGCCGAGGCCATCGCACGCCAGGCGCGCACGCTGGAACAGGTGATCCTGGCCGGCTGTTCGCACGCCCCCGCGGTGGAACTGGCCGAGCGCCTGCTGGCCGTCGCCCCGCGTCAGAACGGTCGCCCCCCGTTGTCCAAGGTGTTCTATGCCGACAACGGCTCCTCCGGGGTGGAAGTGGCGCTGAAGATGGCCTTCCACTGGTTCCGCAACCGCGGCGACCAGCCGCAGCGCACCCGATTCGTGGCCCTGCGCAACAGCTACCACGGCGAGACCGTGGGCGCGCTCTCGGTCGGCGACATCCCGCTGTACCGCCGGGTGTACGCGCCGCTGCTGCTGGAGGCGATGTTCGCGCCCAGCCCCGACGCCTACGGCGCGCGCGATGCCGCCGAGGCGCAGCGCAAGGCCGAAGACGCCGCCGATGCCCTCGCCCTGCTGCTCGACGAGCACCCGGGCGAGGTCTGCGCGCTGATTCTCGAACCGCTGGTGCAGTGCGCCGGCGGCATGCGCATGCACCATCCGGCCTATCTGCGCCGGGTGCGCGAGCTGTGCGATGTGCACGGTGTATTCCTGATCGCCGACGAGATCGCGGTCGGTTTCGGCCGCACCGGCACGCTGTTCGCCTGCGAGCAGGCGCCTGCCGGCTACGACAACGCCACCGGCATCCAGCCCGACCTGCTGTGCCTGTCCAAGGGTCTGACCGGCGGCTTCCTGCCGCTGTGCGCGGTGCTGGCCACGCAGGAAATCTACGACGGCTTCCTCGACGACAGTCGCGAACGCGCCTTCCTGCATTCGCACAGCTACAGCGGCAACCCGCTGGCCTGCGCGGCGGCGCTGGCCTCGCTCGACATCCTCCAGCAGGACGACGTGCTGGCGCGCAACCGCGGCACCGCGGCACGCATGGCTCAGCTGGCGGCGCCGTTCGCGCGACATCCTGCGGTGGCCGAAGTGCGCCAGACCGGCATGATCCTCGCCATCGAACTGCATCCGGAGCCCGAGACCACAGGCGAAGGCCGCGAAGACGGGCATGCCGTGGAGATCGCCGGCCGCCGCGGCCTGCGCATGTACCGCCGCGCGCTGGAGGCCGGCGTGCTGCTGCGTCCGCTCGGCGACACCCTGTACTGGATGCCGCCCTACTGCGTGGACGAGGCCGCACTCTCGCTGCTGGCCGAGGCCACCAGCGCGGCGCTGGAGGAAGCGCTGCGATGAGCTTCACTGCGACGGACTGCGCCGCGATCCGTCGCGGGGCAGCCATCCGTATCGAGCCTCGTGCGCACGCACACACGCTGACATGTGCGCGTACGCGTGCGAACGCACGGGCGCAGGCGCGTGCTCGCGCTGCCCGCATACGCCGCGGCGCATCCTTCTTCATCTTCCGCAGAGGCCCGAACGCATGCGCCTGACCCGAGTCCACGTCGATGGCCCGCTCGCGCCCGGCATGCGCCTGCGCCTGCCCGAACACGCCGCCGCGCATCTGGTGCGCGTGCTGCGCCTGCGCGAGGGCGATGCCTGCGTGCTGTTCAACGGCGACGGCCGCGACTACGCCGCGCGCCTGGTGGCGACCGACAAACGCGGCGCCGACGTCGACATCTCCGAGTCGACGCCGGTCGACAACGAATCCCCGCTGCGCATCGTGCTGCTGCAGGGCATCGCCCGCGGCGAGAAGATGGACCTGATCCTGCAGAAGGCCACCGAACTGGGCGTGGCCGGCATCGTGCCGGTGTTCGCCGACCGCACCGAAGTGCGCCTGGACGGCGAACGCCTCGACAAACGCATGGCCCACTGGCGCAGCGTGGTGATCTCCGCCTGCGAACAAAGCGGACGCGCCCGCATCCCCGACCTCCACCCCGCCCGCGCCCTGCGCGACGCCGCGGCCAGCCTGCCCGCAGACGCGCACCGCCTCACCCTCGACCCCGAAGGCACACACCGCTTCGCGACACTCGTCCTGCCCCGCGATGCGGATGCCACCACTACCGTCATCATCGCCATTGGCCCCGAAGGCGGCTGGTCCGACAAGGACCGCATGATCCTCGCCGACGCCGGCTTCCACGGCCTGCGCCTCGGCCCCCGCGTCCTGCGCACCGAAACCGCCGGCCTCGCCGCCATCGCGGCGCTGCAGGCGGGGTTTGGAGATTGGTGAGCGACCCGCGACCCACAGCACAGCTGCGCTGCGGTTTACGACACGGCATGGCCGAAAAGCGGCTACCCGTGCAAAGCACAGAGGGGCATGGACTCCGCCCGCTGTTGCGCGATCTTGACGCGCCGCCCCTCCAAAACACATCGCCCGGCCGAAGCCGGGCGATGTGCGAATCACTGCATGGCGGACCCGATCAAAACCGCCGATCGGACGCCATGTTCAGAACAACGCATCAGAAGCGGTAATCCGCGCTCAAGTACCAGAACGCACCCGGCAGGTCGTAGGTACCGGCGTCGTAACCGTTCAGCGAGCAGGTCATGCACACCGGTGCTTCCTTGCCGAACAGGTTGTTGATGCCCAGCGACAGATTCAGGCCTTCCAGACGCGCGGCGTTCTTCCAGCCGAACTGCACGTCGTGGTAGGTGACCGAACCGAGCTTGTTCACGCCGCGGTCGTTGAGGCAGCCGGGGACGTTCTGGCTGATGGCGTTGGCGCAATCTTCCTCCACCGAATCGATCCAGCGCAGGCCGTAGGAGGCGCTGAAATCGCCGCGCGACCAGCCGAGCTGGGCGTTGGTCTGGAACTCCGGAATCGCGCTGTCGTTGGTCTCCACACCGACCTGACGCGAGGAGCGGATGCCGTCGCCATCGACTGCACTGTAGTCGCGCACGTAGGTGGTCTGCACCGAATAGCTCAAGGTGCCGAAGCTCCACTCCGGGCTGAGCCAGCTCAGCTTGGCGTCGACACCGCTGGTCTTCACCGTGGCGAAGTTCTGCAGGAAGTTGTTCGGCGGATTGAGGTTGCCGTTGGTCTGGCGGGTGAACGGTGCGCAGAGCGTGGCGTCGGTGCCGCCGGCGTTGAGGCAGGCGTTCAGCAGTTCCTGCAGGTCGCGGGCCTGGATGGCGCCGTCGATTTCGTGCTTGTAGTAGCCCAGCTCGACGTCGAGCTTCTGCGACCACACCTTGTCCTCGGCCCAGCTCGGGCTGTACACCACGCCGAAGGTGATGCTGTCGGACTCTTCCGGCTGCAGGTTGGCATTGCCACCTGTGAAGGTGGTGATCTGGGTGTTGGCCTGCTCGAAGTTGTTGGGCACGTTCTGGTTCACGCAGGCCTGTTCCAGGCCGGGCGACACGCCGTTGGTGCGGTCGACCACGGGCGAACCGGTCGGGCCGCAGGGGTCGACCAGGGTCGCGCCGAACTGGGTCAGGCCGTACAGCTCGCCGAGGTTCGGGGCGCGGAAGCCCTGCGACCAGCCGCCGCGGATCACGATGTCCTCATGCGGCTGGAAGCGGAACCCCGCCTTGCCGGTGGTGGTGTCGCCGAAGGTCGAGTAATCCGAATAGCGGATCGCCGCGGTGAGATCCAGCGAGGCCAGCACCGGGAAGTTGAACTCGGCGTACAGCTCCTTGACGTTGTAGTTCTCGTCCACCGGGGAGGCGAAGGAGTCCTGCGACTCGCCGGTCTGGCGCAGCGGGTCGGGGTTGAACTCG
>ERZ1066121.102-NODE-102-length-77755-cov-22.579653_pt1 | contig 77755 bp, 65 predicted proteins | sample MGYA00382768_ERZ1066121 | MGnify/ENA primary metagenome ERZ1066121 (study PRJEB33369, sample SAMEA5778351) | biofilm metagenome | biome: Industrial cooling water; feature: Water cooling tower basin; material: Biofilm | place: United Arab Emirates | collected...
GCAAGGGCACGGCCGAGGGCAAGTTCGAGGCGCTGGAAAAGGCCGGCGTGACCACGGTGAAGTCGCCGGGCGACCTCGGCGCCGCCATCGCCGCGCGCCTGGCGAAGTAAACTGCGCGGGGCGCTCGTCGCCCCCGCGCTGCCGTTCCCGTGCATTCCGGAGGGCCGCCGCGTGCGGCCTTTCGTGTTCTTGATGGGGATTCGGGATTTGGGATTCGGGATTCGGGATTCGGGATTCGTGTTTGGTGGTTCGTGTCTGGTGGTTCGTGTCTGGTGGTTCGTGATTTGCGGCGGGTGCTGGGTGGTGTGGCGTGTGTCGCGTGTGTTCGTTCTTTTGTCGGTGTGTTCGTTCCAGCCGTTTGCTTCATCCGTTTCGACCGCGCGACGGTCGCCGCCCGGTGTAGACCGGGTCGGTGCCTGCCATCGCCTATCTTCCCGGAGTCCGCATGACCGCCTTGCGCATCGCCCTCGCCCAGTTCGATTTCCAGGTCGGCGCGGTCGCCGGCAATGCGGCGCGCATCGCCGAGATGATCGCCGTCGCCCGCGACGAATACGGCGCGCACCTGGTGCTGTTTCCGGAGCTGGCGCTGTCCGGCTATCCGCCGGAAGACCTGCTGATGCGGCCGAGTTTCCTGCGCGACTGTGCGGAAGGCATTGCGGCGGTGGCGAAGGCCGCGACCGGCGGCATCGTGGCGGTGGTCGGCTGGCCTGAAGCCGCCGGCAGCGTGGTCTACAACGCCGCCAGCGTGCTGCGCGACGGGCGGGTCGAGCACACCTACCGCAAGCGCGAACTGCCCAACTACGCCGTGTTCGACGAGCGCCGCTATTTCGACGTCGATCCCGACCGCGAGGACTGCGTGTTCGAGGTCCAGGGCGTGCCGGTCGGGCTGATCATCTGCGAAGACCTGTGGTTCGCCGAGCCGATCGCCAGCACCGTGCGCGGCGGTGCGGAGCTGGTGCTGGTGCCCAATGCCTCGCCGTTCGAGCGCGACAAGCACGCGCAGCGCGACGCGCTGCTGGCCGAGCGCACGCGCGAGAGCGGCGCGGCCATCGCCTATTTGAATGTCATCGGCGGCCAGGACGCGCTGGTGTTCGACGGCGCCTCGGTGGTGGCCGACGGCGACGGCACCGTGCACCCGGCCGCGGCGGCGTTCACCGAGCAGTGGCTGGTGGTGGATTACAACGCCGCCACGCGGCGCTTCTCGCCGGTGCAGTGGATGGACGACGGCGACGAGAGCCGCGACGCGCTGGCCTGGCGCTGCATCGTGCGCGGCATCCAGGACTATTGCCGCAAGAACGGTTTCAGCGATGTGTGGCTGGGCCTGTCCGGCGGCATCGATTCCTCGCTGGTGCTGGCGCTGGCGGTGGATGCGCTGGGCGCGGAGCACGTCACCGCGGTGCGCATGCCCTCGCGCTACACCGCCGGGCTGTCGAACGACCTCGCCGACGAGCAGTGCCGCGCGCTGGGCGTGAAGATGCTTACCGTGCCGATCGAAAAACCCTTCCAGGGCTATCTGGATGCGCTGGCCGACACCTTCGCGGGCAAGCCGGTGGATGTGACCGAAGAAAACCTGCAGTCGCGCACGCGCGGCGCGATCCTGATGGCGCTCAGCAACAAGTTCGGCGGCCTGCTGCTGACCACCGGCAACAAGAGCGAATACGCGGTGGGTTACGCCACGATCTACGGCGACATGTGCGGTGGCTATGCGCCGATCAAGGACCTGTACAAGACCGAGGTGTTCTCTCTGTCGCGCTGGCGCAACACCGTCGGCGGGGCTCCGGTCATCCCGCCCGCGGTGATCGCGCGCCCGCCCACCGCAGAGCTGCGCGAGAACCAGAAGGACCAGGATTCGCTGCCGCCCTACGACGTGCTGGACGCGATCCTGCTGCGCTACGTGGATCAGGAAGAATCGCGCGAGGAGATCGTCGCCGCCGGCTTCGAGGCGGCCACCGTCGACAAGGTGCTGCGCCTGGTGCGGATCAGCGAGTGGAAGCGGCACCAGGCTGCGCCCGGTCCGAAGGTCTCGCGTCGCGCGTTCGGCCGCGAGCGGCGCTACCCGATCACCAACGGCTACCGCATGTAGGGTGCGCCCCGGCGCACCGTCTCGCCGCCGCCCTTGCTCGCCACGCCCTTCGGCTCATTCCCATGCGCTGGCATACCGCCGACTTCGACACCCTCGACTGGCGAGGCGTGCATGTGCACGGCTGGCGCGTCGTCGAGCGCGGCCCGGGCGAGGCCGATCTGACGCTGGACATCGACTGGATCCTCGCCCGCCCGCAGTCGGGCGGAACCGGCACGGGGCGCACCGACGAGCGCATCGACGGCACGATGGACGCGAGCATCGCAGGCCATGCCGTCGGAGGTCATGCCGTCGAAGGCTATGCCGTCGCACAGGCGATGCTGGTGTTCCACGATGTCGCCGGCCTGCGTTTCATCCTCGACTACGCCGCCTGCAGCGCGGCGAGTGGCCCGTTTTCCATCGAGACCGTGCATCGCGAGCCGCTCGGGTGGTCCGGCCCCGGGCCCGACGGAGCCGACGACGATGGCGATGACGGCGACGACTACGGCGAAGGCGACGATTACGGCCCTTGGCGCTGGCGGATCGACCTGGCCTGGCCGGAAGGCGAGCTGGCGTTCGAGGCCGGCGGCTTCAGCCAGTGGCTGGTCGGCGAGCCGCAGATGCTGGACGGCCCGGTGCTGCCGGCGGCGCTGCGCAGCTGAGCGCGGTGCGGCGCCGCGCAAACGCGAACGCCGCCCGGAGGCGGCGTTCTGGCGAGCGAAGTGGAGCCGCTCAGTCCTCGTCGTTGTCCACTGCCGACTTCTCGCCGGCGAAGGGGTTCAGACGACGCAGTCGGGACGGATAGTCCGGCCAGTCGCCCGACAGCCAGGGGTGGCCGGGTTCCACTTTCTGCAGCTCGGTGCGGGCAGTGCCGGCCAGCGCGGTATTGCCGAGCTGGGTGTAGGACTCGGCGAGTATGGCGATGGCATCCGCCTTGAACCTGCTGTCCGGATAGGTGTCCAGCGCATAGCGTGCGCGCTCGGTGGCGCCGACCCAGGCGCCGCGGCGCATGTAGTACAGCGCGGTTTCGATCTCGTAGCGGGCGAACAGGTCGGTCAGCTCCATCATCCGCTTGCGCGCGTCGGCGGCATAGCGCGAGGCGGAGTAGCGATCCACCACGATCTTGAAGTCGTTGTAGGCCTGGCGCGGGGTGGCCAGGTCGCGACGGCTGGCGTCGAGGCGCCACACCCGCTGCAGGAAGACCGTGTCCCGGCTGGAGTTGACCCGGCCGCGCAGGTAGTACATGTACGCGGTGTTGCGGTGCGTGGGATAGGTGCGCAGGAAGCGGTCGATGGTGGAGATCGCGTCCTCGTTCAGGCCCATCTTGTACTGCGCGTAGGCGGTGTCGACGATCGCCTGCTCGGTGTACGGCCCGTAGGGGTACTGCGCGACGAGTCGGCGATAGGTGGCGACCGCGCTGTCGTAGTTGCCGCGGCGCATCGACTGGTTGGCCTTCTCGTAGAGCTCGGCCACCGGGATGCCCTCGTTCTCCTTCTCGTCCTTGAACACGCCCTTCACCCGGGCGCAGCCGCTGCCGACGAGGACGAGGACCAGCACCAGAAGCACGGCGGGGCGGAGCAGGGCGGACAGACGGGAAAGGGTCATGCGGGCTGCGGTCGGAGAGTGAGCCGGCGATAATACCAGCCCCGACCCACCGGGCCGTTAACCGCACGTTCGCGTCCTCCGGCCCGGGTGCACGCCCCTTTCCCGCGTTGCCCGGCGCCCCGGCGCCCTGGCGGCGGCCCCTTTCAGCCCCCGGCCGCGCACGGCCCGCGGGCGCCCGCGCAGGACTTCCGCATGACACAGCCGTCTTCTCACCGCCCCCCTTCCCCGGACAGCGAGGCCAGCCTCGACGCCGATCTCGACGGCGACATGGAGGCTGCCGGCGCCGCCGGAGACAGCCAGCCGCGCAGCGTCGTGGTGCCCGATCGCGCCGCCGGCCGGCGCTTCGACGCGGTGCTGGCCGAGCTGTTCCCCGAGTTCTCGCGCTCGCGCCTGGCCGAGTGGATCAAGTCCGGCGACGCGCTGCTGGACGGCCGCCAGGCCCGCCCGCGCGACCCGGTCCACGGCGGCGAGACGGTCACCCTGGACGCCGTGCAGGAAGTGCAGACCCATTCCGCGCCCGAGGACATCCCGCTGACCGTGCTGTATGAGGACGCGGAGGTGATCGTGATCGACAAGCCCGCCGGCCTGGTGGTGCATCCCGGCGCCGGCAACCCGCGCGGCACCCTGGTCAACGCTCTGCTGCACCGCGACCCGACGCTGGCGCAGCTTCCGCGGGCCGGCATCGTGCATCGCCTGGACAAGGACACCTCGGGAGTGATGGTGGTGGCGCGCAGCCTGCAGGCGCATACCGCGCTGGTGGCGCAGCTGTCGGCGCGCGAGGTGCATCGGCAGTATCTGGCGGTGGTCAACGGCGCGCTGGTCTCCGGCGGCACCGTGAACGCTGCGATCGACCGTCACCCGCGCGACCGCCTGCGCATGGCCGTGCGCGAGGACGGGCGCGAGGCGGTCACCCACTACCGCCTGCGCGAGCGCTTCCGCCAGCACACCCTGCTGGAATGCCGGCTGGAAACCGGGCGCACGCACCAGATCCGCGTGCATATGGCGCATGTGCGCCACCCGATCATCGGCGACCCGCTGTACGGCGGCCCGCTGAAGCTGCCCAAGGGCGCGGACGACACCCTGACCGAGCGTCTGCGCGGTTTCCGCCGCCAGGCGCTGCACGCCGAGACCCTCGAATTCGCGCACCCGGTCAGCGGCGAACCGGTGCGCTGCTCCACACCGATGCCGGACGACATGCAGGCGCTGGTGGCCGCGCTGCGCGACGACCTGCGCAGGCACGAGCTGTGAGCATGCGTTTCACGACCATGCCGTCCATGACCATGCTTTCCACGACCATGCTGTCCACGACCATGCCTCCCACGAGCATGCCGCAATGAGCGGGCACGACGACGGCACCGGCCCCGCACCGCTGCGCGGCGACGCCGCCAAGGCCTTCGGCCGGCATCTGGACCGCCAGGTGCGCGAATCCGTGCTGCTGCGCGCCGACTGGCCAGCGCCGCGCGGCGTGCACGCCTTCACCACGCTGCGCCGCGGCCTGAATGTGGGCGTTTCGGTGCCGCCGTTCGACAGCTTCAATCTCGGCAACCACCGCAGCGCTGTCGGCGATGCGCCGGAGGCGGTGGTGACCAACCGCGCCGCGCTGCGCTGGATCGGCGAGCTGCCCTCGCCGCCGCACTGGCTGCGCCAGGTGCATGGCGTGCAGGTCGAACGCTTCGATGTGCCGATGGCGGAGGATGCCGGCGACGGCCTCCCCGAACCCGAGGCCGACGCCGCCGTCACCTCGGCCCCGGGCTGCGTGCTGGCGATCCTCACCGCCGACTGCCTGCCGGTGGCCTTCGCCAGCATCGACGGCGACGAGGTCGGCGCCGCGCATGCCGGCTGGCGCGGGCTGGCCGACGGCGTGCTCGAGGCCACGGTGGCGGCCATGCACAGCGCGCCGGAACGGCTGATCGCCTGGCTCGGCCCGGCCGCCGGGCCGCAGGCCTACGAGATCGGCGAAGACGTGCGTGCGGCCTTCGTCGACCCGGACCCCGGCGCCGCCGCGGCCTTCGTCGCCACCCGCCCGGGCCACTGGCGGGTCGACCTGTACGCCCTCGCGCGGCGCCGGCTGGCGGCGGTGGGCGTGACCGCGGTCCATGGGGGCGGGTTGTGCACCATCTCCGACCCCGACCGCTTCTATTCCCACCGCCGCGACGCCCGCACCGGACGCATGGCCACGCTGCTGTGGTTCGAATGAGCGCAGGCGAGTAGCGTGTGCGCATGAGTACGCCTCCGTCGGATACCTCCGCGTCGAACATCTCCGCGCCGAACACGCCCCCGCCCGCCGCTGCGACCTCCGGCGCACGAGCCGCTTCGTCCGAGGCTGCGGATGCGCTGTTTCCCGCGCTGCTCGGCGCCGATTTCGACCGCCTGCCGCCGCCGGTGCGTCGCCTGCACCTGCGTGCCGGCGCCGCCTGTTATGCCGGCGAGGTGCAGGTGGACCGCGGGCCGCATCCGCTGGCCCGGCTCTGCGCCTGGGCAACCCGGCTGCCGCCGGCCAGCGCCGGGCCGCTGCAGGTGGAAATCGTCGCCGCCGACGGCCGCGAGGCCTGGACGCGGCATATCGGCGGCCGGGCCATGCCCTCGCGGCTCTGGGCCGGCCGCGGTGCTATGGCCGGCCTGCTGTGTGAGCGGCTGGGCCTGGTGGTGTTCGGCTTCGCGCTGACCGTCGAACCCGGCGCGCACGGACCGCAGATCGTGTGGCGTGTGCGCCGGCTGCGCGTATTCGGCCTGCTGCCGCTGCCGGCGCACTGGTTCGACGGCGTGGAGGCGCGCGAGTCGGTGGATGGCGAGGGCCGCTATCACTTCGACGTGCGCGCGGCGCTGCCGCTCGCGGGGCGGCTGGTGCATTACCGCGGGTGGCTGGAGGTGCCGTGAGCGAACACGCGCCGGGAATGCCTGCCGCCGATGGCGCGATGTCGTCCACCGCGATGCGCGATGTGGCGGTCATCGTGTTCGACGGTGTGTGCGTGCTCTGCAACGGCTGGGTGCGTTTCCTGCTGCCGCGCGACCGCGCCGGCCGCTACCGCTTCGCGCCGATGCAGGGCGATGCCGGCCGGGGTCTGCTGATCGCCCAAGGTCAGGACCCAGACGACCCGCGCACATTCCTGCTGATCGAATACGCAAGTGACGGCAGTGCACGGGTGTCGACCGACAGCACCGCCGTGCTGCGCGTGCTGGCCGGCCTCGGCGGCGTGTGGCGGCTGGCATCGATCGGCCATCTGATTCCAAGGCCGCTGCGCGATGCGGGCTATCGCGTGATCGCGCGCAACCGCTATCGCTGGTTCGGACGGCGTCAGGCGTGTGTGCTGCCGTCCGGGGATGAGGCCGCGCGTTTCCTGTGATCGGAGTGGCGGCGGATGAGCCGGGCTTGCCGCAGCCGGAGGCGCTGTCCTGTCTGTGTGATCGTGAACCCAGCTCGGGCCTGAAGGCCCTCCTACGGCACACATTGAACGCAGTTCGGGCCTGAAGGCCCTCCTACGGCACACAGCACGTCGTAGGAGGGCTGTCTGTGTGATCGTGAACCCAGCTCGGGCCTGAAGGCCCTCCTACGGCACACAGCGCATCGTAGGAGGGCCTTCAGGCCCGAACCGGAGGCCCGAACCGGAGAGCCGAATCCTGCGGCATGTCGAAATCGCGACGGTGTCGGTTCTTCCGATCGACAGATCAATGGCCGATGTCGAATCAATACCTGTTGACTCCATTGCGACTTCGATCGATTTGAACCGCCTCTTGGCGGAAGGCGGCAGGCATTCTTCGGTCTTGCGCGTCAATCCTGCAGATGCACCTCGATCCGCTGCCCGGCCAGCGTGTCGAGAAACTCCTCCAGCGAAAACACCCCCACGCACGCCGTCGCCCCTGCGCCCGGGAGTGTGCCGCTCGCGAGTTTGCGGGCGAGCAGCACCGCCGCGGTGGCGGGGATCTGCGGGCCGTCGCCGTTGCGGGCGATCAGGGTCCAGGTCACGCGCAGCGGCTCGCCGTCGTGGCCGAGGCCGCGCAGGCGCACCTGCATGCCGCCGGTGTCGCTGCCGGTGTGCTGCCAGTATTCGCTCAGCCGGTACAGCGGGCGGCCGATGCGGCGCAGGTCCAGCGGCAGGCCCAGCGCGCGGCCGGCGCGTACGGTGCAGCTGCCCAGCCACAGGCCGAAGTGCATGCGCCGCAGTTCCAGGCCGGCGCGGAATTCCACCGTACGCAGCGTCGGGTAGCGCGCCGGCAGCAGGTCGAGGTCGGGCACGTCGCAGCGCGCCACCCAGCGCGCGTCGCGCCCGGAGGTGCCCAGACCGGGCACGCGCAGGCGGCGCAGCGACTGCCAGCCGTACACCGTGCGCCAGGCGCCGTCGATCAGGCAGCGGTAGGGCCGGCCGGAATAGCCGAGGATCGACAGCGTGGTCGCCCAGCCGCGCGGCGTGCGGTTGCCGGGGAAGATCGCGGTCTCCGCCGTCTCCAACCGCGAGAACCGCGGCAGCAGGGCATCGATCACCGCCGCATGCAGCCCCGGCACGCTGCTGGCGCCGGAGATCACCCAGCGCCCGGCCGCACGCGCCGCGGCGTCCAGCGCGCCGATACCGTTGACGTAATCGCGGCCGTCGGCCAGGTCGATGCAGTGCGCGCCCACCGCGAGCACCGCTTCGGCGACGCGATAGTCGCGCTGCTGGAACGGCCCGGCGGTGTCGATCACCACATCGGGCCGCAGCGCGGCGAGCCGCGCGCGCAGATCGCTGGCGGCGGTGTCGATCTCCGCGGTCTCGATGTGTGCGCGCGGGGCCTGCAGCGTGGCGACGAGGGCCTCGGCGCGCGCGCGGCTGCGCCCGGCCACGATCACCGTGAGCCCGGCGTCGCCGGACAGCGTGCGGCAGATGCGGCTGCCGAACAGGCCATAGCCGCCAAGGACGAGGATGCGCATCGGCCGATGATAGCCGGCCCTGGCGTCGCGGCCCGTCGCGGCCCTCGCGAGTTCTCCCCTCGCAACTTCGCCCCTCGCAACTTCGGCCCTCGCAACTTCGGCCCTCGCAACTTCGGCCCTCGCGCGCGCGGCGCGCGCCTGCGCGCACCTCGCGTACGCCCGTGCGTGAACCGGGATTGATCCAGGTCAAGGCCGGCCCGCGACGCAGGGCTTGGAATCGCGCTACAGGCCCCTATCTCCCTGTGATCGCGGCAGCGCCGCCTCTTCTTTCGTGGAGTCCCCGCCATGCGCATGGACAAATTCACCTCGCGGTTCCAGCAGGCCCTCGCCGACGCCCAGTCGCTGGCGGTGGGCCGCGACCACAACCTCATCGAACCGGTGCATCTGCTGGTGGCGCTGCTCGACCAGCAGGGCGGCGGCACGCGTCCGCTGCTCGCGCAGGCGGGGGTGAACGTGCCCGTGCTGCGCGAGCGCGCGGGCGAGGCGCTCGAAAAGCTGCCCAAGGTCTCCGGCCAGGCCGGCAGCGTGAACCTCGGCAACGACCTCGCGCGTCTGCTCAACCACACCGACAAGCTGGCCCAGCAGCGCGGCGATGCCTTCATCGCCAGCGAGCTGTTCCTGCTCGCCCTGCTGGAGGACGGCAGCGACGCCGGCCGCGCGTTCAAGGCGGCCGGCGCCAACAAGGCCAAACTCGAAGCCGCCATCGATGCCATACGCGGCGGCGACAAGGTGCAGAGCGAGAACGCCGAGGAAGCGCGGCAGGCGCTGGAGAAATACACCATCGACCTCACTGCGCGCGCCGAGAGCGGCAAGCTGGACCCGGTGATCGGCCGCGACGAAGAGATCCGGCGCACGATCCAGGTGCTGCAGCGGCGCACCAAGAACAACCCGGTGCTGATCGGCGAACCCGGCGTGGGCAAGACCGCCATCGTCGAAGGACTGGCGCAGCGCATCGTCAATGGCGAAGTGCCCGAAGGCCTGCGCGGCAAGCGCGTGCTCTCGCTGGACATGGGCGCGCTGATCGCCGGTGCGAAGTTCCGCGGCGAATTCGAGGAGCGGCTGAAGGCGGTGCTGAACGACCTGGCCAAGAACGAGGGCCAGATCATCCTGTTCATCGACGAGCTGCACACCATGGTGGGTGCAGGCAAGGCGGAAGGGTCGATGGACGCCGGCAACATGCTGAAGCCTGCATTGGCCCGCGGCGAGCTGCACTGCATCGGCGCCACCACGCTGGACGAATACCGCAAATACGTCGAGAAGGACGCCGCACTGGAGCGCCGCTTCCAGAAGGTGTTCGTGGGCGAGCCCAGCGTGGAGGACACCATCGCCATCCTGCGCGGGCTGAAGGAAAAATACGCCGTGCACCATGGCGTGGAGATCACCGACCCGGCCATCGTCGCCGCGGCCACGCTCTCGCATCGCTACATCGCGGATCGTCAATTGCCGGACAAGGCCATCGACCTGATGGACGAGGCCGCGTCGCGCATCCGCATGGAGATCGACAGCAAGCCTGAGGAACTCGACCGCAAGGAGCGCCGCCTCATCCAGCTCAAGATCCAGCGCGAGGCGCTGAAGAAGGAGAAGGACGAGGCCTCGAAGCAGCGTCTGGCCGATCTGGAAGGCGAGATCGCCACGCTGGAGCGCGCGTTCAACGACCTGGAAGAAATCTGGAAGGCCGAAAAGGCCGCCGTGCAGGGCACCACCCGGCTCAAGGAGCAGATCGAGCAGGCCAAGCTCGAACTGGAAGCCGCGCAGCGCCGCCAGGACTACGCGAAGATGAGCGAGATCCAGTACGGCCGCATTCCCGAACTGGAGAAGCAGCTCGCCGCCGCGCAGGAGGCCGAAACCAAGGGTTTCACCCTGCTGCAGGACAAGGTGACCGCCGAGGAAATCGCCGAAGTGGTCTCGCGCTGGACCGGCATTCCGGTCAGCAAGATGCTCGAAGGCGAGCGCGAGAAGCTGCTGAAGATGGAATCCGCGCTGCACGGCCGCGTGGTCGGGCAGGAAGAGGCGATCAAGGTGGTGTCGGACGCCGTGCGCCGCTCGCGCGCGGGCCTGAGCGACCCCAACCGGCCCAGCGGTTCCTTCCTGTTCCTCGGCCCGACCGGCGTGGGCAAGACCGAGCTGTGCAAGGCGCTGGCCGAATTCCTGTTCGACAGCACCGACGCCATGGTGCGCATCGACATGAGCGAATTCATGGAGAAGCACGCGGTGAGCCGCCTCGTCGGCGCACCTCCGGGCTATGTCGGCTACGAGGAAGGCGGCTACCTCACCGAAGCGGTGCGCCGCCGTCCTTACAGCGTGATCCTGCTCGACGAGGTCGAGAAGGCGCACCCCGACGTGTTCAACATCCTGCTGCAGGTGCTGGACGACGGCCGCCTGACCGATGGCCAGGGCCGCACCGTGGATTTCCGCAACACCGTGATCGTGATGACCTCGAATCTCGGCTCGCAGATGATCCAGGAGCATTCGCTGGACGATTCGCCCGAGGGCTACACCAAGATGAAGGCGATGGTGATGGGCGTGGTGCAGGCGCATTTCCGGCCGGAGTTCATCAACCGGCTGGACGACATCGTGGTGTTCCACCCGCTGGACAAGGCGCAGATCCGCGAGATCGCGCGCATCCAGCTGCGCGGGCTGGAAAAGCGTCTGGGCGAGCGTGGCATCCGTCTGGCGCTGGCCGAATCGGCGCTGGATTTCCTCGGCAACGTCGGTTTCGACCCGGTCTACGGCGCGCGTCCGCTCAAGCGTGCGATCCAGGCGCAGATCGAGAACCCGCTGGCGCAGAAGATCCTCTCCGGCGACTACGCGCAGGGCGATACCGTGCAGGTGGAAGCCGAAGGCGGCAGGCTGGTGTTCGCGCGTGGTTGATGGCATTGCGATGCGCCGCATGCGCAGCGGCGGATGGCCGCTGCGCAGGCTCGCGCCCCTGCTGATGCTGGTGCTCGCGCTGTCCGGCTGTGCACGCCATGCGCAGCCGGACGCCGAGTCGACGCGCCCGGTGGAGCGGGTCCTGGTGGTCGGCAACAGTCTGGCCTATCTCAATGACCTGCCGGCGCATCTGGCCGCGGTCGCCACTGCGCTGCGCGGTGCGCCGGTGGAGGCGGAGATGGTCGCGGCCGGCGGTCGCCGCATCGCCCGGCATGCGGCCGATGGCGTGGTGCTGAAGGAGATCGCAAGCGGCAGGTATCGCGCACTGGTCCTGCAGGAATGGGGCGGCGGGCTGCTCTGCGGCGAGCAGCAGGCGCGGCTGGGTTTCGATTGCGCTGCCTCGCAGGCCGCGCATCGCCAGCTGGCCGATGCGGCCCAGGCGCGTGGCATGCGGGTGGTGATCCTGGGCACGCCACAGGCCATTCCCATGATCGCCGACGCACTGGCCGAGCGCGAAGCCGCGCTGGCGCGCGCGCTCGGGGCCGCGCATGTGGACCTGCGCACGCTGCCTGCGCGCATGCGCACGCAGCCGCAGGCGCAATGGCTCGAACCCGATGGTCACCCGGGGCCCGATCTCACCCTGTGGATGGCGCACGACATCGCGCGTGCGCTGTACGGCGATGCGCCGCTGTCGACGCCGTTGGAGATCGCGTACCGCGACTACCGGCAAGGCGCGACGCCCAAGGCCGATGCGCTGGCCTCGGCACAGGACATCGCGGCGCAGCAGCGCGTGCGCACCATTCAGGCCGAAGATCTGGCTCGATTGACAGCGCAGCCGCCGCAGAGCCCGTAAAAGCGGGCAACCGCTCGCGAATGAACATGCACGCGATTCGCCTTGCGTCGCACGGCATCTGTGCAGCCGACACCCCTTCGTTCGCGGAGGTCGGGAAGCGCCCCGGCGGGTGCCGGGGCGCTGTTGCCATCAACGGCCCTTGAGCGTCATGTCGAGAAAGGGCTTCAGCGCGTTCATCGTGAGCGTCTGCTGTGTGGTCAAGTTGATCGTGGCGCTGCCGCCGCAGGTCGCCTGACCCGCGCTGCAGGTCCACGAGCCGGTGGTGAACTGGCAGTGGTTGGCGCCGGTCAGCGGCAGGTCGTAGGTGGCGGCATCCGGCGTCGCCAGTGCCGCCAGGATCAGGCCGGCATGCTGCGCGTACGGGGTCACGCAGTCGCGGGTGCCGGTGATCACCATGGTCGGCGCGGTGATCTGCGTGGCCGCGACCGAGGCCTTCGGATTGGTTTCCGCCGGCGCCAGCGCGAACAGCGCATTCAGGCCCGGCACCGCGGCCGCGCCCAGGAATGCGGCACCGCCGCCCATCGAATGACCGCCGATGGCCGATTTCGGGCCCAGCGCGGCAGCGAACGCCGCATCGGCACGTACGGCCTTCAGCACGAACGCCAGGTCGGCGCCGAAGTTGGCGTGGTTCGGGATGCCGCCCTCGGTGGAAGGCATGACCACCACGTAACCCGACGGCACCAGCGCCTTCGGCAGGTAGCCATAGGCGCTGTTGCTGATGGTGAAGCCGTGGCCGAAGGACACCACCGGGAAGGCGCAGCCGGGGGCGATGGTGGAGCTGGTGCTGGTGGCGACGGGGTAGTGCACCGTCGCGCCGACGCTGCGGTTGCCGCGGGCGGCGTCGCGGTAGGTCTTGGTGACCGACTTCACAAACAGGCCGCTGTCACAGGCGGCAGAGGCGTCGCCTGCGGCGACCGACAAGGCCAGTCCGATGGCCAGAGCGAACACGGTGTTGCGCGGGGTGGAGCTGGAGAACAGGGCTGCGTCGAACATATAAGCATTTCCTTGCGTATGGTCTGTGTGCAGAGATCACCGACGCCTGCCACACGCATCGACGCCGTTCGGCCGAACGACGGACGCAGTGAACCGCGCCGCTTCGTGCGGCGAAAGGTCGATGACGGGGGATTGGCAAGTGCATTGCCGGTGTCGAGTATAGAGCCGTTCAGCTTGTAACGTGCGCATGCGCATGGTCGGCGTGTGAGCGGATTCTCGATCTCTTGCGTCGATGCCCCCGCTGCCACGTCGGCGATGTGCGGCGGACGCCGATATGCCGCACGTTTGCTGCACGAACCGGTCGAAAAAAGCACGACGGGCGACCGCCGGCCTCGCACTGGGCGCGGCGGCAGGCGTACGTGATCGGGGCTTCCGAGTGCGCGAGGCCGTCGCCGGGGTGCCGGCGGGTGCACGGCCTTGCGTGCGCGGCCCCGCACCGCGGCATCCATGTACCCGGGACACCGGATGTCCGGCACTGGACGCACGGCATTGGCGTACGGCGTTGACGTACGGCACTGGGCGCTCCGGGCAGCCCATGATCGATCCAGGCGCATCACTCGCGTGCAAGCCCGGCCGACGACCACCGGCGGCCGGCGGACCGCCGGCACACGCAGACGATGGCAGCCCCCCCCCTCGCAGCCATCCATCCTGCAGGCGGGCCGCAGCCGCCGGCATGCCACCTCGGCGCCGGAGTTCGCGCTGGTCCAGCCCCCTCCGCCGCGCATGGCCGCGCAGCGGAGTCGCTTTCCCATAGATTCTTGTAGTTTCACGTCGATTCGATCACCGGAATCAACGACTTGAGTCGGAGTGGGCGAGGTCGTGATCTGCGTCCCTCCGCGCCTCTTCGATTCGGCCCAAGGCCAGCGATCCGGGGCTGTCCGGTCGACGCGCATGATCCCGGCCACGGCAGGGTGGCGTGGTTCGGACTTTCTCCAAGTCATTGTGCGCACGACGGCAGACGGCGGACATGCCTGTCGACGCCGCCGGGCGAGCCATCGCGTGACTGCGGCCGGCGTCCGTGCGGGCTGCCAGCTGCCGTTACGGCGCGGGCCATGTCCCGGCCGCGCCGGGCGTGCCGGGCAGCGGCGGGCGCCGCCGCAGCGCTCATGGTTTCTTGTGGATTCGCATGGATTCCGCGGGTTTCCTGCTTGCGGCGAAACGCATCGAGTCGCCAACTGATTGCGAGGCGCGACGGCTCGGCGCCCGCTCAAGGCCTACTCGATTCAGCCTTATCCGGCTTGATGAAGGCGGTCCCACCACCCACCCGCATCCCAGGAGAACGGACATGATCAGCTTCGATTCGCATATCGCAACCCGCACAGCCGCCCTTCCGCTGGCGCTGGCAATGGCGCTCGCCGCTCAGGCAGCGCAGGCCGCCGGCAACGCCAACGTGCAGGGAACCGTCCTTTCCACCGGCCACGCTTTGCCGACCGGCCGGGTCACGGCCGAGGAACATGCCGGCCTCCTCCGAATGCTGTCCCGTCACGCGGATCCCGTAGTGCCGCGCCGGATGTACACCGCCTCCTGTACGACTGGCGGAGTCCGGAAATTTTTCGCCTCGATCACGACCCGCGCCAGCGCGGGCGGCAGTTATCAGGGCACGATCATCTCCGGCAATGTGTCCAGTACCGGTGCAGTGACATCGTTCACTTCAAAAACTTTCGCTGCTTGCAAGGAGATGAGCGGTATCGTCGCCGACTCGACCTGTTCCACGGTCGCGGCATTGTGCCGGAGGCCGGGCAGCGCCACCGGCGCCACCAAGGACCTCGTGGGGGCACTGCCCTCCACCGAGCTCGGAAAACAGTGGAAAGACTGGCTCACCGCCAACCCGGCAGACGATCACATGTGGCTCTACGAATGGAAAGGCGCGCCAGCCAACCCGACCGGTAGCTCCGTCCCCAACACCTACGTGGTCAGCAAAGCCATTCCGGTAAGTGAAGGTGGACAACACGGCCATCTCAACCTGGCGATGACCGCCAGCCACTACGGCATATCGCTCAGAGCAGATACCCACACCTTGGCCGATGGCTACCAGCATGGCGCCGACAACATGGTGGTGGTCAATCGGAACAGCATCCCCACCAACACCTCCATCAACGTCGACCGCGGCTGGTATTGGGCATGCGCATCGGGCCACACCCTGGCGCATCGACCGGTCGTCAACACCCTCGGAAAATTCGCTGCGTTCTGCACCACCGACCAGAATGCCGAAAACGGGGTTCCTCTGCATACGTCCGCAGTCTGGCTGCGCGTCGAAGGCAGTTTCTACAACACCGCGGCCAAGAAAGCCCACGATCTGTTCGTGCGGCGTGCCAACGACGGCAGCTATCTCGGAATCTACAATGGCGGCGGCGGCTCGATCCTGGCGAATTCGGGCGGTGGTTTCATTGCGGTCTCCGCGGCCACCCCGAGCACGACCTCGGCTCAGCGTACGCAGATCAAGCTCATGCGCTTCGACTCGACCGGCACCAAGAATTTCGAAACCTGGTTCCGGGCGGACTCCAAGTACTTCCTGTCGTATCCGCAGCTGGCCTATCTCGGCGTCGACTCCAGTGGCTATGAGCGTTATCTGGTCGGCTGGGCCCAGATGATGGACGGCGAGAGTAACCCTTCTGCGTCGCTTCTGAGCCCACCGGTGGCCAACACGCAGTATCTGGCCACGAAATACTTCGTCCAGGAGATCGACGCCAGCGGCAACTGGAAGTCGGCCGTGAAGGAAGTGACGAACGGCTGGGGCGAGCAGGATCAGATGGTCTCGCTGGGCCATGGGCGGGTCGGCTGGGTGCAGCGCCCCGATCCGCGCTGGAAGGCCACGCTCCCCTCGCCGAATTCCACCTCGCTGAATTTCAACGTGTACACGTCCAACACCATGTGAGCGCAAGGGAACCTCTGATCAATTCAGAGGTTCCGCGCGCCATGGAGGGCGCGCTCGCACATCGATCACGCAAGCGATCGATTTGGCGGGAGTGGACTCAGGCGCGGCCTGAGTCCGCGACATCTGAACGACTCCAGGATGGAGTTGTTCAGACCTTCCCAACGGGAAAGGCGCATCAGCCTTGCCCCCGGAAACGGAGCCGCCAGTCGGCTCCGTTTCTTTTTCGCGGTGCCTGTCTCGAAGTGTCTCTCCAGCAGTGCGTGTCCAGAAGAGCGCCTCCAGAAGAGCGTCTCCAGAAGAGCCTGTCCAGAGAAGCCTGTCCAGAAGTCTCCTGCGGACACCGCCCGGTTCGGCCTGGACCGGGACATCAGGTTTCCGTCGTCTGTGCTGCCGCCCGTCTTCCCGCTCGGCGTCGCCGAGCGAGCGGTCCTGGTGCATCCGCGCTGCGTGGCTGTGCACCCGCGGCGGATCAGCCGCCGCCAGCCTCCAGTGCGGCCACGCGCGCCTCCAGTGCGTCGATCCGCTCCAGCAGCGTCTGCAGCGTATCCGGGTCGACGGCCTCGCCGCGCGCAGTGCGCGTGCCGGAGTGCCCCGGCTCGGGCATCGCCGGCTCGCCGCACAGCAGATGCGCGTAGCGGTCTTCGCGCTGGCCGACCGCGCGGCCGATCATGCGCACCAGCGGGGTGTCGCGTTCGGCCATGCGCTCGAGCGTGTGGCGCACATCGTTGACGTCGGCGAAGCGGTGCAGGCGTTCGCTGCGGGTCAGCAGCTCGCCGATGGTCTGCGCGCCGCGCAGCATCAGCAGGGCGAGCAGAGCGGTCTGGCCCGGGGTGAGATCGAGCACGCGGTCGAGCCGGTGCAGGTAGCGTTCGGCGCGGGCGCCGTATTCGGACTTCACCAGCCCGCGTGGTTCGAGCACGCGCAGCGCGTGGCCGATCTCGCCGACTTCCAGCTGCATCACAGGTTCGCGCGAGGTCTTCTGGTTGCACGCCAGCTGGATGTTGTTGAGCGTGAGCGGGTAGGCGTCGGGCGTGGTGGAGGCCTTTTCGATCAGGCTGCCGAGAATGCGGGCTTCGATGTCGGTGAGCATCGGCGATGCGCCGGGGGCGTGGGAACGGGTGTCTGTGGACATCTGCAGGATCCTGGCGTGCGCGGCATGCGTTGCGCAGGATTCTAGCGGACCCTGCCGGCAGCGGTCCGGTCTTCGGCGGACGTTCATCGCGGTGGACGCAGCCTGTGCGCACCGTTCATCAGGCTGCCGCGTGCAGCGAGGAGTTCCCCCATGCGTCGTTCGTTCATTTCCGGCGGTCTCGCCCTGTGTCTCGGGCTCGCTGCCCTTCCGGCTTCGGCAGGCACACTCACCTGCAAGATGGATTACACCCTCTCCGGCTGGTCGGTGTTCTACAAGACCGCCAACGGCACCGGTGTCATCCGCTGCAACAACGGCCAGACCATGTCGGTGAAGATCAAGGCCAAGGGTGGCGGCCTGACGCTCGGCAAGTACAAGGTCGACAACGGCTTCGGCCAGTTCGGCAACGTCAACGACATCAGCGAAGTGCTGGGCAGCTATGTCACTGCCGAAGCCAACGCCGGCGTGGCCGACGGCAGCGTCACCGCGCAGGCGATGACCAAGGGCGATGTCTCGCTGGCGCTGTCCGGCACCGGCGAGGGCTGGAACCTCGGCGTGGCGCTGAGCAAGTTCACCATCAAGCGGCGCTGAGCGGGCACCCACTCTGCCGTCACCCCTGGCAGCGCGCGGCATGTCATCGCGCTGCATCTCGAAGCCCCGGCCCGCGCCGGGGCTTCTTCGTGTGGGCGAGAGATGGTCGAGGGTCGCGCGCCGGATCGCTCAGGAGGTCGCGGTCGAGGAGGGCAGCGGCCCGGTGCGGAATTGCGGCATGGCCGCGATCATCTCGGCCAGCGAATTCGCCAGCGAATGCTCGGCCAGCAGCGCCGCATCCGCGCCGCGCTGCATCAGGTGGCGCACGCCGGCATCACTGTGCGCGCGGGCGAGCACCGGGATGGGATGCGGGCCCGCCTTCAGACGCTCGACCACCTTGCCCGCTTCCAGCGCATCGGGGATGGTCAGCACCGCCAGCGAGGCTTCGCGCGGGCGCGCCTCGCCCAGCACATCGGCATCGGCCGCGTTGCCGCGGATCGCGGCGTGGCCGGCCGCGCGGGCATTGATCACGCGGTCGCCGTCGTTGTCGATCACCAGGAACGGAATCTCCGCGCGGGCCAGTTCGTCGGCCAGACGCTGGCCGATGCGGCCGTAGCCGATCAGCAGCACATGGCCCTGCGTGGGGCGTTGCGCGGTCGCGACGTCTCCGCCGGCCGCCACGGGACGACGACGCGCGATGAGCGCGAACACCAGCGGGTTGAGCACGATCGACAGGATCGCCGCGGCCAGCACCAGGTCGTGCGCTTCCTGCGACAGCAGCTTCAGCGAGAGGCCGAGGCCGATCAGGATGAAGGAGAACTCGCCGATCTGCGCCAGGCACCCGGCGATCGTGCGCGCCACGTCGTCGGGCCGGCCGAGCAGGCGCACCAGACTCCACGCGCCCACGCTCTTGCCGACCAGGATGATCGCCAGCGTGGCTGCGACCTTGATCGGATGATCGATGAGGATCATCGGGTCGAACAGCATGCCTACCGACACGAAGAACAGCACCGCGAACGCATCGCGCAGCGGCAGCGAATTCTCCGCCGCCTTCTGGCCGAACGGCGACTCGCTCAGCAGCATGCCGGCGAAGAACGCGCCGAGCGCGAACGACACGCCGAACAGCTCCGCCGCCAGGAATGCGACCCCGATCGCGCAGGCGAGCACGAACAGGGTGAACAGCTCGCGCGAGCCGGTGCCGGCCACCGATTCGAGCAGACGCGGCAGGATGCGCCGGCCCACCAGCAGCATCAGCGCGGTGAAGGCGCCGACCTTGAACAGGGTGGTGAGCACCGCGGTCCAGAGCTGCCCTTCGCCGCCGCGCGCGGCCAGCGCCGGCACCAGCACCAGGGCCAGCACCATCGCGATGTCTTCCACCACCAGCCAACCTACCGCGAGCCGGCCGCGACCGGTGTCGAGCAGGCGTGCGGATTCCAGCGTGCGCAGCAGCACCACGGTGCTGGCGACCGAGAGCGACAGGCCGAACAGCACGCTCTGCGTGTTGGACCAGCCGAAGGTGCTGCCCAGCAGCCAGCCCAGCGTGGTCGCACACGCCATCTGCGCAAGCGCGCCGGGCACCGCCACCTTGCGCACGTCCATCAGATCGCTGAGCGAAAAGTGCAGGCCCACGCCGAACATCAGCAGGATCACGCCGACCTCGGCCAGCTGCGCGGCGAGCGCCTGATCGCCGACGAAGCCCGGCGTATGCGGGCCGACCAGCATGCCGGCGATCAGGTAGCCGACGATCGGCGACAGGCGCAGCCGGTGCGCGAGCATGCCGAGGAAGAAGGCGAGCACGAAGCCCGCGCAGAGCATGGCGATGAGCGAGGTCTGATGCGGCATCGCACCACTATACGGGATGCCGATGTCCGCTTCGGGACGCGCGCGGGCGGGCATGCGATGCGCCCGAACGGGCCTGCGCGCGGGCACTCGGATGTGCTTGCGCACGCACGCGAGCGCGGCAGCCGCAGCCGCAGCCGCAGCCGCAGTCGCGAGAGTTTGGATGCGGGCCGGTGTTGCGCAGACGTCGCACGGCGTCCTGCCGGGAGCGGGCGGGGGGCGCGGCGATGTCGTGTGGCGACCAGCCGCCGCAACGCACGAACCCCCGGCGGGCCGGGGGTTCGTGAGGTGGAACATCCGCCGACGTGCGCGCGAGGCGACAGGCCCCGCGCGCCGATGGGCGATTACCAGCTGTAGCCGATGCGGCCGTAGACGTAGGCGCCGTTGAAGCCGTTGGGCGAGGCGGCACTGTACGGCAGCTGGCCGTTGGTGGAGTTGGCGAAGATCACCTCGTCCGGGTACTCGTCGGTCACGTTGTCGGCGCCGAGGGTGAAATCCCAGTTGCCGAGGGCATAGCTGGCCGAGAGGTCGAGGGTCCACTGCGCGTCGAAGGTCTGGTCGCGCGAGGTGTCGGCCGGGTTGTTGCCGAACAGCACGCTGAACTCGCCGTAGCGCGTGGCGTTGGCGCTGAGCTTCCAGTTGCCGGTGCTCCACAGGCCGCCGAGCTGGAACTTGTCGCGCGGCGAGCCCACGGTCAGCCGGCCCACTTCCACGCGGCCGATGCGCACGGCGTTGGGGTCGATCGCGGCCAGACGCACCGGGTTGGCCGCGATGCGTTCCACCGTGGTCTTGTTGTAGTTGTAGCCCGCGGTGAGGTCGAGCGTGCTGTTGGCCAGCCTCCAGCGGTAGGTGCCGATGACATCGACGCCGCGGGTGCGGGTGTCGATGGCGTTGGTGAAATAGCGGCCGCCGCCGAGCGACGGGTCCACGGTGGCGTTGAGGAACGCGCGCACCGCGGTGGAGGTGAGGTTCTCCGACAGCATGATCCGGTCGTCGATGTCGATGCGGTAGGCATCGATGGTGACGTAGAGATTGTCCACCGGGGTCAGCACCAGGCCGAGGCTCAGGTTGGTGGATTCCTCGGCCTTCAGCGGCTCGGCGCCGAGCGCGACCGCGGCGGCGTCGTTGACCCGGAAGGTGCGGATGTCGAAGGGCACGCCGCCGATGAAATTGGTGGCGGTGGAGCGGAAGAACTGCTGCTGCAGCGACGGCGCGCGGAAGCCGGTGGACACCGTGCCGCGCAGCGCGACCTTGTCGCCGAAGCCGTAGCGCGCCGAGACCTTGCCCGAGGTGGTGTTGCCGAAGTCGCTGTACTCCTCGGCGCGCACCGCGGCGGCCAGGGTGAAGGCCTCGGTGAACGGCAGCTCGACGTCGAGGTAGCCGGCATAGCTGTGACGGTCGAACTGGCCGGCGTCGGAAGGACGGAAGCCCGGGAACACCTGCGAGCCGGAGGGCGCGGGGTTGCCGCCGACCAGCACGCCGCCGTTGACGTACGAATTGGGCTCGCCCGGGCTCTGGGTGAATTCCTCGCCGCGCCATTCCACGCCCACCGCCACGTTGAGCGGGTATTCGAGCCAGCCCACGTCGTAGCCCTTGCTGAAGTCGAGGTTCAACACCTGCTGGGTGATCTCCAGCGCGCCGGCGTAGAAGTCGCGCTGCGAGGCGGGGCCCTGGCTGCGGTTGAGGCTGTTCTCGACGTCGAAGCTCAGGTCGTTGCTGCCGTAGTTGTAGCTGAAGTCGAAGTTCCAGTCGGTCGCGGTGACGCCGCGCATGCCGACCACCGCGGCGCGGTCCTCGGCGATGTTGCGGATCTGGGGCAGGAAGCCGTTGGGATAGATTTCCGGCACGTTGCGCGCGTCGGCGGCGGTGCGATAGAAGCCGTTCGACAGCGCGTCGCGGCGGCTGGCGTTGGCGAAGCCGTAGAAGCTCAGCGCATCGTTGACGTCGATGCTGGCGTTGGCCGAGACCGCGAACTGCTCGATCTCCGGGTCGCCGTAGCGCTGCACCACTTCGCCCGGCGGCGGCGCGGTGGCCGGGCGGGTGGTCACGCCCGGGGCCAGCAGATAGGGACGGGCACGGTCGGTCTGGTCCTCGTCGGCGTATTCGGCAGCCAGATGGAGTCTGCCGTTCGCGCCCAGCGCGAAGCCCGCATCGCCCTGCACCTGATAGCTGCGGCCGTCACCGGCGCTGTACTGGCCGACATTGGCGGCGATGCTGCCGCCTTCGCCGCTGCCCTTGAGCACCACGTTGACCACGCCGGCGATGGCGTCGGAGCCGTACTGCGCCGAGGCGCCGTCGCGCAGCACTTCCACGCGCTGGATCGCGGCGATGGGAATGGCATTGAGGTCCACCGGCGAGGAGCCGCGGCCCTGGCTGCCGTTGAGGTTGATCAGCGCGGTGGTGTGGCGGCGCTTGCCGTTGACCAGGATCAGCACCTGATCCGGCGCCAGGCCGCGCAGCTGCGCCGGGCGCACCGCGTCGGTGCCGTCGGTGATGGCCGGGCGCGGGAAATTCAGCGAGGGCAGGGCGCGGGAGAGTGCGGTCGCCAGCTCGGTGGTGCCGGTGGCCTCCAGCGCTTCGGGCGTGATCACGTCGATCGGCGCGGTGGACGTGGCCACCGTACGGTTCGCGGCGCGGGTGCCGGTGACCACGACGGTGTCGAGCGCGCCGGCCTCGTCCTGATCGGCGGGCGGCGCGTCCTGGGCGATGGCCGGAAGGGCGGTGATGGCCAGCAGCAGGCCGAGGGTGAGCGGATGACGACGCATGGATGACTCCTGTCTCTTGGGGGGGAATGTCGTGCGGAGGGTGAATTCCTGTCCGGCGGTCGGGCCGTCCGGCCCCGCCGTCGCGGTCATCGCAGTCCCTGCGATCCGCGCAATAACAAATACTTAACACGCGGCGAATGGCCGGGTCAATTTCGTCCGGGCGGATCGGGCGTCACGCAGTGTTCCGTTCAGAACCGGGCTGGGATGCCTGGGGCCTGGCGGGCGCGTCACCGATCTGGCGCGGCCGATCCGATGAAGCGTGTCCGCTGAAGCGTGTCCGCTGAAGCCGATCCGCTGAAGCCGATCCGCTGAAGCCGGTCCGGCGGAGTCAATCCGCGTAGAATTGCGCCTCCCCGGCCCCTGCCGCGCGCAGGCCGGCTGTCCGGACACGCTTTCCCGGTCCACCGAACCCGCCTACCGAATGATCGTCCCGCGTCCCGCGTGGGCCGACGCCCCTGTCCCCGATGATCTCCTTTCGCAATTTTGCCCTCCGCCGCGGTGAGCGCCTGCTGTTGTCCGATGTCGACCTGGCCCTGCATGCCGGCTGGCGGGTGGGCGTGGTCGGCCGCAACGGCACCGGCAAGTCTTCGTTGTTCGCCGCGCTGATGCGCGACCTGGAGCCGGACAAGGGCGACCTGGACCTGCCCGGCAAGGCACGCATCGCCAGCGTGGCGCAGGAAACGCCTTCACTGCCCGACCCGGCGCTGGACTTCGTGCTCAGCGGCGACGCCGAGGTGCATGCGGCGGTGCAGGCCGAAGCCAACGCCTTCGCTGCCGAGGACTGGGAAGCGGTGGCCGAAGCGCATCAGCGGCTGGAAGAGGTCAATGGCTACGATGCCAGCGCCCGTGCCGGCCGCCTGCTGCACGGCCTGGGCTTCCCGGCCCACACCCACCCCAAGCCGGTCTCGGACTTCTCCGGCGGCTGGCGCGTGCGCCTGAACGTGGCCCGCGCACTGATGACGCCCAGCGACCTGCTGCTGCTGGACGAACCCACCAACCACCTCGACCTCGACGCGGTGGTGTGGATGGAGGAATGGCTGCGCCGCTACCCGGGCACGCTGCTGGTGATCTCGCACGACCGCGAGTTCCTCGACAACGTCACCACGCACACGCTGCACCTGCACGACGGCCGGGCCAAGCTCTACGCCGGCAACTACACCCAGTTCGAGCGCCAGCGCGCCGAACACCTGCGCCAGCAGAACATCGCGTTCGAGAAGGAACAGGCCGAACGCGCGCACCTGCAGAAGTTCATCGACCGCTTCAAGGCCAAGGCCAGCAAGGCCAAACAGGCGCAGTCGCGGATGAAGCGCCTGGAGAAGCTGGCCGGCACCGAGGCGGTGCGCGCCGAACGCGAGTTCCGCATCGAGTTCCCCGCGCCGGCCAAGATGCCGTTCGCGCTGATGCGGCTGAACGACGCGGAGTGCGGGTACTACGGCCGGGAATCGGGAATGGAGAATGGGGAATCGCAACAGCGGGGCGAGGCTTCATCGATTCCCGACTCCCGATTCCCGATTCCCGTGCTCCACAACGTCGGCTTCGGCCTGGAAGCCGGCGACCGCATCGGTCTGCTCGGGCCGAACGGCGCGGGCAAGTCGACGCTGGTCAAGACCCTGGTCGGCGAGATCCCGCTGCTGGGCGGCGAGCGCTACGCGCATCCGGATCTGCGCATCGGCTATTTCGCGCAGCACACGGTGGAGTCGCTGGTGGAGGGCACCTCGCCCATCGACCATCTGCGCACGCTCTCGCCCGACAGCCCGACCCAGGCCTTCCGCGATTTCCTCGGCAAGTGGTATTTCCCCGGCGACCGCGCGTTCGAGAGCATCGACGGCTTCAGCGGGGGCGAGAAGGCGCGCCTCGCGCTGGCGCTGATCGCCTGGCGTCAGCCCAACGTGCTGCTGCTGGACGAACCCACCAACCATCTCGATCTCGACATGCGCGAGGCGCTGGCCGAAGCGCTGAGCGACTTCGACGGCGCCATCGTGATGGTCTCGCACGACCGGCATCTGATCGGCCTGGTCTGCGACAAGTTCGTGCGCGTGGCCGACGGCGTGGTCGAGCCTTTCGACGGCGACCTGGACGAATACGCCGCCTGGCTGCGCACGCGCACCGGCGAGCAGAAGAAGACCGAGCCCAAGGCCGCCGCCGCGCCCGCGCCGGTCGAAGCGAAGCCGGCCCCCGCCGCGCCCGCCGCACCGGCGAAGAAGATCAACCCGCACACGCTGGCGAAGGCCGAAGCGCGGGTGGCCGAGCTGGAGGCCAGGCTCGCCGCCATCGAAACCGAGCTGGCCGATCCCGAGGCCTGGACCGACGGCGGCGAACGCGCCGCGGATCTCGGCCGCGAACAGCAGACCCTGCGCACCGAGCTGGAGACGGCCGAGGCCGTGCTGCTCGACCTCTACGGCTGAGCCGGCCGCTGCACAGCGTCGCGACGCGCGCGCTGCGTGCACGCGCGCAATCACGCAGGTGTGCGCGTCCGCGCGCGTGGACGCGCAGGCGGCATGCACGCGCACACGCGCATGTGCGTGCGCCCACGCCTGCACATCAGCACGCCTTCGCACGCATGCGCGGGCGGCCGGTCGCGCAGGCGCATGACGGAACCGTGAAGACGCGCGATGACCGGGGCTTGCCCGCATCCTGCGACCGCATCGTGCGCTGTGCAGGGGTTTTGGCTGCGGTGCTGCGCAGCGCTTATGCTGCAGCGTCGTATTCGCAGGGGCGCACATGAGCCGCGAACTCATCTATCTGAGTCTTATCATCGCGCTGCTGGTGGTGCCGCGCGCGCTGCAGCGTTTCAAGCTGCCGGCGCCGGTGACATGTCTGGCCTTCGGCGTGGGAGTGATGCTGGTCTGGCCGGAGAATATCGGCGACCCGGTGGTCGCGCTGCTGTCCACGCTCGGCATTTCCTCGCTGTTCCTGTTCGCCGGGCTGGAAGTGGATCTGGACGCGCTGCGGCGCAATCTGCCGCGGTTGCTGCTGCATCTGGGTATCCGCATCGCGGTGCTGGCCGGGCTGGCCTGGGTGGGGCTGACGTATTTCGATCTGGGCTGGCAGGCGGCGGCGCTGGTCTCGCTCGCGCTGCTCACGCCCTCCACCGGCTTCATTCTCGACACGCTGGAGCGCATGGGCCTCAACGAGGACGAGCGGTTCTGGGTGACCAGCAAGGCCATCTCCGGCGAGCTGCTGGCGCTGGGCGCGCTGTTTTTCGTGCTGCAGGCGGACGACACCCAGGGGCTGCTGGTGTCGTCGGCGGCGATGGTGGCGATGCTGGTGGCGCTGCCGCTGCTGTTCGTGGCGCTGGGGCGCTGGGTGGTGCCGCATGCGCAGGGCTCGGAGTTTTCCCTGCTGGTGATGGTGGGCATGGTCGCCGCCTACATCACCTACAGCCTCGGCGTGTACTACCTGGTCGGCGCGTTCGTGGCCGGACTGATCGCCCGCCTGCTGCGTTCGCGCATGCCCAATCTCGCCTCCGAGGACAACCTGCACGCGCTGCGGCTGTTCGCGACCTTCTTCGTGCCTTTCTATTTCTTCCACGCCGGCATGACCGTGCCGCGCGATGCCTTGAGCATGGAGGCGCTGAAGATCGGTCTGCTGCTGACCGTGGTGGTGCTGCCGCTGCGCGTGGGCACGGTGTGGCTGCAGCGGTTGCTGTTCTTCCGCGAACACTGGCGCGCCTCGCTGCGGGTGTCGCTGGCGCTGACCCCGACGCTGGTGTTCACCCTGGTGCTGGCGACCATCCTGCACGCGAGTTTCGAGGTGTCGGGCGCGCTGATCGGCGGCCTGCTGCTCTACACGGTGATCAACACCATGCTGCCTTCGCTGCTGCTGGGTCAGCCCTTCGACGTCGACCCGCGCGACGACCGCACGCAGTACGTCGACGACGACAGCGGTTGAGGCCTTCGGGGGCGTGCGCGGTGGAGGTGAGCGTATGGACACGAGCGCCTATCGATACGCGCGCAGATCGACAAGTGCGCAGCTCGCCACTGATCGGGCGCGCTGCAGAAACATGCGCGCCACCGTCCCGATGTCGTCCCGAACGCAGTGAGGGACCTGCTTTTTGCCGATCGTCGCGCGGATCAAAGCAGGTCCCTCGGCTGTGCCTCGGGACGACATGGCGGTGGGCTTCAAGCGGCCTCGGCTCCACTTGCAGAAAACGATTGCCGTCGCGAAAGCAGTGAGGGACCTGCTTTTTCCACATTGAAAAGCAGGTCCCTCGGCGATGCCTCGGGACGACATGGCGGTGGGCTTCGATGTCCGCGATTCGACTTCGTGACAACAGGCCGCGTTCGGGGCTGAAGCCCCTCCTACCGGGCGATCAACACCAGCAGCGAGCGGCCATGCACGCCGTACACGGTGTACTCGCCGCCGATGAAGGCCTCGCTGCCGGGCAGGGCGACGGTGTTGGGGCCTTCGTTCCAGTTGGCGGTGTCGGTGACGCGGTACCAGCTCTTGCCGGCGCCGGGCCAGGGCAGGGTGAAGTTCACCAGGCCGGACCAGCCGTTGTAGGCGATGTAGATCGGCTGGCCCGCGCCGCCGAATTCGCTGCCGTCGATGCGCCAGGCGATGGCGTGGTTGCTGGCGCTGTTGAAATACGCCGCGTCGGCCACGCCGCCGTCCGGCTTGAACCAGCGCAGCTGCTCCATCACGTTGCCGTTGGTGTCAGTGCTGGAATAGAAGTTCAGCGGGCGCAGGGCGGGGTGGGCCTTGCGGAAGGCGATCATCCGCCGGGTGAAGGTCTCGAAATTCGCCTCGCTCTGGGTACGCGTCCAGTACAGCCAGTTGGCCGGCGAATCCAGGTTGTAGACATTGTTGTTGCCGAACTGGGTGCGCAGCGCTTCGTCGCCGCCGTTGAACATCGGCACCCCGGCGCTGAGCATCATGAACGCCATGCCGGTGCGCGCGGCGCGGCGCTGGTCGGCCAGTACGCCGCCCTGGTCCCAGCTGTGGTTGTTGTCCTCGCCGCCGTCGGAGGGGCCGTAGGGCCAGGGCTGGTTGTTCTGCTTGCTGTTGTAGCTGTAGAGGTCGTTCAGGGTGAAGCCGTCGTGGGCCACCATGAAATTGACCGAATGCCACGGCTTCCGCCCGTCGTCGCCGTAGAGGTCGGACGAACCGGCAAAACGCGTGGCCAGTGTGCCGGTGGTCACCGTCTCCACGCCCAGCTGGTTCTGCTTCTTGCGCAGGGTGTCGCGCCAGATGCCGTTCCATTCCGCCCAGCCGGACGGAAACCCACCCACCTGGTAGGAGTTGCCGCCGATCGCCCAGGGCTCGGCGATCAGGTCTACGCCGCTGCCGCCGCTGCCGGGACGCGGCGGCAGTTCGTTGACGATGCGGTTGAGCGCGTTGTTCGGGTCCATCTTGTCGAAGTTGAAGCAGCCGTGCTGGCAGGTGTTGCCCAGCACCGAGGCCAGGTCGAAGCGATAACCGTCGAGGCCGAGGGTGTCGCGCCAGTAGGCCAGCGAATCGATGATGAGGTTCTGCGCGACGGGGTGGCGGGTGTTGTAGTTGCCGCCGATGCCGGTGTTGTCCCAGGAATACTGGAAGTCGCTGGTCAACGTGTAATAGGTCGGGTTGTCGAGGCCGCGGAACGACTGGATGTTGTAGACGGTGCGGCCGTCTGTGCCGCCCCAGGCGCTGCCTTCGCCGGTGTGGTTGTAGACCACGTCGATGTAGACCTTGATCCCGGCATCGTGGAAGGCCTTGACCATCGCCTTGAATTCGCGGGTCGGCCCGCCGGGGCTCTTGTCGGCGGAATAGCGGCGGTCGGGCGCGAAATAGTTGAGGGTCATGTACCCCCAGTAGTTGTCGCCGCTGTTGGTTGTGGGGTCGATGTCGTTCTGGTCGTTCTGGGTCTCCTGCACCGGCAGGAACTCCACCGCAGTGATGCCCAGGCTGGCCAGATATGCGGCCTTCTGCGCCGCGCCGGCATAGGTGCCGCGCTGGAACAGCGGGATCGACGTGTCGTTCATGGTCAGGCCGCGCACGTGGACCTCGTAGACGATGTCGTCCTTCAGCGCGCGGGTGGGCTTGGTGCCGATGCTGGTGGTGTCCGGCGCCAGCACGATGCCCTTGCTGGCGCAGGCGCCGCTGTCCTTGTTGCGGTGCTGCGCGCCGGAGGCGTAGATCGTGCCGTCGCTGCAGGTCGCGGTGATCGGGTCCTGGCTGATCTCGCGGGCGTAGGGGTCCAGCAGCAGCTTGTTGGGGTTGAAGCGGTTGCCGGCGGCGTCGACATCGGTCACGAAGCCGGTGGCGCTGCCCTTGGTCCAGGCACTGTTGTAGGGCCAGTTCGGCCCCCAGGCGCGATAGCCGTAATACACGGTGCCGGTGATGCCGTAGCTGTTGCGCAGGGTGGAGACCGATGCCGTCTTCGTCCAGACATGGGTCGCCGCGTCCTTGGTCATCACGTAGCGGACCTTCTCCTGCTGGCCGGCGCCCTGGCTGTACAGCCACACCTCGATGCGCGTGGCGCGCGAGGAGTAGACCTTGAAGGTGATGTTGCTCTGGGTGGCGTCGTAGCGCGCGCCGAGCTGGTAGGCGTCGATCGCCGCCTGCGCCGGCGCTGCCGGCAGCCAGGAGACAGCCGCGGCGAGCAGCATCAGGCAGGCGAGGGCCGCGGCCGGGAGGCGGCGCGGGGAATGGTCGGTGAGCGGTCGCATGGCAATCTCCGTGGGCGGACCGCTGCGGCCGGTCCGTGGTCGATGAGGGTGCAGGGCGCGGGCAGGAGGCAGGCGCTCGGTGCGCGTTGCCGATGGGGCGCTGCGGTCGCCCGGGGGTCTCGCCGGGCACTATCGCGCCGATGTGCGGATGCACATGGCCGGGTCGGGCTGGCTGTAAACGTATTCAGATCGCGGACTTGGCGGCGCTCCGACCGGCGGCGCCCCCACCGCCGGCGCGAGGCGGGCCCGGAGCGACGCCCGCAGCGGCAAAGGCCGGCGTGCAGGCCGCTGGACTTGAAAAATGCGCGGACATCCCCACACTGCCGGCCTCCAACCGCTTCCGCCGAGCTTCCGTATGCCCATCTACGCCTTCCAATGCGAGGCCTGCGGCCACCAGTTCGACCGCCTGCAGAAACTCTCCGACCCCGACCCCAGCGCCTGTCCGTCCTGCGCGGCGGGCGAGGTGCGTCGTCAGATCACCGCGCCCGCCTTCCGCCTGTCCGGCAGTGGCTGGTACGAGACCGACTTCAAGAAGGACGGCGACAAGAAGCGCAATCTGACCGAAGCGCCGGCAGCCGCGGGCAAGACCGAAGCCGCAGCGCCATCGTCGGCACCCGCTGCTTCGGCATCTCCTCCGACCGCTTCCGGGAGCTGACCACGGTGCGCCACATCCGCCTGTTGCTGTGCCCTGCACTCGCGCTGATGACCGCTGCCGGTTGCGCATCGTCTCCGCCGCAGGCCCTGTCGCAGGCCGAAGCCGACATCGCCCCCGCCTCGATGCCGGAGTTGCCGCCGTTCGCCTCGGCCGAATCCAGAATCGGTCGCACCGGTGCCCGGCAGGTTCCTGTGGCACCGACGGTGGATGCCTTGTTGTCCGGCCTCTCCCGCCTGTGTGGGCAAGCCTTCGCCGGCGAGGTCGAAGCCGATCTTCCCGCATCCGCCGACTCGCCTTTCGACGGCGAAACGCTGGTCATGCATGTGCGCGAATGCGGACGCGACGCGGTCCGCGTGCCTTTCCATGTCGGGGAGGATCGCTCGCGCACATGGGTGTTCACCCGTCTGCCGGGCGGCCTGCGGCTCAAGCACGATCATCGCCACAGCGACGGCTCGCCCGATGCGCTGACGATGTACGGCGGCGATGCCGCGGCGGCGTTCGCCAGCGATGCCGGTTGGTTGCGTCTGGCTTTTCCGGTGGATGCCGAGTCGGTGACGCTGTTCCAGGCCGAAGGGCGCACGGCCTCGGTCCGCAACACCTGGGCGGTGGAACTGTCCGAGCGGCGTTACGTCTACGAGCTCTCGCGCCCCGATGGGCGCTTGTTCCGGGTGGTGTTCGACCTCACCCGGCCGGTGCCGGTGCCGCCGGCACCGTGGGGTGCGGAACCCCGTTGAACGACGGGACGGCGTCGAGTCGCAGCGGCGCAAGCCGAAAGCCGGAGCCTGAGGATGCAGGCTGCCGTGTCCTCGGGCGGCCGTGCAGGGGCCTGCACGACCGCCATCTTCCTGTTCCGCACGCCATCGCTACAGCGTGGGAACGGGTAGCGGCTTTGAGCGAGCGCTCAGGCCGTCAGCGCACGCCGAAGCGCGCGCGGCAGCCCTCGTCCACCCACAGGTTGCCGGACTTCTTGTCGTAGTCCCAGGACTTGCCCTTCACGCAGGGCGACTTCGACAGGCTTTCCAGCACGCTCGGCGTGCCGCGCTTGCGGTCCCAGGCGCAGGTGGTGCGGCGGCCGTTCTCGCTGCTGCAGGTCAGGCTGTAGCGGCCGCTGCTCTCGCCCACCCGGAATTCGCCGCGGCAGCCCTTGTCCACCCAGATCGAGCCGTTGCGCAGGCCCCAGGTGCGGCCTTCGGTGCAGGCGGTGCTGGACAGCTGGCGGATCAGGTCGGCCTTGCCGTACAGGTCCTTGCCGCAGGTTTTGTACTTGCCGTCGTCGCTTGCGCAGCGGACTTCCTTGCCGGCATAGCGCGGGCCGAACTCCGCCCGGCAGCCGTTGTCCACCCACACCTTGCCCGCGCTGGAGCCCCAGGTGCGGCCTTCCTCGCAGCGGGTGTCGGACAACTGCTTGGTCAGCTCGGTCTGGCCCGGCCATTTGGTGTCGCAGGTCTCGCGGCGGCCGTCCTTGCTTTCGCAGCGGACCTTGTCCTTGTCGAGCACCTGCGCCTGCGCTGCCGGTGCGGCCCAGGCGCCGAGCAGCAGCGCGGCCAGAAAGAGGGGAAGGGCGGAGACGGAACGGGCGGAGGGCATGATCGAAGCTCCTGGGCGGTGATGCGTGGCGATGGCGGCCGGGTGGGGCGCGCGTGTGGCGCCGGCCCCGGCGTCGGGACGGGGCCCATCGTAGCGCCTGCGGCCGAGCCCGTGAGCCGCTCAGAGCCTGCTTGAGCTCCCCGCATGCATGCGGAGAGCTCAGGCAGGCTCTAAAATGGCGGGCTTTCCGGCATCGCCGGCCGTCTTCCCTTCCGGAGTTCCCATGCGTACCCATTTCTGCGGTCTCGTCGACGAGACGCTGATCGGCCAGTCCGTGACCCTGTGCGGCTGGGTCAACAAGGCCCGCGTCCAGAGCCATCAGGCCTTCGTCGACCTGCGCGACCACGAGGGCATCGTGCAGGTGCTGGTGGAGAGCGACCAGCCCGAACTCTTCGCCGCCGTGGCCGAGCTGGGCGCCGAGGACGCGGTGCGCGTGACCGGCACGGTGCGCGCGCGCTACGCGCCCAACGACAAGATCCGCAGCGGCAAGGTGGAGATCGTCCCGGCCAGCATCGAGGTACTGAACAAGGCCGAGGCGCTGCCCTTCCACGCCCACGAGAACCCGGGCGAGGACGTGCGTCTGAAATATCGCTACCTCGACCTGCGCCGCCCGGAGATGCAGCAGGCCATGCGCACCCGCATCCGTCTGGTGCAGGCGCTGCGCCGCTATCTGGACGCGCGCGGCTTCCAGGACATCGAGACGCCCATCCTCACCAAGGCCACGCCCGAGGGCGCGCGCGACTTCCTGGTGCCGGCACGCATGCACCCGGGCGAGTTCTACGCCCTGCCGCAGTCGCCCCAGCTGTTCAAGCAGATCCTGATGATGGCCGGCTTCGATCGCTATTATCAGATCGCACGCTGCTTCCGCGACGAGGCCCTGCGCGCCGACCGCCAGCTGGAATTCACCCAGCTCGACATGGAATTCGCCTGGGTCGGCGAGCGCGAGGTGCAGGACACCACCGAGGCGATGATCCGCGAGGTATTCAAGGAGGTCATGAATGTCGACCTCGGCGAATTCCCGCGGATGAGCTACGCCGAGGCGATGCGCCGCTACGGCTCGGACAAGCCGGACCTGCGCATCGCGCTGGAGTTCGTGGACATCGCCGAGCTGGTCAAGGCCTGCGAATTCAAGGTATTCACCGACTGGGCCAACCACGCCGACGGCCGCGTGATCGCTCTGCGCGCGCCGGGTGGCGCGGCGCTGAGCCGCAAGCAGATCGACGACTGCGCCGCGCATGCCGCCAAGCATGGCGCCAAGGGCCTGGCGTGGATGAAGATCGAGGACGCGGCCAAGGGCCGCGAGGGCATCAACTCGCCGATCGCCAAGTTCCTCGACGACGCCACGCTCGCGGCCATCGTGCAGGCGACCGGCGCTTCGAGCGGCGATGCGATCTTCTTCGGCGCCGCCGAGTACAAGACCGCCAGCGATTTCATGGGCGCGCTGCGCCTGAAGCTGGGCAAGGACCTGAACCTCATCGAGGACGGCTGGAAGCCGCTGTGGGTCGTCGATTTCCCGATGTTCGAATGGGACGAGGAGGCGCAGCGGTACGTCGCCCTGCACCATCCGTTTACGGCCCCGGCGGTGGACGACATCGACGACCTGCGCGCGAATGCGAAGACCGCGGTGAGCCGCGGCTACGACATGGTGCTCAACGGCAACGAGATCGGCGGCGGTTCGATCCGCATCCACAACTCGGCGATGCAGAGCGCGGTGTTCGAGTTGCTGGGCATCGGCGCGGAGGAGGCCGAGCTGAAATTCGGTTTCCTGCTGGACGCGCTGAAATACGGTGCCCCGCCGCACGGCGGCATCGCCTTCGGCATCGACCGCATCGCCGCGCTGATGGCCGGCAGCGAGTCGATCCGCGACGTGATCGCCTTCCCCAAGACCACCACCGCCCAATGCCCGATGACCGGCGCGCCCTCGCCGATCCCGGATGCGCAGCTGGCGGAGGTGCATGTGCAGGTGCGGCCGTCGGCTGACTGAAAGACACCGTAGGAGGGGCTTCAGCCCCGACACGCGCGCCGGCCAATGGGTTCGACGCGCCGATTGTGGACATGATCCTTATCGGGGCTGAAGCCCCTCCTACAGCGACACCGGACACCGCAGGCACACCATGACCTACACCATCCGCCGCGCCACCCCCGCCGATGCCGAACGCGTCGCCGCACTGGCCTGCCGCAATTTCACCGAGACCTTCGGGCATCTGTATCCGCCGGAGGATCTCGCGTACTTCCTGCGCACCAGCTACACCCCGGAGACCCAGCGCGAGGCGTTGGAGGACCAGGCGCGGGCGATCTGGCTGCTGGAGGACGGCGAAGATGCCATCGGTCACATCTACGTCGGCCCCTGCGGGCTGCCGCACGCGGACGTGCGCGAGGGCGACGGCGACGGCGAGATCAAGCGGCTGTACATCCTCGCCCGCGCGCACAACGGCGGGTGGGGCGCGAAGCTGATGGACGTGGCGATGGCCTGGCTGCAGGAAGACGGCCCGCGCACGCTGTGGGTGGGCGTGTGGAGCGAAAACTTCGGCGCGCAGCGTTTCTACGCGCGCTACGGGTTCGGGAAAGTGGGCGAGTATCTGTTCCCGGTGGGCGAGACCCGCGACCACGAATTCATCCTGCGCCGGCCCGCGGATGGCTGACCGGCTGCGCCTTCCCGCAGCGGCTGCACGTTCCGCCGTTGCGCGGCGCATCGGCGGCCGCGCGAGTACTCTCCCTTGTGCTGGCTCGGCGCCGACCCGATGACAGACGACATGTCGACCACCGCTCCCGCTTCAGTCCTGTTGATCCACGGCATCTGGAACGCCCGCGCCTGGATGACCCCCTTCGCGGCGCGCCTGCGCGTGCACGGGCTGACGCCGACCACCTTCGGCTACGACAGCGTGCTCGGTACTACGGAACGTGCGGTGGAGCGTCTGGTCGCGCAGCTGCGGCGTCGGCCTGTCGCCTATGCCGTGGGCTACAGCCTGGGCGGGTTGGTCCTGCTCGAAGCCCTGCGCCTCGCTCCCGACCTTGCGGTTGAGCGGGCGGTCTGCATGGGCTCGCCGCTGCAGGGCAGCGCCGCGGCCCGGGGCCTGTCCGGCATGCCGGGTGGCGCCTGGTTGATGGGCGGCAGCGCCGATATCCTGCGCAGGGGCGCCGCGGCCTGGGAAGGGCGTACGCAGGTTGGTTGCATCGCGGGCGACCGTGCGCGTGGCCTGGGCAGGGTGTTCGCGCGCTTCGAGGAGCCGTCCGACGGCACCGTGGCGGTCGCCGAAACCCGTCTGCCCGGGCTCGCAGACCACTGCATCGTGCCGGCATCGCACAGCGGCCTGATCCTCTCCGCCGCCGCCGCCGCACAGGCCGCGCGCTTCCTGCGCGAGGGCCGGTTCGGCGCCTGAGCCTGCTGCGTCCGGCCTGCGCACGCACCGCTTTCGGCTGTCGGGGCCGGTCGTGTCCCCTTTTCGCGGCACGCCGTCCGTCCGCGATACCGCCCCGGCCGCGCGGTTCCGGTAAAATCCCGGGTTTGTTCCAGCCAGGTGTGGGTCGGCAGCATGGGCAGAGGTCCTTCCATCGAAGCGCGCAAGAACGCGGTCGACGCGCAGCGCGGCAAGATTTTCACCAAGATCGTCCGCGAAATCGGCGTCGCCGCGCGTGCCGGCGGCGGCGACCCGGCGGGCAACCCGCGCCTGCGCAGCGCCATCGACAAGGCGCTCTCGGTCAACATGAGCAAGGACGCCATCGAGCGCGCGGTGAAAAAGGCCACCGGCGAGCTGGAAGGCGTCGAGTACGAGGAAGTGCGCTACGAGGGCTACGCCCCCGGCGGCGTGGCGGTGATCGTCGACTGCCTGACCGACAACAAGGTGCGCACAGTGGCCGACGTGCGACACGCCTTCAGCAAGTTCGGCGGCAACCTCGGCACCGAAGGCTCGGTCGCATTCATGTTCCGCCGCCTGGGCGTGCTGTCCTTCGCCGCCGGCGCCGATGAAGACCGCCTCACCGAGGTGGCGATCGAGGCCGGCGCCGACGACGTGGTGGTGTATCCGGAAGACGGCGCGATCGACGTCGTCACCACCCCCGAGGCCTTCGACGCGGTCAAGGCCGCGATGGAAGCTGCGGGCCTGGCCCCCGACCTGGCCGAAGTCACCTACCGCGCCGACAACGACAGCCCGGTCGCAGGCGACACCGCCCAGCAGGTGATGAAACTCCTGCGCTGGCTGGAAGATCTGGACGACGTGCAGAACGTGTATTCGAATGCGGAATTTGATGCGGGGGCCTACGCGTGATTCGTGATTGGGGATTCGGGATTCGGGTGCATGCGCCCAAGGCCTCACCCCGTCGTCCGTTGATGTCATGTGCAGCGACGTGCTGACGCCGTCGCGGATCGACATGCCGAATCCCGAATCCCGAATCCCGAATCCCGGCCCCACCCGCATCCTCGGCATCGACCCCGGCTCGCAGCGGACCGGGGTGGGCGTGATCGACGTGGCGGCGGACGGGCGGATGCGTCATGTGTTCCACGCCGCGCTGACCTTGGTCGACCCGGCTGCACGCGACGACTTCCCGGCACGACTGAAGCGATTGCTCCAAGGCCTGGGCGGTATCATCGACGATCACCGTCCCGACGAAGTCGCGGTTGAAAAGGTATTCATGGCCCGCAACCCCGATTCCGCGCTCAAACTCGGCCACGCCCGCGGCGCCGCGCTGTGCGCGGTGGTCCAGCGCAATCTGCCGGTGCACGAATACGCCGCCAAGGAGGTCAAACTGGCGGTGGTCGGCACCGGCGGGGCGGACAAGGCACAGATCCAGCACATGGTGGGGCTTATGCTCAATCTCGGCGGAAAACTCCAGGCCGACGCGGCCGACGCCCTCGCGGTCGCCATCACCCACGCCCACGTCCGCGCCACCGCGCGTCGGCTGGGGGTGAGTACGCAGGTGGCGTGGAGGAAGCGATGAGAGCCGGGAATCTTGGAGCCGGGAATTGGGAATTAGGAATCGGGAATCGCAAGAGCGCAAAGCAGGTTCCTCGCTGCGCTCGGAACGACAAACCGGTGCAGTTCTACGATTCCCCATTCCCCATTCCCCATTCCCGTGGCGGAGCCACCCCATGATCGGCCGTCTCAAAGGCATCCTCGTCCACAAGCAGCCGCCGTGGCTGGTGGTCGACGTGCACGGTGTGGGCTATGAGCTGGAAGCGCCGATGAGCACCTTCTACGACCTGCCCGAGGTCGGGCGCGAGGTCGCGCTGTTCACCCACTACGCGCAGAAGGAGGACAGCGTGTCGCTGTACGGTTTCCTGCGCGAGTCAGAACGCAGGCTGTTCCGCGACGTGCAGAAGGTCAGCGGGATCGGCGCGAAGATCGCGCTGGCGGTGCTGTCGGGCACCAGCGTGGACGAGTTCGCGCGGCTGGTGCAGACCGGCGATGTGGCCGCACTGACCCGCATCCCCGGCATCGGCAAGAAGACCGCCGAACGCATGGTGGTGGAACTGCGCGACCGCGCCGCGGATTTCGCCACCGGCGGCAGCGCGCCGCTGTCCGGCATGCCTGCCGATGCGCAGTCCGAAGCCACCATCGCGCTGCAGCAACTTGGCTACAAACCCGCGGAGGCGGCCCGGATGGCGCGCGACGCCGCCTCGGCCGGCGACGATGCCGCCGCCATCATCCGCAGGGCGCTGCAGTCGGCACTGCGCTGATCCGCTCTCCACCGGCCCGATTTCATGTCCAATCCCTCCTCATCGCCGCATGCTTCCTCGCAGCATGCCTCGCCGCAGCATGCCGGCTCCCCGCACGGCGGCCACGGCCAGATCGGTCTGTTCGGTCTCGCGGTGGGCGCCGTGGGCGTGGTGTTCGGCGACATCGGCACCAGCCCGCTGTATACCGTGCGCGAGGCGTTCTCGCCGGTCTACGGGCTCACCCCCGACCACGACACCGTGCTCGGCATCCTCTCGCTGATCTTCTGGTCGCTGGTGCTGGTGGTGACCACCAAGTACGTCACCATCATCATGCGCGCCGACAACGAGGGCGAGGGCGGGATCATGGCGCTGATGGCGTTGGCCCAGCGCAGCCTGCCCAAGGGTTCGCGCTCGGGGTATGCGGTCGGCATCCTCGGCATCTTCGGTGCGTCGCTGTTCTTCGGGGACGGCGTGATCACCCCGGCCATCTCGGTGCTCTCCGCGGTGGAAGGCCTGGAAGTGGTCGCGCCGCAGCTGCACACCTGGATCGTGCCGATCACCCTGGCGGTGCTGGTGTCGCTGTTCGCCACCCAGCGTTTCGGCACCGCGAAGGTCGGCAAGGTGTTCGGGCCGGTGACCGTGCTCTGGTTTCTGGCGCTGGCCGTGCTGGGCGTGACCAACATCCTGCACGAACCCGAAGTGCTCAACGCGATCAACCCGATGTGGGCGGCGCAGTTCTTCGCCACCCATGCCTGGCACGGCATCTTCATCCTCGGCGCAGTGGTGCTGGCGGTGACCGGCGGCGAAGCCATCTATACCGACATGGGCCATTTCGGCGCCAAGCCCATCCGCTATGCCTGGTATTTCTTCGTGCTGCCGGCGTTGATGCTGAATTATCTGGGGCAGGGCGCGCTGGTGCTGGAGAATCCGGCCGCGGTGCAGAACCCGTTCTACATCGGCGTGCCGGAATGGGCGCGCATCCCGATGATCGTGCTGGCTACCGCGGCCACCGTCATCGCGTCGCAGGCGGTGATCACCGGTGGTTTCTCGGTGGCGCGCCAGGCGATGCAGCTGGGCTATATCCCGCGCATGCGCATCGTGCACACCTCGCACGACACCATCGGCCAGATATACATCCCCGGCATCAACTGGATGATGATGGTGATCGTGATCGCGCTCGTGCTGGGCTTCCAGAGTTCCTCCGCGCTGGCCACCGCGTACGGCATCTCGGTGTCGGCGACCATGCTCATCGACACCCTGCTGCTGGCCATCGTGGCCAACGCGCTGTGGCCGAAGGCGCGGCGCTGGGTGCTGCCGCTGTGCGCGGTCTTTCTGGTCGCCGATACCGCGTTCGTGATCGCCAACGGCGCCAAGATCCTCAAGGGCGGCTGGTTCCCGGTGGTGCTGGGCATCACCCTGTTCACCCTGCTGCGCACCTGGCGCCGCGGGCGCATCCTGCTGCGTGCGGAGATGCGCAAGGACGGCATCCAGCTGGATACCTTCCTGCCCGGACTCATGCTGGCGCCGCCGGTGCGCGTGCCCGGCACGGCGGTGTTCCTCACCGCCGACCGCACGGTGGTGCCGCATGCGCTGCTGCACAATCTCAAGCACAACAAGGTGCTGCACGAGCGCAACGTGTTCCTGACCGTCATCACCCTCAGCGTGCCGCACGCGCACAAGCGCCTGACCATCGAGGAGATCGGCGACGGGTTCTACCGCGTCTGCGTGCGCTTCGGGTTCATGGAGACGCCGGATGTGCCGCTGGCGCTGATGCGCAGCGCCGACGAGGCCGACATCTGCTTCGACCCGATGGACACCACCTACTTCGCCAGCCGCGAGACCATCGTGGCCCGCCGTGCGGGTTCGATGCCGTACTGGCGCGACAAGCTGTTCGCGCTGATGCACCGCAATGCCGCGCCGGCGACGGGTTTCTTCCGCATTCCCGGCAACCGTCTGGTCGAACTGGGCACGCAGGTCGAGCTGTAGCGCTTCGGTCCGCCGCGCTCGCATGCGTGCGCACACCGGCGCGTGTCCGCGCATGCGCACGGGCACGCGCGAGGCGCCGCCTCAGGTGATCGCCGCGAAGCGCTCCACCGCGATGGTCGGCCCCGACACGATCAACACGTCGCCGCGCTCGACGATGGTGTCCGGCTTGGCATAGACGAAATCGTTGCGCGCGCGCTTGATCCCGACCACGGTCACCCCGTACTTGCTGCGCAATGCCGATTCGCTGAGGGTCACCCCCCAGGCCATCCGCGGCGCTGCGGTCTTGGCGATGGCGAAGCCGTCGTCGAAGGCGATGAAGTCGATCATCTTGCCGGTGACCAGGTGCGCCACGCGTTCGCCCATCGCCGCTTCGGGGCGGATCACGTGGTGCGCGCCGGTGCGTTCGAGGATGCGCGCGTGCTTGTCCGAGATCGCCTTGGCCCAGATGTCCTCCACGCCCAGCTCCTCCAGCGCGAGCACGGTCAGCACGCTCGCCTCGATGTCGCTGCCGATCCCGACCACCGCGCGGTCGAACCCGGCCACGCCGAGCTGGCGCAGGGTGTCGGCATCGGTGCTGTCGGCCTGGACGACATGGGTGAGGTGATCCGACCAGCGCTGCACGAGGTCGAGGTTCTCGTCGATCGCGAGCACGTCGTGCCCCAGCCGGGCGAGCGATTGCGCGACCGCGCCGCCGAACCGGCCCAGGCCGATGACGACGATGCTGTCCGCCTGTGTGCGTTGTTCTTCAGCCGACAATGGGGCGTTCCTCCGGGTAGCGGTACAGGGTATGGCGCCCGTGCAGGGCGAGCGCGGTCGCGACAGTAATCGTGCCGACCCTGCCGACGTACATCAGCGCGATCAGCGTCCATTGTCCAGCCGGCGGCAGCTGTGCGGTGATGCCGGTGGACAGGCCGACGGTGGCGAAGGCGGAGATGGCCTCGAACGCCACCTGTTCCAACGGCAGGTTGGTCGTGCTGGTCAGCGCCAGCGTGCCGAGCGCGACCGCGCTGGCGCCCAGCAGCACCACGGTCAGCGCCTGGCGCAGGATGCGCGGGCAGATCCGCCGGCCGAAGGCCACGGTGTCGTTGCTGCCGCGGATTTCCGCCCACACCGCGAAGCCGAGCAGGAAGAACGTGGTGAGCTTGATGCCGCCGGCGGTGCCGGCGCTGCCGGCGCCGATGAACATCAAAAAGTAGTGCAACACCAGCGATTCGGTGCGCAGGGCGCCGATGTCCACCGCGTTGAAACCGGCGGTGCGCGCGCTCACGGAAAGAAACAGCGCATTCAGCGCGCGGTCGGCGGTGGACATCGCGCCCAGCGTGGCCGGGTCGTCCCATTCGTAGACACCCATCAGCAGCGCGCCGGCCAGAATCAGGAACATGGTGCCGAAGACCGTGATCTTGGTGTGCACGCTCCAGCGCCGCCAGGCCCGTCTGCGCATGCGGATTTCGTGCAGTACCGGGAAACCGAGGCCGCCGATCACGATCGCGACCATGATCGCGATCAGGAACAGCGCGTCGTGCTGGAACGGCACCAGCCCGGCGGAATAGGTCGAAAAACCGGCGTTGTTGAACGCCGACACCGCATGGAAGATGCCGTTCCACACCGCCTGCCCCCAGTCCTCGCCGTAGCCGTAGCGCAGGCGCAGGATCAGTACGCTGGCGATCAGCGCCTCGACCGCCAGGGTGATCACCACGATCAGACGCAGCACCGCGCCGGTGTCGCCGAGGCCCACGCTGCGGGTTTCCGCCTGCAGGGCGAGCTGCGTGCCCAGGCCGATGCGGTTGGCCACCAACATCGCCAGCAGGGTGGCACCGGTCATCATGCCGAAGCCGCCGATCTGGAACAGCAGCAGAATCACTGTTTGCCCGAAGCCGGACCAGTAGGTCGCGGTGTCCACCACCACCAGCCCGGTCACGCAGGTGGCCGAGACCGCGGTAAACAGCGCGACGAGAAACGGCGCCGCATCTTCCCCCGCACGCGCCACAGGCAGCATCAGCACCAGCGTGCCGAGCGCGATGGTGACCAGGAAGGCGAGGGGAACCAGTCTGGCGGGGTGGCGAATGCCCTGTCGGCGCACGCGTGCGGCTCCGTGGAAGGGCGGCATTATCACACCGCGCCGCCCTCGCGGATGGGGCCGCCCCAGAATCCTGCGCTTCGCAGGATGGCCTCGTGCAGGACGAGCGGTTGTTGTCGCCGCCGCGCAGGTCCGCTGCGTGCGCCGGTCGCGCAGCCCCGCCCTTGGGAGCCCGGCCCCGGCATGCGACCATAGCCGGATGACCAGCCCCACCCTCGGCTCCACCCACGGCGAGCGCATCATCGCCCCCGACGCCACCCGCGACGACGACCTGGCCGAGGCCAGCATCCGCCCGAAGCGGCTGGACGAGTATCTCGGCCAACAGCCGGTGCGCGAGCAGATGGGCATCTACATCGAAGCGGCCAAGCGCCGCGGCGAGGCGCTGGACCACGTGCTGATCTTCGGCCCGCCGGGCCTGGGCAAGACCACGCTGAGCCACGTCATCGCCAACGAACTGGGCGTGAACCTGCGCGTCACTTCCGGCCCGGTGATCGAAAAGGCCGGCGACCTGGCCGCGCTGCTGACCAACCTGCAGCCGCACGACGTGCTGTTCGTCGACGAGATCCACCGGCTCTCGCCGATGGTCGAGGAAGTGCTGTACCCGGCGATGGAGGACTTCCAGATCGACATCATGATCGGCGAAGGCCCGGCCGCGCGCTCGATCAAGCTCGACCTGCCGCCGTTCACCCTCATCGGCGCCACCACCCGCGCCGGCCTGCTCACCGCGCCGCTGCGCGACCGCTTCGGCATCGTCCAGCGTCTGGAGTTCTACAGCGCCGAGGAGCTCACCCGCATCGTGCGCCGCTCGGCGCAGATCCTCGGCATCGGCTGCGAGGCCGAGGGCGCGAGCGAGATCGCCCGCCGCGCGCGCGGCACGCCGCGCATCGCCAACCGCCTGCTGCGCCGCGTGCGCGACTTCGCCGAGGTCAAGGCCGCCGGCCGCATCGACCGCGACGTGGCCCATGCCGCGATGGCGATGCTGAAGGTGGACCCGGAAGGTTTCGACGACCTCGACCGCCGCCTGCTCAATCTCATCATCGAGAACTTCGACGGCGGCCCGGTCGGCGTGGAATCGCTGGCCGCGGCGCTCAGCGAGGAGCGCGGCACGCTGGAGGACGTGATCGAACCCTATCTGATCCAGCAGGGCTTCCTGGTGCGCACCGCGCGCGGGCGCATGGCCACGCACAAGGCCTACCGCCACCTCGGCCTCAAGCCCAAGCCCGGCCCTTCCGACCTGTTCACCGCGCCCGATGCCTGAGCGCCGCGAACCCCGTCCGCAGGGCTCGCCCGTTACCGGTCCACGCCCTCCCGCTGCCGGCCTCCGCCACGCCCACCGTCCGAGATGAACGCGACATTCACCCACCCCGCCCGGGTTTACTGGGAAGATACCGACGCCGGCGGCGTGGTCTACCACGCGCAATATCTGGCGTTTCTCGAACGTGCGCGGACCGAATGGCTGCGCGCGCACGGGTACGGGCAGGAACTTCTGCGGCGCGAGTTCGCTCTGGTGTTCGCGGTGCGCGCGATGCGCATCGACTTCCGCCTGCCGGCGCGCATCGACGACCTGCTGTCGGTGTCGGTGGTCCTGCGCGACTGCCGCCGCGCCAGCCTGGTGATCGATCAGGCCATCGAGCGCGACGGTGTGCGCCTGCTCGATGCCGAAGTCAGGATCGCGGCACTGGACGCCGAGAGTTTCAAGCCGCGGCCGATCCCCGCGGCGCTGTACCCGCTGCTGAAGTCGCTGGAGACTACGCAGGCCGCCGGGCATGATCCCGCCCATCGCGACCCCGCAGCAGCGCCCCCTCGTCCCGACAACACCCACGCCGAGTAAACCACCCGATGCCAGCCGCTTCCCCCTTCACGCACGCGCTCGCGCTGCAGGCCGCCACGGTCGAAGCCCTGCCCGAAGAGACCGCCACCGCCGCGGTGGATACCGCCGCCGCGGCCGCGCCGCAGGGGCTCAACTATCTCGAACTGATGCTGCACGCCAGCATCGGCGTGCAGGCGGTGATGGTCCTGCTGCTGCTGGCCTCGTTCGCCTCCTGGGTGATCATCTTCCGCAAGAAGGCCGTGCTCGATCGCGCGCAGCGCGAATCCGAAAGTTTCGAGGAGCGCTTCTGGTCCGGCGGCGACCTCGGCCGCCTGTTCGAGGCCGCCGGCGCGCGCCGGCAGGAGCTGGGCGGCATGGAGGCGATCTTCGAAAGCGGCATGCGCGAATTCAACCGCGTGCGCCAGCGCCGCGGCGTGGACCCGCGCACGCAGCTCGAAGGCGCGCAGCGCGCGATGCGCGCCACCGCCTCGCGCGAGCTGGACGGGCTGGAGCACAACCTGGAGTTTCTCGCCAACGTCGGTTCGATCAGCCCGTATGTGGGTCTGTTCGGCACCGTGCTCGGCATCATGATTTCCTTCCATGGCCTCGCCCAGCAGCAGGAGGCCACCATCGCCTCGGTCGCCCCGGGCATTTCCGAAGCGCTGCTGGCCACCGCGATGGGCCTGTTCGCGGCCATTCCGGCGGTGTGGGCCTACAACCGCTTCGCCACCCGCGTGGAGCGCATCGGCAACCGCTACGACACCTTCGCCGAGGAGTTCTCCTCGATCCTGCAGCGTCAGGCGCATCTGGACGACTGATCCGGCGCATGGCGTAGCGCCGCGCGCTGTGCCTTGGTCCATCGAACGCCGTCTTCGCCTTCCCCCTTCCGCATCCCCGACCCCAGGCCATGCCCGCCCATCGCACACGCCGCAAGCGCCGCGCGCTGAAAGCCGAGATCAACGTCGTGCCCTACATCGACGTGATGCTGGTGCTGCTGATCATCTTCATGGTCACCGCGCCGCTGATGAATCTCGGCACCGACATCGACCTGCCGCAGTCGAAAGCCAAGTCGCTGCAGACGCCGCGCGACCCGGTGGTGCTGAGCATCTACGCCGATGGCCGCTACGCGCTGATGGTCGAGCGCGGCGCCAACCAGGAGATGGACGCCGCCGAGGTGGTCGCCCGGCTCGGCGCGATCCACCGCCAGAACGCCGAGGCCACGGTGCTGGTCAGCGGCGCGCGCGACGCCGACTACCAGACCATCCTGCGCGGGATCGACCTGGCCAAGGAGGCCGGCATCGCCAAGGTCAGTCTGATCAGCCTGCCCGACAACGAGCGCTAGGGCAGGGCCTCGATGCGCGAACGTCGTTCCGATACCGTCCTCGCCGTCGTTCTGGCGCTGCTGTTGCATGCGGTGCCGGCGGTGCTCCTGCTGCTGGCCGCGCTGTGGCCGGCGCCGGAGCCCTCGGCCGCGCCCGGCGAGCCGGTGGTCGCCGCCGTGGTGGATCGTGGTGCGCTGCCGGCGAGCATGCGCCGCGCGCTCGCGCGCGACCCGGAGCCCATGCCCGAAGCGCTGGAGGAGCCGCCCGAGCCGCTGCCCGACGCGCTGCCCGAAGATGAGGTGCCGCCGCCGCAGCAGCTGGACGCCCAGGAGCTGATCGTCGAGCCCGACGAGACCGCGCAGGAAGAAGTGCGCGCCGACAGCGACTCGCCCGAGACCGCGCAGCGCGAGCAGGAGGCGCAGCAGACCCAGGGGCAGCGCGACCTCACCGAGCGCGAGCGCCAGTTGCAGGAAGAGCAGCGCATCCGCCAGACCGAGCTGCAGAAGCAGCGCGAGCAGCAGCTGGCCGACATCCGCCGGCAGATCGAAGCCGAGCGCAAGAAGGCCGAGGAATCCGAGCGCAAGATGCGCGAGCTGGCCGAGCGCCGCGCCCGCGAAGCCTCGGAAGCCGCGGCCGCGGAGGACGCCGCAGGCACCCCGCCACCCGGCAACCGTGGCGACGATGTCAGCGCTGCGTATTTCGCCGCCATCGCCGAGGCCATTCGCCGCAACTGGGTGCGTCCGAACGAGATCCGCGGCAGCCAGGTCTGCAAGATCCGCATCCGCCAGAGCGCCGGCGGCAAGGTGCTGGAGGCCCGGGTCGAGCCGTCCTGTCCCTACGACGAGCCCGGCCGCCGTTCCGTGGAAGCTGCCGTCCTGAAGGCCCAACCCCTGCCGTATGCCGGGTTCGAGTCGGCGTTCAAGCGCGAATTCATCCTCAACTTCCGCGCCGAGGACCTTTGATCTCCTGCGGGGACGGCCACCGATCGCTCGTCTCGCGACTGTTCCCTTCGCGAGGTTCACCGCCGCCGCTTCGTGGAAGCTGCAGTGTTCACGGCCGAACCCCTGCCGTATGCATCGGTGCGAACCTGTCTTCGCAGCGCGCGTTGTCCTGGTCTTCGGCGCGGGCGGGCCGTGAAGTCGCTCGCCCGGTTCAGATGAATCCCTTGTCCGTTCAATCATTTGCAGCTGCGCCGCGGGTCGCGCAGTCGCGTGACGGGCAGCCTTCGGTCCCCGAGTCCGTCCCCGTTCATCTTTCCCGGCGGGTTCACGTCCAAGCTGTTGCGGCGCTGTCGGGTCAGCGCAGGGCGGAGGTCGGTGGCGGATGTCCGCGTGCTGCTCGCCCAGAGCCACCCGCTCCGCCGGCGTCATTGTCTCTTCCATGCCTCCCCAGGAATTCTCCGTGAGCCCCAGCCCCCGTCGACCGCTCTCCCGTCTGTACTCGCGCTGGTTCGCCATCGCGGTGCTGGCGCTGCTGCCCATCGTCGCCATCGCCCAGGACCCGGTTCCGGAAATCGACATCGTCGGCGGCAAGGTGGTGGCGATGCCGATCGCGGTGGTGCCGATGCCCTATCAAGGTGGTGGCGCCGCGCCGGGCACCGACGTGGCCGCGGTGATCCGTGCCGACCTCGAGCGCTCCGGCCGCTTCCGTGGCCTGCCCGAGCGCGATCTCGCCGCGCTCGGCACCCCGACCCGCGGCAGCGAGCTGGACTACGCCCTGCTGCGCACCCTCAAGCAGGATTTCGTGGTCGTCGGCCGCGTGCTGGACAACGCGGACGGCGCGTTCCGCATCGAATACGAGCTGTTCGACGCCGCCCGCGAGCAGCGCATGATCGGCCTGGCCGTGACCGCCCGCGAAGGCGCGCTGCGCGATGCCGCGCACCAGATCGCCGACGCCATCTACGAGAAGATCACCGGCCAGCGCGGCGCGTTCTGGACCCGGATCGCCTACGTGGTGCAGACCGGCCTGGGCCGCGCCGCCAACTACGAGCTGATGGTCGCCGACGCCGACGGCTACAACCCGCGCTCGGTGGTGCGTTCGGCGCATCCGCTGCTGTCGCCCTCGTGGAGCCCCGACGGCCGGCGCCTGGCCTACGTGAGTTTCGAGCGCGGCAATTCCTCGATCATGCTGCAGGACCTGACCACCGGCTCGCGCGAGACCGTCGCCGCCTTCCGCGGCATCAACGGCGCACCCAACTTCTCCCCGGACGGCCGCAAGCTGGCGATGGCGCTGTCCAAGGGCGGCAATCTCGACATCTACGTCATGGACCTGGCCAGCCGCGCGCTGAGCCAGCTCACCGAGCACTACGGCATCGACACCGAACCGGTGTGGAGCGCAGACGGCAGCAGCCTGTATTTCACCTCCGACCGCAGCGGCCGGCCGCAGATCTACCAGGTCGCCGCGACCGGCGGCCTCGCCCGCCGCGTCAGCTTCCAGGGCCGCGACAACGCCAAGGTCAGCGTGTCGGCGGACGGGCAGAAGCTGGTCATGGCGCAGGGCAACGGCAATGTGTACCGCATCGCGCTGATGGATCGCAGCCTGGGTTCGGCGCGCTGGAGCAATCTCTCGCCCGGCACCGTCGACGAGTCGCCCAGCTTCGCCCCCAATGGCGGCATGGTGGTCTACGCCGCCCGCGAAAGCGGCCGCGGCGTGCTGTATGCCGTATCGGTCGACGGCCGCGTCCGCCAGCGTCTGGTGGTGGCCGGCGGCGACGTGCGCGAACCGGCGTGGGGCCCGTTCCGCGGGCCGCCGCGCTGATCACGGACGCCCCGAGGCCTCTTCAGCCCGGATTGTTTAGAAATCGTAAAGGCGTATGCTGGCAGCGCCACGAGCACCTTTGGACTCACCTGCTCCCTCTTCAGTTCCGCCACAGACTTTCGACTCCCATCCACTGCGCCAGCGAGACCGAGGACTTTTCATGAACAATGCAACTCGACTGATTCTGACCGCGACGCTGTGCATCGCCGCGGCCGCATGCACCAAGAAAGTGAAAGAAGATCCCAACACCGGGCAGCCGGTCGACGGTGGCGGTACCACCAACTCCGGCGGCGTGGTCGACAACGGCCCGGTGCGCAGCGGTGCCTACGGCCCCGGCGACCTGGACACCGATCCCTGCCTGCGCCAGCGCGTGGTGTACTTCGATTTCGACCAGGACGCGCTGAAGCCCGAGTTCCAGGCCATCGTCGCCTGCCACGCCAAGTACCTGCGTGACCGTCCGTCCTCGCGCATGAGCCTGGAAGGCAATGCCGACGAGCGCGGCAGCCGCGAGTACAACCTCGGCCTCGGTGAGCGCCGCGGCAATGCGGTGTCGTCCTCGATCCAGGCCAACGGCGGCTCCGGCGGCCAGATCACCGTCGTGAGCTACGGCGAAGAGCAGCCGACCTGCACCGAGTCCAGCGAAGACTGCTGGGCGCGCAACCGTCGGGTCGAGATCGTCTACACCGCCAAGTGACCTGCGGCCCCGGCCGCACCGCGACGGCCGCCGCAGCGATGTGGCGGCCGTTCGCGCTTCTGGAGAGTGGTGCGCATGCACGGTCGGCGCAGCTCTCCCGATGGCCGCGGTGCACGGCGCCGAGGTCCATCTCGCCAGCCCTGTCCTCCTGACACCCCCTTTCCAAGCACGTCGAGCCCGCCATGCCCCTGTCCGCCTTCCGTCGACTGTCCGCGCCGATGCTCGCGCTTGTCCTGTGCGCCGGGCTCAGCCTCGCCGCGCCCGCGCAGGCCCAGCGCGTCAGCACTTCCGACCGCCTGGCCGCGCTCGAACAGCAGCTGGCGGCCAGCCGCAGCGGCAATGTCGAGCTGCTCAGTCAGATGAGCACGATGCGCAGCGAGCTGCAGAGTCTGCGCGCCCAGCTGGAGGAGCTGCAGGAGAGCATGCGCCAGCAGCAGGAGGCCGATCGTCTCCAGGCGCTGGACACCGATTCCCGACTGAGCCGGCTGGAGCGTGGCGCAGGTCTGGAGGCGCCGCCCGCGAATACCGCCCCGGCGCCCGCTGTCGCGACGCCCGTCGCTGCGCCCGCAGCTGCCGTCGTTCCTGCCGCGAATGCCCCGGTCGCCGCCCCGGCACCTGCGGCGGCTCCGCTCCCGACGCCCGCGCCGACGCCCGTGCCGACGCCCGCGCCGGTACTTGCGCCGGCCGTGCCGCCCTCGGTCGCGGCGAGCGCCGAGCCGGTGGACACAGCGCCCCGGGTGTACGGCGATGCCGGCCTGATCGCCGCGGGAGAGTCCGAGCGCGGCGACTACAACACCGCCTTCAACGCACTCAAGGCCGGTCTCTACACCGACGCCGCGCGCCTGTTCCGCGGTTTTCTGCAGACGTATCCGGGCGGCACCTACGCACCCAACGCCTTCTACTGGCTGGGCGAGAGCTACTACGTCACCCAGAACTACGCGCTGGCCGAAGACCAGTTCCGCGAGCTGCTGGCGCGTTTCCCCACCCACGACAAGGCCGCCGGCGCGCTGCTGAAGATCGGCCTGTCGCAGCAGGGGCTCAGGCAGCTGGACGAGGCGGAAAAGACCCTGGCCGACGTGATCGCGCGCTACCCGGGCACCGAGGCCGCGCGCACCGCCGACGATCGCCTGCGCGCGCTGCAGCTCTCGCGCCTGCAGAAGCGCTGAGCGCGCGTCCGTCCGCCCACGCCGCGGCGGCGCCTCATCGAGACGGTCCGGCATGTGCGCCAAGCCCTCCGGGTCGGGCCTGAAGGCCCTTTTACGGCCCTCCTAGGCCCTTTTGAGGCCCCCGAACCCTCGCAGGAGCGGCTTCAGCCGCGACATGAAGCGCACACCGCGACACGGCCGGCCTGGCCGTGTCGCCAATCTTTCGGGCCGATCAGTAAAATGTCGCGATGAACACCGTTTCCGCACCGGCGGCGGACGCCGCCCCGGCGGATCGCCTCAAGATCACCGAAATCTTCCTCTCGCTGCAGGGCGAAGCCCGCGACGCGGGCTGGCCCACCGTGTTCGTGCGCCTGACCGGCTGCCCGCTGCGCTGCACCTATTGCGACACCGCCTACGCCTTCTTCGGCGGCGAATGGCGCAGCATCGACGCCATCCTGGCCGAGGTCGCCCGCCACGGCGTGCGCCACGTCTGCGTGACCGGGGGCGAACCGCTGGCACAGAAGCGCTGCATCCCGCTGCTGCGTGCGCTGTGCGACGCCGGCTACCGCGTGTCGCTGGAAACCTCCGGCGCCATCGACATCGCCGACGTCGACCCGCGGGTGAGCCGCGTGCTCGACATCAAGACCCCCGACTCCGGCGAATGCGCGCGCAACCGCTGGGAGAACCTGCCCCTGCTGACCGCGCACGACCAGGTGAAATTCGTGCTGTGCAGCCGCGCCGACTACGACTGGGCGCGCGGCATCCTCGCCGAACACCGCCTGGACGCGCGCTGCGACGTGCTGTTCTCGCCCAGCAAGGACCAACTCCCCGCCCGCGACCTGGCCGACTGGATCGTCGCCGACCGCCTGCCCGTGCGCTTCCAGATCCAGCTGCACAAGCTGCTGTGGAACGACGAGCCGGGGAGGTGAGGAGCCGGGATTCGTGATTCGGGATTGGAAACAGCATCCCGCCCGGTCCCTCCCGCCAGCCTCGACGCTCCGTATTTCTCGAATCCCGAATCCCGAACCACGAATCCCCGCCCAATGAAACCCGCCGTCGTTCTCGTCTCCGGAGGCATGGACTCCGCCGTCGTTCTGGCCATCGCCCGCGAGCAGGGGTTCGCGGTGCATGCGCTCAGCGTGCGCTACGGGCAGCGCCATACCTCCGAACTCGATGCCGCCGCGCGCGTGGCGCAGGCGCTGGGCGCGGTCGCGCACAAGACCGTGCACGTCGACCTGCGCAGCATCGGCGGCTCGGCGCTGACCGACGACGACATCTCGGTGCCGGTCGACGACGATGGGCATGTCATCGGCGCGGGCATCCCGTCCACCTACGTGCCGGCGCGCAACACCATCATGCTGTCGGTCGCGCTGGGCTGGGCCGAGGTGCTGGGCGCCACCGACCTGTTCTGCGGGGTGAACGCGGTCGACTACTCGGGCTATCCCGACTGCCGCCCGGAGTTCATCGACGCCTTCGAGCGCCTGGCCAATCTGGCCACCAAGGCCGGCGTCGAGGGTGCCGGCCTGCGCGTGCATGCGCCGCTGATGCGCATGACCAAGGCCGACATCGTCCGCGAGGGTCTGCGCCTGGGCGTGGATTTCGCGCAGACCGTCTCCTGCTACCAGGCCGACGCCGACGGCCGCGCCTGCGGCCACTGCGACGCCTGCCGCCTGCGCGCCGAAGGGTTCACCGCCGCGGGCGTCGCCGACCCCACGCGCTACCTGCCCACGGCCTCGGCCTGACAGCGCGGGCGTTTTTGGCTAAAATGCGCGGGCCCGGCGCAAGGCCAGGCACCCGTACTACGGGCACAGTGGGTCGTTAGCTCAGTCGGTAGAGCAGAAGACTTTTAATCTTTTGGTCGAAGGTTCGAATCCTTCACGACCCACCACTTTCCACCTGATCCAACTGCAACCTAGGCGTTTCATTGGTGCAAGCCGTGGCGACGGCTTTTGCTTGCGTCGTGGGTTGGGTCCGACCCTGCGCGGTTCGAATCCTTCACGACCACCATATTCCACTCTCTAGGCATCCCAACTGCCTTGGCGATAGAAAAACACCGGCATACGCCGGTGTTTTTGTTTCTCTGTTCTCGATGCCCCGCATGCGTGGCTGGCGTATGTGAGTCAGGATGTGAGCAAGGAAGCGGGATTGCCCCGTCGTACTCAATCCGGGCGCTCACGCGCTGTGCATGCGGGCTCAGTCGGTGGTCAGCAATTCGCTGTCGTGTTCGACGCGGATGCCGCCGCTGGGGGCGATCACGGCGTCGAGCTGGCGGAGGCCTTCGCTGTCGTCCTCCTCGCGTTCGATCACCAGCAGCACGCGTCCGGCTTCGATGTCTTCCTCGAACTGGCGACGGATGGGGTCGGGCAGGGTGGAGCCGACGAGAGCGCCGGCCCAGGTGCCGGTGAGTGCGCCGACCGCAGCGATCGCTGCGGCTCCGGCAACGGTGATGCCGAGCGGCGGGAAGGCCATCGCGACGACGCCGGCGACCAGCCCCGCGCCGCCGCCACCGAGAGCGCCCTTGAGCGCGGCGGGGACGAAGTCGGTGCTGGCATCGCGGTAGTCGTCGGAAATGCGCTCCATCTCGATGTCCGCGCGTGCGATCAGCGAGATGCGGTCGGGATGGATCTGCGTGGTCTTCAGTGCGGCGACGGCGTTGCGTGCGGCGGGCAGACCAGGCAGCCGATAGACGTGTTTGTGGCTCATGTGTGGCTCCTTCGCAGCCTTGCGCTGCAGATGGGATGGGGAAGCGGTGCATGCGGCACGAGGCCGCTCAGCGTTCACACATCGAGCATCGCGGTTGACGATTGAATCCCCACCAACGCGGCGACGCACACGTCGCGGGCATTGCGGAATACTGTGATCCACGCGTTTCACGCTGCGTATCGCACGATCCGCTGGCCACTTCGCAGTTCGCAGTTCCCAGTTCGCAGTTCGCGAAGCGAAGGATCCGGAAGATGCGGTTTCAGGCGGTGGCGATATTCGGATACGCCCACTCATCCCCGCGCGTTGTGCGCGGTCCGCAGCACATCGCTGCTGCCAGCGAGGCAGCGGGTGGGTGTGAGGGGGCGACACGCGGCGGCATCATCCGTCCAGACGTGCTTGCCGCCCGAGCATGCTCACGCGTGCATCGACGGGATGGGGATCGTGCACACGGGATCGTACACACGGGATCGTGCACACGGGCGTGCGCTGGAGAGGCGGGTCGGTGCGAACCAGTCGAAGCCGACCCTCTCGCCGGGCGCCGGAATCGATCCGGGTCGCTCAGAACCTCACCGGGTCCAGGCGCAACAGCCGGCCTGCGCTGCCGTCTTCCAGCACCCAGATCGCGCCGTCGGGGCCTTGCTCCACTTCGCGGATGCGGCGGCCCATCGAGTAGCGGCTCACCTCGCGCGCGCTGGTGCCGTCGAACTGGATGCGGATCAGTGCCTGCGAGGCCAGTCCGCCGATGAAGCCGTTGTTGCGGAAATACCAGAACGGCTCGCCGGTGTAGATCATGAAACCCGCCGGCGCGATGGTGGGGTTCCACGAGGCCTGGGGCGCGGTGTAGCCGTCGCCGGCACGATGGTCGGGGATCGGCGTGCCGTCGTAGTGATCGCCGTTGGAGACGTTGGGCCAGCCGTGGTTGGCGCCGCGCACGGCCAGATTCAGCTCGTCGCCGTGCGCCGGGCCCATTTCGTGGGTCCACAGCTTGCCGGTGTGATCGAAGGCGATGCCCAGCAGATTGCGATGCCCCAGCGACCACACCTGTGCGGCCACGCCGCCCTGCGCGGCGAAGGGGTTGTCGGCCGGCACGCTGCCGTCGGCGTTGAGCCGGATGAGCTTGCCGAGGTTGCCGTCCATGCTCTGGGCGGGCTCCATTTTCTGCCGGTCGCCCGAGGTGATCCACAGCTTGCCGTCGGGGCCGAAGGCCATGCGGTGGCTGTAGTGACCGCGGCCGGTGACCTTGGGCGTCTGCCGCCAGATCACCTCGGGCGTGCCCAGGCTGCCGCCGCCGCTGTTGTTCAGGGTGAGCGCCGCGCGCGCGACCACCGCGCCGCGGGTGTCGTTGGCGCCGGCCTCGACATAGCTCAGATAGACCCAGCGGTTCTGCGCGAAGCCCGGGTGCGGCATCACGTCGCCCAGCCCACCCTGGCCGCCGTAGTCGACCGCAGGCACGCCGGAGATGCTGCCCACCTGGTCGTTGGCCGGGTTGTACAGGCGCAGCGCACCTGATTTTTCGGTCACCAGCAGCCGGCCGTCGGGCAGGAAACTCATGGCCCATGGCTCGTTGAAGGTGGCCTTGACGGTGGTGGTGAACGGGCGCGCGGGCATCTTCACCATCCGCCCGGGTCCGCCGGTGGACACATTGTCGGGCGCGGCCTGGGCCGCGGGGCTGGCGCTGGCGGACGGCGTGCTCCCGGCCTCGGCTGTGGATTCGGATGCCGCGACGCCGCCTGCCGCAGGCGTGGTGCCGGCGTCGCCGGCCTCGGCCTGGCGGTCGGCCTTCGCGACACGCACCGCCACCCCATCGCCGGTGGCCGAGCCACTGCAGGCGACGAGGGCGACGGGTAGCAGCAGCGCGCCCAGATGGCGCAGAGCATGATGTGGTTGCAGTACGACGGACGGCGACGGACGCATGGCGGACTCCCTCGGGGGCGGGCAAACCCCAATTGTCGGCCGCCATGCGGGCTGGAATTGCGATGAGCGTGCAATTTCCATGGCGAATTCGGCGCGCAGCCGGGTGCGGTTCAGGCTGCACGCAGGGGAACGCCGCCAAGAAAAAAGCCGACCCTCGCGAGTCGGCTTTCTTGTCTGAAGTGGTGGAGCCAGGGAGGATCGAACTCCCGACCTCGTCATTGCGAACGACGCGCTCTCCCAGCTGAGCTATGGCCCCGTGTTGCGTGGCGGCAGGCCTTGGGATGCCTGCGGCTGCGGGCCGCGGCCCGCGTGGGGAGAGAAGTATAAGCCCGTGTCTCAGGGCTTGCCAATCGCCGCCAGGACGGGGGCGAGGACGGGTTCGAGCTGGCTGCGGCGCCAGCCGGCGAGGGGGCCGGGCCAGTCTTCGCCGTCCTGCAGGGCTTCGATCCAGCGGCGGGAGGCCAGTACGCCGTCGGGCAGGCCGAGGGCGGCGCTGCGCTGGGCCACGGCTTCCTGCAGGCGTTTGTAGGCCTTGCGGTCGCGGTCTTCGACGCGGGCCAGGGGGGCCTCGGCCTCGTCGGGCAGCGGGGTCTCGAGGGCCTGCCACAGCGAGGCGGCGAGTTTGCGCGGGGCCTTGGGGTGGGCGTCGAGCATGCGCTGCATCGCCGCCGGGTTCGGCAGCGGGTCGCGGGCGAGGGCGACGGCGAGCTCGTTGTCGAGAATCCAGCTGCGCGGGCGGTCGCCGATGCGGGCCTGCGCATCGCGCCAGCGCAGCAGGCGCAGCAGGCGGTGCTGGGCCGGGGCATCGAGGAACTGCGCGGTGCGCAGGGCCAGGTGCGGCCAGGGTTCGAGGCTGTCGTTGTCGGCGTTGTCGACCAGGCGGGCGCCGTCTTCGGCGCACCAGGCCTCGCGCCCCAGCGCCTGCAGGCGCGCGGACAGGTCGGCGTGCAGGGCGTGCAGATGGGCCACGTCGTCGGCGGCGTAGCGCAGCTGTGCGGGCGAGAGCGGGCGGCGCAGCCAGTCCGAGCGGGTCTCGCCCTTGTCGACCTCGGCGCCCAGCACGGCCTGCACCAGACGCTGGTAGCCCAGGCCGGCGCCGACGCCGCTCAGGGCCGCGGCGATCTGGGTGTCGAACAGCGGGCGGGGCAGGGCGCCGCAGTGCTGGCGCAGGGCCAGCAGGTCTTCGCCTGCGCTGTGCATGACCTTGATCAGCTGCGGCGCCTCCAGCAGCCGGCGCAGCGGCGCCTGCATGCCGGGGCTGAGCGGGTCGACCAGCAGGATGTCGTCGGGTTCGCCGCCGTGGTGTTCGAAAGCCACCTGCACCAGGGCCAGCTGCGGCCAGTAGGTGCGCTCGCGCATGAATTCGGTGTCCAGCCCGACCAGGCCGGGGGCGGGGCGGGCGAGCACGGCATCGAGGCAGGCCTGCAGGGCGGCGGGATCGGTGACCCAGCGATGGGGGGCGATGTCGGTCAAGGCGGTGGTCGGCGGCGGAAGGCGGGCCATGCTACCGGAGCGGGGCTGCTTTGGCGTCGATGCGCGGCGGAGTGGGGCGTGGCGGCGCGGCTTCGCGCCGCCTGCGCGAGCGCGATGGCGCCCGGCCGCGGCTGCGCGCGTGAGCGGCACGCGCATGCGCGGGCACGGCGTGCCAGCACGGCCTGCGAGTACGACCTGCGGGCAAGAGCTGTACGTCGCACCTGTGCAGCACGGCTGCGGCTTTCCAAGCCCGGCGGCCGCGGCTATGGTGGGGCGATGCCGTGCGCAGGCGCCGTGTCGCGTCGTCTGCAAGCCGTCTGCAAGCCGTCCGCAGGCCATCATGGCCTGATCCGTGCCCCGCCATCGCCCCTCCCCGCAACGACGTCGCCGCCTGTTCCGTCCCGTGTCCACGACCGCGCCCCGTCTACCGCCCAGCCCGGCGCCTGCGTCCGGGGCCGCGCGCGCGCGATGGCCTGCGCGTGCCTGCGCTCGCGCGGTGCGGCGCGCGCTGTCGGCCGGCGGCGTGCTGTGGCTGTCGGCGTGGCTGGCCGCCTGCGGGGCGCCCGATAATGCACCGGCCACCGGCGGTGCCGCGTTGCCGCCGCTGTCCGCCGCGGGCGACCCCGACCCGGCCGCCGGCCGGATCACCATCACCGGCGACGACCGCATCGCCGCGTCGCTCACCTGGCGTGCGCCGGAGGTGGAGGTGGACCCCGACGCCCTGCCGGCCCTGCGCCGGCAGGCGACGCGCGCGCTGGCCCGGGGGCATCTGTACGCGGACGCCGAGGCGGCGATCCCGATCCAACTGGCCCTGCTGGCGCGCGATCCGCTGGACCGCGCGGCCAACGACGGGTTGGCCGAGGCTTTCGAAGCGCTGATCGCGGAGGGCGACGCCGCCCTGGCCGATGCCGGCGACGATGCCGACGCCCTGCGCCGGGCGCGCGAGATCGCGGCGGTGGCGCGCAGCGTGGGCATGGACCGCTTCCAGGCGCAGACCCTCGCCTACCTGACCCGGGTCGATCAGGCCGAGCGCCTGTGGGAGCTGAACATCGCCGGCGAGCGTGCGCTGGCGCTGGGTGCGCTCGGCGTGCCCGGCCCTGCGGGCGAGGAGGACAGCGATACCGATGCCCAGGCGCAAGGCCCCGGCGCGCTCGCGCTGTTCCGCCAGGTGCTGGCGCTGGCCCCGGAGCAGCCGCGGGCGACGCAGGGCCTGGCCGCGGTGGAGAGCGCGCTGATCCGGCGTGCCGAAGACGCCGCCGCGGCGGGCGATTTCGAGGCGGCGGAATACTGGCTGCAGCAGGCGGCCCCGCTGCGCCCCGGCGACGAGACCATCATGACCGGCCGCGAGCGTGTGGAAGCCCTGCGCCAGCAGCGCATCGCGCAGCTGCACGACGAGGGGCTGGCGCTGCTGGCCCGGCCGGACCTGCCCAACCGGCTCGACCAGGCGCGCAAGACGCTCGCGGAGATGCTGCTGATCGCCGCCCCCGGCCATCCCACCGCCGCCGACCTGCGCGCCCGCATCGATCTGGCCGCGCACTACGGCCTGATGCGCCCCGGCCAGCGCTTCACCGATGCCCTGGACGGCGCAGGCCGCGGCCCGACGATGGTGGTGGTGCCGCATGGCGGCTTCCGCATGGGCGCTTCGAGCGTCGAGACCGAAGCCGACGACGCCGAGCGCCCGCAGCGTTACGTGCGTTTCGACCGCGGCTTCGCCATGGCCCGCACCGAGACCACGGTGGCGCAGTTCCGCCGGTTCGTCGAGAGCAGCGGTCATGCCACGCGTGCGGTGCGCCGCGGGCATTCGCTGGTGTACGACGAGCGCAGCGGCGCGTTCGTGCGTCGCAGCGGCGTGGACTGGCGGCACGACTATCGCGGCCAGCTCGCCGCCGAGAGCATGCCGGTGATCCACGTCAGCCCCAAGGACGCCGAAGCCTATGCGCGCTGGCTGAGCGAGCGCAGTGGCCAGCGTTATCGTCTGCCGAGCGAAGCGGAGTTCGAATACGCGCTGCGCGCCGGCAGCACACGACGCTATCGCTGGGGCGACGGCGCGCCGCCGCCGGCCAGCGGCAATTTCGCAGGCGAGCGCGACCGTTCGCCGGGCGGACGCAGCTGGGGCAACGCCTTCGCCGGCTACGGGGACGGCCACTGGGGGCCGGCGCCAGCGGGCGATTTCCCCGCCAACGCCTTCGGTTTGCACGACATGGACGGCAACGTCAGCGAGTGGGTGGCCGACTGCTGGCATGACGGGTATCGTCGTGCTCCGACCAAGGGCGAAGCCTGGGTCAACCCCGGCTGCCGGGTGCGGGTGCTGCGCGGCGGGGCCTGGTCCAGCTCGCCGGCGCACACGCGCTCGGCCTGGCGCAGCTTCGTCGAGAACGATGTCACCAATGCGCGCACCGGTTTCCGCGTGGTGCGTGACCTGTAATCGGGCGTGAGCCCGGACATGGCGCCGGTCTTCGCCCGACGCATGGCCAACACCACGAGGACACCGCGATGAGACAAGACCCGTTCGGCAGAGGGCAGGGCGCACAGGGCCGCCGTCGCGGCTTCAACCCCCGTTTCCTGATCCTCATCGCGTTCGCCGTGTACGGCGCGTACTACTGGTTCTCCAACCAGACCGTCGACCCCTACACCGGCGAGAAGGTGCTGATCGACGGCAGCATCACGCCCACCCAGGAAGTGGCGATGGGCCTGCAGGCCTACGAGGAGATCCTCTCGCAGGAGCGTCCGGTCGACCCGAACAGCCAGGTCGCGCGCGACGTGCGCGAGATCTCGCGCCGGCTGATCGCCAAGGTGCCCGAAGTGGAAGCGGCCCTGGCCCAGGAGCGCGGGCAACAGCCCAACCGGGTCTGGGAACACTTCAAGTGGGAAGTGAACGTGATCCAGTCCGAGCAGGCCAATGCCTTCTGCCTGCCCGGCGGCAAGATGGCGGTGTACACCGGCCTGCTGCCGGTCGCGCAGAACGCCGATGCGGTGGCGGTGGTGATGGGCCACGAGATCGCCCACGCCCTGCTGCGCCACGGCGCGCAGCGCATGTCGCAGCAGAAGCTCGGCCAGCTCGGGCAGATGGCCGGCGCCGCCGGCGGCCTGGACCCGCAGCAACAGCAGATGATGCAGGCGGCGATGGGCTATGGCTTCCTGCTGCCGTATGCGCGCAAGCACGAGACCCAGGCCGACGAGGTCGGGCTGATGCTGGCGGCGGCGGCGTGTTTCGACCCGCAGGAAGCCGTGCCGCTGTGGCAGCGCATGGGCCAGGCCAGCGGCGGGCGCGCGCCGCCGGAATTCTCGTCCACCCATCCCAATCCCGAGACCCGCATCCGCGACCTGCAGGCGCTGATGCCGAAGGCGATGGAATACCGCCAGCGGTTCTGCGAGTCGGCGCGATGAGTGCGCGGCGCGGCGGCTTCACCCCGCGGCTCGCGCTGGCCTGCGCCTGCGCGCTCCTCGCGATGCCGGGCGCCGTGTCGGCCGAGGTCAAGGATTCCGGCCCGGACGGGTTCACCCTGGAGAACGCAGGCTGGGTGCCCACCGACCGCGACACGGCGTGGAACACGCTCGTGAACGAGGTTGGCCAGTGGTGGCCGGCCGATCACACCTGGGGCGGCGATGCCGGCAAGCTGTCGATCGACCCCCGCGTCGGTGGCTGCTTCTGCGAAATCGACGCCACCCGCCAGGCCGAGCATTTGCGCGTGGTGTTCGCCGAACCCGGCCGCCTGCTGCGCATGACCGGCGGCCTCGGCCCGCTGCAGAGCATGGGCGTGCACGGCGTGCTCGAATTCCGGCTGACGGCGGCCCAGCAGGGCGGCCGCGACGGCACCCGCATCGTCCTGTACTACCGTGCCGGCGGCTACGGCCCGGAAGACCTCGGCGCATTCGCGCCGATCGTCGACAAGGTGCAGGCGCAGCAGCTCGGCGGGCTATTGGCGCGCCTGGGTGGCAGCGCTGAGCCCGCAGGCACCGCCGTCCAAGCCGATGGCCCTGCGGACGGCACGGCCGCCGCGGACGACGCGCCTTGAGCGAGATGCCGCACGAGGCGGCGCCCCGGACGGCACCCGAACGTGCGCGGGAAGTCGCGGATCAGCGCGCGCAGCAGGCGCCGGCACGGGCGGTCTGGATCGACCATCCCTGGGTGTCGGCCGTGCTGGTGGCGCTGATCCTGTTCTCCGCGGCCACGGTGCCGCTGGAAACCCTGCCCACGCTGTCGCCGGCCTGGCGCGGATTTCTGGATGCCGCGGAAATCGCGGTGGTGGCGGCGTTCACCGTCGAATATCTGACGCGCCTGTACGCCACACTGAACCGGTGGCGCTACGCCTTCGGCTTCCAGGGCATCGTCGATTTGCTGGCGATCCTGCCGTTCTACCTGAGCTTCGCCGTCGACCTGCGCGCGCTGCGCCTGCTGCGTGTGCTGCGTCTACTCAAGCTCGCGCGCTACGACGCCGCGGTCGGGCGCATGGCCCGCGCCTTCGTCGAAGCGCGCGAGGAACTGGCGATTTCGCTGCTGGTGCTGGGCGTGATCGTGTACTTCGCCGCGTTCGGGATCTTCTATTTCGAACACCAGGCCCAGCCGGACAAATTCGCCAGCCTGATGGATGCGCTGTGGTGGGCGGTGGCGACGGTCACCACCGTCGGCTACGGCGACATCTTTCCGATCACCGTGGGCGGGCGGCTGTTCACTTTCGTGGTGCTGATCGCCAGCCTCGGCCTGGTAGCCGCGCCTACCGGCATCTTCGCCTCGGCCCTGCTGTCGGTGCGGCGCGAGGATGCCGAACGCGACGGCGCGACCGCGTCCGAGGGCGGGTCCGCGTCCGCGTCAACGGATGGGCCGCCGCCGTAGCAGCGGCTTTCGCCGCGACCTTCGCTTCAGCCCTCAGCGCTTCAAGCGCAGCGTGTCCAGCATCGCCGACACCTTCTCGGCATCGCGCGGGTAGTAGAACTCCTGCGGGGCCATGAAGATCGCCAGCGCCAGGCCCTTGTCGTGCTCGAATGCGGCGACCATGCCGGCGTACTTCAGCCCTTCCTCGTTGGCCATCGTGAATTCGAAGCGCAGCCCGTCGCGCGCGCCGAAGCGGGCCGGGCGCAAGTCCTGCGGCTGCAGGTTGACCGCACCCACCGCGCGCAGGCCGTCCAGGATCACGTCGCGCAGTTCGTCCTCGCGCAGTCCGCGCTTGTAGAACGCGCCGTCGGGGCGGCGCTTGGTCTGGCGCTGGCCGAGGAAGATGAATTCCTTCTCGCGCACCGTCGGCACCAGGTACAGGCGGTTGAGCAGCGGCCCGTCCATCGTCCACAGCTGGAAGCGGCTGCCGGAGAAACGGGTCCATTCCATCTGGCTGTCGATCACCAGATCGCCGCCGGCCGGGTTCGGGCCGGGCTTGACCAGCGGGCCGCCGGCACCGCCGCAGGCGGCCAGCAGCGCGAAGATCGCGCACACCAGTGCGATGCGCAGGCCGCGGCCGATGCGCGCCAGAGGCCTGGAACATGCGAGACGCGGGGCGCGCGCGCCGATGGTGATCGCGTCTGCGGGCGGTGCGGTGGCGACGGCGAAAGTGCGGGGGCTCATGGGCGGTCTCCGAGTCGGTCCAGTTCGCGCTGCACGAAGGCGCGGTCGTCGGCCTGCGGGGCATCGGCCAGATAGCGCTGCAGCGCGCTGCGGGCGTCGGCCGGGCGGCCGGCATCGCGCAGGGCGAAGCCGTGTTCGCGCCAGGCCGCGGCCGGGGCCGAGGGCAGGGCGACGGCCTGGGCGTAGAACTCCGCGGCGCGCGCGCGGTCGCCTTCGGCATTGCGGCGGCGGTGGGCTTCGCCCAGGTAGAAGGTGAGCAGGCCGTGGTCTTCCGTGGGCGAGTCATCCAGCAGCTCGCGGATCACCAGCACCGAGGCCTCGTAGCGCCGGCGCCCCAGTTCGGCCGCCAGCCATTTGTCGAGGAACGGGCGCATCGCCGCGCGATACGCGTCGCGATTGCGCTGCTGCGGCGGATTCGGCACTGCAGCGGCGGCGGTGCGGATATCGCTCAGGCGCTCCTCAGTGGGCGGATGGGTGGTGAACACCCGTCCCTCGCGCTTGTCCGGGCGGGTGTCGCGCTCGCGCTTGAGCCGCGCCCACAGGTCGCCGCCGGCCTGCGGGTCGTAGCCGTGCGCCACGGCGTACTGGAAGCCCAGCCGGTCGGCCTCGCGTTCCATGTCGCGGCTGTACTTGAAGATGCCGGCATACGCGCCGAGCGCACCGAGAAAGGCGGCGTCGGGCACGCCCGCGCCGTAGGCGATCAACTGGAACGCGCTGAGCACCGCGCTGGTGTCCTTCAGCCGCCGCCACTGCCGGATCGAATGCTGCGCGGTGAAATGCCCGGCCTCGTGGCCCAGCACGAAGCCGATCTCGGCCTCGTCGCGGGCGCGCAGCAGGGCACCGGTCCAGACGATCATCATCCCGTTCGGCGCCATCGAGGCGTTGAATTCGGGCACGTCCATGATGTACACGCGCAGGTCGCGGCAGTAGTCGTCGGCCACGTCGCAGGCGAGCTTGCGCACGTAGGCATTGAGCGCCGGGTCCTTGACCAGCAGCGGCGAGAGTTTCAGCTCGTTCTCGGCGCGCTCCATCGCGTACCACAGCTCGGCCTCGTCGGTGCCGGTCACCGGCGCCGCGCCGGGGCTGTGCTCGCGCACCGGCTGGCTGGTGGCGCAGCCGCCGAGCAGCGCGGTCAGCAGCGCCGCGCCCGCGCCCGTGCGCAGCGCGCGCAGGCCCGCGTGCGCACGTGTGCGAAGGCCTGCGCGAAGGCGTGTGTGCGGGCGCAGGCGCAGGGCGGACCGAACCCCGGACGCGCTCACGGCGCACCTCCGCTTTCGACACCGCCGGCCGCGCGCGCGCTGCCGCCGCTGCCGGCGGCCTTCGGCGGCTTGTCGTTCAGGCCCTTGAGCAGGTCCTCGGCGGTTTCGCGCGCGCCGGGCGCGTCGCGCAGGTCGCCGGCCTGATCGACCAGCAGGCTGTGCCAGACCACCTGGCCGGTGCGCAGGTCCACCAGCGAGGCCAGCCCGATCTGGTAGCCGCCGCCGATGTCGCCGCCCAGCAGCAGGAAGCCGATCACCCGCATCGCCGCGCGCCCGCCGCTGGTGTAGCTGTCGCGGATGTAGGTGAACAGCGCGTAGTCGGCGCCGGTGGCCTCGCGCAGCGCGCTCACGCCCGGGCCCAGGGTCCAGTCGAAGCGACCGTGCTTGTTGCGCAGGCCCGCGGTCGTGCTGGTGCTGCGGCTGGAGTACTGCAGGATGCTGATCGACACCGCCTGGTTCAGCAGATACAGCTGGCGCAGGCGGTCGTCGTGGCCGTCCGCGGCCGGGATCGCGAAGTCCGGCGCCATCGCCACCCCGCGCCGCTGCAGGATCTCGCGCACGGCTTCCGGGTACAGCTTGCGTGCGGATTCGGTCCACGCCTGGCGGGGCTCCTGGCCGCCGCCGGCCAGCACCTCGTAGAGCTCGATGTCCGGCTCCACCAGCACCACGCTGCCGCCCACCCGCAGCGGCTCGCCGTCGTCGTCGCGGGCGGTGCGGATCTGGCTGGAAGCGCAGGCATTGAGCAGCAGGCACAGGGCCAAGGCGGCCAGCAGGCGGCCGGGAAGAGCCGCCGCGCGCCACGCGGGGCGCCAGGCGAGAGGACGGGGGCGGGTCGGACGCTGTGTTAACATTTCGGACTTCCTCCGGCGATTTCGGGCGCCTTCCGCAGCGCCATTCGCCCGCGGAACCCCCACCCCCACACTACACATCAGGTGACGCGATGCTGCAACTCGCCCGGCGGATGGGTCGCGCCAAGCCCAGCGCGATCATGTTGGTGGCCGAGAAGGCCAAGAAGCTCAAGGCCGAGGGCCGCGACATCATCAGTTTCTCGATCGGCGTGCCCAACTTCCTGCCCGGCCCGCACGTGTACGCCGCCGCCCGCGACGCGCTGGACAAGGACAGCGGCCAGTACGGCAGCAACCGCGGCGCCGACGCGCTGCTGGACGCCTTCCTCGCCCACATGGGCACGCTCGGCCTCGACGGCTACACGCGTGCCAACTGCGCGGTGGGTATCGGCGCCAAGCACGTGATCTACAACCTGGCCGAGGCCCTGCTGGACGAGGGCGACGTCATCGCCTTCCCCACGCCGTACTGGACCAGCTACATCGACATCGCGGACATCGTGAACGCCGAGGTGATGCTGCTGCCGTGCCCGCCGGAGCAGGATTACAAGCTCACCCCGGAACAGCTGGACGCCGCGCTCGCCAAGAAGCCCAAGGTGTTCCTGTTCAACAACCCGTCCAACCCGACGGGTATGGTCTACACCCGGGATGAAATCGCCGCCCTCGCCGATGTCGTGGCCAAGTATCCCGACACCTGGATCATCACCGACGACATCTACAACAAGATGGTGTTCGACGGCGTGGGCTACCACAACTTCATCCATTTCCGTCCGGAACTGCGCGACCGCGTGATCTTCATCGACTCGCTGTCCAAGACCTACGGCATGCCCGGCTGGCGCGTCGGCTTCATGGCCGGCCCCGAGCAGGTGGCCAAGGCCGTGGTCACGCTCAATTCCAACCACATCACCAACATCCCCGAGCTGACCACCGCCGCGGCCATCGCCGCGCTGAGCGGCCCGCAGGATGTGCCCACCGACAAGTGCGCCGAGTTCCAGGCCAAGCGCGACCAGGTGATGGCCGCCTTCGCCGCCATCCCCGGCATCGTCTGCCCCAAGCCGCAGGGCGCGTTCTACGTCTTCCCCGACATCAGCGCCTACTACGGCAAGACCCACGGCCCCAGCGGCGCGAAGATCGGGAACGACGTCGACCTGTGCAACGCCCTGCTCGACGCCAAGGGCGTCGCCTGCGTGCCCGGCTCCGCCTTCGGCGAACCCCGCGCCCTGCGCATCAGCTATACCTGCCCCACGCCGCAACTGGCGCCGGGGCTTGCGCGGATTCAGGAGTTTTTCGCCGAGCTGGGGTGAAGCCGGGATTGGGGGTTCGGGATTGGGGATTCGAAAAATCGCCGTTCGCTGAGCCCTGACCCGAATCTCGCCGTCCCGCTTTTCCGAATCCCGAATCCCGAATCCCCAATCCCAGTTTTTGAATCCCGAATCCCGAATCCCGAATCACCAATCCCGGAGCTCCCACATGAAAGCCCCCGTCCGTGTCGCAGTCACCGGCGCCGCCGGCCAGATCGGCTACGCCCTGCTGTTCCGCATCGCATCCGGCGAAATGCTGGGCAAGGACCAGCCGGTCATCCTGCAGATGCTCGAACTGCCGATGGAGAAGGCCCAGGCCGCGCTCAAGGGCGTGATGATGGAGCTGGAAGACTGCGCCTTCCCGCTGCTGGCCGGCATGGTCGGCACCGATGACCCGATGGTCGCGTTCAAGGACGCCGACTACGCCCTGCTGGTCGGCGCGATGCCGCGCGGCCCGGGCATGGAGCGCAAGGACCTGCTGCTCAAGAACGCCGAGATCTTCACCGTGCAGGGCAAGGCGCTGAACGCCGTCGCCAGCCGCAACGTGAAGGTGCTGGTGGTCGGCAACCCGGCCAACACCAACGCCTACATCGCGATGAAGTCCGCGCCCGACCTGCCGGCGAAGAATTTCACCGCCATGCTGCGCCTCGACCACAACCGCGCGCTGTCGCAGCTCGCCGCCAAGGCCGGTGTCGCCGTCGCCGACATCAAGAACATGGTGGTCTGGGGCAACCACAGCCCGACCATGTACCCGGACTACCGCTTCGCCACCGTCGGCGGCGCCTCGCTGAAGGACAAGATCGACGACGCCGACTGGAACGCCAACACCTTCATCCCGGTCGTCGCCAAGCGCGGCGCTGCGATCATCGAAGCCCGCGGCATGTCCTCCGCCGCGTCGGCCGCCAACGCCGCCATCGACCACATGCGCGACTGGGCGCTGGGCACCGACGGCGAGTGGGTGACGATGGGCGTGCCTTCCGACGGCAGCTACGGCATCCCCGAGGGCGTCATGTACGGCGTGCCGGTGACCTGCGCCAACGGCGAATACACCCGCGTGCAGGGCCTGGCCGTGGACGACTTCAGCCGCGCCGCGATGGACAAGACCCTCGCCGAACTCGAAGAAGAGCGCGCCGGCGTGGCGCATCTGCTCTGAGCGACGCAGTCGGTATCGCGATCTCGAAAAAGGCGGCTTCGGCCGCCTTTTTCGCGCATGTCGGCGGCTTCGGTCTGGCCGCGCGCAGGCGCGACGGGACCGCGAACCGTTTTCGCAGCGGTCCGCCCGCCTATTGCAGGCTCACCCGCTTGCGGTTGTCGGACGACACCCGGTCGATCAGCTTGTTGTAGGGGTCGAACCCGGCCTCGTACGGTTCCGCATCCACCACCACGGTGAGCTTCGGCGTTTCCTTGGTGATGCGGTGACGTTCGAGGTACAGCGGCGTTTCGTCCTCCTCCTTGCCCGAAGCGGCGCGGGCGAAGACGCCCACCTCGATCCAGTCGTCCAGTTTGCCGGCGGTTTCCTTGCCCTTGCCGTCGGCGTAGCGCTTGGCCGCACGCAGGTCGAGCGTGACCACGTACTTGCCGTCGGCGCGCTTCTTCGCGGTCGCCTCCTCCACCCGGTTGTCGTAGAAGCTGATCTTCTCGAACAGGTCGACGATCAGAGGCTCGCGCTCCGGCCCGGCCTCGGCGCGCAGATAGCCCAGCAGCTCCTTCGAGGTGGTGTAGGGCGGCTGCTGATAGCCCTTGTCCTGCAGGAACGCCTTCAACGCTCGGTTCAACGCCGTTTCACCCATGTCCTCGCGCAGGCGGTAGAACACCATCGAGCCCTTGCGGTAGTGGATATAGGGCTGGTTCTCCACGCGATACAGCGGCAGCTCCTCGATGATTTCGCCGCCGCGCCCGGAGAGGTAGCTGTCCAGCTCGTTCTTCAGGAACCGCCGCATCTTCTGCCGGCCGTATTCCTTCTCCATCACCATCAGTGCCGAATACTGCGCCAGCGACTCGGACAACACCGTGGAGCCCTGCATGTCCGCACCGATCACCTGGTGCGCCCACCACTGGTGCGCGATCTCGTGCGCGGTCACGTAGAACACGTAGTCGATGGCATCCTGGTCGCGGATGTCCGCGATGAAGCCGATCGACTCGGAATACGGAATGGTGTTCGCGAAGGCCTGCGCGAACGTGGCGTAGCGCGGGAACTCGATGATCCGCACCTGGCGGTGCTGGTAGGGCGTGAAATTGGCCTCGAAATAGGCCAGCGACTTCTGCACCGCCTCGATCATGCGGTCGACGTTGTAGGGATGCTTGGCGTCGTAGTAGATCTCGATCGGGATGTCCTTGTAGCGGCCCTTCTTCACCTGCCAGCGCGCCGAGAGGTAGGAATAGAAGTTGAGCATCGGCCGGTCCATCGCGTAGCTGAAACAGCGTCGCCCGTCGCGCACGAATTCCCTCTGCAGGTAGCCGGGAGACAGCGCGATCTGGTCCGGTGCCGTGCAGATGGTGGTCCTGAAGTCGATCCAGTCGGCATCGCTGGAGATGTAGGTGTTCGCGCGGGCGCTGTCGTCCTCTAGCTTCGGCATGCGATGCGGCTCGCCCAGCCCGCGCTTGCGGCGCTCGTTGCGGTCGACGATTTCCGCGCCGGTGTTGTAGCCGAACGACGGGAACATCCTGTTGTTGAAGAACGAGCCGTTGCCGACGATGGCGCTCTGCGCGGTGTCGTTGGTGATGCCCTTGGGCGCAATCTTCACCTCGAAGCTGATCCGGCGCTCGGCACCGGGGGCGAGCGGTTCGGCGAGACGATAGATGCGGTAACCCAGGTCCTTGTCGTGGCGGGTCAGGGTTGCGCCACCCAGGTCGATCGAGACCAGGGTCTCGTCGTCCTGCATGCCCACATGGACATCGCTGATCGGCGTGGTGCCCGCGTTGCGCACCAGATACTGCCCCTTCGCGGTCATGGTCTGCGTCTCCGGACGCAGATCCACATCCACGTCCGCCGACACGATCCTGGGCTGCGGAAGATGCAGATAGCGCCGGTACTCGCGCTCGTAGCGCGCCTGCAGGTCGAGCGTCTCGTCCGGCGACAAAAACTCGTTGCGGATGTTGGTATTCCAGAACAACCAGCCGCCGGTGGCGACGAAGGCCAGCGCCGCCACGGCGGTGGCGGCACCCAGCGGCCCGCGCATGCGCGCACGCGCGACGCGCAGGCGTTCGCGGAAGCTCCCGCCCACGCCGCGGACCCACATCGCCGAGGACAGCAGCAACAGGACCAGCAGGAACAGGCCCCAGTAGCCCTGGAACCACAGCCGTGCGCCGAGGAAATGGCCGAAGCCGTTCATGTCGGAATACGGCGCGTCGGGTGCGCTGGCGTAGTTGTAGAGGTGCTGGGTGAAATCCAGCGGACCCAGCGCCAGCTGCAGGATCAGCACCAGGATCAGCAGGCCGTAGCCGGCATACTTGTTGTTCGTGAACACCTGCAGGCACAGCGCCAGTCCGGCCATCAGCACGTAGCCGACGCTGGCGAGCAGCAGGCTCTTCGCGTACAGCGCCACTTCGAACTGGGTATGGCCCTTCAGCGCCTGGATGACGATGGCGGCGACCATGCCCATCAGCAGGAAGCCGAACACCACGGCCACCAGTGCGCCGAATTTGGCCGCCAGCGGAACCCAGTTGGGCACCGGCATCGCATCGGTCACCTCGTTGATCTTCGCGGCGCGCTCCTTGCCCACCAGCTCGCCCGCGTAGAACAGCACGATGATCGCGAGCATGAACCCGTAGGCCTGTTGCAGGGCCACGATCATCTGCGAGGTGACCGGATGGATCGGAGTTTCGTAGACCGTCTCGGCGAAGATCGCGCTCGGGATGAAGTTGGCCAGCGCGAACAGCAACATCACCACGAACGGCACGCCGCGCAGCACGCCCACGGTGTCGAAGCGCAGCTGGCGGAGAAACTGGACGAGGGATGTGCGCGCACCGAAGGTCGGCACGATGCGCGGCGCCGAAAGCGTGCGTGACGCCGACGCGGCAACGGATGCGGCAGCCGCCGCGGCCATCGTGGCCCGACGCCTGCGCAGGCGCAGGCCACGAGCGGTCCCGCTGCGTTCGGTCCGGAACAGCGCGAAGCATGCGCCGAACAGCGCCAGACCCATGCCCAGCCACAGCGCGCGGTTCCAGAGCAGGTAGCCGGCGATCGCCGGGACATCGGTATTGCGCTGCTCGGCCGCCCAATAGCGGACGGTGCGGCTGAACGCACGCAGCCCCAGCGGTTCGCTCAGCACCGCGGCCCAGACGTTGTCCAGGTCGCGCAGCATCACGCCGCTGACGATGTAGAGAATGATGAAGCCGAGCACCCCGATGTACACCCACAGCACGCTGCGGGTGACGATGGCCAGCAGCGACAGCAACGTCACCATGAACAGCGTGTTGGGCAGCACGATCACCGCCAGCGCCCACAGATGCGGCACGGCGGTCGGTGGACCGAGCCGCTCCGGTTCGATCCACGGCATGAACTGCGCGAGGAACATGCCGAACGCGATCAGCGCGAACACCGCCAGGCTGGCGACCAGCGCGGCGGCGATGCGGCCGGCCACGTAGTCGCCGCGTCGAATCGGGCTGGCGAAGACCAGCTCGGCCATGCCCAGCTCGTGGTCGCGGAGCAGGGCGCCATTGACCGTCATCGCCACGAACAGCATCCCGAACAGTCCGAGGATGCCGAGGAACTGGACCGTCACCACCGGCGCGTTGCGATGGATGTTGCCGATGCCGCCACCGATCTGGACGGCGTCGGTCGCGACACCTGCGAAACCCACGGCCGCGAACAGCAACGCCATCACCCACAGCAGCGGCGACCGCAGCTGCTGGCGCAGCTCGAAGCGGAAGAACTCGAACATGACGGGCTCCTCAGGCGGCCTTGGCGTGCGCGCGCAGGCGCTGGAAATACACGTCCTCCAGATCCGGCGCCACGCGTTCGAAGCCATCGCCCGGCGGGTCTTCGCTGTGGATGTGGATCACCGGCTGGCCGCCGACCAGCCGCGTCGACAGCAGGGTGTACTGCGCCTGGTAATGCGCCAGCGTGTCCTTGGTGACGACCTTGCGCCAGACACTGTTCTCCAGCGCGGCGATGGCGTCCGCCGGGCGTCCGGTCAGCAGCACCTTGCCCTTGTTCATGATGGCCATGTTGAGGCACAGGTCGGTCACGTCTTCGACGATATGCGTCGACAGGATCACCGCCACGTTTTCGCCGATTTCGGCGAGCAGATTGAGAAAGCGATTGCGTTCCTCCGGGTCGAGGCCCGCGGTGGGTTCGTCCACGATCACCAGTCGCGGGCTGCCCAGCAGTGCCTGGGCGATGCCGAAACGCTGGCGCATGCCGCCGGAAAAACCGCCCAGCTTGCGCTTGCGCACTTCCCAGAGATTGACCTGCTGCAGCAGGCCCTCGACCACCTCGCGACGCTGGCCGCGCCCGCTGATGCCCTTGAGCACCGCGAAATGGTCCAGCAGATCCAGCGCACTGACCTTCGGATACACACCGAAGTCCTGCGGCAGATAGCCCAACTGGCGTCGCACCGCATCCTTGTCGCGCAGCACGTCGATGCGGCCACCCTGACCGTCGTCCAGCGTGGCGCTGCCGCTGTCCGCCTCCTGCAGCGTCGCGAGCGTGCGCATCAGCGACGACTTGCCGGCGCCGTTCGGTCCCAGCAGGCCGAACATGCCGCGCGGAATATCCAGCGTGACCTCGTCGAGCGCACGCACGCCGTTGGCGTAGGTCTTGCCCAGTTCGCGGATGGACAGCATGGAGCCCCCAGGGGTTGCCGGGCCGCGGTGCGCGGCCCCGATCCGCGGATGCTACTGCCGCGCCATCACGCTCCGCGCAGGCCGATGGTCATCGGGCCGAAAGTCACGACAGTGGAGGCGAGGGTGGGAAACCTGCGCCTGGCCGACGTGCCCCGAAGACGCCCGCCGCCGTGCGACCACTGCCCTCGGCTGCGGGCATCCGGATCGCCGCGGCATGCGGAGTGTCTGTCCCGCCCTCGGAGATCGTGCCGGACACATCCACGGATCTCCGCATCCAAACATGCGTGATCAGAGGCGCCGGCTCACGGCGAATACCGCCATGGCGCAGCTTTGTCGACCGGCCAGAGCATTGCCTCGCTCGAACCGTCGCGGACCGCGCTTGCGGCATATCGCGGCGGCCTGGCGATGTACGATGGCCGCATGCGAATACCGTTCCACTGCCGCGGCGCGATGATCCTCACTGCAGTCCTGCTGTCGTCGATAGCAGTGGGAACTGGGCCCGTCCATGCCGCCGCACCGGGCGCCTGGATCACCGTCTACGAATCGCGCAACGATGCGGCTCCGCGCGTCCACCTGGACCGCCTGCCGCAGCGCAGCCCCGCCATCGACGGCATCCTCGCGATGGTCGCCTTCCAGCAAACACCCTTTGGCTGCGAAGGCCCCCGCGACGCCATGGACTGCCCCATCACCCGCGACCTCGGCCTGGGACTGCAATGCTCCGACGCGCATGTCGCGTTCGTGCGGAGATGGTTCCCCGACCGGATTCCAAAACTCGGTGGCCGCCACGAGCGGCATTATTCGGGATTCGCAGGCAAGGGCCCGGACGCGTCGATGTGTGCGCAGACGCCCACGAGCGCATCGGTTCAGAGCCATCTCTCGTCTTTGCGCATCCGCCAGAGTAGTCGCAAGTTGAGCATCGAGAGCAGAGTAATGTGGTATGCCCGCGAGCGCTCCGGCGAGATCGTCTATCGCACGCGGTTTCGGCTCGACGGCGATGCGCTGGTCCTGCGGTCCAGCGAGGTCATTCGCCAGACGCGGCATGACCGAGCCGCAGACCAGGGTTGAGCAGGCTGGATCGGCGGATGCGCACCTGCACCGCCGAAAATAACGGCGCATGGTTTGGCCTGCCATCCTGGCCCCGGGCTGCGTCGCGCTACGCAGGCAGCCGCCCGCCGAATTGACGGTCCCATGCCCACGGCATGTCGGCCCGGTCGCCGTGTGCAAGCAGGTAGGCCTGCTTCCAGCGCTTGGACTCCGACAGCACAAGCCACGCAGGGTCGGCCACGCAGCACCGGGCGGTCCACTCCAGCGCATCCACCGATGCCCGCACATGAAGCATGACCGGCGCCGAGCCACTCGGCAGAAGCGACATCAAGCCGACGGCCTCCAGCGCCTCGTCGGACTCGGCCACTGGCACGAACAACAGCCACCCGTCGACGCACAGCTCCGGGTCGGGCAGCGAATACAGGGCCAGATACAGCGCCTGCGCCAGTGTGTCCTGCTCGTCGTGAGCGGACAGCGACGGCGGGCAATGCGCGATCAGTCGTTCTCGAACCGAAGGCAAAGTGGCAGACTCCAGTGGATCGATGTCAGAGCGGGATTTTCGCCAGGATTCCGCTCGGTTGCATGGGGGCGGGTGGCGTCAAAACGGAAGCATCATGCAACTTTGGCACATCACCGACGATCGGCAGCTACAGCCGGTGCATGATCCCTCGACATAGACCCCGTGCCCGCGAAAAAGCGTGTGCGTGCTGCATGTATGCCGCGACAGGTGGCCAGGTGCCCGCGTCACTCGCCCGCTTTTTCGCGGGTCTGATGCCAATGCATGAACGTATTCGCCGCGATCTCGCAGTCGCAGTAGCCGCCGTGTTCGTTGCACCAGTTCATCAGGCTGTCTGTCTCGGGTTCGGTGAGGCCCATTGTTTCGGAGACGTGCAGCGCATGCCGGAGGTCATGAAAACAGCCGTGCCGGGAGCGCAGTTCCTCCAGGGCGGTGAAGAAGGCTTCCAGGCGTGCGTCCTCCAGCGGATACAGCGCCCGGGCCTTGTGGTGTTCCTCTTCGCGCCAGGCTTTCAGTCTGACTTTTTTGTCGACTTTGTCTGCTTGTCTCGATGCGTCCACTCGGCTCTGGCTCCTCGTGTGTGCGACGTCTGTTGCCCGCCCCGATGCGGCATGCGCACCGTGTCCCCGGCGCGCGATCTTCACGCCTCGCGCAGATGGTCGTGCGCTGCACGTGCGATCTCGTCGAGCATGACGCTCAGGTCGATCTTCGATGCGGGCTCCCCGGCCTCGATGCGCTTAACGAGCATGTCGCGCGGGAAGACGAAGAAATTCCGCGCGCCGAGCTGGAGCGCGAAGTCCGCGCCCATCTCGTCCTCGTAGACCACCCAGCACAGGCCGACCTGGTTCGCCAGCACGTCGCCGAACGCGCCACCGAGCAGTTCCAGCTCGCCGACGGCGTCTTCCGTGAAAGGGCCGCGGTCGAGCAGGGTGTGCAGGGTGGGGATGTCGTCGGTGGAACCCGTGAGGCGCACATCGGATCCGAACCCGGCCAGCAGCTCGTCGATCCAGCGTCGCTCGGCGGCCATGCCTTCACGTTCCACGTCGTTCAAAGGGCGTGCTTTCATGGTGCGTGCATTCATCGGGAGGTTGTCGTCGGAATGGCTTCATCGAGGATTGGAGACGGGACGTGCTCATCGCAACGGGGCCGGCGCGCTGCGCGCGATCGCGTTGGCACCGGCCGCGTCTATCATGCGCCGACCCAGATGGACGCGACCACCTGCTCGATATCCCGCTCATCGTAATAGCCCGGGTCGCCGCTGGTGGACAGGCCGACGGTGAACGCGCGACCCGGGGCGAACAGCAGCCAGCTGCGGCTGATGACGGGCGCCATCACCAGCTCGCCTTCACGCTCGAACGGCAGCGTGAAGCACGCCTTGATCACATTGGCCCTGCAGCCGGCCACCACCGCCTCGCTCGTGGCCTCGAACGCATCGAAATCCAGGTGTTCGGCCGACAGGAACGCCAGCTGGCGCGCGAGGATCTCAGCCGCCTGTTCGTTGCCCGGCACGCCGGACGGCCGGACCGTCGCCTGCAGGGTGGGGTAGACATGCACGGGGCTGTCGTGTCGCGCACTCGCGCAGCAGAACGGCAGTCGCGCGTATTGGATCCAGTCCTCCGGACCGCTCGCGTTCTTCAACTGCGCGACCGGAGACCACGCGGGCGGCATGAAATCCCAGTGCGCGGGCTTCCTCAGCGAAAACCGCATCACGGCGTCGTTGAACAGATGTGGGTCGCTGGCGCTCACCCGGCGATGCCCCTCGTCGTATCGAGTCGAACGGGAAGGATATCCGGGTTCAGACGGAATCGCGGCCCGCGGCCGATGGCCCGCGTTGCGGGCCATCGCGCGCATCACGCGTCACCGATGCGCGTCGGGAGGGGGGGCGGTGCTCCACATGCGGCGGGCGCAGGCCCGCCTTGCGCGTCGACGGGTGACGATCAACGCTGCGGTGTATCCGGATGCGTCCAGACAACGACCCGCTGCGTGCCCGGGTCACCGGGGTTGGGGCAACGGCCATCGCCATCGCCGGTGAAACCGCCGGACGGGCTGCACAGTTCGCGCCCGCGGGCGTCGTAGAGGGTGTTGAACGCGTCGCAGCAGCCGGCGTTGATCAGATAGGCCGTCGCGCCCCGGTGCTGCAGGCGCACCACCGACAGCGCGCCGGCGCTGCGAACATCCTGGCGTTCCCAGATGCGGATCTGATGTTCCAGCCAGCCGGGCAGCGGCGGGCGCGGTGGCCGGGGAGGGCGGACGGGAGCGGCGGGCGTTGTCTTTGCCCAGAGCGGCGGCGGGCCGAAGTTCGGCGAAGGGTTGCCCGGATGGGCCCAGATCAGGCGCGGCGTGGTGCCGGCATCCACCACCGTCGGACATCGGCCGTTGCCGGTCGAACCGAATCCGTCCGGTTCGCAGATCACCTGGCCGTCGGGACGCATCAAGGTGTCGCGGTGCCCTCTCGGCACATCGACCAGCAGCGCATCCTGCCCGCCATGGCGCAAGAGCCACACCGCGCCCACTTCGGCCTTCTCCCACGGGCGCTTCTCCCATTCCACCGTGCGTTTCGCGATCCAGGGCTGCAGCGCATCGGCCGCGTCGGCCGCGGGCGCCTCCGCAGTGCCGGCCGGGGAGGGGGATTCACCGCTGCAACCCAGGAGGGCTGCCATGAACATGGCCCACAGCAGAACATGGCGTCGGACATGCATGGAACATTCCTTCGATGACGGGCAGCCGCGAACGCGCGACAGACGGGAGCGGGGTTTGCGGCGGCCGCCACGCACACGGTGGACGCGATGGTCGCCACGGCAGGGCCGATGATTGAATCATCCGTCCATCCAGGCGACAACGGCCGCCGGACTCATCCTTGCGGCTGTCTCCACCTCTCTACACCCCGGTGTCAGGTGCGTGGGCCAAAGGCCTCACGGGCAGCACACCGCACGCGCTCCCGCGCGGCCAACCGCGCAGCACGCATTGGATGCAGCGTGCACGCATGCGCCGCCCCGCTGCGCCTCAGTCCGACGTGAGGTTCTCCAGCGCATGGTCGACCAGCACGGGCGCCACGGAGGTCAGCAGGTCGGGTGGCTGGCGCATCGTCTGCAGAATCTCCACGGCCTCGGCGAGACGCGAGTGGATGCTGAGCAGGATGATCGGCAGCCCGAACACCGTCACCGCCACGACGGTGCCGGCCAGCGCGCCGAGCCCGTAGGTCGTCGCCGAAGCGGCACCGAGGCCCAGCAGCTCCGCGGCGGCCGGGCTCAGCAACACCCCCGCGGCGATGGTGCAGATCACGCAGAGATAGACCAGCACGGTCATCAACAACATCAGTGCCCTGAACATCATGTCCCTTTGATGGTTGGAGTTTGCGAATGTCTTGACCCGACGGCGAGGCGTAGGGTGCATAAGCCGGAGGCGTCATGCGCTATGGAACTTCAAGCATTGCCGGTGGTTTGAGATGGCGCATGGCGCTTCGCTTATGCGCCCTAAAAAAGCCTATGCGCCTTACGAGTTTCGTCGGTGCGCCTTGCAAAGGCGTGCGCGCCTTGCGTATTAGAGAATTTTCAGGCGCGCGTATCGTTAATTAAGAGGCTAAAAACGCGTTTCAGGATCATCAGTGATGTTAATATAATGCATGCCCAAAGGCCGAGCGTTATGGCGGAAATAATCGGTGTCACGCCCGGGGCTGAGCTGCCTAATTTCGTAAAAAAAACAGAATGAAAAATAAGAAGACAAAGAGCAAAAATTGAAAGAAGAGTGGTGAATGATATGTTGGATATTGTTTGCTCAATCACCGTCCTGAAAAGCCTGAGTTTTTTAGCGCGGATTTCATCGGGCGGATCAGATGATTCAGCTGATGTAAGGCGCTCAGTATTTTTATTCTGTTGGTCGAACATTAGGACAAGTAAATTCAATAGAAGCCCGAGAGAGATGGCGGATGCATTTATAAGGCCATCGCGCGCCTCATCGCTTAGATCATGCTTGGCAAAGAGGGACAAGACCATGAAAACTATTGGCACGCCAAAAAAAAGCGCATGGTCGGCAAAGCTTCTGCGTCCGGTTGAGAAATTCTTGAGTGAATCTAGATGCTCTCGAACTATGGGTCGAACATCAATTTTGGTGAGCACTATGCACCCCCGGCTATCTCGGACTGTATGTCATTTGCGAGCTTAATTGCGTACTTCGAGAATGAGCTAAAAACCGGTGCTCCTTCGTCAAATTCGACGTCCTTATCCTCTAAAATAAATTTTACTTTAGGAGTTTTGCTTAAATTCAGAGATACAACGCGAGGCCTGCTATTCCAAACCACTTCTGCCGTTACATCAGAGCAGTTTTCGTCCGAGATGGCGACAATCTTTTCTCTCTTTTTTGTATTGTTAAGGAAGCTGCTAAGGCGTCCGAATGATCCCTTTGGTTTACTCAGAATCAGTGTTTTCTCGACACTATCGTCACCGAGGTAGTTTGCTGGGTCTGTTTCATTTTTAGGCTCGAAGTGAGATACTTTGATCGATCTGACGTCTGCATTTTTTAGCCATTTTTTCAGAGAGTACTCTGATGCCAATGGGCGAATATTTACGCTGCAATGAGGCATTTTTCCTTGAATATAAGTCTCAAGGTAGTGTCGAAGCCAAGATTTAACTCCAACATTGCCTATGGAGTGCAAAAGTACTAGTCCTCTATTGCTATTTTTTGGGAGGCGTAAAAATGCAAAATGTGCAAAAGCATCTCCTTCATCGTGAAGCTTGTCGTATGTCTTTGAGAGGCTTTTGGAGCTGACAATTTCACTTTTTGTCCCGTAAGAGCCTTGATGTATGAAGAAAATCAAATCCCTTGCTTTCTTTTCTTGGGTCAGATTTGAGATGCGAATAATTCTATTTCCCTTATTCACAAGGTAGGTTCTATATTTTTCCCGCTCTTTTAGAAACGAGTGAATCAGATCGTACATATCTCTATTTTTCGTGCCGTCCGGCACTGCATCCAAGGGTGCATACTTGTATCTGCCCTTGATTTGAGTATTTCTTACCAGGATCTCATAGGCTGCGATTGAGTTCGTGCTCATCTACACCTCGGTTTGATATGTGTTGTGTGTGGTGCAAAATATAGTGGATGTCAAAAAATTGCATCCCCGTGCCCTGAAGGTGGTGCATGAAACTTTGCTTGTGCGATCAGCGGAAGTATATGTGTCTTGCGAGTTATGGGGCGCGGGGAATTTCAATAATTAACCTGACTCATTTTTCGGTTCCGCTTGCCGATGATAGAGATTGCTCAGCAGCCGACGAGCGGGGCTTGCGTGGGGAGTCCATGGCCGAATTGTTAGGCGACAAGTGCGCTAAGGTTGATCTCATAGCCCGCCGCCTTGAGCTCGCGCGCGAGGGTCAGCTGCCAACCTGATGTCTCGTCCATGGCTGCGTAGACGACTCCGAGAACGTCAGACGGTAGTTCTAGCACTCCTTTGTGTAGCAGGCACACCTTGGAGCGTCCAAGTTTCCCGACGAAGTAGCCCATCTCCAAGACGACATTTTGACGAGCTCTGGCTTGCTGGTTCACTTCTTGGCCCAAGGGATATCCCACGTCATCTGGCGTGAATAAGGCAATCGCGTAGCCCGCCTTATCGGCATATGCCTCAAGCTTTTCAATCAGTGTCATCCCTTGGCTAGACTGCTCATGGAGGATGACAACGGAAAGGCCAAGCCGCTCCACAAACCGAGCTACCTTCTCTTTCGCAGCCTCATCGTGGCCATGCACGATGAAAACCGAGCGAGGCTGAGGTGGATAGGCTGGCTTCACGGACGCGTCGAAGCGTTTAAGGTCGAAAATACCTTCGGTTCCTAGCGTTGAGCGCCACTTGCCCTTTAACTCATCCTCGTCTTCGACTTTGCAGCTGGCTTGTATGTTTCCCAGCAGCACGGGTTGATTAGGCCGGGGCGTGAGGAAGAACGCGTAGGCTTCATTCTTGCTCGATCCTTGGATGTCGTAAATGTAAGTGCCAAGTTCCGCTTCGTAGAACTTTCCATGCCCATACACACGATCACCTTCTTGCACTAGCTCAAGCGTCATTCCGCCTGAGTTTGTTCCCCGCATTTCTCCAGTCCACGTGCCAGTAAGGTTCATGTGCTCTTTTCGCATTGAGGGTGGGCCTTTTCGCCTAACTACAAGTAGACCCTAAACGGGGCATGGCACGGAGCCTGCCACAAGCGTTCAAATCGGTCAATTTGATGAAACGAATCAAAACCAATCACGTGTGGAGCGTGGTCCGAATGACTATCAGAGCGTGCTACATCCAGTAGAGCGCTTCGAAGCGCTGCTCTTCAACATCGAAGTATCGCGACCCCAATATCAATCTTTCACAACCTTCTCATCGACACTGCTACACCTGTCAAAACTGACAGGTCGACACCCCCGTCATTCGAACCATTCAACCCTGCCGACGATTAATCAATCCCCCACCCCCACCCCCACATACCGCGCCCTCGGCCGAATCAATTTCCCCTCCGCCTGCTGCTCCAACGCATGCGCCAGCCATCCGGCCAATCGCCCGGCGGCGAACATCACCAGGGCCGGGGTGGCGGGCAGGGTGTCGAGGTGGCAGATGGCGGCCAGCATCAGGTCGA
>ERZ1066121.104-NODE-104-length-76521-cov-9.686554_pt1 | contig 76521 bp, 70 predicted proteins | sample MGYA00382768_ERZ1066121 | MGnify/ENA primary metagenome ERZ1066121 (study PRJEB33369, sample SAMEA5778351) | biofilm metagenome | biome: Industrial cooling water; feature: Water cooling tower basin; material: Biofilm | place: United Arab Emirates | collected...
CGTCCCATAAAAATGCCCCCAAATAGTGTCTAACTTTTTGGGGGCAGTGCATTTCGTGCTCTTTTTTGTTTTAAGATATAGCGTACAGCAGGAAATGTCTGCCCAAATCCCTGCGATTAATAGTACGTATAACGACGAACTTTAGCAATGTATTTGGCGAGGCGGATTACCTGGTGGCTGTATCCGTATTCGTTGTCGTACCATACGTACATCACGATGTTTTTGCCGTCTGCAGAAACGATGGTAGCATTGCTGTCGTAAATCGCCGGTGCAGATGTGCCTACGATGTCGGAAGAAACCAGTTCGTTGTTGAGGGAATACTTGATTTGCTCTACCAGATCGCCTTCGAGCGCATATTTTTTCATGATGGCGTTTACCTCTTCGACATTGGTTTCTCTACCCACTTCGAGGTTAAGCACCACAAGCGACCCGTTTGGTACAGGCACTCGGATGGCATTCGAAGTGAGTTTTCCTGCCAGCGAAGGCAATGCTTTTGCCACAGCGCTTCCGGCACCGGTTTCGGTAATTACCATATTAAGCGCCGCAGCACGACCGCGTCGGTATTTTTTGTGCATATTATCGACCAGATTCTGGTCATTTGTATAGGCATGAATTGTTTCAAGGTGACCTTTGACGACGCCTAACGTATCTTCGACTGCCTTTAGAATCGGGGTAATTGCGTTTGTGGTACAAGATGCCGCAGAGAAGATTTTAACTTCATCCGGATTATACTCGTTTTGGTTCACTCCGTGTACAATATTTGGCACTCCTTTGCCGGGCGCGGTGAGAAGCACTTTATCTACACCTTTTGAAGAAAGGTGACGCTCGAGGGCTTCTTTGGTGGTGAATGCACCGGTATTATCGATCACAAGCGCATCGTCAAAACCATATTTGGTATAATCGATTTCCTCCGGACCGGATGCGGTAATTACATTTACGGTGGTTCCGTTAATGATCAGCGCCTGGTTGTCGACGTCAGCCACGACAGAACCTTCGAAATCACCGTGGATAGAATCGTAACGCAGCAGTGAAGCGCGTTTTTCAAGCGAAACGGCATCGTTTTTATCGCGGGTTACGATGGCGCGGAGTCGGAGCTGCGTGCCTTTTCCCTGACGTGACATCAGTTCGCGAGCGAGGAGTCGGCCAATACGACCAAATCCGTACAGCACTACATCTTTCGGTTTGTTATTCTGAAAATCCTTTGCATCCTTAAGTTTATTGATGACAAACGAGCGCGCATCGGCATGCTTGTCGTCTTCCAGATGAAACTCGTAGGTTAGTTTTCCGATATCGAGTTTAGCAGGAGGGAGGTCGAGTTCAAGAATTGCCCGGGCAATTTCTACAGAGTCGTATATCGAAATGGGCTTGCCAACAAATTCGCCGGCATACTCGTGCAGGTTGATGATGTCGCTCACGGAGCGGTTGATCAACTGGTTGCGGAAGAGTACCATTTCGATGGATTTGTCGTACCAAAGGTCGCTGATGATCTTAATAAATTCAACCCCGGCGCGACGACGGTCGGCCTGAATGGCAATCTCTTTCTCGTAATGTTGTGTGTTGTTCATTGCGAAACGTTTGTTTGTTATGGTGACGGCGCAAAAGTAGCTATTTCAAACGTTTTCGTGAAACACTTTACAATAAAAAAAGCCGGACGAAAGCCCGGCTTTTGAACAGAACAATCCCCTTAAATAATCACCCGAATGATCTGACCTTCCTTGTTGATCATCTCGATTCGAATGGAAGCATTTTCGTCTTTATTGCTAAGTAATTTCGATACGGTTTCGACGTCTGTAGCCTTGACATTATCGATGCTCAGGATGATATTGCCGATCAATTCGTCGGAATAAGCCCGGAAACGTTCGTTCTTGATGTCGGTGATTTTGACGCCAAATCCGGTGCGGAACCGCTTCTTGTCGTCCGCCGATAAATTCTCCAGTTGAAGTCCTTTTAAGTCGGCATTGATGAGTTCGTATTTGGTGAGTTTTACCGGTACGTTTCGCTTTTCTCCATTGCGGATAAAAGTGACGTTAACTTCGTCATTCGGGCGCTTCGTGTTGATGTGCGACGCGAGATCAGAGAATGTGAAGATATCGCGGTTATCAATCTTTACAATGACATCCCCTTTTTGGAGTCCGGATTTCTCGGCGCCGGAACCTTTGTTGACTTTATTAATGTAGAATCCGGTAGTTTCTTTGATGCCAAGTTCCTGAGACGCTTTCGGACTCAACTCACCGCCTTCGATGCCGAGGATTCCCCGTTGAACATTCCCGAATTCCATGATATCTTCGACGATTTTGCGGGTGACATTGGACGGAACCGCGAAGGAGTAGCCCACATACGATCCGGTCATGGAAGAAATCATGGTGTTAATTCCGATGAGTTCGCCATTCGTATTCACGAGTGCACCGCCGCTATTTCCGGGATTTACAGCAGCGTCGGTTTGGATAAACGACTGTAGTCCGTTGCTTTGCAGATCTCGCGCTTTAGCGGACACGATTCCGGCAGTTACCGTCGAATTTAAATTGTACGGATTTCCGACGGCAAGTACCCAATCGCCCACTTTTATCTGATCTGAATCGGCGAAGGCGCAGTAGGGGAGTTTATCAGTGGTATCGATTTTCAGCAACGCGATATCCATTTTGGAGTCGGTGCCCACGAGCTTTGCTTTGTACGATTTGCGGTTGTTTAGGGTGATTTCGATATCCTGCGCATCTTTAATCACGTGATTATTGGTAACGATATAACCGTCCTCAGAGATAATCACGCCTGATCCCGTACCGACCTGCTCCTGTTGAGGTCCGCCGCGGTATCCGTAGAAAAATTCCATCCACGGGTTGGAAACGGTTCGGTAGGAAACATTTTTCACGTGGACAACAAAATGTACGGCGCGTTCGGCCGCCTGCGTGAAGTCTAACAATTCATTCGAAAGTCCGACCGGCCGGGCATACGATGTGCCGGGGGCAGAAGTGATAATGCCGCCGCGGGAAGCATCTTCCACAAATAGTTTATACCCTCCGAGAGTGGCCGCTCCGCCAAGAACGGCGACGAGAAATAAACTGGCAAGTTGTTTCATCTTTGTCAGAAATGGTTTAAAATTGAACGTAAATTTATTCGGATTGTTTTTTTGCAATTCTGCGTTTAACGCACGTTTAACACGTGGCTGAATGCTACTTCTTGCTACATTTGAAAAATGAAAATTCATTTCACAAAATATCAGGGCACCGGTAACGATTTCATTATGATCGATAATCGTGCTGCCACTTTTAACAAAGAAAATACCGAACTTATCGCACTACTTTGTGACCGCCGTTTTGGCATTGGTGCTGACGGACTTATCTTGTTGGAGAATGACAAAAATGCAGATTTCCGGATGGTGTATTTCAACAGTGACGGTCGCGAAAGTTCGATGTGTGGCAATGGCGGTCGATGCCTTGTGGCATTTGCAAAATCGCTGGGAATTGTCGGCACAAATACCCGATTCACAGCTGTTGACGGAGAACACGAAGCCCGGATTTCGGGAGACGAGGTTTCTCTGAAAATGATTGATGTTCCTGCAGTGCGCATTGAGCCCGATTTTGTTTTTATAAATACCGGCTCGCCCCATCACGTAGCGATTGTTAACGGACTGGAAGGTATGGACGTGAAGTCGGAAGGCGCTAAAATCCGTTATAGCAATTTGTACGGCACCGAAGGATCCAATGTTAATTTTGCAGTGCCCGTTTCTGAATCTCACTTTGCAGTTCGCACGTATGAGCGCGGCGTAGAAGATGAAACACTTTCCTGCGGAACCGGTGTCACGGCGGTAGCTCTCGCAATGCACGCGCTGGGAAAGACGCACCGGCAAGAGGTGCAACTGCACACGCCGGGCGGAACTTTATCGGTACGCTTTCAGACAAAGGGAGCTGGTTACTCGGATATTTGGTTAACCGGACCGGCGCAAGCCGTGTTCTATGGTGAATTCAGCCGATGACTCCCGCATTAAACGGTAAAACGATATCCCTTAGGGCGCTCGAACCCGAAGATCTCGATTTTCTTTATCGGATCGAAAATGACGTCGCGCTGTGGCAGGTGAGCAACACCACCGCACCCTACAGCCGATTTTTGCTGAAAACGTATCTCGAGAACGCGCATCTTGATATTTATCAGGCCAAACAGCTACGGCTGGCGATTGTGCAAAATTCCGACAATCAATTGGTGGGGTTGATCGACTTGTTTGATTTTGAACCGCAACACCGGCGCGCCGGCGTTGGCATCGTAATCGACAGCATTGCAAGAAGAAACGGATATGCTTCTGAGGCACTTGCCCTTGTTATCGGTTATTGTTTTGAAACGCTGCACCTGCACCAATTGTACTGTAATATCAGCACGGAGAATAATTCCAGTGTAAAGCTTTTTAGTAAATTTGGCTTCGTGAAGACCGGGTTGAAAAAAGACTGGAATTTTACGAACAACCGCTTTGAAGACGAAGCATTTTTTCAATTAATCAATCAAAATAGTTTCCTTGAACGCTAAGAGAATTATCGCCATAGCCTCCGTGCTTATTGCTTTTGGACTCATCGCTTACGGCTACATTCTGTACCGAAGCATTTTTTCCGAAAACACCAAATTTTCCGAATCGGAAATCTCCGTTTTCATTCCCACGAATGCCACATTTGAAGACGTCAAACAAATCATGACACCCCTCGTGGATGATATGGATCGGTTTGTGTCTGTCGCAGAAAAAAAATCGTACCCCAATAACGTGAAGTCGGGCCGATTTGTGCTGAGAAGCGGCATGAACAGCAACGAGATTGTCAACGCTTTACGGCAAAACATCCCGGTGCAGCTTGCGTTTAACAACCAGGAGCGCCTTCAGGATTTTGCGGGTCGCATCGGGCAGCAAATCGAAGCAGACAGCACCGAGCTCATGAAGGCTTTTCTGGACCCCAAATTTATGGCAGACCACGACGTGACGCCGGAAAACGTACTGTCGCTTTTTATTCCAAATTCGTATGAAGTGTACTGGAATACCTCGGCGGAAAGTTTCCGCGACCGCATGGCGAAAGAATACCGCAATTTCTGGACGGCAGACCGAAAAGCTAAAGCAGAGGCTCAAGAACTTACACCCATGCAGGCAACCATCCTTGCATCGATCGTACACAAGGAAACCGTTAAGCCCGACGAGCGCCCGCGGGTGGCCGGCGTATATCTTAACCGTCTGCGAAACGGCATCAAGCTCGAAGCCGATCCGACCGTCATCTATGCCGTGAAGAAAAATGCAGATGATTTCTCCATCGTCATTAAACGAGTGCTGAATAAAGACCTTGCAACCGATTCCCCGTATAATACGTACATGTATCACGGACTGCCACCGGGACCGATTGCGATGCCCGATATCTCCGCCATTGAAGCAGTTCTGAATCCGGAGAAACACAATTACATCTACTTCTGCGCCAGCGTCGAGCGTTTCGGCTATCATGAGTTTGCAGTCACCGCTGCCCAGCACGAGCAAAACCGCCAGAAGTATGTCGCATGGATCAACAAACAGGGAATCAAGCGATAAATGAAAAACAGGCTTCTTATCCTCGCATTGTTACTTCACGCCATAGTGCTGGCACAGCAGGATTTCCTGAAGCCTTCCGATACGCTTAATAAAGCGCGACTCAAAGCAGTAACGCTTTCGGCCGGCGCGATTACAGCAGGAACTTACCTCGCCCTGAGCCAAAGTTGGTATGCCGATTATCCACAGCGCGATTTTCACTTTAAGAACGATAACCACCACTGGCTGCAGGTCGACAAAGCAGGGCATGTTTTCGGTGCTTATCAATTTTCCCGGTTTGGCACAGATGCGCTGCGATGGAGCGGCGTTGATGACAGGGTAGCAGCCTCTCTGGGTTCAGCCTTCGGATTTGCAGTTATTTCCGGAATTGAAGTGCTTGATGGTTATTCCGCCCGGTGGGGCGCATCGTGGGGCGACCTGCTCGCGAATGCGGGTGGTAGCGCGCTTTTTATAAGTCAGGAGCTACTGTGGAAGGAACAGCGCATTATTCCCAAATTTTCATTCCATACCACGCCGTACCCTTCGGCGCGACCCGAAACGTTAGGCAGCACGTTGCCCGAACAAATTTTAAAAGACTACAACGGCCAAACCTACTGGCTTTCTGCCAATGTGAAATCGTTTCTCAAAATTGAAGCACTTCCTGAATGGCTCAATCTCGCCGTCGGTTATGGCGCCGAAGGTATGATTACAGCAGAAGATGATTTCGTTAATACGGTTTTCTTTCCCGAGCAACGCCGCACCCGGCAATTTTATCTGAGCCTCGACGCCGATTTGTCGCGTATTAAAACAAAATCGCCCTGGCTTCGCACGCTGTTCTCGGTAGTAAACTCCATTAAAATTCCCGCACCTGCCATAGAACTTCGGGACGATGGGGTTATTAAAGGACATTGGATGTACTTTTAGAAAACATTAACTCGCTGATAATCAGCATTAATAAAAATAACTTATCTTTGCCGCGTAGAAATTTCCTGACTAAAATTGTAGGGAAGAAATTTACGATATGCATAAACAATGGATTTACCTTTCTTCAATTATTGCTTTTGTAGCCCTCGGCTTTGGTTTTAAAACATTTGAAAAAGAAGATTACTCCTGGTTTCGTCGTGATACCGCAAGCTCAGTAATCTATCAATTCCCTTCCCCGAATACATTCGATTACTCACATCAGAACATACCGTTTACAGGGAAGTTTTTTATCGGATACAAGGAAGCTCTTGCGTTTCGCGAATCGCAGGGTAAGTATTCAACGGTAAACAGCTTTGGTTATCTCGGGAAATACCAGTTTGGTATCAGTACACTTCGCGAAATCGGCATTCACGATTCTACCGCATTTTTGCGCAGTCCTAAACTTCAGGAAAAAGCTTTTATCGCACTGTTGGCTAAAAACAAATACGAACTCCGTGAAGAAATCGAGCGTTACTGCGGTAAGGTCATCGGTGGCATTTATATAACGGAGTCCGGAATTCTCGCTGCCGCGCACCTTGGCGGCGTGGGTTCTGTGAAACGTTTCTTTAAATCGGGCGGTTCACGCCAGTTGCGGGACGGCTACGGCACTTCCATTAAAACGTACATGAAAAAATTTGCGGGCTACGAAACGGGCTGTATCAAGCCGGATTCCAATGCCCGTGTAGTGCTTTAAGCGTCGTTTCGGGCGTTCCCCGCCAATTTGCATTTTCCGTAAAAATAGCTTTACCCGGCGGGTCGGGCTATCCGCTATATCTTTTGGTGGCCACCCAGACCTTTGAGGTCTCGAAGACCTCAAAGGTCTCCCCAACCAAAAGGATACCGCTCCTATCCCTAACGCGTTGCCCGCAGCGGGGTTACTAGTACCGACTGTGATGCAGGATAAAGATAGCCGGTCGCTTGTCCAGGTCTGTCTTTACTTTTTTCCATTCAGCCACGGTCAGCGTTCTGATGAATTCCGTCGGCAACGTGAGGTCTGCTGCCACACACAACCGCGTCGCCGGAAGCAAGGTCTGTAATAGGTCCTCCATCATCCTGTTGTTGCGGTAAGGCGTTTCGATGAATAGTTGCGACTGATTGAGGTCGGCAGAAAGTTTCTCCAGATTTTTAATGGCCGCTTTTCGTTCCGCTTTATCAATAGGAAGGTAGCCCTGAAACGCGAAGCGCTGCCCGTTCATTCCCGAAGCCATCATCGCCAGTAAAATCGACGAGGGGCCGACAAGCGGAACCACCCGGATGCCGATTTCATGAGCAAGTTTTACAACGTCCGCACCGGGGTCAGCAATGCCCGGACATCCGGCTTCCGACATCAGTCCGACATTTTTTCCGTCGAGGCATGGGGCAAGCATGTCCCGATGCTCGGCCGGATCGGTGCGCTTGTTTAAGGTGAAGAGAGCTAACGAGGGCTGAGATTTTTCCGGAACGACCGCCTTGATAAACCGTCGGGCCGTTTTTTCATTCTCCACAATAAAATAATCCATTGCCAAAAGTACCTGAGGTACCGTCGCCGGCAAAACCGCCAGTGGGTCATGATCTCCCAACGTGGTAGGAATAAGGTATAAGATGCCTCGGCTTGTCATCCGTGGCGCGCGAGTAATTTCTGAGCAATGGCGTCACATGCCTGATCAAGCATGCTGTACACACTCGTAAAACCATTTTCGAGTCCGAAATACGGATCAGGAACATCTACATTTTCGCCGGGAAAAAGTTCCTCCAGAATCATTTGCACTTTTGCGCGAGCTTCATCGTGCGGCGCGAGATCCAGGACGTCCCGGTAATTGGATGCATCCATAACGAAAATATAATCCTGTTCGTCAAAATCCCTGATTGAGAATTGTCGGCCGCGTTGTTGCGAAATGTCCAACCCGTTAGTTCGCGCTACGGCGATCGAACGTTTGTCCGGCGGAGAACCAACATGCCAGTTGCCTGTGCCGGCTGAATCGACGATGTAGCGATCCCGCGGCAATTTAGACTGCAGGAGCCCTTCTGCGAGCGGAGACCTGCAAATATTGCCGAGGCAAACCATTAAAATCTTAACGGGCATAGTAATCTTATCTCAAATTACAGCGAAAGTTTTTTGTGAATGTCGTCTACGAACTTTTTAAACTGCTTGTCGGTTGATACAAGGTTGTCCACCGTTTTGCAGGCGTGAAGCACAGTGGCGTGATCGCGGTCGCCGATTTGAGATCCAATGTTTGCCAACGAAGCTTTGGTAAACTTTTTGGCGAAGAACATCGCAAGTTGACGCGCCTGTACTACATGGCGCTTGCGTGTTTTCGACTGCAGCGTGTCGATATCCAACTGGAAATAGTCGGATACTACTTTCTGAATGTAATCAATCGAAATCTCGCGTTTGATATTCTTTACAAACTTCTCTACAACATGCTTTGCGAGATCTAGCGTAACTTCTTTTTTGTTAAAAGAAGATTGTGCAATCAGCGAGATAATGGCGCCTTCAAGTTCGCGAACATTACTCTTTATATTCCGGGCAACATACTCGACGATTTCGTCAGGCATCTCCACGCCGTCGCGGTAAAGAATATTTTTGAGAATCGAAATGCGTGTTTCGTAATCCGGCTGATGTAATTCTGCCGATAAGCCCCACTTAAATCTTGATAGAAGTCGCTGTTCGATATCCTGCATGTCTACCGGCGCCTTGTCGGAGGTAAGTACTACCTGCTTGCCGTTTTGGTGCAGGTAATTGAAGATGTGGAAAAACACATCCTGTGTTCCCGACTTGCCCGACAAAAACTGCACATCATCAATAATCAGTACGTCGATGAGTTGGTAAAAGTGAATGAAATCGTTGCGGCTGTTCTTTTTTACCGAATCGATGTACTGTTGCGTAAATACTTCCGCAGAAATATAGAGAACCGTTTTTTCCGGATATTTATCTTTAATCTCCACGCCGATGGCATGCGCAAGGTGTGTTTTCCCGAGCCCAACACCGCCAAAAATCAACAGTGGATTAAACGAAGTGCCGCCGGGTTTGTTGGCAACTGCCATACCTGCAGAACGCGCCAGTCTGTTAGAATCACCCTCGAGGAAATTGTCAAAACTGTAGTTGGGATTAAGTTGCGACTCAATCTTGACATTCCGGATTCCGGGAATAACAAACGGGTTTTTTAATTCCGGACTCAGATTGCGAAAGGGAGCATCAACTTCCTGCGCTTTCATCGGACTCCGATGCGCGCTGGGCAATTGCTCCGTAAACGGCTGTTTATTGCCGTACGTGTTCTCCATTTTAATTTTATAGAGTAACTTCGCGTTCTTTCCAAGTTCTTTGGTCAGGGCTACTTTTAACAACTTTACGTAATGCTCCTCGAGCCATTCGTAAAAAAATTTAGAAGGTACCTGAATGTATAATGCGTTATCGGTGAGTTCAACTGACTTAATCGGCTCGAACCAGGTTTTATACGCCTGCTCCTGGATATTGTCCTTTATAAAAGACAGACAATTCTCCCATACTGATTGCGCAGTTTTGTTCATACGTTCGTTTAAAATTGTAATTTATTAAAAGAATTTCCTGCAAAATAAGGGGGTCTTTTGCAGTATTTCAGGTCAACAAATATGTGAACAAAAATCGTTAAAAAAAAATTAATTTGAAGTTGATTTTTTAGAATTTTTGTCGTAAAAAGCAGCAGTTATAAAGGATTTTACTTGTTAAATACCATGAAGGAGCACCGCATAAATGTTCGCGTAAGATATTCAGAAACAGACCAAATGGGGGTTGTTTATCACGCCAGTTATATACCCTACTTTGAAATCGGACGCGTAGAGTGGCTGCGTCATCTGGGCATTTCCTATAAACTCATGGAACAGCAGGGAGTTGCCCTTCCGATTGTCTCCATGAAAGTAGATTATCGCCGCCCGGCGAGGTATGACGACTTATTAACAATTGTGACGCGTTTCAAATCGCAGGAAGGGGTGAAAATTGCTTTCGACTGCGAAATTCGATCCGAGCAGGACGAGTTGCTTACCACGGCGCATTTCCTGTTGGTGTTTGTCGACATCAACACCGGTAAACCTTGTACGCCGACTGCGGAAGTGTTGCAACTGCTCGATACGATTCATCAATCTTCCAACGACTCGACCCTACACTCATAAACGGAATCAAACCGGGTTGCTACCTCGTTGGAATGGCGTAACCGAACCGCAATTTCAATGGTGCAGTTCAATTCCATAATCTGGCGTATGATCCGATAGTTCTGCTCGCGAATGATGCGCATAACGCGGTTGATGTCCTTATAATCAAAATGCAGCAGGAAGCGAACTTCCACCAGCCGCTCTTCTATGGGGCTAAGCGCCAGTGCCTGCTGCGCTGCAATTTTATAGGCGCTCATCAACCCGCCGACCCCGAGTTTCACTCCACCAAAATATCGGACAACTACCACCAGCGTGTCCGTAAGCCGGTAGTGAAGAATCTGGCCTAAAATCGGCATGCCTGCCGAATTTGCCGGCTCACCGTCATCGTTTGCCCGTGTGCGCCGGTCGCGTTTGCCCAATTGCCATGCATAACAGAAATGTACGGCTCCACGGTGTTGCTTTCGAAGCATTTCCAATACATCGCGTACGGTAGCCTCGTCTTCCACCGGAAAGGCATAGCCATAAAATTTGCTGCCCTTCTCCTTATATAAAGTTTCTGCAGAGGGCGATGTCAGCGTTAAAAACGTGTCCGACATATTATCAATTTCGCAACGTTAGCAGTTGATCGCGGCCAACCGACCGTACAGTAGTTAATTCACCGGAAATAAACGGTGCCCGTGTTCCGTCACCACAGGTAACCGGACATTTAAAGATGCGCGCTTCATCCCATAAGCCCGCATCAATAAAAGATTGGAGTGTAGCGCGACCACCCTCTATTATAACAGACTGGAGGCTTTTATCATATAATGCTGCTGCAATTTCCAAGGGCAGGTTTTCAAAAGGAATTACAACATCGCCTTCGCGCGGGTTTGCGTCGACAAAAGTTATCGTCGGACTGTCAGCTGAGTAAACATTCGCGCTCGGATTTATCCGTTTATGCCGGTCGATCACACAGCGTAAGGGCTGGTTGCCGACAAACGACCTGGCGTTCAGAAATGGATTATCATCGAATACAGTTTGCGTTCCAACCAAAATTGCCGGCTCTTCGATGCGCCATTTGTGCACCAGCTGCCGCGACGTTTCTCCGGATAAAAAAACAGGCTGCTGCTCCGAACGATCCCGCGGGGAAATATACCCGTCAGCACTCTCTGCCCACTTTAAAATTATATACGGTCGCTTTTTTTCGTGAAAAGTGTAGAACCGGCGGTTGAGGTTTCGGCATTCGGCGTCAAGCACACCCGTAATCACTTCGATTCCCGCTGCGCGTAACGCATGAATACCGCTGCCGTCCACAAGAGCATGACTGTCTTTAGCACCGATCACCACCTTTCGGATTCCCACCGAAATGATGGCTTGTGCACAAGGCGGCGTTTTACCGTAATGATTGCAAGGTTCGAGATTTACGTAAAGCGTACAGGCTGATAGCGGTACATCTGAAACCGAGCGCATTGCCAGAATTTCTGCATGAGGTTCTCCCGCCTTGCGATGCCAGCCTTCGCCCACAATCTTATTTTCTGCAACAAGTACGCTCCCAACCAGCGGATTCGGATATGTCGTGCCAAGGCCACACGCTGCCAGTTGAAGACAACGTTGCATTAGTAACTCATGCTGCTCCATACGGCAAAAGTACATATTTGTCGACTGCCAATTTATCTTTAAAATCCATCCGGCGCATGCATTTGTTTGTTTTCTTTGAGTCGTAAAACAAACTGCCATGCACTCCATCAATATTCGCAAAATCCGAAAAGAGGATGATGCTGCCATAGCGGCAATCATTCGAACCGTTTTAAAGGAACATCGCGCGCCGGAAACCGGAACCGCCTTCGCCGATAAAGAACTCGACGCCATGACCGAGACGTATAGTAAACCCGACACGGTTTACTTTGTGGTAGAGTTAGACGGAAAAGTGGCCGGCGGTGCGGGGATTGCGCCACTTGCAGGCCATGGCGAAAACGTATGCGAATTGCAGAAAATGTATTTTATCCCCGAAGCACGCGGACTGGGAATAGGGCATATCATGCTCGAAAAATGCCTTCTTGAAGCCAGAAATATGGGTTTTCGTAAGTGCTATCTCGAAACACTCGACGATATGTTGAGTGCACAGAGTTTGTACCGAAAATCAGGTTTTACCTATCTCGAAGCCCCGCTGGGCAATACGGGTCACAATGCCTGCCCGGTTTGGATGATTCGCGATCTGGCATGAAGCTGACGGAATTTAAACAACATTTTACCGCACAATTGCTGCCCGTTTATGGAAAAATGGAGGCAGAGAGCCTGTTCGGACTCGTCCTTGAGCATGTTCACCACATGTCAAAGGTTGATCTCGCTCTTACTCCCCAAAAGGAACTTGATGCCGCAGAATTGCGCACGTGGACAGATATTCTTCGTCGTCTCGTGGCGGAGGAGCCGATTCAGTATATTCTGGGACAATGCCATTTCTACGGACGAATATTTGAAGTTAACGGAAGTGTTTTAATTCCCCGGCAGGAAACGGAGGAGTTAGTCGACTGGATAAAACAGGACACACGGCATACTACTCCCGCCATCGCGGATCTCGGAACAGGAAGTGGCTGTATAGCAATTTCCTTGGCAGCGCTTTTTCCGAACGGCAATGTGACCGCGGTCGACATTTCCGGTGAAGCACTGGAAGTGGCATCGCGTAATGCTCGCAAAAATGAGGTGGATGTGAACTTTGTTGCCGCGGATTTACTCACCGCCACATCGCTTCCCGCACAGTACGATATTATAGTTTCAAATCCACCCTATGTGCGACTACTTGAAAAACATGAGATTCGGAAAAATGTCCTCAATCACGAACCTCACCTTGCGCTGTTCGTAGATGATGATGATCCGCTCTTGTTCTACAGAAAAATCGCCGCGCTTGCCAGCCGCCATTTGCATCCCGGTGGCCGACTTTACTTTGAGATCAATCAGTATCTTGGTGAGGCAACGGTGGCGCTGCTGAAGCGGCATTTTGAATTCGTTATTTTACGAAAAGATATTTACGGCAACGACCGGATGATTTGTGCTTATTCGTAGCGCAATGCTTCAATAGGATCGAGTCGGCTGGCTTTAATCGCAGGGTAGGAGCCGGAAAATATTGCTACGAGAAACGTAACGGCAAACGCTGAAAGTATCGCTGCCCAGGGAATTACGAACCCGAATCCCATAGCCGCCGCGATGCCAAAACCGAGCAAAATGCCGAGGATTATTCCCAACAAGCCTCCCAGCTGACCTACGACCAGAGTTTCAATAAAGAACTGTGTGGCAATGGTGTTTTTCGTTGCACCCAGTGCTTTTCGCACTCCGATTTCGCGGGTTCGCTCTGTAACCGAGACGAGCATGATGTTCATCAGCGCAATGGAAGAACCGAAAATTGTAATGACGCCGATTACCCACGCAGAAATGCTGAGGTATTGTGTTATGGAAAGGATGCGGTTGATCAAATCGTCACTGCGCGAAATACCAAAATTATTTTCTTCCACCGGATTTTGCTTCCGGACCTGACGCATAGTCAGCGTCGCGTTGTCGATAGCTTTATCCAGCAACTCCTTCTTCGATACCATGATGCTGATCGAGTAGTTGATATTCGGCGCCGTAAATAATGATCGCGCTACCTGAATAGGAATCAGCATCCGTAAATCCTGCGAGTTACCGAAAGTAGAACCTTTTTCCTTTAGCATACCAATTACCCTGAACTTCGCGCCGCGCACAGATATAATTTTATCGATGGGATCAACATCTTTAAGCAATCCCTTTCCAAAATCTGAACCTACAATACATACATATGCATTATTGCTGATGTCGAAGTTGCTGAAATTTCTTCCCTTTTCAATCTCAAGTCCGGAATTGGATGCAAAGTGTTCGTCCACACCCAACACGGCTATTTCCGGGTCGGTTTTTTCAGACTCATAGCGTACTTCAGCAGCTGCAGTGGCTGTAAATGATAAGGAGGTGGTAGTGAAGGGATAGGTGTAGGATTCCGAAAATGCCTTCGCCTGCGGATAGGTGATGATGGGATTGATTTTCTGCTCGCGACCGTCGTTATCGGAAAAGCGCTGCGAAAAATCGTATTGATTGATGTTAAAAGTATTGGATCCCATCGATGCAAAATCACTCGATAATTGATTTTCAAGTGCAGAAACCACCGTCAGTATACAAACCAGCGCTGTAATTCCAATGGCGATGATTAATACGGTAAGTATGGTTCGCAGTAACTGGGTTTTAATAGAGCCCAGTGCAATTCGAATGTTTTCGCGGAGCAGTCGGAACATGTAGTTTTAATAAGGCCGAAATTTACGTCACTTTTTGCAATGTTTTCCGGTTCAGTGCGCAAATTTCAGCGGCTCTAAATTGCCGTTTGGGTTATCTTTGCGGGAAAAATAATCGCAATGGGACAAAAACCGGGTATTCCGAAAGGAACGCGCGACTTTTCGCCGGGTGAAGTAGCACGCCGGGAGTTTATCATCAGCGTAATGAAGCGTAACTTCAAACGGTTTGGCTATGGCCCGATCGAAACGCCGACCTTTGAGAACTCCGAAACGTTGATGGGCAAATACGGGGAAGAGGGAGATCGATTGATTTTTAAAATTTTGAATTCCGGTAATTATCTGGAAAAAGTTTCGCCGGAAGCACTCCAAAAAGGAGACTACCGACAACTCACACCTGCCATCTCCGGTAAAGCGCTGCGATATGATTTAACTGTTCCTTTTGCCCGGTATGTGGTACAGCACCGGAATGAAATCGACTTTCCGTTTAAACGCTACCAAATTCAACCGGTGTGGCGCGCTGATCGCCCTCAAAGCGGCCGTTTCCGTGAATTTTACCAGTGTGATGCCGATGTAGTGGGTTCTCGATCGCTCTGGCAAGAGGTCGAATTGATTCAATTGTATGATACCGTACTTTCGCAACTCGGCCTGCGTGGATGCACCATAAAAATCAATCATCGAAAAATACTTGCCGGACTTGCCGAAACTATCGGGGAAGCGGACAAACTTATCGATTTCACGGTAGCACTCGACAAACTGGACAAAATTGGTGCAGACGGTGTACGCCGTGAATGGCTCGAAAAAGGAATTTCCGCGGAGGCAGTACAACGCCTCGAACCTTTGTTTCATTTTACGGGCAACTGGACGGAACGACTGCAGCTTCTTTCCGAACTGCTTTCCGCGTCAGAGCAAGGGATGCAGGGAATTGAAGAACTGCGCTTTATAGTTGAAGCTGTCCAGTCGTTGGAAATGGAAGATTCGCTTTTGGAACTCGATGTGACTTTGGCACGGGGACTCAATTATTATACCGGAGCTATTTTTGAAGTCGCGGCACCCAAAGGGGTTGCGATGGGATCGATAGGAGGGGGCGGCCGTTACGACGATCTGACGGGTATTTTCGGACTTAAAGATGTGAGTGGGGTAGGAATTTCGTTCGGACTTGACCGGATTTATCTTGTGATGGAGCAACTGGAGCTGTTCCCCGACACGGTTTCGTCAGCTCCAAGGGCGCTCTTCGTAAATTTTGGACCGGAAGAAATGAAGTATGCGTTTCGTGCGGCTCAAAAGCTTCGGAGAATAGACATAGCGGTGGATCTTTATCCTGATGCTGTTAAAACCGGAAAACAACTTCAATTTGCCGAAAAACGCGGGATTCCATTCGTGGTAATATGCGGCGATCGGGAAATGGCAAATGAACAGTATACGGTAAAAAATATGCAGACCGGTCTTCAGGAAAGTATTTCATTTGACCGATTGGTTGAAATAATTCGGTAACAACATCGAAGAAAAAAGAGAGTTTTATCCCTCTTTTTAATTTATTACGAAGCCTTCAATGTGTCGCCGGTGTAAAATATTCCATGTAGTGGTGCCAGTGGTAGAGAGGGTTTTTTGAAAAAAAAAAGAGCTGCTTTATGGGCAGCTCTTTGGTTACATTCTTTTTGTGGGGCAAAAAGAGTCAATTACTTGATGACGATTTTCTTGCTGATTTCGCCGTTCGTCGTCAACAATTTTACTATGTAGGTTCCGGCTGCAAGATTTTTAACGGGAACCATGATGTTGTTTTGCGGCTGATCTTCAACTTTGAGGGCGTCTACTTTCTGGCCCAGCATGTTGTAAAGCAGCACATCTTTTACAGTCACTTCCATGAGATTGTTTTTAATGTTTAGTAGGTCTTCGTTTGAGGCGTAAGCTATGGCAATGTTATCCAGCAGATTCGGATTGATGACGTTTAATGCACCTTCTTCCACTTTGAAGCGAAGTGAGAATCGATCTTCAATTACTCCCGCCGGAACATCTATTTGTGCTGGTTGTTCCGTTATGTTGTGATACGTTTGCGTCGCGTTATCAAAAATGTACACAGGTTGTGTGCCTTCAAAATTCTCGATGTCATCCAGTATGAATTTAACCGTGCCCGCAGCCGCGGTTTTGATACCGATAGGGTAAATGTCGTTTTCGTTAAAGTAGCCGACACCTTGAATATTCAATTTTGAAGTTCCGGAAAGGAAGTACATATCCGAAGGCTGACCGTCGATGTGTGCCGCATCATATCCCGCATCAAGTGCATTGGAAGCAAACTCATCCATGAATCCCAGCAGCGTCTGGCGGTGGTAGTTATCCGGCGAGTCGTATCCAAGTCGAATTTTCTTGAAGGTATTTTCCTCCACAACATCTTCGTTGTTGTTTGGCTCAAATTCTTCGGCAGAACTGGTGGTCATATTCGCGGTTCGGAACATTACATTAGAATCTGCATTTTCCTCCCGGATAAAAGCACGCTGCGCATTTCTGAAAGTAATATTACCACCCACAGTATTTCCTACCATGAAGAATGCTTGTCCTACCGGGATAAATCTTCCGGCTTGTCTGCTGCTGCTGCCCAAACCACTGATTCCTGCAGGCGCAATCGGAGGCGTGCCGCCAACCAACGTGCGGGTAGCATATCCACCCTGATAGTTCATTAGCACGTGTGACGTATTGGTTGAGAAATGCTCCCAGAAATAAAGTGCGCCCGTAGTTGAACTGAGATTATCCATGATGAACTGATCTGCATCGATAGCCGAAGCATAAGGATTACCGCTCAGATTCATATTGTTTGGAGCAATAGGATTGGTAATGGTTCCGTTGTGAGGCTTACCTACAAAAACATAGTTTTGGTTCGGCGTAGCAGCATTGCTTCCTTTCAGCGTGTAGCCCTGACCGGGTTGCAGTGCGCCATTAGGGCCTACAATTGACCAGTTCGAGTAAGCGTTGGACACGTTTTGGAATTTAAAGATCCAGTAGCTGCTTAACGTGATCGGAGAGGTTGCCGAAGAATTAAGCCCTGAAGTCCACTGAATGTCTTGCCAGTTTGTCGGATCCGTACCGTCTTTCATCACTCCTGCAACAGTGTATGCGTTATTGTTGGTAGCGGCGTTGATCGGACCCACCGGAGACGACCAGTAGTTGTAGTTGAAGCGGTTGCTTTGCCCTTGTTGATCGCGCTCGATGCGGCCTGCGCTGGTAGGATCCAGATCGCTGAACTCTTGTTGTACAAGTTGCGAACGACCTTCGAGATCCAGCACGCCGTCGAGTTTTAGGTACCAGCTATTGCGTATTGCATTGTCATTACTCAGCGTAACCTCCACGCCGGGAGCGATGAACAATCCAAGGCTATTTTGGTTGAAAGGCAATTTAGTATCGTGATTGATGCGTACGATAGACCAGTCGTATGTGAAGACGTCCATACCATGAACGAAATTGTTCTGACTTACCGCTACATCAAGTGGAGCAGCTAATTTCGTCTCGAACGGCATAGGCGCGAGTTGATAGCGAATGTTTTTCACATTATAAATTCTTGCGAATGATGGCGAAGCACCTTCATCGATGGACGTAGAAACGAAGTTGTCAATAACATCATCCTTATACGCGTCCATACGGTAGTAGGCGATGAGGTTGGTCCAGGAAGAGCTTTCAATATCCTTCGGAATTACTTCACCGCGAATAGCAGTACCATTAGAGCGGATCTCCTGATACACCATTTTTTGCAACTGATCATTGGTTAATGCGGCATTAAATACACGCACTTCGTCTATCGATCCGTTAAAGAAAAGCGATGCGCCGATCGGATTTTTACCCATCGTGAAATTAGCAGTACTCGCAGCCAGCACTCCGGCAAGCGCTCCGTTGTTTGAAGAAAGAACCTGCTGACCGTTGAGGTACAGTCTCAACTTCTCTGTAGGTGCGGCGCCATTGTAGACGGCTGCAACATGATACCAACGATCTACTTGCAGTGCGCTGTTCCATGTGATGGCTGCGCCGTTTGCATTAGCCACAAGGCGACGCGCCGAATTTATACGTAGGTTAAAGTTCTCCTGCCCGAACAGCGCGGTAGTACCGGAATAGGATGGAGATAACTTTATCCAGCCCATGATGGTCGCCTGAGGCAGGTTGCTCAACATCTGTACAGATTCTGCATAATCATTGCGACCGTCCAGGTCGAGGAACAATTTGCGGTTCAGATCGCGCGGCGACCCCAGTGCAGTTTCAATAGAATCAAACGCATCCAAAATACCATCCTTGTCGATATCAGCAGTTGCATCAATGATCCCGTTGTTGTTGGCATCGAGTTCGTTGTAAAGAGATCCTGCAATATCAAATACACCGTCGTTGTTAGAATCAACATCCAACTGGTTTGGCAGTCCGTCATTGTCTGAATCCTGTGCAAACGGACGCACCTGCGATCCAAGTCCGCTAAAGTTTTCGAAGATATCCAGTATTCCGTCACGATCTGTGTCAATTCCATCTCCAAATCCATCCCCGTCAATATCACCATCTCCATTGAATAAACCGGCTTCATCCACATCAAACTGAGCATCATTATCACTATCAAGATCGATGAAGTCGGCAATACCGTCACCGTCCGTATCAGGAAGGATGTACGTACCGGAAAGCATCATGGAGTCAATGGTGTCGTGCAGACCGTTATTGTTGTTATCGACCCAGGCGGATACAGCAAGATTCATAATGCCGCGACCTGCAGTCAGTGCTTTAAAACCTGCTTCCTCTACATCAGGAATACCATCATTATCAGCATCCAGATCAAACACGTTTCCGATGCCATCACCATCGCGGTCGCAATACTGCTGACGGATTACGATGTCGTCAATCGCAAGGTCATTTCCACCACCGCCCGGCGCGTTATTTTTAAAGCGGATCACAAATGTCGTATTTGTACCAAGATATACCGTAGTGGAAAACTGTTGCCATTCGCTTAGTACGCAAGTGTTAACGCCTGTTCCGCCGTTGCATCGTCCGATATTCCCGGTGTTGTATGATGCGATAACGTTGTTCGACATATCGAGAAATTCCACCGTGATGTTTGGTAAAATAGAACCGGAGTAGTTGTGCTGTGACATAATGTTTAACACCCAGAAACTATACGTAAGCGGCACATTGGGAAGGATTCCGCTGATGGTGGTTTCGTAGAAAGTTCCCGGCGTGAAGCTCGCATTAAATACCGCCATACGTCCCTGAACATCGCCCGGAGTATGATCTTCAGGACCGTTCCACGCACCGCTGAGGTGAATGTTCTCCGGATCAGACGGATTTGAACTTGCAATTTTATGAACAACAGTATATTCACCGTCATCCAGACGTGCGCTGTTCAAGCTGTTACATTCCGGGGTATTGGGTGAGGCCACGCCATCTTCAAAACAATAGGTACAGGTGGCATTAGGAACGTTTACGTTAATGTAACTACGTGTTGCACCAGCACCAAAGGTTTCGTTAAGGAATACGTATTCATTTGTGCTGGAGTAAGGCAACGTTACACAGTTTGCTTGGTCCATGGCGTCGATGATACCGTCATTGTCGTCGTCAATGTCTAAATTGTCAGTCACATTATCCCCGTCAGAATCCGGGAATACACGTACGCCCAATCCGGTAATGGAAAAAGAATACGGATTTTCGTCGGCATCGTCTGTGTAGATGAGAATGGTAGCATCTTTAACACCTAAAGTATTAGGGTTGAAGGCCACCGTAAACGTAGTTGAGCCGCCGCCGTTAACCGTTGACGCCGGATTAGTCATCAGGATAAACTGCGAAGCATGAGCACCGGTGATGAACACTCCGGTCACATTCATCACGCCTGTTCCGGTGTTTTGAATGGTGTACGTGTTAACGGTAGAACCTGAATCGATAGAAACCGTTCCATAATCGGTGCCATCGGATACTGATGGCGTTAAATCGTTATTTGCGATGGAAACGAAGTTACTGATAATGTTAACCTCAGGTGAGGTTCCCCATCCGGTGATATTATAATTGTGAGGATTATTTGACGTACTGTTGTTAGGAATGTTAACTACCGCGTTCATTTGCCCCGTGGCATTGGGGTCAAATGTTACCGTGAACGTTGTTGATGCGCCCGGTGCAAGTGAAGTTTGCGCGGGTTGAGTTACCGTAAACTGCGAAGCGTTTGATCCTGACAGCGTAATTGTACCCAAGTTCAGCTCCGCGCCAGTAGTCGCGGGGTTAATGATAGTGTACGTACGCGTCATCGATCCAAAAGTCACTTCAATGTTGCCGAAAACCGTATGGTCTGATGCAGCAGGAGAGCTATCGCCGTCCGCGATGATGACGTTGTTGCCGCGGACTTCAATTTGTGCTGTAGCACCCGTACCGGTGATGGCAAAATCGAAGGTGCCATTGTCAAAATCGTTGGAATTAATCGTTAATGTAGCATTCCGCGCACCTGTTGCCGAGGGCGTGAAGCTAACGACAACCGTGGTCGATGCTCCGGGAGCAACAGAGGCAGCCGGTGCTGTAACAATCGTAAAGTTTGAGGCATGCGTTCCGGAAAGGGTTACGCTGCTAATTAAAAGGTTTTGGTTGCTCGATGCGGCATTGCTGATTACAAAAGTTCGGGTAATGTTGCCCGTGCCAACACCGGTAGTCCCGAAATTGGTGAAATCGGCTGGTGAGGGTGTAACATCGCCGTCGGCAATGACAACTGAATTGCCACTTACGCTGATTTGAGGCGGACCAGGGTAAATCTGAACCCTTCCTGTTCCACCATTTCCACCATTATGTGTGGTAGAATTAGTACTACGTGCACCGCCACCGCCACCACCGGGACCGCCACCTTGGGCACCGTCACCTGAACCGCTGGCGCGACCGTTACCGCCTGCTGCATTACCCTGACCGGTAATGATGGCACCACCATTGGTTCCGGAACCATTGTTACCGACTTGAAAACGTCCGGCAGACGATCCTCCACCACCTCCGCCGCCACTGCTACCAGAGGTGCCATTGGCCCCATTTCCGCCAGCAAAGGTTACGTCGCCGATAGAAGTTGCTGCGGAACCGCCTGTAGCACCTGTTGAGTTATTATTTGCGACTGAATTGCCTCCTTTTGCCCGCACATGGAGTGTAGCTCCGATCAGGACTTCAGAGTCGCCCCCCGCTGCTGTGCCGGTAGCACCCGCGCCCACTACAATGGTTAACACCTGGCCGGGAGTTACTGAGATTACTTTTCTTGCATAAGCACCTCCGCCGCCACCTCCGCCGCGCATATTAGCGACCGAGCCACCGCGGCCACCTCCGCCCCAGGCTTCAACGGTCAGCGTTGTAACGCCCGTTGGTACGGTATAGGTCGAGTTGCTGTTAAAGACTACCTGCGCCTGATTGGTAATGGCGTACAGCAGAAAGAACAAGATAAGTCCGGCCCTTAAATTTGCTTTTGTAATGTTTGCCATGATTGGTTCTTTTTTGGTTTTTTACACACCACGAAGCATAAAGGATTCGTGGAAGGTTGATTTATAATGTTTTGACGAACCAAAAGTAGAAGAGCGTATTTAATCTGCAAAATTTTTAGCCGACAAAATGCATAAAAAATCGACGAAATGCACAATTTTGTAATAAATGTAAGAAAATAATTATAAAATTAAAATAAGCATTGAGTGATATAACGGATAGAGCTAATAGGAAAGTGATAAAAGAAGGAGTAGTTCACAAACTATATAAGGATTGTATTAAATTTTATAATGTAAAGCGATCAACCCTTATTGAAATTTGTATAAATCGCTAAATAATCAAAGAGCTATGAAAAGTACAACCACTACAAAGAAAGCTACCGGAACAAAAACCGGGAGCGCAAAATCAAAATCAACATCTACTTCGAAAGTAAAACCCAAGTCGTCCGCAGCGGAAGGATTGCGTGAATTGTTTGTTGATATGCTAAAAGATATCTATTGGGCGGAGAAAGCTTTATTGAAGGCATTGCCAAAAATGGCGAAGAATGCATCTTCGGACGGACTCATCGCTGCTATTGACGATCATATTGCGGTAACGGAAAACCAGGTGCAACGTTGTGAGCAGCTTTTTGAGTTGCTGGGCAAGAAAGCAACAGCAAAAAAATGTGAAGCGATGGAAGGTCTTATTAAAGAAGGTGAAAGTATTCTGGAAGAGACCGAGCCAGGACCTGTTCGTGATGCAGGTATCATCGCCGCATCCCAGAAGATTGAGCACTATGAAATCGCATCATACGGAACTATGGTGGCGTTCGCAAAAACTTTAGGCGAAGACGAAATGGTAAGCCTTCTCGAAGCCACTCTTGCTGAAGAGAAAGAAGCGGATCAGTTGTTAACTGAAAATGCTTATAATGACATCAATTTTGAAGCAGCTGAAGAAGACGAATTGCAAGACGAAGAATAAATCGTTATGAAAAAAGCAGCACGTATCAGAACCAAAACCGGTCTTATTCAGGCACGGATCGAGGATTTTTCCGGGGATGAGGAAGCGTTGGATAATTTCTCTACAGAAGAAGAGGATGAAAGCGCCGACCGTAATTCTTACCGCGACACGCAGCTCGAGGATATGTACTACTTTATCTGATCATGTCCGAAGATCCACGAAATAAGAGATTGGTCGATTCCGGGTTGAATCAACGTGGTGATGATGACTCGCAGCGTAAGCTCGGGAATGAATGGGATCACGACGCAGACAAGGAGGCTAATCCGTCTGAATCGGAGAAGGTCACAAATGATCAGGAGGGTTTTCTAAATTCAGATGATTCACAATTTAAAAACGTATAAAAATGACAAGAAGAAATGTTGTTACCAGTGTTGCCGTTGGCGCCGGTATTTTGGCGGTCCTGTATGTATTAGGTAAAAAGGATAAATTGAGCCTTCGATCGTTTTCTAATGAAGCCGATAATCTGGTAAATCGCATTAAATCGCGATTTGGCAGTTCTACTAACGATAATTCGGATTCAGGGTTCGGTAATGCACATGATGGGCAGCATCTGGCCAATAAAATTCGCCAAAAAGTGCAGCGAAATCTGACGAACTAAGGAGAGGGCGGGTGTAAATTTTGTAAATATTTTCTATATATTTATAACGCATTTGCACCCTACTAAATCCAACTTTGTGCAAGTAGTTGTTCATGCCGACAGCGCAACTATGATGGGAAAAATTGCTATGAAACCTTTTCCACCAAATGTCGGTTCATTTAAAAAAATCCAAAATATGGAAACTGGAAAATTTTTGCTTGGAGCTTTAGCAGGTGTTGCAATCGGAGCAGTTGTAGGGGTGCTTATGGCGCCGGACAAAGGTTCGGAAACACGTAGAAAAATTGCTCAAAAAGGATCAGACGTAACCGGAGGTTTGAAGGACAAATTTGCGGGTCTGAAAAATAAGTACAATGACGTAGTCGATGGAATGGCGGATAAGTTAGATTCGCTTACCGGAAACGGGCACCACGACGATTCGCAAACCGCAATGAATACTACCGGCGCCGGAACGCAGGCTCAGCGTACAGCAGGTGCTGCCGGAGGTGTAGGATCGGGCGGAAGCAGATAAATAAAACTTTATGGAAGAAGCGCAGGAAAAGTCTTTTACCAGACGAATTTACGAACTGGTCGAGCAGTATGCTAAAACGCAGTTCGAAATTTATAAACTTAAAGGTATAAAGATGGGCGCGGGTGTTTTTGCAGCCGTAGCCACCGGAATTATTCTTTGGTTGATTTTCCTGATGCTTCTTTTGTTTTTAAGCGTCGGTGCGGCATTTTATCTTGGATCCTTGCTGGGGAAATGGCATCATGGTTTTTTTATCGTCGCTGGTTTTTATGCGCTTATCGGACTATTGATTTATGTTTTCCGGGTGAAAAATCTTAAGGAAGCTATTGCTAATTATATCGTAGCGCAGGTATTTGAAGATGATAAAATCAATCGCGATGAGCAACAGTAAAATCACGAGTATGAATTCCTTAGAGGAGCGCATCGCTTTTCTAGAAATGAGAAAAAAGCTGGAAATGCAACAAATCGATGCGGAAATCGACGCTTTCAAAGAGAGTTTAAAGCCGTCGAACCTCATTCGAAGCACCTTCCGATCTGTGAGACAATCCCCTGAAATTAAGAACGATTTGCTTCATGGGGCCATTGGTTTAGCAACCGGTTTCCTTGCGAACAAAGTGCTTCTATCAAAATTGCACGGACCGTGGAAAACAATTGCAAGCTTACTTATTCAGGCAGGCTTTGTAAACGTTGCGGTTAAATACCCCAACGACATAAAAGAGAAAGTAATTTCCACTTTGGGGCGATTCCTTCGGTCGCTTAAGGTGAATAACGATACACAGGAAGGCGTTCGTCTGACTGATTAAAGAAAATTATTGTTCTAATAATTTGTTTTGTTCTTAGGTAAGAGAAAACGGCTTTTGTTTAAAAGCCGTTTTTTTATAACGATTTCGTTTTTTGTGAGGTTGTATGTGCAAAAGTTGTCTTAATAACGTTTTGTCGTAAAAGAATTACTTAAATTTAATAAACAGGACAGGGTTATGAAATTTTACATCAAATTTGATGGCATAGCAGCATGCAAGGTCATCGTACGTGAACATCTGGACGCCTTGGGAATAAAGTATGAAATGCTGAGTCTGGGCGAAATTATTATCAATAACAAAGTTTCTGATGAGTTATTTCAGCAGTTACAGCGTGAATTGGCGAAATACAGCATTGAAATTGTTAGTAATCCGAAAAACCAATTAATCCAGCGGATCAAAGATACTATCGTGCAGTTGGTGCATGAACCGGATATGCCACTCACAACCATCTCGGTTTATCTCTCAGACAAACTCAATCTGAGTTACGGGTATATATCAAATGTGTTTTCAGAATATACCTACAGCTCCATCGAGAACTATTTTATCATTCAGAAAATTGAACGTGCTAAAAAGCTGATCATTGAAGAAGAATTGACGCTGACTGAAATTTCATACAAGCTGAATTACAGTAGTGTAGCACATCTTTCGGGGCAGTTTAAGAAGACCACGGGAATTACACCATCTATGTTTAAGCGGATTATTGAAAGACGTCGTTTGTCAGCAAAAGCCATTTAACCATGGAACCATCACTTTTTATTTTACTTGCAGATGATGATGCAGATGACAGAGAGTTTTTCTCTGAAGCACTTCAGGAGATTTCAGTAAATGGATCGGTCGCACTTTTCCGGGATGGTCGCGAGTTGATGGAGTTTATCGACAGCGAAGCTGCCGGTTCGCCTCACATTCTGTTTCTGGATTTGAATATGCCGTGTAAGGGCGGACTCGAATGTTTGCAGGAAATTCGGCAAAAAGCACAATTTGCGCAAATGCCGATCGCCATTTACTCAACGTCTTCTTCCGAACGAGATATCGATTTGACATACCAACACGGCGCCACGGTTTACATTAAAAAACCAAATGACTTTGGAAAATTGAAAAAAATGATTCACCATATAATGCGCGAAAAATGGCCTTTACAGAATAGTCCGGTTCCGCGCGATCAGTTTGTATTAACGGTGTAATGATGGCCGCCCCACATCTTTACCGATCTTCAATTGTTATAAAAATTGCGCTTGCCATTGCTATCTTACTGATTATTTACATCACCTGGATGTTTTTTAATCAGATGAAAGCACTGGATCGTTCGGTCACTTCCATCTCTGCCTCAAACGCCAGGCTGCGGGCTTGCGAAACGATATTGTTGACACTTTCCAATAATGAAAATTGTGTTCGGAGTTTTATTGTAACGCGCGACAGCACATACATTAATTCGCGATTTATTCCTGCGGAAAAACTCGAGAATGAATTCCGGAAGTTGCACTCGCTGAATCGAAAAGACAACAGATTTTCGCCGCTCCGCCTTGAAGGACTGGTGAAAAGTCGGTTTCAAAGTTTTGCATTCATTCGCGATTTCTGTACCCGAACGCCCTCTCCTCCAACTCATGAAGTACGCGCTGCTTTGCAGCTGGGTGACTCGCTGTCGGATGAAATCCGAAAATTGATTAAAGATGCTTCAGAGGCTGAAATTTCCAATGTCAACCGTTCAAAGATTCACCATAACTACGAAATTGAGACGTCTATAGTAACTTCCTTTCTGCTTGTCACCGTGGCGCTTTTCATCTTGCTGATTTCGCTAAACCGGATAAGTAGCGATTTAAATGACCTGAAAGTGCTGAACGACGAGCTACAATTCGTCAACTATACATTTAACAAAGCGGAAAAAATCGCAGGAATCAGTCACTGGAAATACAATTTGAATACCCGGGAATACGCTTTTTCGGAAAACTTTTTTCATTTGCTGGGCGTCGATCCTGAACATTTTAAACCCAGTCTCGAGACCATACTTCCGTTTATTCATCCCGATGATCGCTCAGCCGTTATAAAAACGTATTCCGAATCATTGGTTACGCGGCATCCAACTTCATTGATTTTCAGAATTTACGGTCGCGGCAATACGCTCAAGTATGTGCGTTCATTGAGCAGTTTCACCGAATCCTCCGACGGAAACCCCGTAAAAATTGGCGTCAACTACGACATCACGGATCATTATTTAAATACTATCAGCCTCGAGGAGAACAACAAACATCTGAAAGCTGCGAACGCCGAGTTGGAATCGTTCAACAATATCGTCAGTCATGATTTACAGGAGCCGTTGCGAAAAATTCAAATGTTTGTTTCGCGAATCGAAAGTGAAAATTTGCCGAATTTTTCAGCGAAAGGTTGGGAGTTGTTTGGTAAAATTAAAGGTAGTGCGGAGCGAATGCAGCAACTGTTGATCGATCTGGTAAATTATTCTCGAACGATGCAAAACGACCGGTCTTTAGTTCGCGCCGACGTGGGAAAAATTGTGCAGGAAGTACTGCAACGTTATCAACCGCAATTAGACGAAAAGAAAGCTGTAGTGCATTTGGGAATTTTGCCCGAAGCTACCATCATACCTTTTCAATTAGACCAACTGTTCGACCATTTAATTTCTAATGCTATCAAGTTCGCGCGAAAGGATATTCCTCTCGAATTAACGATCAGGGAATTGCCGATTGAAGGAACGGAGGAGCACGGCGACTTTATGGCGGACGAAAAAACCTATGTAAAAATTGAAGTTTCGGATAATGGAATCGGGTTCCAGCAGGAGTTTGCCGAAAGAATTTTTCATCTTTTCCGGCGGCTCGAGCGGGCGCAGGATTATCGTGGAACGGGTATCGGCTTAGCAATTTGCCGAAAAATTATTGAGAACCATCAGGGTTATATGTATGCCGAGGGAAAGTACCTTGGCGGAGCTAATTTTGTTTTCTACCTAAAAAAATAACACCGTACCAATGGAACAATTAAAAGACTTTTTTGAGAATTTTTTCTCCACCGGCGACTGGCCGCCGCGTTGGTATTGCGGTAAATGGAGCGAATTTCATGGATGGCTGTACATCATTTCAGACTTTCTCATATTCGCGGCTTATTTTACCATCCCCTTTCTGTTGATACATTTCATTATCCGCAAGAAGAATGTGCCGTTTCCGAAAGTTTTCTGGTTGTTCGGTGCGTTCATTTTTGCATGTGGGGCAACTCACCTGATCGATGCGATCATTTTCTGGTATCCGGCTTATAAATTGAGTGCAATTATTCGACTGGTGACGGCCATTGTTTCGTGGGCCACAATCATCGCATTGTACCGCGTGCTGCCGTCGGCATTTTCATTAAAGACGCCGGCTGAATTGGAGAAAATAGTAGATCAACGCACCGAGGAGCTTCGCATAAGTATTGAACGTTCTAAATTTATTGCTGACGCCATGCCGCAAATCGTATGGACAGCAACACCGGACGGTAAAGTAGATTACGTCAATACTCAGGTTACAAAGTATTCAGGCATACCGCAGTCGGATCTTTTGCAATGGGGCTGGCTGGACCTTCTTCATCCCGACGACGCCCCGGCATTCGAACGTGATTGGAAAACAGCACTTAACAGTTTGCAGGGATTTGAAATGGAAAGCAGGCTGCGCAATCACGAGGGTCAATACCGTTGGTTTCTGACACGCGCGCTGCCGCATGCCGACGAGCAGGGGAATATTTTATTATGGGTGGCAACTGCAACTGAAATAGAAGAACACAAACGCCTCGCAGAAACGCTGGAGCAGAAAGTGGTAGAACGCACCGAGCAGCTCCGGCACGCCAACGATTTGCTGATGCGGTCCAATAATGATTTGGAAAGCTTTGCTTCGGTGGCCTCGCACGATTTGCAAGCGCCACTGCGAACCATCATGACGTACATGAGCATGCTGGAAGAGAAATGCGGGCCTTCACTGGACGAGTCCGGTCGACGTTTTATTGGCCGTAGTATGGAAGTAGGTGCGCGAATGCGTCTTCTGATAGAAAATTTACTCACCTACGCCCGCCTCAACAGTGATCCGATGCGGGCATCGAAAATTGATCTGAATCAAATTCTCGAAGCGGTATCGGCAAATCTAAACGAGCAGTTGCAGCAGCGTCAGGCGGAGGTCGTTTGGGGAAATCTGCCCACCATTAATGCCGACGGAACGCAATTACAGCAATTATTACAAAACCTGATTGCCAACGGGATCCACTATAACGACAATGCTGTGCCGCGCGTAGGAGTAAGTTACCGCCATTTACCCGGTTTTCACGAACTAACCATAAAAGATAATGGGGTGGGGATCCCTGCGGATTATTTAGAGAAAGTTTTTGAAGTTTTCGTCCGACTCGACGCTGCGCGCAAAGGGACAGGCCTCGGACTAGCCATTTGCAAACGAATTGTCCACAATCATGGTGGATCCATTTCGGCTACTTCCGAGATCGGGGCAGGTACTACGTTTGTTTTTACAATTCAGGATAATTTGCAGATTCCGCAGAACATGGGTGAGAATTGACAAGCGTTGTTATTTTGTTGTCAACTTTTTGCAGTGCAAAATAGTAGCCATCTCCGTGAAAACAAACTCGTGATTGCGCGGATTTTTAAAATCTGTGTTTGCTAATCAATCAAGTCCACAATACAACTAATTTAAAGCATAAAAAAACGGTTTAGTGTTCCTAAACCGTTCGTCTTTAAGGTGTAATCTTTGTAGCGAGGACGGGAGTTGAACCCGTGACCTCAGGGTTATGAATCCTGCGCTCTAACCGACTGAGCTACCTCGCCAGGATGCATCCCTTGCGGAACGCGGATGCAAAGATAATATTTAAATTGCGCTAACCAAATTCGCGGCGGCAAAAAAATAAATTTAAAATCCGCGATAAAAGAATTAATTTCAATATATTTCCACACTAAACGAAGGATCATGGATGTTAAAGTAAAATACGAACTCGAATTCCCTATTAACTCTTCACCGCAATTGCTATATCAATATATCTCAACGCCTTCCGGACTTTCCGAGTGGTTCGCCGATAATGTTAACTCCCGCGGCGAGTTTTTTACATTCATGTGGAATGATTCGCAGGAAAAAGCGCGATTAACCTCAAAGAAGACAGGCGAGCGCGTGAAATTTCGCTGGGTAGATGAAAATGATCGCGATACTGATTTTTACTTTGAATTGCGAATTCTGGAAGATGAAATTACCAAGGACGTGTCGCTTCTTGTAGTAGATTATGCTGATGAAGAAGAGTTGGAAGAAGCAAAATTGCTATGGGAAAACCAGATCAGCGACCTCAAGCATGTCATCGGATCAGCATAAGTAAACTGCGGGAGTTTCCCGCTTTTTTTTTGAGCCTAAATGCCGGATATTTGCGCTTTCCAAATTACTATGCGTAACATCAACGGCGAAATCCGGGCTACACCGGAGCATTTTCTAAACCGAGGTTTTCTTGTTGGCGATGCCCTTTTTGAAACCCTAAAAGTGATTCAGCGAAAAATACTTTTCTTCGAAGATCATTATTTCCGGTTGATGGCATCCATGCGAATCTGTCGAATGGAAATTCCTATGTCTTTCACGATGGAATATCTGGAAGAACAGATTCTTGGATTGTGCGATGCGCTTGCGCTCGAAAATGCCCGTGTGAGATTTACCGTCTATCGCAACGGAGCTGGATTTTACGCGCCCGAGAAGAATGATATAGTGTTTTGCATTACGGCGCAGCCCGGCTTGCCTTATGTCTTCTCTCATCAACCTTTTGAAGCCGATCTATTCCGGGATTATTTTATACCCTCGCACTTGCTGTCAACCATAAAAACAAATAACCGGATGGTTAATGTTGTAGGTAGCATATTTGCAACAGAGAACGGCCTGGATACGTGCCTGCTTTTAAACGACCGTAAAAATGTGACGGAAGCTTTGAACGGTAATGTGTTTTTGGTAAAAAATGACGTATTAAAAACGCCACCGCTGTCGGAAGGCTGCCTTAATGGAATCATGCGCAAACAGGTATTGCGATGGGCCGCGACGATAGGTTTTAAAGTTGAAGAAGCGCCTCTATCACCTTTTGAAATTCAGGACGCGGACGAAATGTTTATAACGAATGTGGCTGTCGGAATTCAGCCTGTAACCAAATACAGGAAAAAAGAATACGGTAATGCCGTTAGTCAAAAGTTTTTCGAACAACTTGTTTCGGCAGCAGTTTAATTCAGCAATGGGTTTTCCGGCGCATTGGACCAGATGGGATAATCTCCGCCCAATTCCAACAACTTCTCCTTCCAGAAATCTGTGGCGGATTTTCCTAAAATTTTCTTTTTGTAAATGTTTTCAGATAATATCCAGGAATTGGAATGCATTTCATTCTCTAACTGACCGGCATCCCAACCGGTATATCCCAGAAAAAAGCGGATATTATCCTTCTTAATACGACCTTCGTTGATTAGCTTTCGGGTCAGCTCAAAATCCCCTCCCCAAAAAATACCCCCGCTGATTTCGATACTGTCGGTGATCAATTCCGGCACATTGTGGATGAAGTACAAGTTATCCTGTTCTACTGGGCCACCATTGTAAATCCGGAAATTGGCTTCAATGTCGGGTAATAAATCGTTAATGGTGTACCGCAAAGGTTTATTGATAATAAATCCTACCGAGCCTTCATGGGTATGGTCTGCCAGTAAAATGACCGATCGATTAAACGAAATATCTCCAATAATCGAAGGTTCCGCCACTAACAGTTGTCCTTTTTTAAGTCGTTCTGAAATCATTTTGCGGCGATTTATTTCTTAAAATTAATAAATTAATTAAATGATTTCCAAATGCAGGTGGAAATTATACAAAAAAAAGGCCTTCCTACGGAAGACCTTTGATTCGATTTCAGAAATACAATTATTTCTTTGAATTTACAGAATTTTCAAGCTCTGCACCGCCTTTGAACTTAACAACATTCTTGGCAGCAATTTTAATCGTTTTTCCAGTCTGAGGATTACGACCTTCTCTTGCAGCTCTTGAAGATACTGACCAAGATCCGAAGCCTACCAAAGATACACGACCACCTTTTTGAAGGGTACCGCTAACGTTATTAAGGAATGATTCCAAAGCCAGTTTAGCTGCTCCGCGGCTGATGCCAGCGTCAGCAGCCATTGCATCGATTAATTCTGATTTGTTCATGATAAATAGTATTAATGTTGGTTAAACGTTGTTATGAAAACAAATTTAATAGGAAAACCTTACTGCACAAGCCTTTTCAAATAATTTTGAAAAATTTGTTAATAAAAACGGTCTTTTGTTTATAAAACAGTGGTTAAACGACTGTCGCGCTTCCCGAGAATTGCATTCCGTTTAGAATTTCCCGCGCTCCAAGCACTTTTTTTCCCGGAAATTGTAATCTCAGCAGGTCTACAAAGCCATCTTTTACCGCAATTTTAATCGAATTTTTGTCGGTAATAATCCTGCCCGTAGCTACCTGATGTTGGTTCTTTTCAAATTTTGCCTCATAAACTTTTACATCCCATTGTTTTTCGCCGTCTGTCACCGTGGTATACGCGGTTGGATGTGGAGACAATCCTCGAATGAGGTTGTAAATTTCTTCTCCCGATTTTTGCCAATCGATGCGGCAATTGTCACGGTTCAGTTTATAGGCTGTCTTCAATTCTGCATTTTCGGGCTGTACCTGAGTAGTGACTGTACCCAGAGCTATGCTCTCCAACGTGTTACAAACCGCTGTTTTTCCGATTGCCAGAAGTCGGTCGTGCAACGTTCCTGCGGTATCCGAATCGGTAATCATTGTTTTAACGGAATAAATCATCGCACCCGTGTCGATTTTATCATCGATGAAAAAAGTTGTCACTCCGGTTTCGCGCTCTCCGTTTATAATCGCCCAATTGATTGGAGCTGCACCCCTGTACTGTGGCAGCAGGGAGGCATGCAGATTAAAGGTTCCCAATTCCGGCATCTGCCAAACTACCTGAGGCAACATGCGGAAGGCTACCACCACCTGCAGGTTCGCGTTATATGATTTTAGTTCTGCTATAAAATCGGGATCTTTAAGATTCGTAGGTTGCAAAACGGGCAATTGTCGCATAAGTGCCAATTCCTTTACAGCCGAAAATCGAATTTTTTGACCGCGTCCTGCCGGTTTGTCCGGCGCGGTAATTACTGCGGCAACAAAATAACCGTCGTCCAATATGGCTTCTAAAATTCCGGCAGCAAATTCCGGCGTGCCCATAAAAACGAGGCGTAGCTCTTTTTTTGTCATATTTTACTGTATGTGGCGCCAACCAATTTAATTTTATGCTGCTCGAGCAGGCGGCGGAGTGCAAAGATAAGGGTGTCTGTGTTTGCCGCAGTAATATCCTGCAAATCCCTCGACGTGTAGGACTGTTGGCCGAGAAGCTCCAAAAGTTGGTGCTCCAGTGCTTCGTTTTTTAGCGACTTACTTTCGCGGGTGCAGACGCTGCAAATGCCACATTCTTTTGCTGTCAATTCGCCAAAGTAGCTCAGTAGAAATGTACTTTTGCACATCTGATCATCAGTGACATACCTGAGAATCGCATCGAGTTGCTGTTCCTTTATCTTATTGCGCTGCTGCAGCGGAGCCGAAATTCGGTTAATGGTACGTTCATCTTCCCGGATTTCATTAAATTCCAAAACGGCATCATTATTTTTACCTTCCAATCGAATTACTTCTGTACGCGACAGTTCTTCCAGCAATTGCATCATTTCATTCTCTGTTGTTCCTGCTTTTTTTGCAGTGCGGGCAAGATTTACAGGCGTACGCTGGTCGTAAATACCGGGATAAGTGCGCACTAATGCCAGTATTTTTTCCTCCTGATCGGGATGCAAACTGATGTATCGGATTAATTCTTTAGAATCCAGCAGAAACTGTACGGAAATCTGTTGTGAAAACTCTTGCAGGAAAGATAGGGTTCCCTGACTATCGAGGTATTGAAGTGCGTTGACCACCTTAACAATCGGAAAATTATACCGCAGGCAAAACTGCTGTATATTTAAGGAAAATTGCTCACCGTAACCTTCCCCGTACGCAATGTAAAAGTGGTTGCAAAGGCGGACAAACAAAGCGGTCAGAAATGCCTTGTCCGGTAAATTGTAAAGAAATTGCTGTCTGGCTGTTTCCACATCTGAGGGGGCAACCAGCAAAACAGCATACGCTTTGGTGCCGTCTCTTCCTGCGCGGCCGGCTTCCTGATAATAATTTTCCGGATTATCGGGAATCTGCATGTGAATTACCACGCGGACGTTTGACTTATCAATGCCCATTCCGAAAGCATTTGTTGCAACCATAACAGGGGTTTGCTCGGTCAGCCACGACGCCATGTTTTTTTCTTTCTCTTTAGGGGGCAACCCGCCGTGAAAAAACGTTGTATTTATTCCGAGAGAACTGAGTTGATGAGCAAGATCAATCGCTGATTTTCGATTGCGCACATAGATTATGGCGGGTTCAGGGTACTTCTTAATTATATTGTGTATCTGCCGCAGTTTATCTTCAGTCGGCAAAACATAGTAAGCAAGATTTTCGCGGGCGAAAGATTTTACGAATACCGCGGCGTCCGGCATTTTCAGGTGGGTTAAAATATCTTTCTGCACCTCTGGTGTGGCCGATGCCGTAAGCGCAAGGCAGGCAATTTTGGGGAACAAGTCTCGAAGAACTCCTATTTTTAAGTATGCCGGACGGAAGTCGTGACCCCATTGTGATACACAGTGTGCTTCGTCGACGGCAATTAAATTAACCGGTAGTTCGCGCAAACGATCTAAAATCCAATCTGTCTGAAGCCGCTCTGGTGCCAGATATAAAAATTTGTAATTTCCGAATTGGGCATTATCCAATATTTCACTGATTTCATCCTGTCGAAGACCTCCGGTAAGTAACAGTGCTTTAATGCCCAGCTGGCGCAGCCGCTGCACCTGATCTTTCATTAATGCAATAAGAGGGGAAATGACAATGCAAATTCCCGGTTTGGCGAGCGCAGGTACCTGAAAACAGATGGATTTTCCACCTCCGGTGGGCATGATGGCCAGAGTGTTGCGGTTTTCCAGAACAGAAGTGATAATTTCTTCCTGAACATCGCGAAAGTGGTCGAAACCCCAATATTGTTTTAAAATCGAAACGGGCTGCATGGCGTAGAATTTTCAGGCAATTTCGAAAATATCCGCGAAATGCCCAAGAGGTGTTTTTAGTGTAATTGATTTAAAATAAAATCAATGCGGTCGGGGACGGGTACTTTCGGAACTTCTGTAAGATCATAGCCGTAATTTTGATATGTTTCGGTCAGATGCTGATGGATAAGCCGTGCCTGAGCAAAGGTTTCGTATCGCTCGCTGTCGCTCTGGTAAATATTTTCCCACGGCGGAAGCACGAAAATGCGGTCGTATTTATGCTCGCGACAAGCTGCATCGAAAAAGGCGGGATAACTATCGCCAATGTAATGCATGTAGGCAAGAACATCGGGAATCCCGCGATCAAGAAAAACAAACGGATGTGTTTCGAGTTTTGCGTCGCGGAATTGTTTTTTTCGTCCTTCGAGTAATAACTCGCTGAACAAAAGTGGTTTCTCCAAAAAAAGTTGTTCAATGCCTTGCTGCCGCGCTTCGAGCGTTACCTGTCGGGAAATTTCCGGATAACAGCAATAGCCACGGCGACTCAGTTCCTCGATAATGCTGGTTTTTCCGCTACCCGGACCGCCGATGATGACAATAAGCTGATTTTTCACGCTTCGTTCAAAGGCGCAAAAGTACTGTAATTTCAATAAGTTTTCAATCTTCCAAATGTTTTACCCGCAGTCGATTAATTTTCCGTCCTCGTCTCTTGCACACACTTCATGTTGTATATTTGCCGTTTAGTAACTATGGAACAGAAACACGAAGAGTTTTTTAAGAGATTGTTGGTCGAGCTTGAAAACGATAGAGAATGGCCCGGGGAATATCTGTTTAAATTTATTGTGCCGACAGATCCGGCTAAGATCGAAGCTGTAGAAAGCGCATTTGATGCCATGGGTGCAGTGATAGTTACCAAAAAATCGAAGAATGAAACCTACACAAGCATTTCCATCAATGTACACATGGAAAGTGCAGCGCAGATTGTAGGAAAATATAAGCAAGTGGCCCACATAGAGGGCATTATTTCACTTTAATATGGCATATACCCGAGAAAATCCCGCAGATGTGGTTCATCATCTGGAATACAATGCCGAGAGGCCTCATCTGATCATCCCGGAATACGGACGTCATTTACAGAAACTTATCAATCTTGCGGTTGAGGTAGCAGATCGCGACGAGCGAAACCGGATGGCACGCTACATCATCAATATCATGGGAAACATGAACCCGCATTTGCGCGATGTGCCGGATTTTCAGCACAAGTTATGGGATCAGATCTTTATCATGTCTGATTTTAAACTGGATGTGGATTCGCCTTTTCCTATACCGTCCCGCGAAGTGCTACAGCTTAAGCCACCGATCATGAGCTATCCGCAAAATTTTCCAAAGTATAGATTTTACGGCAATAATATTTCTGCGATGATTGACGTAGCCAAAGGCTATGAGGACGGGGAGATGAAAAGTGCGCTCGTGAAAGTGATTGCCAATCACATGAAAAAATCGTACCTGAGCTGGAATAAGGACACCGTTAAAGACGAAGTAATTTACGAGCACTTGTATGAACTCTCCGGAGGTACTATTAACATGATGCAAAGTTCGGAAGAGCTTGTAAATTCTAATGATTTGATGCGAACCAACAAACGGCAGTCGAATAAGGTGATGCCGCAGAATATTCAAAAGCAAAAACCGGGTCGCAAGAACATTCCCTTTAAGAACAAGAAACAATCTCCACAATAATTCATGAGCATTTTTAGAATTGAGGGCGGCCACCGGCTGCAGGGCGAAGTAACACCACAGGGCGCGAAAAATGAAGCACTGCAAATTCTTTGTGCGGTGCTGCTAACTCCGGAGCGGGTTACAATCAACAACATTCCGGACATTATCGATGTCAACAAACTGATAACCTTGCTCGGAAATCTTGGCGTTAAAATTCAACGCAACGGTCCGGGTAGCATTACGTTTCAGGCGGATGAAGTCAATGTGGGCTACCTCGAAACGGAAGCTTTTAAAAAGGAAGGCGGATCGCTGCGCGGGTCGATTATGATTGTCGGACCTTTGCTGGCGCGTTTTGGCCGCGGCTATATTCCGAAGCCGGGAGGCGATAAAATCGGACGCCGCCGACTGGATACGCATTTCGAAGGGTTTATCAACCTCGGCGCAAAATTCCGCTATAACCGCGAAGATCATTTTTATGGTGTAGAAGCTCCTGAGGGACTTACCGGAACCGATATGCTGCTGGACGAAGCCTCAGTTACCGGTACGGCAAATATTGTAATGGCGGCCGTGCTCGCCAAAGGTACCACCACCGTGTATAACGCCGCCTGTGAACCCTACCTTCAGCAATTGTGTAAAATGCTGAATTCGATGGGGGCTAAGATTACCGGCGTCGGGTCGAATCTACTAACCATCGAAGGTGTCGAAAAACTTTCCGGCTGCGAACATCGCATACTTCCGGATATGATTGAAATCGGATCCTGGATTGGGCTTGCCGCCATGACCCGCAGTGAAATCACCATCAAAAATGTAAGCTGGGAAAACCTCGGGATCATCCCCAATACTTTCCGCAAACTCGGAATTACGCTCGAACGCCGTGGCGATGATATCTACATCCCCACACATGAAAGCTATCAGGTGAAAACGGACATTGACGGTTCTATTCTTACGATTGCCGATGCCCCGTGGCCCGGATTTACTCCGGATTTGCTAAGCATCATCTTGGTAGTTGCCACACAGGCAAAGGGTGATGTGCTGATCCATCAAAAAATGTTTGAAAGCCGCTTGTTTTTTGTGGATAAATTGATCGACATGGGTGCGAAAATTATTCTGTGTGATCCGCATCGCGCGGTAGTTATCGGACATAATTTTCAGTCGCAGCTAAAAGCTACAACCATGTCTTCGCCGGATATTCGTGCCGGAATTTCTCTGTTGATTGCGGCACTGTCGGCCAAGGGCACCAGTACTATTCAGAATATTGAACAAATCGACCGCGGTTACGAGCGAATCGACGAGCGACTGCGTGCGCTCGGTGCGAAAATAGTTCGCGTATAAATTAGTTCCAGCGATAAGCAACGAAATAAGCTGTCAGGTATGACGGCTTATTTTTTTGGATTCAGAAGATCTACGATGCGAAGAAGTTTATCTGCACTTCTGAAATTACTCTAAAATATTCAGAAATTTCAGTCCGAAGATGACCCCGTCGTACAAGAAATTTTCACCCTGATATGCTCGTACATAGTCGAGCCGGAAAAATTTAATTTTCCCAAAGCCGAGATTGTCGAGTCCGACCGAGTATTCGCTGTAAGGGGTGATGTCGGGGGTGGCCGCCAGGTGATATCCAAGAACCAAATTCGCCTGTAGCTTATTTAAAAGCGGAATTTTATTTAAAATATACCCTTGGTCACTGTATTCGGCATGTGCCTCTGCGTATTGTTTATTGGTGCTAAAATCATAATACGGCATTAAATTAAACACGTTCAGGTACCGGTCGGCCTGACCGATATGGGTTTGATTGCCGTTAAAGTGCTTGAAATCGGCGAACGCAATTTGGTCCGCATTGAAAAACCGTCCTGCACGCAGATTCACACCAAGTTGTCCTTTGTTGCCCAAGCCTATATCGTAAAAAATCCGGGCAGCCAGGTGGTCAAAAGAGTACTTTTCATCGCTTGCTGCAAATCCTTTTTCGTACGTTACAAATAGGGTGGGATACTTTTCATTTCGGATGTTAAATTTTCCATCCGGTCTTGTCCAGTATTGCTGGCCGAAACTTATTCGTGCTGTTACATTTGCCCGCGCTAAGGAATGGCGCTCGAACGGCACGGAAGTAAAGTTCTGCGGCTCCAGCGGATTGTTGGATGTATACCCGCGGTCATTGCGAACGATGGATTCATCGGTGGTATTAAACAAGGGTTTTCTCCAGTCGTAATTTAGGGTAGAGGTAAGATGAAAACCATTAAACAACTCCTGCTTGTAAGTGATTGAGGCAAATGTCCGGTCGAATAATTTCATGTAATTATCGCGGAAAAAGCTTGTGGCGATACTGTTTACAATTCGCCCGATTGGATTGGCCGGATTAAATTGCTGCACGGCACTTCCGCCTGCGACCTCAATTTCCAGATCATTGATATTGTTGAATCGACGAGCAATAAATCCGTTGAGGCGAAATCGATCTTCACTAAAACCATAGTTCATCCGAGTACCAATTGTCGTGAATGTTCGCTTCTCTTCATTCCTTTTTGTGGCACTAAATCCGGTAGAAATGTTGTATCCCTGCACAGTATTAAATCCGAGTCCTGAAACAATGCCGTCGTATCTGTAACTCAATTTCCGAAACGATCTGTTATACGTATATCCGGTAATCAGATCAAGGACCTTAAATTTATTCTTTACCCGATCCAGCGAGTCGAGGTAGGAGCGCGACTCTTTTCGTTGCTGTAATAAGGCTTTCTTCGCGTAATCCCGCACTTCTTCATCCGTGAGCGGCACCGGACGTGCGGACGACCAAAATGTGCTGTCTTTTTTATTGGCACCCTCCTGAAACACCAATACTTCCGGTCCGAATGTTTTTTTTGCAAACTGATCCGGAAATTCAAAATTGCTGTAGACATAGGTAAACCTTCCGGATACGTTCATTCCAAACAAACTCAATTGAAAATCGAGAACCTGACTCGTTTTTGCCCATGTGTCTTCGCTGCTATTAAAACTAAAATTTTGCTTTAGGGTTAACAACGTCAGCGCGGGTAGCTGAATATTGTTTCCCTTAACGCTTAAATCTACGCCGTATAATGCCCAGGATTCGTCAACAATATAAATGTAACCTTCCATACACGGTTCCGTATTTCGGCGGGGTGTTACTTTAATTTTGTGAATCTGATGGTTGTCCTCGTCAAAAAAGCTGCCTTCGAGTCGGTACTTGTAATAATTAAAGGCATTGGACGCAATGGGGGAGATGATCGACGAAGAAAGCGCAATCGTATTGTCGTAAAAATCAAAATCGGCGGAAGCTGCATTGTTAAAACTAAAGCCGTTGTCATTGCCGCTTACTTTCGAAGCGATGATGGTCTCCTTAAGTTTATCTGGTTTTTGGTAGGCCAGTTTGGATACCGTTTCGGAAAGGTAAAGAATGCCGCTTCGGGTAGAATCCAACATTTCGTCAAACATGTCGATTCTGGCGCCGAGTACCCGTTTCGGCGCGTTTCGTATGCGGAATATTCCTCGCGAATAGAAGTCGCAGCGAAATTTCCGCAATTTTTCTGTATTCGCGCTTCGTGCCTGAACAGCGTTGCGGACAATGGCATTTGCGGGATTGTCGTTCGGATTGATTACGACCTCTCGAAGTACGATGTTTTCGTCTTGCATCGATACATCAAGCGTGTGCGGAAAACTTTCTACCGTCACCGTCACTTTGCGTGTTTGATAACCTAAAAACTGAAAAACGATTGTATAGCTGCCCTGGGAGTATATGCTTAGTTCGTACAACCCCTGATCGTTGGTAGTAGTTCCCTTAAACGAATTCTCAAGAAATACACTAACAAACGGCAGGGCGTTGCCATCGCGGTCAGTTACTTTTCCCCGAATTTGAGAATAAAGTGCAGCCGGCACCAAAAGCAGCAGCAAAAAAAAATTTTTCATTTGTTTTGGAGTAATGCCATCACAGCAAGATAATACCCGTAAAGTCCGAATCCGGCTAGGATTCCCGACGCATTCGGGGCAATGTACGACGTATGCCGAAAGGATTCGCGGGCGTAAATATTGGATAAATGCACTTCGATTACCGGTGCAGGGACGGCTTTTACAGCATCGCCTATACCTACCGATGTGTGGGTATAAGCCGCAGCGTTGAGTATGATGCCGTCGACCGCAAATCCGAATTTTTGAATGGCGTTGATTAATTCACCTTCAATATTAGACTGATAGTAGGAAAACTCAATTTCGGTAAACTCGCTTTTTAGTCGGATAAAAAAATCTTCGAAGGTTTCTGTTCCGTAGATCTCGGGCTCGCGTTTTCCCAGCAAATTCAGATTCGGACCGTTAATGATGGCAATGTGCATACTATAGGTATAAAAAAGCCACCCTTGAGGATGGCTTACCGAAGATACTTAAAATTTTAAAGGAAAAAGTAGCCTAATGAAATTTGTATGACAGAATTAGTAAGGTCTACATCTTCTGCTACTTTCGTTACACCTGCGGTGTAGCGTGCTGATGCGAAGAAACTTTTGGTAATGTGCACGCTCGCACCACCGGCCACGGCAAGATCAAACGACTTCGTTTCAAAAGCCTCTTCGGCTTCATCTACAAGAAAAGAAAATTGCGGACCCGCTTCCAGCGCCAGCACATCCGGTATGATGTAATATTTTGCCAATACCGGTACTGCAACGTAATTAAAGTCTAAATCGTTTATTTCAGAATCGGCTCCCTGCGCAGAAAACAAAGCCTCCGCCTGAATAGCAAAGTTGCCTGCAGGTTTCAGTTCTGCCACTGCGCCACCGTGAAATCCGGTTCTCGATTTCAAATCCACGCCGTTTACCTCGCCGCTTAATGAAGAAAAATTTGGTCCCGCCTTAATACCAAGACGAAAAATCTGGGCGCTTGCCGAAGACATCACGACAACCAGCACTACGAAGGTAAGAATGACTTTTTTCATGAGATGTGTTTTAGTTTAAGCAAATGTAAAAACAGATTCGCTATAAAATCTTACAGAGTTATGCGAATTCACGCAAAGGTGTAAAGGTTGATAAAATTGTTAATAAGTCTGAAAGTCAGCAGATAACAACCTTTTTTAAACAAATAATTTTGAGGTAACAACTTTAAATAAGTGAAAATTATGAAAAAAATTCTTTTTTCCGCTTTAGCACTTTTTGCTTTTGGATTCGCGAATGCGCAGGATTCTGAAGGAGGTTTCAAAGCCGGTGTTCACTTTGGTTTACCCATGGGCGACGCGGCGGATGCGTACACGTTTAATCTCGGACTTGACGTGGCTTACATGTGGCCGGTAGCAGAGAATTTTACTGCCGGTATTGCAACCGGGTATACGATGTTTATGGGTGATGAAGAAGAGATCATGGGTGTAACCTTTTCCGTAGAAGATGCCGGCTTCATTCCGATTGCGGCTTCCGGACAATACAATATAGCAGAAAACATTTTCCTCGGCGTTGATTTGGGTTATGCAGTATATGTAGGCTCGATGGAAGGAGCTGAGGGCGGACTCTACTATCAGCCGAAAGTGGGCTATTCGTTTAGCAAAGTCGACCTCTATCTGGGCTATAAAGGCATCTCAAATGACGGAGATATTTCCGCAGTGGGTCTGGGAGCCATGTATCGCTTCTAATCTAACTGTTTGACAATCAGCCGCGGCAATTTTGACGCGGCTTTTTTTTATCTACAACGATGTAGATTTTTTATTAGTAGGTTCTTTCGTATTATTTTTTTTCTACATTTGCCTCGGTAATTTTAAATCAAAACCAAAACATGAAAAAAATTATTCTTTCTGCTGCAGCATTGTTCGCATTCGGATTTGCTAACGCACAGGACGCTACCAACGCAGGTGGAAAAGGTTTCGCTAACGGAGATATCTTCATTTCCGGTGCTGTTGGAATCAACTCTGAGTCTACAGGAGACATCAAAGAAAATGCTTTCACAATCGCTCCTTCAGTAGGTTTCTTCGTATCTGATAACATCGCTGTTGGTGGTCGTATCGGATACACTAGCCTGAAATCAGAAGAGCCAGGTGTAGATGATATTACTGAAAGCGAATTGGCAATCGGAGCATTTGGTCGTTATTACGCTACTCCTGCATCAGATTTTTCTCTTTTTGCAGAGCTTGGTGTTGAGTACGCATCTGCTAAAGTTGAGCAAGGTCCTGCGGAATTGACTGTTAACGGTTTCGGTGTTGCTTTGGCTCCTGGTATCTCTTACTTCGTAGGAAGCAACTGGGCTATCGAAGCTTCAATCGCAGCTTTGAGCTACTCTTCTGTTAAGCCGGATGTTGATGGTGCTGAGGCTACTAACAACTTCGGTCTGAACGTAGATTTCTCTAACATCCGTTTCGGTGTTGTTTACAAATTCTAATTACATTTTGTAATAGTAAAAACCTCCCATTCGGGAGGTTTTTTTTTTGGCAAAAAAAAGCCTCCCGAAGGAGACTTTTTCAACCTCTAAAATTTATAACCAAGACTTATTTGAAATACTGAGTGCTTAATGTCTGAGTCGGTGTACACATCAGTTAGCCCGATATTGTATCTGCCGGAAGCAAAGATCCCCATATTGGTCTGAAACGTTAAACCTGCTGCGATACCGAAGTCGAAACTTTCTGCTTCATCCAGATTCAGGTCACCACTGTTTGAATTAGGATTCACATCCACCTCCTCATTTACAAGGAAGCTGAACTGAGGTCCGGCTTCAATGCTGAGTCCTTCAGTGATGTATACCTTCGCCAAAACCGGCACATCAATATAGTCTAATTGCAATTCTGCATTGTCACCGTCGGGGCCTTCGATATCAAAATCGAATCCCTTTCCCGAATACATGGCTTCTGCCTGAATCGAGAACATATCTGAAAGCGGAAATTCTACTACGGCTCCTACATGAAAACTGGTACGCGAATCCGGGCTGTCGACATCTTCGCCGGTAATTGTTGCGAAATTCACCCCACCTTTCACTCCGAAGCTTACCGCCATATCCGCAGTGTTATCAGCTTCATTCTGCGCATTTGCAAAGTTCGCAGCCGTAAAGCAAAACAATGCCGCTGCTGCAATTTTTGATACCTTCATATCCGTTTTAATTTTTAGTTAGTAGGGCAAAGTTATCCTGCCATAACAGGAATTTTGTTACAAAACCTTTTCGCAAGGTTATATGATTTTCGTAGTTGTCCGCGTAATTTCGGCACTTTTCATCGACCTTTGTCGCATGAGCGCGTTTCCTACGTTAATCAAGCAGTATCAGTCCTATTTGCGAATTGAGCGCGGCCTTTCTGAAAATACCGTGGAGAATTACACACTGGATCTTTTCCGGTTGGTTTCTTTTCTCGAGACGCACAATATCCGTTCTGCCCCCGAAACCCTGTCCGAAGATGAGGTGCAGCAATTCGTATACAGCATCTCGAAAACGCTGAGTCCGCGAACGCAATCCCGAATGATTTCCGGCCTGCGAAGTTTTTTTACCTGGATGGTGTTTGAAAAGTACCGCGACGATAATCCCATGGAGTTGATTGAGACGCCGCGACTGGGGCGCAAACTACCCGATACGCTGACGGTTGATGAAATAGATGCCCTTATTGCGGCTATCGATTTATCAAGCCCCGAAGGCGAGCGCAACCGGGCAATGCTGGAAACGCTGTACGGCTGCGGTTTGCGGGTGTCCGAACTCGTGGCGCTCCGAATTAGCGACCTGTTTTTTGAAGAAGGTTTTATAAAAGTTACCGGTAAAGGAAACAAGCAGCGGTTTGTGCCGATCGCGCCCGTAACGATGAAGTACATTGATAATTACAGAAGTACTGCGCGGATACATCTAAATGTGAAGCGCGGCGCTGAAGACACTCTTTTTCTCAACCGTCGAGGCTCCGGCCTGACACGTGCCATGGTTTTTACGATTATACGAAAACTCGCTGGTGAAATCGGACTCCGCAAAACCATTTCGCCGCACACCTTCCGGCATTCGTTTGCAACACATCTGTTGGAAAACGGCGCCGATCTTCGCTCGATCCAGCAGATGCTCGGGCATGAATCGATTACCACCACCGAAATTTACGTCCATCTCGACCGGCGGCATCTGACCCGCGTGGTCAATGAATTCCATCCGAGAAAGTCTTAGGGCGTTGCCTTCGGCCGCGTGTTCCGCTGTATCTTTTTCCCGGCTCAAGCCGGAAAAAAGGATGCCGCTGCACCCGCTAACGCAGCCTCGGTTTGTAGTGCGCGGTTTCAATCCGGACATGCGCGAGGGCTGGAAGCAGACCTGCCTGCCGGAGGCAGGCGCGCCCAAAAAAAAATCCGGAGAAAAACCCCGGATTCCTTTGTGCTAATGACTTTTTTATTTGGCGATGTTAACCGCTCGTGTTTCCCGGATAACGGTTACTTTAACCTGTCCCGGGTAGGTCATTTCAGTCTGAATTTTTTGCGAAATCTCAAACGACAGGCTCGCGGCATTGTCATCAGAAACTTTTTCGCTCTCTACGATAACACGCAGTTCGCGACCCGCCTGGATCGCATACGCATTTTTAACGCCCTGAAATCCGAATGCAATATCTTCCAGATCTTTGAGTCGCTGTATGTACGAATCCAACACCTGACGACGTGCGCCCGGCCGCGCTCCTGAAATGGCGTCACACACCTGAACGATGGGCGAGAGCAGCGATTTCATTTCGATTTCGTCGTGGTGAGCACCGATGGCGTTGCAAACTTCTTCTTTCTCGCCATATTTTTCGGCCCACTGCATACCCAGCAATGCGTGCGGCAGGTCGCTTTCGGTATCCGGCACTTTTCCGATATCGTGGAGTAATCCGGCGCGTTTGGCGAGTTTCACGTTAAGGCCGAGTTCGGCAGCCATGATGCCACAAAGCTTTGATACTTCGCGCGAGTGCTGCAACAGGTTTTGTCCGTAAGAAGAACGGTACTTCATACGTCCCACCACCTTAATCAGTTCAGGGTGCAGTCCGTGAATGCCGAGGTCGATTACCGTACGTTTTCCGACTTCAATTATCTCGTCTTCGATTTGTTTCTGCGTTTTGGCAACAACCTCTTCGATGCGTGCCGGGTGAATTCTGCCGTCGGTTACGAGTTTGTGCAACGACAGGCGCGCTACTTCGCGGCGTACCGGATCAAAGCACGAAAGGATGATGGCTTCCGGAGTATCATCGACAATGATTTCAACACCGGTTGCGGCTTCGAGTGCGCGAATGTTGCGGCCTTCGCGACCGATGATGCGGCCTTTCACGTCGTCTGACTCGATGTTAAATACGGAAACGCAGTTTTCGACGGCTTCTTCCGTGCCCACGCGCTGAATGGTATTGATGATGACCTTTTTGGCTTCCTGCTGTGCGGTAAGTTTTGCCTCTTCAAGCGTATCCTGAATGTAGGACATGGCCTTGGACTTGGCTTCGGCTTTTAACCCTTCCACGAGTTGCTCGCGCGCTTCCTCAGCGGAAAGTCCGGAAATAACTTCCAGTTGTTCCAGCTGACTTTTGTGCATGCGCTCCACTTCCTGATGTTTGCGGTCGAGCGTTTCAATTTTCGACTGGTACTCGCGTGCTTTTGATTCGTACTCGTCGTTTAGTTTTTTGGCTTTGGCGAGTTCATTCGAAACCTGCGATTCTTTGTCGCGCACGCGTTTTTCTACTTCGGCTACTTTTTTGTCGCGGGCGAGAATTACCTGTTCGTGTTCCGCTTTCAATTCGATGAATTTCTCTTTAGCCTGAAGAATTTTATCCTTTTTAATGTTTTCGGCTTCCTGCTGCGCATCTTTTAAGATAGAGGCAGCTTCTTTTTTGGCATTTTTGATCAGCGTGGAAACATTGCTTTTCTCAATGACCTTTGCAATTGCAAAGCCGGCAGCGATGCCCACGATTCCTGCAATGATTAGTAATGTAATATCCATTGGTTGTTTAAGTAAATTGATAAAAAAAAGCCTGCATCAGCGGATTTATAAACTCGTGTAAGACAAGTTTTGAGCTAACTCGCTGTTCAAGCTTCTGCGACGAGGCAGCATGCTATAGTAGCGACGATTCGCTCATCCTAATTGTTTAGTGTTGAGTTTATCAAATGTGAACTAATGCAGGCAGTATTATGCGTAAGAACGTTATTTTTTGAGTTCCGCTTCTAAAAATGCGTTGATTTGCTCGAGGCGTTGCATTGTTTCTTTTCCATCGATGGCATTTTCAAGGTTCTTTTGCTCCAGTTGAGAGGCAAATTGAAGGGCGCACATGGCAAGCACATCCTGTTTATCTCTAACGGCATAATTTTCCTCAAATTGCTTAATCATCATTTCGATTTTTTTGCAGGCACTTCGCAGCCCTTCCTCCTGAGACATTTCCACGGTAAGCGGATAAACCCTGTCGGCAATCGAAAGTTTTATTTTAAGCTTTTCACCCATCAGTCTTGCAATTGCGAAATGCAATAATCGATTTCGCGAATCAACGAATTTATTTTAAGCTTGGTTTCTCTTTTGTAATCTTCACTGCCCAGTAACGCATTGGCATTTTTAAGCGTGTCGCATGATTTCTTTAATGACTCAATTTCGGCAGCCTGCTGCATGCGGATATTATCCGCCTGCTGTAAATCCTGCTGCAATTTTCGTACTTCTGCCATCAGATTCGCACACTTGTCCGAGAGCATTGCGGTGCGGCGCTCAAGAGTATCAAGAATTTGCGTGATGTCGCTCATGGGCCAATCGTTACCTAACCCGACAAAGTTAACATTTCGTTACAAAATGACAATAGTAGTACCTTATTTTTCCGCAGGTATTAAATGTGGAAGTCGATGAAATTTTTACGGGTTTGCCGTAAAGTGATGCGGGATGAAATTGTTAATTTAGCCAAAAGCCAAACAATGAAATACCTGCCCGTCCTGCTACTTTTGTCGTGCACTATTACTGCACAAAATCCCCATCCAAAAAATTATTTTCAGAAGCCGCTTGACATTCCGCTGCAACTTTCCGGAAATTTCGGAGAATTGCGATCGAATCACTTTCATGCAGGGTTTGATTTTCGTACCCAACAGAAAGAAGGGTTAAATGTATACGCCGCCGCAGAAGGCCATGTGTCTCGTTTTAAAATTTCCCCGTATGGCTATGGAAAAGCCGTATATATCGACCATCCTAATGGTTACACCACCGTATATGCCCATTTGCAAAAGTTCGCGCCGGAAATTGAAGCCTATCTGAAAAATAAGCAGTACGAGTTGCAGTCGTTTGACGTAGATATTCCTGTGCCGGCGGGCGCGTTGCCGGTTAAAGGCGGGCAGTTGATTGCCTTGTCCGGAAATACAGGAGGCTCAAACGGGCCGCATCTGCATTTTGAGATCCGCGACACGAAAACGGAAAAAGTTATTAATCCGATGTTTTTCGGTTATGATGTCCTGCTTCCGGATTCAAAAAAGCCGCATCTGAATAGTTTACTGGTCTATCCCGTAGATCCTACGGCAGCAGTCAACAAAGCACTGACACCCATTGTGCTGGATGTCAGACAGGAATCGCCGGGAGTGTACATCGCCGAAACCGTATATGCCAATGGTCGTATCGGATTTGGCATCAACGCCGCCGATAAGGATGACCATTCGCACAGCGAGAACGGGCTCCACGCAGTGAGCGCAACGTTCAACGGGATGCCGACTTATGCGTACACTTTTGATACGTTTCACTTTGACGAAACACGTTACATCAATGCTTTGATTGATTATCCGCGATTCCGCCAAACCTCTCAACGGGTGCAGCGCCTCTTTCGCAAGAAACCCTTTGACCTTAGTATCATTCGCACCGACCTCAACGGTGGCGTTATTACCGTAACTCCTAACTTATCCGGTACGTACCGCATTGTAATGGAAGATTATTTCGGCAATAAGATTGAAGTTAACATTCCGGTTGTCTACGCAGCACCGCCGGCATTTGTGGCACCCACATCCTCCGGTTTCCCGGTCGACGCATCGCGCGAAAATATCTACGAAAAAAATGGCGTGTCCGTCACATTTCCGGCAGGAACATTTTATGAAGATTTCCATCTCAATTTTGATGTGAGAAACAACCAACTGTTTTTGGATAACCGTCATGTGGCCGTTCATTCCAATTTTACCGTCAGCATACCGGAACCTTCCGGCTATCAGGGAAGAAATCAGACATTTATTGCGTTACTGGACGGAAATCGAAAAACGTATCTGCAAACCAGTTTCAGAAATGGTTTTTATATCGCAAAAGCGAAAGCCTTAGGGCAGTTTGCACTTGAAAGAGATACAGTAAATCCTACCATTAAGCCCGTGAAGAACATTGCAGGAAAATGGATTTCGGCAGATCGCGACTTGCGCTTTACCATTCGCGATGATCTTTCAGGTATCAAAACGATTGACGGCTGGCTTAACGGCAAATGGATTTTATTTGAATACGACTATAAAAACCGGCGAATCGTGCACGACTTTTCAGACGGAAAACACGTAGAGGGGCGCAATGATTTAAAAATTGAAGTGACGGATAATGTGGGAAATTCCGCTATCTTTGAAACGCACTTTTTTAGAGCAACCCCGTAATTTAAAGCTATTTGTTTGAGAGTATTCCATCTGATTTTCCTGCTGTTTTTTGTTTTTACCTTCACGGCTGCGGCTCAGACCGCACGAATTAAAGGAGTAATTCTCGATGATGAAAATCGTCCTGTGGAAAATGTTACGGTAACTGCAGGCGGAGCCTCAACTACATCTGATCGCAGCGGGTTTTATCAGCTTACGGTTTCTGCCAATACGCAGGTGACTGTTATCTTTTCTCATGTAAGTCTGAAGCGAACCACGGCCGTGCTTTCGCTTCGTCCTAATGAAGATTATGAATTTAACCCTATGCTTTCTGCGGAAGCCGAACAGATGGGTGAAGTAATTGTAACCGGCGGAATTCGTAAGCGCGTTCAGGGCATCACCACGCTTTCGCCCGAAACCATACGGAGAATTCCCGGCGCCAATCCCGGTGTGGAAAACATCATCAAAACCTTGCCCGGCTTCAATGCCAACAACGAGCTTTCAACGCAGTATGCCGTGCGGGGAGGAAACTTTGATGAAAACCTGGTGTACGTTAATGAAGTGGAAATTTACAGGCCGTTCTTAGTGCGATCGGGTCAGCAGGAAGGTCTTAGCTTTACCAATACGGATCTCGTTGCCAATGTGGATGCCTCCGCAGGTGGATTTCAAGCGCGATACGGGGATAAACTTTCATCTGTTCTCGATATTACCTATCGGGTTCCAAAGCGATTCGGTGCCTCGGCGGAAGCCAGTTTTCTGGGCGGAAGCGCTTCAATAGATATCGTATCTCCCGATCAGAAATGGATGGCAGTTACCGGAGTGCGGTACCGCGATAACAGTCTGCTGGTTAATAGCCAAGAAACGCAAACTAATTTCCGCCCGATCTTTGTCGATGCGCAAACCAATATTACCTTTAATGCATCGGCCCGCTGGCAATGGAGCTTTCTGGGAAATGTCTCACAAAACCGCTATAATTTTCAGCCGCTGACGCGCCAAACGAATTTTGGAACTATTGATGAGCCAATTGCGCTGCAGATTTTTTATCAAGGGCAGGAAAAAACACGCTACGAGACCTATTTTGGCGCGGTGAAGTCGGTTTTTAAAGTAAACGACAATTTTACTTTAAAGTTCATCGGGTCTGCATACCGTGCCCTCGAACAGGAATATTTCGACATCTATGCGGCGTATTTTTTAGGCGATGTGGACACGAGCATCGGGTCTGCCAATCTCGGCGACGTTACTTTTTCAAGAGGCATTGGCGAGCAGCTTAACCACGCGCGAAACGATCTGGACGCGGTTATCGTAAACGCCGAAGTGAAAGGTTTGCACCAGCATAACAACGACGAAATCGAGTACGGATTCAAGTACACCCGCGAAGACATTCGCGACCGCCTGGTGGAGTGGGAGGTGATTGACTCGGCAGGATTTTCACTTAATCCTCCCATCTTAAATCTGCCTGTAAACGACCAGCCTTATTCGCCGTACACCGGACCTTTGGTGCCTTTTAACAGCTTCCGCGCGAAGAATTTCAATACCATCGATCGCCTATCGGGATATGTGCAGTGGAACCGCAAAAGCACGTGGCGAACGCATGACATCTGGTTTACGCTGGGCGTGAGGGCGCATCAGTGGCAGGTGAAAGGTGCAGAAGATGGCCAGTCGCAAATGGTGGTAAGCCCGCGCGGGCAATTTGCCATCAAACCCGACTGGAAGCGGGACATGGTTTTCCGGATTTCGGGCGGACTTTACTATCAGCCGCCGTCGTACCGGGAATTGCGCGACTCGTCGGGGACGGTCAGGCCGGATGTCAAGGCACAACGCTCCTTCCATGTCGTCATTACCAACGATTACAGCTTTTTGCTCTGGCAACGACCGTTCAAATTGGTGTCAGAAGCCTATTATAAGGGATTAAGCGATGTAAATACATACACGCTCGACAATGTTCGGATTCGCTACCGCGCCAATAACGATGCCGTAGCGTACGCGTACGGACTTGACGTGCGTTTGAATGGAGAGTTTGTGCCCGGCACGGAATCGTGGTTGAGTTTTGGGTATATGCGTACCGAAGAGAACCTTAACGACCGCGGTTTTATACCACGACCTACCGATCAACGGTTAAAATTTGGGGTTTTGTTTCAGGATTACATGCCTAAGCTTCCCAATGTGAAATTGTATCTGAACCTTGTGTACAACACGGGTCTGCCCGGCGGCTCACCGTCGTATGCGGATCCTTACGTGTATCAGGCGCGCCTTCGTGATTACCGACGCGCCGATGTAGGTTTTATGTATGTGCTCACGGAAAATAACGATGCCCGTCCGGAAGGGCACTGGCTCCGAACCTTTAAAGACCTTTCCGTTGGATTTGAAATTTTCAATATTTTCAACAACCAGAATGCCATCACAAATACATGGGTGCGCGATGTTTACACAAAAAATCAGTACGGTATACCAAACTACATGACCACGCGCGTGTTCAATGTTAAACTAAGTGCAAGGCTGTAACAACGGTGCAAGTCCATACCTAATTTTGCTATATTTGACGTAAACACGGATTAATGAAGACCCTCTATATCATCCCTGCCATATTCCTCGTACTTCTGTCCTGCCGGGAAAAGGAGACACCGAAAGTAATCTACGATGCATCAAAGGCGAAAGCAGCCGCACCTGTTTCAGATACTGCCAATATTGAGATTGCCGACCTGCCGATTGCTATCAGTGAAACGGATGTCGTGATTCATCCCATAGGCTCCGTTCGGGTCAACCCCGGAACGCGCTCTTACAGCAGCACGGGAGGCAGCGGGATCAGCTATACCATTTCAAACTACAACATATTTGAAATCAGCGGATACCTTTCAAACCTGAAATTTCAGAAAGGTGCGTCCGATTCGCTTACGACACTTACAGAAAAACATGTGCTTATCGAAACGGCGTCGTATCTGAAACCTTTGGCCGACCGAACTAAATTGCGATTGATGGTATATGCGCTCTCGGATGCTGACACCAATAAGGACGGAAAGTTGGATGGTAATGATATCAAATCTCTTTATATCAGCACTCTGGAAGGTCAGCGTTTTACAAAAGTAACACCTGAAATGGAGGAATTAATCGATTGGAAGCTCATTGAAGGGCAGGATCGGTTGTATTTCCGAACCGTGGAAGACAGCAATAAGAACGGTGAATTCGACGGAAAAGATATCGTTCATTACAGCTATGTCGACCTTAAAGCCGCCGAGTGGAAACCCACCGCGTACAAGCCCATCTAAATCAGAATATCGCTTTCAAGATCTGATTTTTCAATCATGAAATCAAAGCCAAGTCGCTTCAGCAAATCAATGACCAGATTCTTGTACCAGTTTTCCGATTTGGGATGAATGTAAATCTTCTCAATTAACTGGCAGATATCAACGCTTATTTTGATGCCGTCGTTAATGTACATGCTGTACGGACTCAGGTCCGAAATAATCCTTATTTCACGCTCGTATTGGAAACTTTTCCGTTTAAAGAGAAAAGGAAAAAATGCGTCTTCAAACGGAATGTACTCTTTTTTATAGTCGATGTAATTTACCATGCCAATGTGCTGCTCGAATTGCAATTCGGGCTGCAACGCACGTTGCAATCGGCCCACGGTAGATCGAATCGCCAGGCCCTCGCTGCTTTTCGTAAAAATCTGCCACATAGCAAACGATTCGTATTCGTTAATGTGCCACGAACTAACCACCACTTTCTCGCGATGCGATTTATAGTAATCGAGAAACGCAGGATTGTGTTCTGACAATCGCCGCATTTCCTCGAAAGTCGGTTCGCTGAAAGTACCTTCGTACTGGTCTTCAAATTTGTCGGAGCGCGACATAAAAAGTCGGCGCGAGAGAAGCAAGTCCAGAAATTTGGAAAGATCGAGATACTTCCAGACTTCAGTATCCGGATCAGGCAGGTTGATATTGGGATGAGGCACGTACATCGCCACACCAAGTTACAAAATTATTCGAACGATTGCATCTGCACCAATTTTCGGTACAAGCCATCAATGGCAAGCAATTCGTCGTGACGACCCTGCTCTACAATTTTGCCTTTCTGCATAACCACGATGGTGTCGGCTTTCTGAATGGTCGACAGGCGATGTGCAATAACAATAGAAGTTCTGTTCTGCATCATATTTTCCAACGCCTGCTGTACCAATCGTTCACTTTCGGTGTCGAGCGCGGATGTCGCTTCATCCAAAACCATGATTGGCGGATTTTTCAGCACCGCACGCGCAATGTTAAGTCGCTGCTTTTGCCCGCCTGAAAGTTTATTCCCGCTGTCGCCGATGTTGGTGTGTATGCCATCGGGTAAATTCTGCACAAATTCATACGCATTTGCAATTTTTAGTGCAGCGATTACTTCCTCATCCGTGGCATCTTCGCGGCTTAACGTAATGTTATTCCGTACGGATTCGTTAAACAGGATGCTGTCCTGCGTAACAAGTCCGATCATGTTGCGCAGCGATGCGAGTTCCATATCGCGAAGGTCGATTCCGTCGAGCAGAATGCTCCCCTGATTGACGTCGTAAAAGCGGGTAAGCAAATTAGCAATGGTGCTTTTTCCGCTTCCGGATTGCCCAACCAGCGCCACAGTCTGTCCTTTGCAGATTTCCAGTGAGAAATCAGAAAGCACGTTGTCTTCCTGATAGCGAAACGTTACATTCCGCAATTGAATTCCGGACTCAAATGTATCTTTTCGCACGGCATTGGGCTTCGAAACAATCGGATTTTCCTGCTCGAGAATTTCCAGCACGCGTTCTGCCGCAGAAATGCCCCGCTTAACGCCATAAGATGCCCGCGAGATCGCTTTGGCAGGTGTAAGGATGTTGTAGGCGAGACCCATGTAACCGATAAACTGCCCGCCATCTAACGTTTCCTCGATCAAAACCATCTGACCTCCGAACCACAATAGCACGGCAATAATGACAATCCCGAGAAATTCACTTACCGGTGAAGCCATGTTTTGTCGATTTCCGATTTTATTCGAAATGCGGAAGAACCGGCTGGTGGATTCCGTAAAGGTTCTTTGAAAATGCGACTCCGCTGTGTAGCTTTTGATCACTTTCAAGCCGCCCAGCGTTTCCTCTATCGTCGATAAAAATGTGCCTTGCTCTTGCTGTGCGCGGGTGGAGTGACGTCTCAATTGCTTTCCGACCAGCGAGATGATGTAGCCGGATAAGGGAATAAAAATGAATACAAAAATGGTCAGCTTCACGCTGATCATAAACATGGCTACAATAGTAAAAATAATCGTAAGCGGCTCTTTGACGATCAGTTCCAGGATCGATAGAAACGAAGATTGAACTTCGTTCACATCGCCCGTCATACGCGAAATAACATCACCTTTCCGCGTGTCCGAAAAATAGGATAGGGGCAACTCGGTAATTTTGCGGTACATCCGGTTTCGTAAATCCTGCAGCAAGCCGTTGCGCAGGTATGTGATGAAAAACATCGCGAGGTAATCAAACAGGTTTTTGAGTAAAAATATCGCGATAATTACACTCACCATAACCATTAGCGTTCGGCTTGGTCCGTGCGTCGCAGAACTTGTCGTTACGAAATAATTAAGCGAGTCGTTGATGTACGTTTTTACTTCCCCGATGCCCGTCCATTCGGCCGGCGTGTTTCGTTGCTGGGTTTTGTCAAACAGCACATTGATTACCGGAATAAGCGCAAGAAATGACAACGTACCGGCCAGAGCGTAAAGCACGTTGAAGAAGATGTTCAGATACGCATACTTCCGATAGGGTTTCGCGTATTCAATTATTTTCCGGAAGGAAGGATTGATCATATTATTTGCAATTCGGTAAGTATTCCGTGGATGACGCTGTCGAGCTTCGCTTCCACATTTTCGGCATCATCAATATGATCCAGGTAATCATTGACGCTGACGTAAAATTTAATCTTAGGCTCGGTGCCGCTCGGTCGCGCTGCGATTTTCGCCCCGTCTTCCGTATAGTAAATCAGAACATCCGATTTCGGAATCGACATCGGCTCGGTTTCGCCGGTCAGCAGATTGGTAGCCACGGAACTCTGATAATCTTCAACCATGATTACCCTGCGTCCGTCGATGTGCTGCAGCGGTCGCTGGCGCAAATCTTCCATCATCTTGCGGATTTCCGCTGCTCCGTGAATTCCTTTCTTGGTCAGAGACACCAGCGCTTCTTTGTACATACCGTGCGCTACGTACAGTTCAAGCAATTTCCGGTACACCGAACTGCCTTCAGCTTTTGCCTGCGCTGCAATTTCGCAAATCAGAAGGGTGGCGCCCACTGCATCCTTATCGCGAACATTGTCGCCCACCATAAAACCAAAACTTTCTTCACCACCTCCAATGAATTCCAGTTCCGGAAAATCGCGAATCATTTTCGCAATCCATTTAAACCCGGTAAGTCCCACTTTGCACTGCACCCCATAGGCTTCGGCCAGTTCCAGCATCATCGGTGTCGACACAATCGTCGATCCGATAAACTGTTTCCCGTTCAGCTTTCCGGCCTTTTTCCACTGTTCCAGCAGAAATGCAGTCATTACCACCATGGTCTGGTTTCCATTCAGTAGTGTCAGTTTTCCCTGGCGGTTTCGCACAGCCACGCCCAGCCGGTCCGAATCCGGGTCGGTCCCGATTACGATATCCGCGTCAACACGCTCAGCAAGTTCCAACGCCATGGTAAGTGCTTCGGGCTCCTCCGGATTGGGCGATTTTACCGTTGGAAAAGTGCCGTCCGGTGTGGCTTGTTCTTCAACAATGTGCACCAAACTGTAACCTGCGCGCTGAAGTACTGTCGGGACCATCGTGATGGAGGTGCCGTGAAGCGAGGTGAAAACCACCTTCAGGCCGGCACGCGCCTCAGCAGGAGTGTCAAATGTGGCATTGCGGAGCGTCGAGGCGATAAAGGCCTCATCCACCTCTCGGTCGATATAGTGAATCAGCGACGGATTTGCCTCAAAACGAATATCTGAATAACGCAATGCACCGATAACGTCGATGATTTCACCGTCCTGCGGCGGCACCAGTTGCCCACCGTCTGACCAATATACTTTGTAGCCATTGTATTCCGGCGGATTGTGTGATGCAGTAAGCACCACGCCGCACTGACAGCCCAGGTGTCGCACGGCAAAACTCAACTCCGGCGTAGGTCGAAGTTCCGAAAACAAGTAAACTTCTATTCCGTTGGCAGAAAACACATCCGCCACCGTCCGGGCCAGAGTGTCGCTGTTTTTGCGGCAATCGTATGCAATGGCTACCCGAAGTTCCTTACCGGGCAACACGCGCTTCATGTAGTCCGACAAGCCCTGAGTGCTTTTTCCAAGCGTATAGCGGTTGATGCGGTTCGTGCCGACACCCATAACACCGCGCATACCGCCGGTCCCAAATTCGAGGTCTTTGTAAAAACTCTCTTCGAGTAGGTGCGGCGCCGAAGTCAGCATTTCCGTTACCTCGCGCTGCGTATCGTCATCAAAAACCGGAGTGAGCCATTCGTTAACACGCTCCAGAATGTGTTGTGGTATATCCATTTTCATAGCATTTTTCAGTAGCCAATCCCGCTGTTCGCTGTAGCCGCTTTGCCGGAGCCGGCTTTTGAGGCATCGCATCACGGCTTCTGTCGGTCGCCGGCTGCTCGCGCAAAAGCACGGCTCCGACTGCACCGGGCTGCCGCTTCCATCGGGGCTAAGGCTCTCTGCTTAGGTTGATTGTTTCCGATATTTTATAATTGTCGTTCTTTTTTCCGGTCCGCAGGATAATCTCGCCCAGAAACCCGGCCAGAAACAACTGAGTTCCGATGACCATCGTGGCCAGCGAAATGTAAAACCACGGATTCTCCGTTACAAGTACGGTGGGTTTGCTGCTGTATAGCCTGAAAAGCTTGTGCGCGCCTATGAATCCGGCTGCGAAAAATCCGATCAGAAACATCAGCGAACCCAGTGCCCCGAACAAATGCATGGGGCGTTTTCCGAATTTAGACAAAAACCAAATGGTGATCAGATCGAGAAACCCATTGATAAACCGATCCATCCCGAATTTGGTTTCGCCGTATTTACGCGCCTGATGACGGACCACCTTTTCTCCGATTTTATTATAGCCGGCATTTTTAGCCAGTACGGGAATATAGCGGTGCATTTCTCCCGAAACTTCGATGTTTTTGACCACCGCATTGCGGTAGGCTTTTAAACCGCAATTAAAATCGTGAAGCTGCACGCCCGAAGTGCGTCGCGCGGCCCAATTGAACAATTTCGACGGAAGGTTTTTGGCCACTACCGAATCGTAGCGCTTCTTTTTCCAGCCGGATACCAGCTGATAACCTTCCTTGGTAATCATTCGGTACAAGTCGGGAATTTCTTCCGGATTGTCCTGAAGATCGGCATCCATCGTGATTACCACATCGCCGGCGGCGCGCGCAAAACCGGCATGCAAAGCCTGGGATTTGCCGAAATTTTTATGAAAGTGAATCGCCCGGGTGTTCGGGTCCTGGGCCGCAAGTGCCGAAATCACCTCCCACGATGCGTCGGTACTGCCGTCGTCAATAAATATGATTTCGTACGAAAACTGGTGCGACTGCATGACCCGGATAATCCAGTCATGCAGTTCGCGCAATGATTCTTCTTCGTTTAAAAGTGGTATTACAACCGATATATCCATCTATTCCTTGTAAGCGGGCTTGCTTCTAAAAATCAGCGCAAACAGTAACCCGAATACAGCTGAAATCAAAATCGAAATAATCCATCCTTTCGCCAGATTGGCCGGAGAATAATTGTCGACCTCTTCCATGCCCTCCAGAGCTTTATCAATTTCAGACTGCGGGGCACCGAATTTCGCCATCATTTCTGAGGTGGCTTTAGCCGTAAGATCCGCAAGCGTTTCTTTTGCACCCGGATCGACGAGGTTAAAAAGCACATAATTAAAGAGCGTTGAAATGGTTACTCCTACCAGTGCTACCAGGAAGTACGTGGTAAACGCTTCTTTAAACGTCATCACGCCATTAAGTTGTTTCTTGGTGCTGACCAACGCCACAATAAAAATAATCAAGTACACAAACATCAGCGTAAGCCCAAGCCACCAGCTGGTGAATAGTGAAATGTCGATGGTGTAAATCGCGGCAGTAAGAATAACCGCCAAAATACCCATAATCAATCCGAATTTGATTCCGTTGCTTTTTACAATTTGGTTCATATTGGTGTTGTTTGATGGACAAAGATAGCAATTCCCCTTAATGGCCTGTAATCGTCCGGGCTCATAAATTTTAATTTAAAGGTTTGATTATACGGAATATTGTGTAAATTTGCACGCTTAAATAAAACTCGTGATCAAAAAGGCCGCGCGGATCCATACCTTCTCAGCGAAGCAGCAGGAAAAGAACGGTCATAAATTTTAAAAAGATGAAAAAAGGAATTCACCCGGAAAATTACCGACTTGTAGCTTTTAAGGACATGTCAAATGAAGAGGTTTTCATTACGAAATCTACTGCTGAAACAAAAGAAACAATCGTACACGAAGGTGTAGAGTATCCGGTTGTGAAAATGGAAATTTCCAGAACTTCGCACCCTTTTTATACCGGTAAATCGAAACTTATTGATACCGCAGGACGTATCGACAAGTTCCGCACGAAATATGCAAAACATGGCAAATAATTTTGCCTTTCGGAAGCCTTCCTTTTGGAAGGCTTTTTTTATGCCATTTTGTTACCTTTAGCCTGCAAAAAAAATCCAATGAACTATATCCTTTTTGACGGCCCCGTGCGCGATGCGTTATTACCCTTCACTTTTACGCGACCTGTTGCTGAAATCCGCATCGGCATTCTGACCATTCGGGAAAAATGGGAGAAATATTTAGGAAGTACCACCACCACACTCACCGAAGAATATCTATCGGCCAAATATCCGATGGTAGAAATGGAGCAAAATGTGATGATCAATGCTTCGTTTTTGCCCAATGCCGTGTTGGCCGAGATGGTGCGTAACCTGGAACGTCGTCAGGCTATTTTTCACAAAGGTGAAACGGTGGCTTTCTATTGTGAAGACACGCAGGAGGAGGTTGATTTTGATGCGTACGAGATTACGGAGTTTGAAGATGATTGCATCCGTGTAGAGCACACCTGGGATATATTTTCTAAGAATGATGCCGCGCTTCGGGAAGACTTTGAGTTGATTACTGAAGGTCGGAAATCGGCGCTTATTCCGAAAAGTGTCAACGTCATCGCGCCGGAAAACATATTCATTGAAGAAGGTGCATCGCTGGAGTTTGTTACCCTAAATGCAGCTACAGGTCCGATCTACATCGGAAAAGATACCGAGATTATGGAAGGCTCCGTCATCCGCGGGCCATTTGCGCTCTGCGAAGGAGCACAGGTGAAACTTGCCACCAAAGTATACGGGGCTACCACGGTCGGGCCGCACAGCCGCATCGGCGGTGAGGTTAACAATTCCGTTCTTTTCGGATACTCCAACAAGGGGCACGACGGCTTTCTGGGAAATTCGGTCCTGGGAGAATGGTGCAATATCGGAGCCGACAGCAACAATTCTAACCTGAAGAATAATTATGAGGGCGTGAAGTTGTGGAGTTATGAAACCGAAGGTTTTGAAAAAACGGGACTTCAATTTTGCGGACTCATGATGGGTGATCATTCTAAGTGTGGCATCAACACGATGTTTAACACCGGTACGGTGGTGGGCGTAAGCGCCAACATTTTCGGAAGCGGCTTTCCGCGGAATTTCGTGCCGAGTTTTTCATGGGGAGGTGCGTCAGGGTTTACCACGTATCAGCCCAAAAAGGCATTCGAAACGGCACGGATTGTAATGTCGCGCCGGCATGTGGAATTTGACGAGAAAGAAGCCGACATCCTCATGCACGTGTTTGAGCAGACTAAAAAATACCGCAAAGACTAACGCAGTCGCTTACAGATAATTTCGGGTTAATTAACCATTCCGTTTAAGAATTACGTATTTTTGCACGCTCAAAATTCGCGTTAGGGATTGCAGTGAAAATCCTTTTGGCCTTTGCCAAAAGATTGCAACGAAAAGCCCGGCCCCGCCTTCGCGGGGAAACGCCCAAACACATGGAACGTAAACGAGTTGCATTTTATACGCTGGGATGTAAACTGAATTTTTCAGAAACATCGACCATTGCCCGAAGTTTTGCCGATGAAGGATTTGATCGCGTCGACTTTGAGGAGGTGGCTGACATCTATGTTATCAATACCTGTTCGGTTACCGACAATGCCGACAAGCAGTTTAAACAAGTGGTGCGCAAAGCGCTGAAATTAAACGATCGCGCATTTGTGGCTGCGGTAGGATGTTATGCGCAATTAAAGCCTGAAGAATTAGCGGCTGTAGATGGGGTTGATTTGGTGTTGGGCGCCACAGAAAAGTTTAAGATCACGGATTACATTCACGATTTGTCGAAGAACGACATGGGGGAAGTGCATTCGTGTGAGATTTCAGAGGCGGATTTTTATGTGGGAAGTTATTCTATTGGTGACCGCACCCGGGCTTTTTTAAAGGTTCAGGACGGCTGCGATTATAAGTGTACGTACTGTACGATTCCGCTGGCACGGGGGATTTCGCGCAGCGACACGATGGAGAATGTACTGCGCAATGCGGCTGAGATTGCGGCGCAGGGTATCAAAGAAATTGTACTGACCGGCGTCAACATCGGGGATTACGGCAAGGGTGAATTCGGAAACAAGCGGCATGAGCACACGTTTTTGGATTTGGTTCAGGCGCTTGATCAGGTACCCGGCATTGAGCGGCTGCGTATTTCTTCGATCGAGCCGAACTTGCTGAAGAATGAAACGATTGCTTTTGTGGCACAGAGCCGCACGTTTGTTCCGCATTTTCACATTCCACTGCAATCGGGCAGCAATGACATTCTGAAGAGGATGAAGCGACGTTATTTGCGTGAACTTTACGCAGAACGGGTGCAGGCGATTCGTGCACACATGCCGGAAGCCTGTATCGGGGTGGATGTTATTGTGGGGTTTCCCGGCGAAACAGACGCGCATTTTCTGGAGACGTATCAGTTTTTGAATGAGCTCGACATTTCGTACTTGCACGTTTTTACCTATTCGGAGCGCGACAACACGGAAGCCGTTTTAATGGATGGCGTGGTTCCGGCGGCGGTTCGCGCCAAGCGGAGTAAAATGTTGCGCGGGCTCTCGGTTAAAAAGCGCCGGGCCTTTTACGAAAGTCAGCTGGGCACAATCAGAACGGTATTGTTTGAATTTGAGAACCGCGAGGGATATATTCACGGTTTTACAGAGAATTATGTGAAAGTAAAAGCGCCGTGGAATCCGGAATTGGCGAATACGCTGCAGGAAGTTCGGTTAACGGAAATTGATGCGGACGGACTGGTACGGGGGCAGTTTTTAGTTGTTGATTGTGAGCTTTGAGTCAAGTATCTTTTGGCGGTCAAAGCCGCACCTTGGGGACGGCCTTCTACTACCTTTTTTCTTGTATATCTTTTTAACTATCCCAGGATTTGATGATCCCATTAATTAGCGAATAAATAATAATAAATATTTCATTATTTGTCATTTTACCAGAGGGCGGCTATTAATTAGTTGCGGCGTGCGATGGTAAAGCTAATAAAACAACGCTGATTTTCAGTCATTTGAGTCAGGTCTAAATTCTTTGAAAACCAGCAATTTCCTGTAGACATGGTTAGCGTTGCTGTAGATACTTAAGATTAACTAAAGTTGAAGTATTTAGCTGTTCGATCATTGTAAACATAATTGACAATGATTCGAGATTGGTGAAGGCTTCTATTCCAGTAAGATCATGAATATAACCACCATCAATTTCAGTAGAAGGGTAAGGATAATTAATCAGAACCTCAGGGTAAATCGAAAGACTTGTAACAGCTAATGCATCTTCTGTGAGTATGGGTCCATTTACTGTTTGATCAGAATCGACCCCAATATCAATGAGTGCTTATTCAAATCTCCAATCGGGAATAACTACTGCCTGGGCTAATGCTGTTTGGGTACCAATCATCGAAAAAATTAAAATGAGAACTGTTTTCATAATTCGCACATTGATGTTAATAGTAGCGGCTTTTCCATAATAACCGCTAACGGCTTCGCACTGGCATCAGTGCGGCGAAATAATTGTGAACTTACTAAAACAAGATTGATTTTCAATTACTGAATATTGTCTAAAGAATTGAGAACCAGCGATTCTTTATAGTTATGCCGCGTTGCTTACCAATTGCTATAACTACATGAAGTAATTAATCGACACTATTTGATTTTAGTCGACTTTACTTGTCAGAAAATAGTTTAATTCTAAAATTGGCTATTTAACCATTACAAATCGAATTATGAAAAAATTATTTACGGTGGCGTTCGATATCATTAGTTTCTAGTGGTCAGGTATCAGATATAGTGACATTTATAAAAGAGTAGAATATGAAAAAATATTGGCTTATAAGTATATCCCTATTATTTTTAGGGACGGTGAATGCTCAATATACATCGATTCCTGACCCTCGTTTTGAGCGGGCGCTCATCGATCTTGGTATTGACAGTGATCAGACAATCAATGGGCAAATATTGACTTCAGATGCGTCTGGCGTCACAGATCTTGAAATTTCTCCGAATTCTATTTCTGGCTATCCATATCCTGCAGAGGTTTTTCAGGACGGAATGATTCATGACCTAACAGGTCTTGAAGCGTTTGTCAATCTCGAAGACTTGAAGATCAATATTACGATGGTGGAGGCGATTAATCTTGAGCCGTTTGCAAACCTACGCCACTTGGATATTGTGGAAAATCTGCTTACGTCGATCGACGTTTCAAATAATAAGCTTCTGGAGTATATCGATGTTACAAGTGGAGGAGATTTAATTCCTTATAATGAGATTACTGAACTAGACCTTAGCAATAATCCCAACATTAAAACTGTGCTAGCCACGGGTGTGAATAAATTAAATCTTCGGAATGGAAACAATTCGGAGATTGAGTATGTAAACATGAGTTGTTTTTGTTGGGGGATACCTCCTGGCACAATTATAGGGAATGTCTGTGTTTCGGTGGACGACGCTGCTGCAGCATCGGCTGATCAACAACCTTATTCAGACTGGAATTTTCTACACGGGTATTATTCAGTCAATTTTGTTGATGACTATGACCAGTGTGCTTTAGCAAACCCCGACTTTCATAATAAGGAAGTAGTTTTATTCCCAAACCCGGTTAACACTGGAGTGTTGTATATAAACGTTGGGCAAGTGAATGGAGAGGTTTCTCAGGTCACAATGTTTGATATTACAGGTCGAAAAGTTTTAGATCAAAGCAATTCACGAGGTGGTATTTCAGTTTCGCACTTGCAAAAAGGAGCCTATATTTTAAAAGCGGAGATTGATGGACAGATATATATCGATAAGTTCTGGGTGAATTGATTCGGCTTCGATTGTATTTGAAAGCCAAAAGTTTGGACCTTTACTGCCCAGTAAAAAGTAAATGGCCCGGCATTGCCGGGTCTCATGTGTTATCAATATAGTGAGTGATGCTCCATATTTAGAAATATTAAGGTTAATTTTTAAATTCTTGACACAAAGTACTGTAGCCAATTTTCAAATGCACACAATATTATAAATTTTAGGAACAATCATTTTTAACGTAATTAATGAAGATAATGGTTTAATAATTTTGTGGTGGTAAAAGCCCAAACTCTTGGCTGGATAAAGACTAATATAAATTTTTCATCCCATAACATGCTTTGCCGCTCCGTTGAATGCTTATTATCGAGCTACGAACTCAATACTTATAATGAAACTTAATTTTCGTAATCCGGAATACGCTGTCGCCGTAAATTTCAACAAATTCAAATGTGTTTCGCGCGGGTTGCTTGAAGTCGAAGATGGACTGTGCCGACATTTCGTAATACATTGTTTCACCTTCCATCATTAGGCGGTCGCCGTTATTGCGGTAAGCAGAGCGGATCAGGGTAAATTCCGAGAGATTCCAAGTGGTCTGGCTGGCGTCAAATTTTTCGAACCGCGAGTAGAGGCCTTGCGTGATCTCGGTCCGGCATCCGTAATATTTCGGGATGTTCTCAAAAAACTCGACAACTTTGAGTCGGTTTTCGGGCGATATCATAATTTATAATTTGATGCCCGGAGGAAGGAGTTCCTTGTAGCGGGGATTTTTACGAAAAAAAGCAGCAATTTTCGGGAATACAGGTACGACTTTCAGTTTTTTATCGACTGCAATGGTCATGATTTCTTCCAGCATGGCCGATACGAATTCGTCTGAAGCCCCTTCGGGTTGTTGTATTCGGGTAAGAAAAATTTTGCGCTCCTGAAACGAGTATTCCACCGTTACGAGTTTGCCGTTGTCAATCGCTTCGAACTGGCGCTGAAATGTGTTGTCTTTTATTTCCATGATATGAGGGCTTATCCGGAACAGTTTAATTTGTTTGTAAAATATGTGTGAAGTGCGCGGCTATTCGCGTTTCACATGATACCTTTACAAAGGTCGAAAAAAATGCTGTGTGAACGCATGGCAGTTTGTTAAAAGCGGATGACAAAAATTCCAGTTTACTTCGTTCCCGGTCTGGCCTCCAGCGAAACGATTTTTGAGTACATACAATTGCCGGAGCAGTTTGAGTGTTTTTACTTGTCGTGGGATTCTCCCTTGCCCGGGGAGTCGCTCCGGGATTACGCCCGACGTTTTTCTGCTAAGGTAAAACATCCTGATCCGGTTTTGATAGGCTGTTCTTTCGGCGGAATTCTGGTGCAGGAGATGAAGGCGTTTACCGAACCCCGCGCGGTAATTGTAATCTCGAGTGCAAAAAGTTACCACGAGTATCCGCGGCGATTCAGGCTGGCAAGGCGTACCCGTCTGCACAAATTGATGCCGGTATCTTTGCTGGTGAACATCGACCGGCTTCACCGCTATAAATTCAACAAATGGATTAATGAGCGGCTTCGATTGTACCGTAAATACATCGGTATTCGCGACAAGGCGTATTGGAATTGGGCGATAGAACAAGTGATTATGTGGAACCGGGAGAAACCCGATCCGGAAGTTATTCATATACACGGCACAGACGATGAGGTGTTTCCGGCGCGTTATATCTCTAATTTTATTCCCGTTCCCGGTGGCACTCATATTATGGTGATCAACCGGTTCAAATGGTTTAACGAGCACTTGCCGGCAATCATAAATAAAGCAATAACTGAGAAAAATGGAGCTAATGAAAAGGTTTAAAACATTCGTAACGATGATGCTGGTGATCGTAGTCAGCGGTGCATTGATTAATGCAGTGCCCGACAAAGATTCGGGGAAAGGTGTGCCGAAGGCACGTTTTTATCCTTCTGAAATTGATTTTGCGGGTGAGGCGGCTCCCTTGCACATTGCGGATGTGCGCGAGCGTTTTGAAAGAGAATTAATCGTAAACGCAAATCTTGACGCAACGACGCTGCTGATTATGAAACGGGCATCGCGGGTGTTTCCGGTAATTGAACCGATTTTAAAACGCTACAATGTCCCGGATGATTTTAAATATCTGGCGGTTATTGAGAGCGGACTTGTGCATGCCGTGTCGCCGGCAGGTGCCAGAGGAATATGGCAGTTTATGCCTGATACCGCGCGGGAGTATAAAATGGAAGTTAGCGAAACCGTCGACGAGCGTTATCACCTCGAGCGTTCTACGGCTGCCGCTTGTGAGTATTTTATCAAATGCAGGGAGCGATTAGGATCGTGGACATTGGCCGCAGCCGCGTACAATGGCGGGCAGGCGGGGGTGACCAAGCAAATTGATTTCCAGGGCGTCACTAATTATTACGATTTGATGCTGACCGAAGAAACCGCACGCTACGTATTCCGCATTTTGGCTTTAAAGGAAATCATGAAGAATCCCGCGCAGTATGGCTTCGAGCTTCAACCCGAGGAGCAGTACCACCCGATTCCGGTTCGTCAGGTGGAGGTTGATTCCTCCATCACCAATCTCGCGCGCTTCGCGAAAATGCAAGGTATCAACTATAAAATCCTGAAAATTCATAATCCGTGGCTACGCGATCGTCGACTGGTGAATGCTTCTGGCAAAAAATATGTTTTGGAAATCCCGACGGCGGGCTATTGAGGTGGTCGTTTTAACTTTTGCTAATAAACACCGTACGTTTTAAAAAAAAAGCCTCTGACGGAGGCTTTTGTTGTTATGCAGTATTTAAATCTTTTTCATCTGCTCTTTCATCATGGCAATTTGATCTTTCAGCATATTGTGCTTATCAAGCTTTTTAGCTTCGCTGAGCAGCTGGGTCGCTTCAGTTTTGCGACGGCGCGTCATAGCTATACCGGCCAGATTTAGCTTGGCTACCGCCAGATCCATGTCCATCGATAGCCCGAGTTCCACGGCTTTCTTAAAATATTTTTCGGCCTGAATCATATTCTTTTGCGCCAGCATAATTCCGTGCAAGTAATTAAAATATCCTTGCTGCTTGCGGATGAGTGCGGTATCCGGATTTTTGATCTTTGCAAGCCATCGCTGAGCACCCTCGAAATCCTGCTTTCTCAACCGCAGAAATGCCAGCAGAATGAACTCGTTTTTGAAGTACAGAAAAACAGGAATCAACGCAACGAAAAGGAGAAAAATTCCATTGCCGATATGACCTTCGATCATTTGATAAACAGCAAACGCAACGATAAGCGCAGCCAGAACTAGCTTGATATTTCTGTGAAACATGTTTCTGATTTTGTGCCTGCAAAGGTAGCGATTCCGTTTAAAATATTTTTTGAAAAACCACTTGTCAAAGAAAAAAGTGTTTGTATATTTGCAGCCGGGTTTGCAAAAGGGTGTAAGCCTGATTTACAAGGTTTCTAAAATATCGCAATAAAATGAGCAAGAGAACATTTCAGCCATCAAGGAGAAAAAGAAGGAACAAACATGGATTCATGGAAAGAATGGCTTCTGCCAATGGAAGGAAAGTCCTTGCTCGCAGAAGAGCTAAAGGCCGCCATAAACTGACGGTATCTTCTGAACCAAGACATAAAAAATAATGTTGTTCTGACAACAGAAAGGCGATACGTGAAGTACCGCCTTTTTTTATATCTTTTCGCGAACGTGCAGTCCTCGTTCTTAAAACTTTACCATTAAATCCGAAATAACACAACGAATGCCCAAAGATAATTCTATTAAGTCCGTTTTAATCATAGGTTCCGGTCCGATCATTATCGGGCAGGCATGCGAATTTGATTACGCAGGTTCGCAAGCCGCACGGTCATTACGCGAAGAGGGAATTGAAGTGATTCTGATCAATTCCAATCCGGCCACCATCATGACTGACCCTTCCATGGCCGACCACGTGTACCTAAAGCCGCTTACGACAAAATCCATTATCGAGATTTTAAAAGCGCATCCGCAAATCGACGCGGTTTTACCTACAATGGGCGGGCAAACGGCACTCAACCTTTGCCTTGAAGCCGATGAAAAAGGAATATGGGCTGATTTTAATGTACGACTAATCGGGGTTGATATCAACGCCATCAATATTACCGAAGATCGCGAGCAGTTTAAGCAACTCCTGCAAAAAATAAATGTGCCTGCCGCGCCGGCTAAAACGGCCAATTCGTTTCTGAAAGGGAAAGAAATTGCGCAGGAATTCGGATTTCCGCTGGTTATTCGGCCCTCGTTTACGCTCGGTGGTACCGGTGCTGCTTTCGTGCATCGTAAGGAGGATTTTGATGAACTATTGACGCGTGGACTTGAAGCGTCGCCCATTCACGAAGTGCTCATTGACAAAGCGTTGTTTGGGTGGAAGGAATATGAATTGGAACTACTGCGCGACAAGAATGACAATGTGGTCATTATTTGTTCCATCGAAAATATGGATCCAATGGGGATTCATACCGGAGATTCTATAACGGTTGCTCCGGCGATGACGCTTTCCGACCGCACTTATCAGAAAATGCGTGACATGGCCATCCTGATGATGCGAAGCATCGGTAATTTCGCCGGCGGATGTAATGTGCAGTTTGCCGTTTCTCCGGACGAAAAGGAAGATATCGTGGCTATTGAAATCAATCCCCGCGTATCGCGTTCCTCGGCGCTCGCTTCAAAAGCAACAGGCTATCCGATTGCGAAAATTGCAAGTAAACTTGCTCTCGGCTACCATCTGGATGAACTTCAAAACCAGATTACCAAATCTACATCAGCGTTGTTCGAACCTACGTTGGACTATGTGATTGTGAAAATCCCGCGTTGGAATTTTGACAAGTTTGAGGGGGCAGATCGCACGCTCGGACTCCAGATGAAATCAGTAGGCGAGGTAATGGGAATTGGTCGTTCGTTTCAGGAAGCACTGCACAAAGCCACGCAATCACTTGAAATCAAGCGAAACGGAATTGGTGCGGACGGCAAAGGATACCGCAATTACGAACAAATTATCGATAAGCTGGCGAATGCAAGCTGGGACCGCGTATTTGTAATTTACGATGCTATCGCACTCGGCATTCCGCTGAGCCGGATCCACGAAATAACCCGCATTGATATGTGGTTCCTGCGCCAGTACGAAGAATTGTATCAACTGGAACGCGAAATCAGCAAATATACCGTCGATACATTGCCGCGTGAGTTGCTGCTTGAGGCGAAGCAAAAGGGTTACGGCGACCGGCAGTTGGCACACATGATGGGCTGCATGGAAAGTCAGGTGTATAAATTGCGTGAAACGCTCGGAATCAACCGCGTGTACAAACTGGTAGATACGTGCGCCGCAGAGTTTAAAGCGTTGACGCCTTATTATTATTCAACCTTTGAAGAGGAGATCGAAACAGCCGACGGTCAGCGGATGGTGCACAATGAAAGTATTGTTACCGAGCGGAAGAAAGTAGTAGTTCTCGGTTCAGGGCCGAATCGCATCGGTCAGGGAATTGAGTTTGACTATTCGTGCGTACACGGAGTTCTGGCGGCGCGGGAAGCAGGCTATGAAACAATCATGATCAACTGCAATCCCGAAACCGTGTCGACTGATTTTGATACCGCTGACAAACTTTATTTTGAGCCGGTTTTCTGGGAACATATTTACGACATCATCCGGCACGAAAAACCGGAAGGTGTAATTGTACAATTGGGCGGTCAGACGGCACTGAAGCTGGCAGAAAAATTAGATCGCTACGGAATAAAAATTCTCGGAACCAGTTTTGATGCGCTCGATCTGGCAGAAGATCGCGGTCGCTTTTCAAGTTTATTGGAAACATTAAAAATTCCGTTTCCGAAATTCGGCGTAGCGGAGAGTGCGGAAGAAGCATCGAAACTTGCGGATGAGCTCGACTTCCCGCTGTTGGTTCGTCCGTCCTACGTTCTGGGAGGACAAGGAATGAAAATTGTCATCAACAAGCAGGAACTGGAGGATCATGTGATTGATTTGCTCAAGAACATTCCCGGCAATAAACTGCTGCTGGATCATTACCTCGATGGCGCCATTGAAGCTGAAGCGGATGCTATCTGCGATGGAGAAGATGTGTATATCATCGGTATTATGGAACACATTGAACCGTGCGGCATTCATTCGGGCGACAGTAATGCGACCTTGCCACCATTTAATTTGGGGCCGTTTGTGATGCAGCAAATCCGTGAACATACCAGGAAAATCGCCCTGGCACTGCAAACGGTCGGTCTGATCAATATCCAGTTTGCCATAAAAGATGACGTGGTGTATATTATTGAAGCAAACCCACGTGCTTCCCGCACAGTGCCATTTATTGCAAAAGCCTACGGTGAACCTTATGTTAATTACGCCACAAAGATTATGTTGGGCGAGAAGAAAGTGAAAGATTTCAAGTTCAATCCGCAGCTCAAAGGATTTGCGATTAAGCAACCGGTGTTTTCATTCAATAAGTTCCCCAATGTAAATAAAGCGCTGGGTCCTGAAATGAAATCCACAGGCGAAAGCATTTTGTTTATTGATGATTTAAAAGACGATCAGTTTTACGAATTGTACTCGCGTCGGAAAATGTACCTCAGTCGTTAGTAAAAACTGCCTTCGGGCAGTTTTTTTTGCAATTGTTTTTCGGACATTTCAATACATTTGCTTTTATGAGAAAATATCTGATTCTGTTCCAGTTGCTGTTTTGCGGTGTATTGACAGCGCAAATTTTAACGGAAAGTCATCTGCCGATTGTTATTATCACTACGGACAACGCGGTTGACATCCCGGATGATCCCAGGGTTTACGGTACGATGAAAATCATTCGGAATAACGGGAATGTCCTGAATAATATATCGCAGGCAAATTCGCCCGGTTCATTGCACTATAATGGGAGGATCAGTATAGAAACGCGCGGTTCATCTTCGCAGGCATTGGAGAAAAAAGGATATGGCATTACCACGCTTCAGCCCGGAGACGTCGAAAACAATAACGTGGCGATGTTTGGCATGCCACGGGAAAACGACTGGGTGCTTAACGGTCTCGCATTTGATCCTTCTTTGATACGGGATTATTTGTCGTATAATTTGTCGGCAGCTATCGGACAGTATGCGCCGCGGACGCAATTCTGCGAGGTAATTATCAATGGGGATTACCGTGGTATTTATCTGTTTCAGGAAAAGATAAAGGCTGACGAAGGCCGGGTGAATGTTATGAAAATTTTGCCTTTTGACAGTGCAGGAGAAGCGCTGACCGGTGGATACATCACCAAAGCTGACAAGACTACCGGAAATGATCCGGTGGCCTGGACCATGGCTTCCTACGCGGTAACAACAGATTTTATTCACGACATGCCAAAACCTGAAGAAGTAACTTCTCAACAAAATCTGTATATCCGAAGCCGCTTCATGTCGCTAGCGGCTGATGCTCAAAATAATGATTTCACCATTCAGACGGGCTATCCTTCAGTTATAGACGTTCCGACTTTTATTGATTTTATGATTATTAATGAAATCGCTGCCAATGTGGATGCCTATCAACTAAGTACCTTTTTTCATCAGGACCGCAACGGGAAGTTGCGCGCCGGGCCGGTCTGGGACCACAATCTTACCTATGGTAATGATTTATTTATGTGGGGATATGATCGCAGTCATGTTGACGTTTGGCAATTTGATAACGGCGATAATACCGGCCCGAAATTCTGGCGTGATTTATTTGAGGATGACATCTTTAATTGCTTGCTAGCGAAGCGATACAACCAGCTTTCAACTGCGGAGGCTCCTTTGAGTTTAAACCAAATTTATGACAGAATCGATGCCGCCGTCGATTTACTTGGCGATGCCATTGAGCGCGAAAATCAGCGGTGGGGCACGGTCTCAGCTCATCAGGAAGCTATTGCCGAAATGAAGGAGTGGTTGAGTTTGCGGGTGGAATGGATGAGCCAACAATTAGCTGATTTTACCGCCTGTACCGATATTGATATGCCGCCGTTAGTAATTAGCGCCATTAATTATAACCCTGCGGAATCTGCCGCATTTCCGGAGAGTAACGACTCAGAATTTATTGAGCTTACCAATGCGGGAAGCGAGGAAATCAACCTTTCCGGTGTTTATTTTTCGCAATTAGGCATTAGCTATGTGTTCCCATGGAATTCGGTGATTGCACCGGGTGCAAAAATTTATCTTGCCAGTAGCCCGGGCACATTTACGCAGCGCTACGGGCTGCCGGCTTTTGGGAAATTTACACGCAATTTGTCAAACAAGAGTCAGAATCTGGTTTTAGCAGATGCGTTTGGAAATGTAATCGACAGCGTGCAATACCTCGACGATGCGCCATGGCCGGATGCGGATGGCAATGGCAGTTACCTGCAACTTGCGGACCTTTCATTCGACAATGCTTTGGCGTCGAGTTGGATAGCACAGCCCGAGTCGACGCTTTCCACAAATGATATGAATTATCAACAGGTGCGTGTGTTTCCGAATCCGACGCAGGACAAAATTGAAATTACAGGTATGCCTGAGGAATCAACAATCGGGATTTATGATCTTTCCGGACGTTTGATTCACACAGTGCAGGGCCAGCACGCCGACCTTTCTGATGTTGCACCGGGTACGTATCTGCTCAAAATTAAAACAGATCGCGCCGAGATTGTTCGGAAAATTATTCGACTTTAACCAGGACGAATCGACAGCGAATAGTAACCTGCTCTGCGATTTTACTTTTAACCAATGTCGGCACCTTTATAGCGTAATCGCTGAGGTTGATCGTAAATGCAGCGTACATCTCTAATGTTTGGTCGCCCTTGAGTTGCACCGGAATATGTACTTTACGGGTTTTGCCGTGTAGAGTTAACTTTCCCCTGATTTTATATGCCGGAGCGTTTCCGGGAGAAACAACTTTTTCCAGATTACCCTTCAGAACAGCGCGGGGATATTTGTCACTTTCCATGTAATGCTCATTGAAGTGCTCCTGCATCAATGGAAGTCTGAACTCAAAACTATTAATTGCCACGGAGGCTTGAACGGCCGTACCGTTTATGATACATGTAGCCTTATCGGAAGTGGCTTTAACTTCTTCGAACGACGGTACAGAGGCCTCGAAAGATATGGATCCTTCAGTAGAGGTAAATTGCTGCGCGCTGACGGAAATACTGAATATCAGAGCAGCCAGTAAAAGTTTCATGATGCGAAATTTATTCTATAAGTTACGAAAATTCGCGCAGAAAAAAACCTGCCGAGGCAGGTTAGTTACAAGGTTGAAGACTATTGATGTAATCCCCGACGAGGGCAACTGCTTCGTCGTGTATGATGGTACGACCGATTCGCGGCATTTTAAAATTACTTTGAGTGGTGTTTAGTGTGTAATAAAGCACGGACTGTCCCGTATCGCCGGGTTTGATCACCTTGCCGTGTGTAATGCCCGGAGGCTGCATAAAAGCATTTTCGCAAACTCCCATTGCCGCCGGATCCACTGTGGCGCTGAAGGAGAATCGAAGTGGCAGATAATCCACCATCGCACCATCGGCGTGGCAGTGCGCACAATTAATGTCAAAATAAGATCTGACTCGCAGCGAAAGATCCGCCGATGTGTCGTTGTAATTTACCATCGAAACGACATTCGCCGGTCTGCTGTTCAGGTAACCGAAAGCAACCAGTTTATCTAATTGATTCTGCGAACCTCCGGGATAGCTAATGGCATAATTTAAATGCTGAGGTTTAATTCCGATCGGGGTTATTTCCGAATTTAAAGTATGACATTGGATGCATTGTCCTTCGGAAGGTATTTGATACGAAATGCTTCGGGTGTTACCTCCAATGGTGAAAGTAATCGGCACTGTCGCACCCGCCGGATCCAGAAATGCTTCGGTTTGTTGGCTGTTCCAAATATAATTTACGGTTATCCAACCGCTTTCTTTTCGAATCATAACCCGCGTTTCAATCAGCTTTTCATTATTGCCCGGCGCAACATTATCATACGAGAATGTCTTGATGAGTGCGGCGCCTACGGGCAGATTCAGAATCTGATCGTCTGCGACATATTGTCCGACCGATCCCGACGGGAGCCAAATAAATCGACGCTTGGTTGCATAATCTGTAAAAAGCTCGCTCACCGGTTTGTACGGTAATACACCAAAAGCAGGTTGTTGCTCACGGATATCTCCCGTAAAGAATTTATAATCGGAGAGTTTCGGATACGGTACGGCGGTTAAATCCATAATCACCGGGCTGACTTCAGGAACTTGCTGATAGTTTTCTGAATCGGAGCAAGCTGTAGTCAGCACGGCGAAGGAAAGTGCGATGAATCCTCTAAATCTCACTATTTTTTAATTAGTTTTTTAACGGATTGGCGAGCATTTGTGTCTTCAATCAAAAGCATGTACTGGCCTGTCGCCAATGAAGCTACATTCAGGCTGCTGTTTAAAGTTTTTCCGGAAAGAACCACTTTCCCTGTAAGATCATACACTTTCACAGAAGCTTCCGCGCCGGTTCCGGTATTCAGATATATAACGTCTGAAGCCGGGTTCGGGTACAACATAACCTGATTGGAAGCAATTTCGTTATTCGAAAGCGGTGATGATCCTTCCAGCACAAACAGCGGAGCGTTAATTGCAGGATTTTCAATCTGATCAACATTTCCGGACGGCCAGCGAATGATCACTTTTTCAATTTCGGTTGCTGTGCCTAAACCGAAATGTACATTCATCGAGTTCATGTAGCGAAATCCTTCGCCACTTCGAACATCGCGAATCTGTTTGCCCCAGGCTCCGTAAATTTCTACGCGGGCTCCAAGACCATTTCTGTTGCTTTGTACACCCTGAACATGCACTACGAGGTAGTTGTTATTATTGGAAATGTTTGAATAAACATTGGTGCCGTTCAAAATATCGAGACGACCGTCGTTATTGAGATCTCCGATCGGACCGCTGTTCGCATTGATGATGTGCTTGGTGAAGGTCATATCGCCATTATTTCGCATAATGGTATTGTTATTACAAAGAACATCCACCCATCCGTCATTGTCAAAATCATGCGCCACGTATTCAATACTGGTGCTGGTAAGAGTTTCGAAGCCGGATCCTTCCGTGATGTCTGTAAAAGTACCGTTACCGTTGTTTTTCCGGAGTTTGTGTCCACCATCGGCGAAAGAGCTTACGCCGATCATGGCATCCATCCATCCGTCATTATCGAAATCTGCCCAAGCTGAGGACCACGACTGCGAAGGTTCTGCCATTCCCGCTGCTTCACTAACGTTTGTAAAGATTCCATTGCCGTCGTTGCGGTGCAGCTCGTCGATTTTGGCACCTGAGTTACCACCACGGCATTTAGCGATGAACAAATCGGAATCCCCATCATTATCGTAATCCACGAAAATTGATCCGTAGTTTCCGCCACTTGGGAAGTCGCCCATTCCGCCCTGGAAGAAGTCGAGATTTCCTTCTCCATCATTTATGTAATATACGTTTGGCTCCACATCATGACACACGAATGCATCAAGATGACCGTCGTTGTTCAAATCACTAAAATTTGATCGCTGCGAGAAAACATAATCCGGACCCGAAGATTCTGTAAAACCAGTACCTTCATTATTTTGGATCATGAACGTAACCCCGTTTCCGGAGCCATACAACAAGTCAGTTTTGCCATTACGGTCGATATCTCCGGCTGCAATACTCCACGTCGGCAGAAAATTTGCATCCGGTGTAGGCAATGTCGCGGTTGTAAAAGTGCCATTGGCCTGCTGGTACATGATCGAAACGCTTTCGTCATTAACCACCACGATATCGTCTAGAAAATCCCCGTTCATATCTACCACGCAGTCGCGAAATCCTCCGGGAACCGGAAGCGGTGTACTTGCGAATGTAAACAGAGACACTACCGGTTCGTTTTCGGTTAACTCAAAGGTGAACCCGCCGCTGCTCCAACGGTTGTCAAATGCAATGTAGTAAGTAGTACCGGCTGTAACATTAAAACTGGCAACCGAAGTGTAATTGCTCCCGCTGTCATCATCGCCGTTAAAACAGGCGAATGCTCCACAGCTTCCGGTGTATACGTGAAAACGCGTGTCCCGGCTGTTATTGATTGCAAGATCGGTAGTAATGGTTATAAAGTAATTAGCGGTAGGTGTGTACGTAAACCATTCGCCTGCCGTGGCTCCTTCTCCGTTATCTGCACAGATGGGCAGGGGAATTTCAGAACCGTTTACTGCTTCAACAATATGTTGGCCGGCAGTTATGGCTACCGCTTCGGCGCAAGAATTCTGCGCAAAGGTGAAGCCTGATGAGGCAAGCAAAATGAAAAGTAATTTTTTGGTCATGTTGGTGGTTTTTTGGTTGTTTATAAACGACTATTTTTTAATGAAACGCGTGGCGAATTGCACACCGTTGAGGTCTGTTAAACTTACAAAGTAAAGTCCGGAAGTAAGATGGGTAATGGAAAGCTGATTATTACTTACATCATGTCTTGAGACGACTCTGCCGTTAATATCGTAAATGGTAGCCTGTAAAACTGCATTTCCGTTTGCATTTTTAAATTGCAGGAAATCAATAGCCGGAACCGGTGCAACGGTGAATGATTTAATGTCTGCTTCTGTGACGGCGAGGGGAGGCGAACCTTCAAGCACAAATAA
>ERZ1066121.105-NODE-105-length-75409-cov-10.363843_pt1 | contig 75409 bp, 61 predicted proteins | sample MGYA00382768_ERZ1066121 | MGnify/ENA primary metagenome ERZ1066121 (study PRJEB33369, sample SAMEA5778351) | biofilm metagenome | biome: Industrial cooling water; feature: Water cooling tower basin; material: Biofilm | place: United Arab Emirates | collected...
GTTGTAAACCCATATGCTAATAGCACAAGTCCTCTTCAAGAGGACTAAACAGTTTTGTTATTTTTATTACTCTATACTATATATTCTGTAGTTTTTACTTAGAGATGCAAAATATAAGTTTATCCTTACTTAATAAATTATTTTTCGTCAGATATATGTAGATATTCTTTGTTATCTAAATAAGTTTCAAGATTGACTAATATTTGCCTTAAATAATTTATGACTTTTGTCTTTATTTTTAAAAGCTCATCTGCGCTTTTTTCTCTACCGACTTCGGCAAAAGACTTAATACCATGAGCTAAATCATTTCTATTGGACTTAATTGTTAATAAATCTTTACCATCTCCTGTTTTTCTTGGATTTGTTTGATATGAAAAACCATATTCACTTGCTATATCTCTAATCAGTTTACCATCAATATTACCAGAAAATAAGTCCTCTTTAACAAAACAAGCAGAAATATTGATTATTAATAAAATTATCTAAAGTACGAATACGTTGTGTACCATCTATAATTTCTAAACGTGATTCATCTGTAACATCAGCAACAAATATATAAGGTATTGGTAAACCTAAAATTACAGATTCAATCAACTTTGATTGCATTTCTTCATTCCAGCGCATTTCTCGCTGGTAATCAGGTATAAATAATTCGTTTTCATCTTTATCTTTTCCATCGTGATATTTCTGAATGATAATTTCGATAGGGTATTCTATAGTGTCATAATCAACAGGTTTCTGTTTCTCCTTGATTTCTGCCTCTGCAATTTCTTTGATTTCATCTGTTATTTGTTTTTTAGGTGACATATTTTTTACCTTGATTTGGAGTGTTTGTGGTCATGTTTGAATATGGCTAGAGAAACCGAGCTTTTATTTTGTATAGCAGTTATATAAGATACAGTACCTTTCCTTCAAAGGCAACTACTATATAGTAAAATTGTAATAAAAATTACTTTTACTAACCGTGATTTTTTGAATTTTATGGTAAATATAATTACATACACTGCACAGGCAAGATGCCTGTGCTACAATACACCAAAACGTCGGACATGAAGTACTGAGTATATACACACTCTCACCCAATATATACCGCTCGTAGTAGCACAAAAAGCGGTTTAAACAAGTAAAAAACTACATAACTCCTGTTGTTTCTCTTTTACACTTTGAATATGTCGAATAATAACCGCAATCGGATTAATCCCATATAAAACAAGTAATATCATCCAACAAATTAACTTAATGCTACTAAAAATCGTAGTTCGAGTTAACCACTCATGAATTGCAATGCGAGCTTCGTCTAAAAAACCGTCATATTCTTGTTTATTTAACGACTCATGAAAAACACCAGCCTTAATTCCATGAATACCGCTCACCATATACTTACCCATTTGAATACGCTTTAGCTGCGCTACTTCAAGGTGGCATAAATCGTGATAATGAATACAAATGTTCCGGATTCTAATATGTTCGTTTTGAATTTTAATAGGAATAAGACTTATACAGCCAAATCTTTTTTTAAGATTAACTACTAACGGATGATTAGTACATACAGCCAAACATAACTTTGCCCAAGTTAAATGATAGTTAAATGATACTTTGTTGGTATCAACTTTAATCGGCACCTCTAAGGCTTCTGTGTTTATAACTACCTGTCTATTATTTTGATAATATATATTATTCAAGCTAGCAACGTCTATATCTGTGTAGTAAAGTTCTTTTAAAAATATAAATAAATAGTTAGGAATTAGTTTATAATCATAATTTACTAACTGTAAATATTCTTGGAGTCTAAATTGAAAATCGCATTTATAATTATATAACTTTTCTGGCTCAAGTTGATGGCGCCGCTTGTAGATAACGTAGGCACGTAGTAATAATAACTTTAGTCTGTGCTGTTTGACTTTATTCTTGCTTTTAATAGCTTCTTTCCCTAAAAAAGCCATTGTTAAAGCTTGTACTTGTTGGTGAGAAAACTGCTTAAAGTCGGGGTTCTTAAATACGTCGTGTTTAATTTGCATTTTTTGGTATTGATAATCAATCTTAATGATTATAATAACGGATATTTCAGTATAAACACGTATTTCAAGTCGAAATGTTGCCCACTTTAAGAAAAATTTATAAATTATAGCTATTTTTAAAGAAACTGCCTAAAACAAAATATAGATAATAAAAATATAAGGATAAGTTTGTCAGTAGATACACTCATGAAGATATTAGAAGAGTGAAGTTAGAGTAGAAAAACAAACAAATCAATCTACGAGCAGTGATTGTTTAACAAAAAATATTAATAAATTATGATGTCTCAAAAACGTTACATTGATTATAAAAATAAAGATATCAATTCCTGTCCTAAAGTTCCAGAGTCAATCATGACCGCTAGTCGATGCGAACTTACAGATATCCAAATGAAAATTTGCGGCAATCTTCCTTCTGATTTGTACGGGCATGTTTTTATGGTAACTCCCGTTGGAACAGTTGACTCTGGAGGACTTCCCTTTGTAAATGGTGATTCGCTGTTGTGTGGAGACGGCATGATTTATCGACTAGATTTTGATTGCCAAGACGAAGTAAAACTAACAACACGCATTGCCAAACCACCTGATTACTATGCTGATAAGGCAACTCGTGATGGCTCAAAGTATGATAAGTATCGTTTTCGTAATCATGGGATTACCAGATTTTCTTTGTCTTTGGGTGTTCGTAACCAGCTAAATACAGCTTTTCTACCGATGAAGTTTTCCCAGGACTCACAGGAACGGTTACTGGTTACATATGATGCGGGTCGTCCCTATGAGATTGATACTCAAACTCTAGAGGTTGTGACTCCTATTGGCACCAATCAAGAATGGCAATCTGAATTGAATGGTTACAATACTCCTTTCCCAACTTTTTTGAGTGCGGCTCATCCTGCTTTTGACCCTCATACACAGAAAATGTTCACTGTTAATTATGGCAGGTCATTAGCTAATTTTATAGATGCAATTCCTTTTATATATGACCTTGAGCAAATTCCCCAAGAAATAGATGAGTTTTTAACTGCGCTTGGCTCATTTCTGAGAATTAATTTCCTTAAAGATATTTTTGATTTATTTTCTCAATCTTGCCAAAGTTTATTACAAATTTATGTCAAATTTTTAGAAAAGCTTACTAACTTAAAGATTGAGGACTTTGTTTATCTGATATCTTGGGATGGTACAGGCGCCTTAGAACGATGGAAGCTAGTTTTACCCAATGGTGTACCTTTGCCTATTAACCAAAGTATGCATCAGATTGGCATCACGCGAGATTATGTTGTGCTGATGGATACAGCTTTTTCAACGGGATTGGAACAAGTACTTAATAATCCTTTTCCAGAAAATAAAAAATTTGAAACCCAACTTAGAAATTTGTTAGAGGGGACTGTTTCACCAGACTCTGCCATCTATATTGTGCGTCGTGCTGACCTGAAAGCAGGACAATTTCCAGCATATGATGACCAGGAGGTTGAAGTCTTAGTCAAAAAAGTTGTATTACCATTGGAAACAGCACATTTTTTGGTGGACTATGATAACCCGCAGGGCAATATTACCCTTAATGCAGCCCATATTTGTGGAATGAATGTAGCTGAATGGGTTAGGCAGTATGATGTTTCGGCTTACAACCCCCAAAATCCTGTGCCGTCATATGTGTATGGTATGGAAAATAATCCGACAGATATTGGACGTGTAGGACGTTATGTAGTTAATGGAGAAACCGGAGATATCCTCTCCTCACACGTTATTTCTGATGCAGAATGTACCTGGGGTGTGGAACTATTTGCTTATCCAGAACGGAATCCCAAGACAGGACAACCTTTAGAACGCTTAGAGGACATTTACTGGAGTTCCTTTGGGCTGTGGAAAGACCTAATGACAAAGTTTATTGTCGATATGTACAAAGATTATAAGTATCGGCAAGTTCCTCTGTCAAAGGTGTTGAATTTGGCAAACAAGGGAATACCCGCCTATTTGTTTCGACTTCATGCCTCACCGACAGAAGCGTTAGAGATTCTTGATCGTTATAAATTCCCTCCTGGACACATCACATCTTCACCCCAGTTTATCCCTCGCCGTGATGGTGAAAAACCGACAGATGGTTATATAGTTTGCACAGTATGGCATGAAAACAAAAATGAATTCTGGCTCTTTGATGCTAATTATCTATCCAAAGGTCCTAAATGCAAACTATTCCATCCTTCGCTGGATTTTGGTTTTACCTTGCATACTGCTTGGTTACCAACCATTGGGAATCGCCAAGCAAGTTATTGCATCGACGTGCGCGAAGATTACAAGGAGTCAGTACGCGAAGCATCTCAAAAACATCCAGATATTAAAAATTTATTCGAGCAAGAAATTTACCCTCATTTTAACTAAGTTTGGAAATCTAGCCACTGTGTGATAGATATAAAGCGTGAGGGATAATGCATTCCGGTGAAAGCCAGAGGTGCGTTTTTCTCACCCCACAAGAACGAAATATCAGGCTTTCTAAGCTTTTTTGATCCCCCAACCCTCCTTTTCAGGAGTAATACGTAAGTTTATGTATTAAAAGTGACATTAAATGTGTAAGTTATGGTCGCTATTTTAAAATACGAGATTATTGAAAAAATTCATGAGGGTATAGAAACAGTTGTTTATCGAAGCAATCTTGAGCAGGGACAAAAACCAGTAGTCATAAAATTGCTTAAATCTGAGTATCCGACATTAGAAGAAATTACTCGTTTGCGACATGAATATAAAGTTCTCAAAGATTTGACCATTGAAGGAGTTGTTAAACCTTACAGTCTAGAAAAATATGAGAATGGTTTTGCGCTAATCTTAGAAGATTTTGGCGGTCAGTATTTGAGTCAAATTCTCAAATCTCAGCAATTAAGTATTTCCGAATGTTTGTTTATTGCAATTGCGCTAGCATCTATATTAATAGATTTAGAACAAGTCAAAATTATTCATAAAGATATTCAGCCTAGTAATATCATTATTAATGTTGAAACAGGACAGGTAAAATTAGCTAATTTTGGTTTTTCATCACGTCTAGATTTAGAAAACCAAACTATAAGCAATCCTAACTTGTTAGAAGGCACTTTAGCATACATGGCGCCTGAACAAACAGGGAGGATGAATCGCTCAATTGACTATCGTACCGATTTTTACTCTTTGGGAGTGACTCTATATGAAATATTAGCAGGGATGTTACCATTTACAAGCGATGACCCTTTAGAACTGGTTCACTGTCATATTGCCAAACAACCAGTCCCACCTTGCCAGCTTGTTGAAATTCCTCAACTAATTTCAGACATTGTAATGAAACTGTTAGCTAAAAATGCTGAGGAACGATATCAAAGTGCGGCTGGATTGAAATTCGATTTAGAAACATGTTTACTACAACTTGAAAGCATCGGAGAAATTAAAGATTTTATTCTTGGTCAGCGCGATCGTGGCAGTCAGCTTTCAATACCGCAAAAGCTTTATGGCAGAGAACGAGAAGTTGCTATGCTGATGGATGCTTTCATCCGGGTTAGGCAGGGAGCAACAGAGATGATGCTAGTTACAGGTTATTCAGGTATTGGCAAAACTTCAATTGTTAATGAAGTTCATAAACCCATTGTTGCCGCACGAGGATATTTCATTACAGGTAAATTTGATCAGTTTAAGCGAGATATTCCCTATGCTGCTTTAATTCAAGCTTTCCAAGAATTAATTCGTCAGCTACTAACAGAGAATGAGCAGCAAATTACTGTTTGGAAAAACAAACTATTAAAGGCTTTTGGTGACAACGGTCAAGTTCTTATTGATGTGATCCCGGAAGTTGAGTTAATTATTGGCTTGCAGGCAGATGTTCCCAAACTAGGTGCCGTTGAATCAGAAAATCGATTTAACCGCGTTTTTCAACAATTTGTAAATGTTTTTTGCCAGCCAGAACATCCATTAGTCATTTTTTTAGATGATTTACAGTGGGCAGATTCTGCTTCTTTAAAATTAATTCGGCTTTTAATTGCAGATGATAGTAGTCGATATCTATTTCTCATTGGTGCCTATCGGGATAACGAAGTCAACCCGACCCACCCATTAATACAAACTTTAGGAAAGTTACGTCAAGCAGATACTGCAATTCATAATATCACCGTAGAACCCCTGTTACTTACTCATGTCGAACAACTAGTAGCAGAGACTCTCAATGAAACTATCACAGAAGCGCGAGTTAAACTATTAGCAGAGTTAGTTTTTAATAAAACTCAAGGCAATCCCTTTTTCTTAACTCAGTTACTCAAAAGCTTATATAGCGAACATCTACTAGTTTACCAGATAGATACAGATAGCTGGCAATGGGACATTCAGCAAATTCAAGCAGTTGGCATCACTGACTATAATATTGTCGAACTGATTGCTCGAAATCTTCGCAAATTGCCACCAGATACACAGAAAGTTTTGCAATTGGCAGCTTGTATTGGCAATCAATTTAGTTTAGACATATTAGCAACTGTCAATGAGACATCAGAAATATTAACGGCTACTCAGTTGTGGAGTGCCTTGCAAGCTGGTTTAATTTTACCTTTATCTTCAAATTACAAAATTCCTATTGTGTTTGAAGAAACAGAATTCGACGTTTTCAAAGTTAGCGATACCAAAATTGAATATAAGTTTTTACACGATAGAGTACAACAATCAGCTTACTCTTTAATTCCAGAATTATCAAGAAAAAATACTCATTTAAAAATTGGTAAACTATTACTAAAAAATACTACACAGGAAGAACAAAAAAATAACATTTTTACCTTAGTCAACCAATTAAATTTCGGTCATGAATTAATAGAGACGCAAATTGAAAAGAATGAGTTAGCTCAATTAAACCTCATTGCTGGTCAAAAAGCTAAAGCTGCTATAGCATACGAAGCTGCTGTTAATTACTTAAATATAGGTTTACAAATACTTCATCTCGATAGTTGGCAAAATCAATATAGTTTGACTTTAAACTTATATATAGAAATATCTGAAGCAGAATATCTCAAGGCTAATTTAACAAGAGCGCTGCATTTATGCGAACTAGCATTAACACAAGTTCATTACGTCCTAGATAGTATCAAATTTTACCAGATAAAAATTAAAATTTACCTAGCGCAAAATCAAATTGACACTGTTTTAGATATTGGACAGAATGTTTTGCAAATGCTGGGTATTACCTTGGTAGAATCACCACCAAAAAATATTGACGTTGAACAGTTGGCTAGTCAACCGATTATGAACGATTCATACAAGTTAGTAGCAATGGAGGTTATGATTCTTATTTTTGCTCCTGCTTGTTTTAGGGAAAGTGCAATAGCTGGATCAATACTGTATACGATGATTCAACTTTCTAGACAGTATGGTAATTCACCCCCATCTGTATCCGCTTACGCACTTTATGGCACTTTTACAGCTTGGATAGATATTGATCTTAATCTTGCCTATCAACTCGGTCAACTATCTTTAAAAATATTAGATAAATTAAATGCAAAAGGGTTTAAGTCGAAAGCATTCGTAACAAATTATATTAATATTTTTCCTAAAAAAGAGCATATTAGGGTAACTACAAATCCTTTGCATGAAGCAATTGAAAGTGGATTAGAAACGGGAGATATTGAGTTTGCGTGTCATGCTGCAAATTTTTATTGTTCTCATCTATTTTTTTTAGGAAACAATTTAGAATTAGTTGCTCAAAATCAGGTAATTTATACTAATTTTATTAGCAAGTTAGAGCAGCAACATCCACTATATTTAACTAAAATATGTGCCCAAGCAGTAGCTAATTTAATTGGAATATCTGCGGTTACAACTAAATTAATTGGTAAGATTCTGAATGAAGAAGAAGCTTTACCATATTTATTATCAATTAATAATGTAATTTTGTTATTTAATGTTTACTTTTACAAATCATTTCTTTGCTATCTTTTTGACGAATATAAAAGTTCTCTAAAATATGCCAAAATTGCATTAAATTATGGTAAATTTGTTACAAGTGAAATTGTCTTTACGCTGCATAACTGGTTTTATTCTTTAGCACTGCTCGCTGAGTATTCTAATAAATTATTAAAATCCCAAAAAAAACAAGTAGAAAAAATAGAAAAATACTTGAGTCAAGTAGATGAAAATCAAAAAAATATGAAATGCTGGGCTGAACATGCTCCCATGAATTATCAGCATAAATATGATTTGGTGGAAGCTGAAAAGGCTAAAGTATTGGGACAAACGCTTGCAGCTATGGAGTACTATGACCTTGCGATAGCTGGCGCCCATAAAAATGGCTATATTCAAGAAGAAGCACTAGCTTATGAATTGGCGGCTAAATTTTATTTAGCTTTAGGGCGCCAAGAAATTGCTCGAACTTATATGACTAAAGCACACTATGGTTATATATGTTGGGGAGCTATTGCCAAAGTCAAAGATTTAGAATCTAAATATTCACATATAATTAACTTTTCAAAATCAGCCAAAAATACCACCAATTCTGAAGTTTTAGATTTGACAACAATTATCAAAGCTTCTCAAGCTATTGCCAGCGAAATTATTTTAGAGCGGTTACTAAAGAAATTAATGACTATAGTAATTGAAAATGCAGGCGCTCAAACTGGGTTTCTAATTTTAAAACAGCAAGAACAGCTATTTATCGAAGCAAAAGGTACTATAGATACCTCCGAAGTCGTATTATACCAATCAGTACTAGCTGAAACTAGTGAACAGTTGCCAAATTCTTTAATTAATTATGTAGTTAGAACCAAAGAAGATGTAATTTTAGCAGATGCGTCTTGCGAGGGAATATTTACTAAAGACGCATACATTATTCAAAATCAACCCAAATCTGTGTTATGTACGCCGATTATTTATCAGGGGTCACTTTTTGGTGTACTTTACCTAGAAAATAATCTTGCTGTGGGCGCCTTCACATCACAGAGATTAGAAATATTAAAAATTTTATCATCTCAAGCAGCAATTTCAATTAAAAATGCTCAACTTTACCAAAATTGTCAGTTAGAAATATGCGAGCGTCAGCAGGCAGAAGAAGCATTACGAGAAAGTGAGAAAAGGTTAACACAGTTTCTTGAAGCTGTACCAATAGGTATATTTACAATTGATTCCCAAGGACAACCATATTATGCAAATCAAGCTGCACAAAAAATTTTAGGTAAAGCAATTATTGCCGATACCAATTCTCAATTATCAGAGATTTACCAAGCTTATATGCGGGGAACAGAAAAGTACTATCCTGATGAACAGTCGCCTATTTTCAAAGCTTTGAGTGGTGAAAGTAGCGCTATTGATGATGTTGAACTACATTTGCCAGATAAGGTTACTCCTTTAGAGGTTTCAGCGACACCTATTTTTGACAATAAAGGTAATATAATTTATGCAATCGCAGCTTTTCAAGATATAACACAGCGTAAGCAAGCAGAAGCAGAGCTTGCCTTTAAAAATATGGCTTTGCAAGAAGCTACAGAAGAATTAGCTAAATATAACCGTAACTTAGAAGAAAAAGTTCAAGAGCGAACTAAAGAATTAAGCCAAACACTTGAAATCCTCAAAGCAACTCAATCAGAACTAGTTAAAGCAAATCAAGAACTACACCGTCTTTCTAGAATCGATAAGCTAACTCAAATAGCTAATCGCTACTGTTTTGACGAGTATTTATTGCAAGAATGGAATCGTTTAGAAGTTGAGCAGCAACCGTTATCATTAATTATATGTGATGTCGATTATTTCAAAAAATACAACGATTTTTATGGTCATCAATCTGGCGACGAATGTTTGCAACTAGTTGCTAAAGCATTAGCTTCTGTGGTAAAATGCCAGACACATTTGGTCGCTCGTTATGGTGGAGAAGAGTTTGCCGTAATTATGCCATCAACTAATGTTGAAGAATCAATAGTTATAGCAGAGGCAATTCAGCAAGCAATTCATCAAGCCAAACTGCCTCATGCTTGTTCAGAAATTGGTCAATTTATTACCATCAGCTTGGGAATAGCTACCATAGTCCCAACTAGCGACACTTCTTCAGCAAACTTAATTGCTACCGCAGATAAAGCGCTTTATGAAGCAAAAAGACAAGGACGCGACCGTTATGTACATGCGCTTTAAATAATAATATAAGGACGGGCAGGATGCCCATCCCACAAGACTTATCCCACAAGACTTGTTTAAAGTCTTTTATGTACGGGGGATCAAACCTGTATTAATGAAGCTAACGCAGTTTTTTCTGTGCCTGAGCTAAAAGTTGTTGTGCTTCAGGGTAAGAAGTTGTGCCGGGTTTGATTGTTCTTAGTTGGTTGATGATATCATGAATTTCGGCTTTTAATTGCTGAGTATCAGACGGCGCCGATACAATTAACCTTTTTATATCTCGGTTTGCTGCTTCGAGTATTTGTTTTGCTTCACTTTCATAGCGTTGTCTGGTTTGGATAGTTCCTAAGTTTGTTTGATATTGGGCAATTAGTTTTTGTGCTTCGACGTAACCTGCTTCTTTTACGTCTATATTTTTGAGTTGCTGAATGGCGTTATTCCATTGTTCTGCTATCTGTTCCCATTTTTCTGCGGGGTGTGGTGGGTTTTGCGATGAAGAAGCTGCTTCGATAGCATATTGTTTTGCTGCTTCTATATAATTGTTGCTACCTGAGTTGTCTATTGTTCGGTATTTAACTTGCACTGATGCTAGTAGTTGTTGTGCTTCGAGAAAACGAGGGTTTTCTTTGGGAATTTCGTTGAGTCTGTTAATTGCTTGTTGCCATAATTCTGATGCTGTTTGCGGTTGTTTAGGTTGAATTTTTTGAGCTTCGATGTCAAATTCTTGTGCAGCAGTAATAAGTGTAGCTGTTTGAGCGTCTTCTAGTTCTTGTTTGTAAGCTTTGAGTTTCGCTTGGGCATTTTCTGCTGCCAATGTTTTTGCTGGTATTTGCTCGAATAAATTTATTGCGCTTTGCCAAGCTTCAATAGCTTGTTCTTTTTGTTTGATACTTGTAGCTTTTTTATACTCTGATTTTGCTGTTAAAAGTAGTTGTTCTGCCTCTTCTAACGGTGTAAGGGCATTTTTATTTTGAAACGCAACGGCTTGTAACCTGGCAACTTTTTGACGTGCGGTTTCAAATTCATCGAATGAGAATCTCCAAGCGCAGCCAAAATAATTACAGTATGCTTCTGGGTAATGGTTTAATGACCAGACTGGCAAATTATCTAAATGTTTCTTTGCTTGTAGAGCTTTTTCTCCACCTCGTTCGATGTCAGCAGCACTAGTTGCGTTATCTAGTAATTGTTCGGCTTGACCAAGTGAATCAACGGCGCCACGATAATTGAAGTCCATTTCCATGTAAGTTGGTATAAGTAAAATCGGCGCCGTTTTGGCAATTGATTTACGAATCATTGGGTTAGGTAAATTTACTAGCCACACAACACCTGCACAACTACCAATAAACATGAGAAAAAATGTAGCTTTTGTTAATATACCCGGTGGACGATTTGCTTTTATCGCTTGTTTGAGTACTTTTTCATTGAATTGTGGATATGTATCTGAAACATTATCACGCAACTCATCTATGGTAATGATACCTTTTTCTTGACGCAGTTTTTCTAAGCGCTTCATTACAATAAGCTTCTCAGTTTTTCCAATTGCGTCCGATGTGGCACAACGCTCGACTTCATCCCTTAATATCTCAAAAGCACGCTTGTTTAATTTCGTCATATTTAATACCTGTTTTCATATACCTCTCCTTAGTGTTCCCGTGGAAATAAGAAAATAAGAGAAGTATAAAAAAATTAAATTGTTGATTTTGAGAATAAAAATGGGAATCATAAATTCAAGAGTTGGAATTTATATTCTATGAATAGTTACTGGTACAAGTCTTGTTTGATAATGACTCCTCTGGCTGTAACGGCGCAAGTTGTACCCGATAACACGATGGGAAGCCAGGTGATACAGAATATTCAAATTAATAATGTTTTGAGCGATAGAATTGACGCTGGACAACAACGTGGTAACAATTTATTTCATAGCTTCAGTGAATTCAACATTAACAGTGGACGCGGTATTTATTTTACTAATCCGACAAATGTTACTAATATTTTCACACGGGTAACAGGAACTAATGCGTCTAATCTCAATGGTGTTTTAAGTGTATTAGGTAATGCAAATCTATTTTTGATGAATCCTAATGGTGTTGTTTTTGGAACTGGCGCCAAGTTAGATGTAAAAGCTTCTTTTGTAGGTACAACTGCTAATAGTCTTAAATCACCTCTAAAGTGAGTAAAGCCTGACTCTTTAAGTGCGAGAAATCTTCTAAAAACTCAGATAAGCCCGCTTCACCTTCGAGGTAGTCAAAAAATGTTTGTAATGGAACTCGTGTCCCAACGAATACCGGAACTCCACTCATAATCTCTGGATCAGAGTGAATAATTTCTCGGTCACGCAAATAAGATTGAATGTCTATTGTACTTGTATTCATACCTAATGGCATTAAGGAGTTATATTTTTATTAATCTGTAATTTACAGCCTAACGTAAAATTAAAATTTATTGATGGCTGAAGATATAATGCCTTATTTTACACATATTTTGATGACCCAAGCCACAGTTACTTTTGGTATTTTTACAATTTCTGCACAGACTGCTACATGATTAGCAACTTCCCTTAGTAGTATCACGTCTCAAATGCTTGGGATTCTTGGGTTAGATTTTACCAAGCCTTTTTGCACATGACGTTAAAAGTCGGATATATAACTGCGGATGGTTACAAAACACAATAAATATTGCTAAAATTTGTAAAGGAAATTACAAAATCTTATATTAACTATAATGACAACAGCTTTAATTACTGGTGCTTCTGGCGGGATTGGTAAAGCTTTTGCCGAGGAACTCGCTGCTCGTAACAACAATTTAGTACTTGTCGCGCGCTCTGAAGAGAAGCTTCATCAGTTAGCATCAGAGTTGCAAGCTAAACATGATATTGAAATTGATGTTATCGTCAAAGACCTATCGGAAGCTGGTTCGACAGAACATGTCTTTGATTATACAAGGAATCAAGGAATTACAATTGATACGCTAATTAATAACGCTGGTTTTGGAGACTATGGAGATTTTGCCGAACGTGATGGTGAGCGGCAAATGCAAATGATTCAATTAAATGTGCTAGCGCTCGTTGATTTGACACATAAATATTTACCTTTAATGCGGCAGCGACGTAGCGGTGATATTATAAATATCGCATCAATTGCAGCGTTCCAACCGATACCTTATATGTCAGTATATGCAGCTAGTAAGGCATTTGTACTAAGCTTTAGCGAGTCGCTATGGGCAGAAAATCGCACGCTTGGTGTACGTGTTCTGTGTGTTTGTCCTGGTCCAATAGACACAAACTTTTTCACTGCGGCAAAATTTCCACCTACCATTGCGGCAAAAAATACTCAAATAACTAAAGTTGAAACTGTTGTTCGAGATACTCTCCAAGGTTTAGAAAGAGGTGAATCGGTGGTTGTTAGTGGTGGTTTAACTAGTCATTTGATACCAAAACTATCACGACTTGTACCGCGTCGAACTTTAGTGAGTGTGTTAGAGAAGCAGTTTAAAGCTTAGTGTCTGGATTTTATTTGGATTTTATTAATTTACCATCTCTACATTTGGTTATTCAAATTACGGCGCCTTTTTCAAATTTTCTATTCCTTTGACTACTGTTGCCGTTTGAATTTTATCTCCTTGTTTTATTTTGTCTACTACGTTCATTCCTTTGGTGACGTATCCGAACACTGCGTAGTTACCGTCTAAAAATGCAAAGTGCGGAGTGCTGAGTGTTGAGTTTGAACATATTACTCAGCACTCAGCACTCAGCACTCAGCACTCAGCACTCAGCACTCACAACTCATCACACGTATCTTGTTAACTGTACGCGGTACCTGTCTTTTTTTGTTACCGCAATTTCACCTATTTCTAGGCGCCCTTTGCCACGTATAGAAATTAAATCACCTGTTTTAAGTTGGAAAGAAGGACTAATGGTGTCTTTCCAATTTACGCGAACGTCACCTGAATCAATAAATTCAACCATTTTGCTGCGTGACATTCCAAACCCTGCGGATGCAACTGCATCGAGTCGCAGTGATGCTTCGACGGTGGTAAGTTCTTTTTTCTTGGGTTCACGGACTTTTAATTCACTTAATTCTATACGTCGAGTGTTAACGGGTACTGAACGTACTTGTTTAAGGTGTGTTTCTAAATAGTCTCCTAATTCAGGCACTACAATTACTTGGGCGCCTCGTTCTCCTAAAACAATCACATCACCTGTTTTGTCACGCACTATACCACAACCTAACATGGCGCCGAGAAAATCTCTGTGTGTTGCAGTATCAAATAAAAAATTACCTGCAACATCAAGCGCAACGAGTTCTACTTGCGACTCGTCTAAGGGAAGTTCCGAACGTGCTATGGCAAGTCGCTGACGTTCTGCTTGTGGATATCCACCCCAGGCAACTAAATGAATTTCTGTAAGACGACTAAAAGACCTTTGAACTTCTGCCAACTCTGGAGGTGAAAGAAAATCTGTCATCACAACTTCCCAAGTTTTAATGGCTTTTTCCGCTTGGTCGATGACGCGGGCAACTTCATCTCTATTTTCAACACCCTTCAAAAGTTCTTCTCGTGGCAGCATGTGGATAAATAATGATATTTCAATGATACTTCTACTGGCTATTTCTTGATTCTAACGTCAACTCCCACTTATATACCTCTAACCCAGGTGTATCTGTCCCTTTCATTTTTTCTACATTCTGCATTCCTAATTTTTCTAATACCCGAATTGAAGCAGCATTATCGATAGGAGTATGTGCAATAATTTTCTTTGCTGCTAGTTGGGTAAACGCAAAGTCTATAAGCGCTTCCACTGCTTCAGTTGCGTAACCTTCATTACGATAAGCAGTTAAAATTTCGTAACCTATTTCTAACGTCTCGTCGTCTGACTTTCCTCCAAACCCTAAATCTCCAACCAACGTAGAATCATCGGTACGAATTATTAACCATACTCCATACCCTAACTGTGAAGGGTCAGATTTTAGTAGCTCTATATACTTCGGTAAGAAAGCTTGAACTTCTGTGTTGTACCAATCGTCTGGTATAAAAGCAGTTAAAAGTTTTTCTAGCAAAGGTTTGTCTTTTGCTAGAGTAGCTTGAGCTACTTCCAATGAACAAGGTAGTAGCTCAAGACGCTGTGTATCGATGTATAAAATTTGTTCCATCTAAAATTATTAAACAGTTGATGTATCAGCATAACCCTGAAGATTCTCCGGGTCAAACCGACGTAATATCCTAGTTGCTTCGCGGGTTTGACTTTCTTGACCTTGAACTACAACTAGGTATTTTCCAGCATCAAGACGATTACGATATGGTAATGCATCACCACTACCTATAACCATCCCGACTCCTCCCCCTACAAAGATACTACCCAAGGCGCCACTAGCAGCACCCAGAAGTCCTCCGATCAGTTGATTACCAATTCTACCAGCCCAGGCAAAAGTATCTAAACCAGTAACTAAGTTAAATGTAGCACCAGCAAAAAAACCGAATGGTATCAACCATATTGCCATAAACTTTGTTTGCTTCACCGCTTGCTCTTTAGGGTCAATTAAGCCAAACTCATCAGCAGTTTTGTAACCCCTACCTAGGATAGTACTATTTATACCCTCTTTTTCTAATTCTAGGTAAGCAGCTTCGGCTTGAATACGGTCGGCTAATACAGCAACTAGGTAATTCATTGATTATAAAATTCGTTGTTTAATCAGATTTGCTCTCATTTAATAGCGTAGCAGCCTGAGAAACATCAAATGAATACCAAATAAAATATAATCGATATGACTTCACTTTAATAAATCAAATGGTTCACAAAAATTATCGATGCCTTGCTTCATAACGTACATTAGAACAGGCGCCGCTAAAATGCTAGGGAATGTGGGCATAGTTCTAATATGTTGCATCATCTCTTGAATAGAACCATCTTGTAAGTTGCTACGAAATTCAGAAAGGCAAATCACAGCACGCCATTTTCTAGCTAATGCATCTAACCATTCTGAGTTAGCACGCTCAGGTTGTTGTCCAACACGAATTGCCAATGTCATTGCAGCATCTTCTAAATCTCCCTCACAGTCTTCAATCGCGTCGAGTGCTTTTAACGCAAGAGGGTCTTCTGAAAGTTGCGAGCGAAATTGAGCTATTTCTTTTAATGTAACTGTTGTCATGCGGTTTTTGATCAGCAAAGTAGCTACCATTCAGCAATGGTAAGATCTTTTTCGTTTATTGTAAAATTTTCTGCCCATTTTTACATCAAATTATAAATGTAGAGACGTTACATGTAACGTCTCTACAATTCGGGAACAACCATTTCTGTTTCGTTAGCGCGTACCTCTAGCGGTAACAGCACGCTGTATAGTTGCTAAAGCACGGTTGTAACCCAAAATCGCTGTAACTCTATTACCTTCAGATTGTGTTAGTCGATTTTGAGCATTAATTACGTCGGTTTGCGTCCCAACTCCCGCTTGAAAACGTAGACGTGCTAGTCGCAGTGCTTCAGTTGCCTGTTCGAGGGCAATATTCGCAGTTTGGACGTTTTGTAGGTTCGATGCCAACTGCGAAAAAGCCTGTTCAACTTGGAACCTAATTTGGTTTCGCTGTTCGGCAAATTGCGTTTCTGCAATACTAATTGCTTTGCTCGCTTGTGATGCACGAGCGCGTGCGGCACCTCCTTCATACAAGGGAATACTAGCTTGCACTCCCACAGAATAACCATCAACAACAGATATCTGGTCTTGAAACTGGTCGAGCAAGTTGTATTGAGCAACTAAACTAATTTGTGGACCAAGTGCCGATAGTGCTTGCCGTCTCTGCTGTTCGCCAATATTACGTTGAGCTAGTTGCTGTTGTAGTTCCGGTCGATTTTGCAGTGCTTGTATAATGCTTGCTTCGAGTGTTTGATTCCATAAACCAGCAATTGCTACAGGGTCAGCAGCACTCAAATTGACTGATTGCGGTACGCTTAGTGTTGCCGCTAACTGTCGCTGTGCAATTTGCTGCTGCGAAATGGCAATTGTTAGCTGTTGTTGTGAGTTGGCTAGGTCTACTTGGAATTGCAGTACATCAAAACGAGTCCCGACTCCAGCCCGTTCGAGTGCAAGCGCGTCGCGTAAAGATGCTTGTGCGTTTACTACTGCCGACTGGTTAATTCGTACACTTTCGTCTGCTTGTTGCAAATCGTAATATTGATTTGTAACATTAAGACGAATTGTTTCTGATTGAACTTCCAGGTTGAACTCATCTGACCTTAGCTGTTCTTCTGCTTGTCGGATGATAGCTTGGCGCCTTCCCGATGTGTAAAGGTCATAATTAAATTGAGCATTACCCGAAAAACCTGTACTTTCTTGGGCACCTTCAATTTGGTCAGCAAAAGCTGGGTTTTCCCGAATTTGCGCTTCCGAACCTAATCTACTTTGTGCAGAACGCTGACGAGTTATATTCGCATTCAAGCCTAATGTTGGAAGTAATGCAGCTTGCGCTTCTCTAACAGCAGCTTGACTACGTTCTACTTGAAGTAGTGCCACTTGTAACTGCTTGTTATTGCGACGTGCAGCTTCTAATGCTTGATTTAATGTTATTCGTTGCGTTCCTTCTAGCCGAACTTCTTCGGGTCTTGTTGGAAATTGCAACGGATTTGGGTTTGCATTCAAGTAGCTAGGAATTTCTCTTGTTCCACTTGATGGTGTTATTGGTGGTGCTACTGGGGTTGGGCTTGTTGTTGGTCTTGGTGGTGGCACATTTTGTTGCCTGTTTTGGGCAATCTGATTTTGTACTTGTTTTGGTGTCTCTATTAGTGCCTTGGCGCCTAATTTTTTTGACGGTGCTTGTGCTACCGTCATAATTTCACTAGTAATGTCCTTATGACGAACCAAATCCTCAATGTTTAGATTTAATGTATCTAACTTGTTTAAGGTTAATTCTTTTGGTTCTTCACCATAAAATTTCACTAATGTCAATAGAAGATTCGCATCATTTTCTGTAGCTGATTTAGCTATTAACTTTTTGCTAGTCGCTTCAAGCCAAGGAATGTCAGTTGAGCCAATCAACTTGCTTGATATTATGCTGCTAGGGTTATTTACGGCACGTATTTCATTAAATTGAAATGGCGTCTGTAAATTAATAGTTTTTGTAACGAATGTATTGTCAAATACCATTTGCGGGTGCAAAATGTTGGATTTGAATACAGGAATAGAATTGAAAATGTTAATCCCAGAGGCAACCAATATAGGTTCACCTATTTTTGCAGTGTTGGCATAGCTTGAATGAGAAGCTAAGACTGCTACCGTTACTCCGGGCAAGAAGCTATAAAATAGTTGCTTTCCGTTCACCGCGTCCCTCACACAAAAAATGACATCGGCTTAAACCGTTTCCCACGCATAGAAATATAACACGATACTAGCTTAAGTATCAGGGCTTTCTTTTGTTTGAAAGCCTCTAACGATACGAGATAATTCTGCCTTTTCATCCGAAACAACCCTAGAAGGGGAACCGCTAACGATTCGCTCATAATTGCGGAAAGAGTCTTTAATATCGGGTCCATCAGCAGTAATGTTGTATTCACGAATACCTTTATCGTGCCAAGACCCGCGCATTTTGAATACATTAATTGCGCGTGCCATTTCGCCCCGAATTTCGACGTACTGCAACATTAAGATTGTGTCGGTGATTGTTGATATGTGTGAATCGGTAATCGAGTGCGACCCCATAAACTGGTCGGTTGTATTTGTGAAGAAACCTGTAATTTCTTCTTGTTTTGCATAACCTGTTACACCGATTACAAATTGTCGGAAAGTGTTATTTGTCACTCCTCGCGCTAAAGCTGATAATGAGTCGATAGCAATTCGCGCTGGTTTAAATTCTGCAATTTCGGATTTTATTATTTGTAAATGGTCTTCCAAACCCGTAGATTCGGGGTAAGTACAAATAATTTTTAATAATTCTTGCCGCTCTAAATCTTCAAAGTCAATACCCCATGAGGAAGCGTTTCTTGATAACTGCGCCCGCGATTCTTCATAAGCAAATAATATTGCTCGTTCACCATTGTTACAAGCTTCTTGTATAAATTGGCTCACTAGTAATGTTTTTCCTGTACCAGTGGCGCCTGTTGCTAAAATAATTGAATCTTTGAAGAAACCACCGCCACACATATCATCTAGAGTTTTGACACCAGAAGAAACACGCACGTTTGAAGAACGCTGTGTCAAGCGCATTGCTCCCAGAGGAAAGATATTAACACCGTCGTTAGTAATTGTAAAAGGGTATTCTCCTTTCATATGCGTAGTTCCACGCAGTTTAAGAATTTCTATTGTCCGGCGCCGACGTTCCCCTTCTAATACGTTACGCACAATTACCACGTTATCAGAAACAAACTCTTCAACTCCAAAAGACGCAACCGGACCGTATTCCTCACCACGCTCTGTAGTAATAATTGTTGTCACGTTGAGCAACTTTAAACGTGCTACTAAACGAAAAATTTCTCGACGAACAACTCCAATCGCTTCATACTGCTGAAAAACTGCCGTAATTGAATCGATGGATACTCGTCGCGCCTTATACTTCCTAATTGCGTACTGCAATCGCTCAATTAGCGCACTCAAGTCAAAATTGCCTACAATGTCTTGCCCTTCAGGGTCCGGAGATGCGTCGAGTATAAACAACTTTCCCTCTTCGATTAGACGTTGTAAATCCCAACCAAATATATAAGCATTTTTGATAATGTCGCTCGGTGACTCCTCAAAAGTGACAAAGACACCAGGTTCATTAAAAAAATGAATCCCGTTGAATAGAAACTGGAGAGAGAATAATGTCTTGCCAGTTCCAGATGTACCGCTGAAAAGGGTAGTTCTACCAATGGGCAATCCCCCATGACTAATGTCGTCGAACCCCTCTATCATCGTGCGAATTTTATCTACACCACCAATTCTAGGTGTGTTTTTTTGCCCTGGCAGGTCGTTATCACTCATTTTTATGCCACTTTTTCTATAAACTCAAGTCGATATAGTATATTTTTATCTCTAATGTTCTATTCTTCAAATAAATCTTCTTCTCTTAGTTCTTCATACAGCAAATCTAACCCTATCAATACTCGTTCACGGTCTGACAAATCTCCTATAATTTTACGAACTGGTGGTGGCAAAATTTTCGATAAAGTCGGTGTCGCTAATATTTTGTCTTCTTCTGCCAACTGCGGATTTTTCATCACGTCTATGACTTTCAAAGCATATACACCCTGAAACTCTTGCTCTAATATGTTTTTAAGCGTTTTCAATGCTCGTACTGAGTTAGGTGTATTACCCGCTACATATAGCTTCAGTACGTAAGTTTTTCTTACTTTATTCATATGAGTATTGCTTACTTGGGTAGCGAACCTCGATACGCTTCGCACAAATGAGCAAGAATATCGATGAGCGTCAAGCGGTAATCAAGCAGTGCTTCATCGCTTCGCCCTTCTAATTTTAACTGTTTGGAAAACTCATCTATAAGTTCCATATGCATTTCTATAATTTGCGGCACAGGAATATTAGCACAAAACAGCGCGTTAATAAATTTGTCTATTAAGTCTTGCAGTGTTTCCTCTTGGGTAAAGTAATTAATGAGAATCACTCGATACTGTGATTTTAATTGCTCTAGCACTGCTCGCTGCTCGCCTATCGTCATTTGTGATAAGTGCTTGACGTTCGTTATCGATTCTCCTACCATGCTGTTTTTTTAGGGTAATATCTACCTACGGGCAGATACATATCGCTACATCTAATGAACGTGTTTATAAACGGCGCCTCCCTGATTAGTTACTGTGTTGACAAAAATCAAATTATTCTGTTGATAATAGTTAATTTCCACTCACAAGCACGACTTTAGTATCATTCGCATCGTACATAATTTGTAACATTGCTTCGCAATTTAACAAGTTGATAAGATACTTAAACTCATATTAAAAAATGTCTCATTCTAAATCATTATAATTCCTAAAGGTTGTTATCGCTATTTTCAAGCCATAATTGTCATAGCAGTTATTATCAGGAGTTCCTGCACGCCAAGTAATTTTTGTAACACTATATTACAAGACGCTTGCACGACTTATGTGCCATTGTTTGAGCAAACTTATCCGTTTTATTTACAACGGCGCCTTGTCTCAAATCTTAATAACCGTGCTATCGTAAACCTGTTTTACGCGCACATGTTTGACTTGTATAACTTAACCTAAATCTCTTTAAGTTTAAATTTTCGACAAGCCTTTAAGCGTAGTTTTTCACACCGTTGGCATTTCAAGGGCGCCGAGGGTGCTATTTGTTACAGTTTTAGCTTGCGGAACCAGAATGACGAGAGCAAAAAAATGCCAATGCTAGAATATCCGCTTGATGAGTTTATTATAACCGTTCCTATCTGCTGGCAATCCACAACTCTAGCGGATGTATTGTCCATCTTTGAATCTGAAAATTCCGAACGGCTAGTTGTTGTCTCAGAACTTGGGGCGCCTACCGGAATTTTATATTTAGCAAGTTTGTTGCCGCAAGTGCTAGCCGTCACACAAGGACAGTCTGTCCAAAATTTGCAGCACCAAATTCTCACATTCAATCATACTATTAAATCGATACGAATAGTATCTATAGAAGCGACAATTCAAGAATTTAGTCAAGTTTTATATTTACCAGGCGACAGTGATACATCTATAGTTGTAATAGATTCTTATGGAAAGTATGTGGGATTAGTTGACACGACTCGATTGCTTAAGCATTTGAACAAGTTAATAGTCAATAATAGTTCTAATAGTGGTAATAAAACGAAAAAGCAATCGTCAGCACGCGCAAGCAAGAAAAATCCTGCTCCCAAACCATCACAACCATCAAGTCTAGCGTTAAATAGTTCCTTAAAAGCAAGAGAAGAATCTCAAAAATATCAATCGTTAGTACAACTGCTCGAACGTTTACCTTGGCCTTTAATGTTGCAAACGAGTGCTGGTGATATTGTGGCGCAAAACCCAGCATGGTGGCAGCAGTTAGGAGTATTAAAAGACCCAGATGGAGTACGGCAAGAAGTCGAGACAATATTGTCAGATGGTATAAAACCACGTAATACGAGTCGTAACACACAATCAACTTCAAGTAAAAGACGTAGCAAAGTCAAAAATAATCGTTGTGTCCTTGATAGTCAACTAGGAACTTGTACTTGTGTTGTTGAGGTGCAAAGTGGTCAAGAACGGGTGTGGCAGTTCGCAAAAATTCCCCTTGATAGTCCTGAAATTAAGGTATTGGAGGAATCAGTTTCAACGGAAACCGAAATTGTCGCAAATAGTATTAGACAAAGTTATGTAAACACCTCTCAAGATATCCAGTTCTCAAACGCTTCAACTTATGAAGTTCGTTCCAGGCATTTTGTTTCATTACTTGATGGGCATCAATTAAATTCAATTGTTAGTTATGGTGGTGGATTATGGTTAGTGCTAGCAACTGATGTTACCGAACAGCAGCAGTTGAGTAAAGAATTAGCGGCAAAAAACGCTGATTTAATTCAAATGAACCGTTTGAAAGACGAGTTTTTAGCGTGTATTAGTCATGAACTCAAAACTCCTTTAACCGCAGTTCTTGGGTTATCTCGACTTTTAATTGACCAACAATTAGGTGAATTAAACGAACGGCAAGCACGTTACGCTGGACTTATTCATCAAAGCGGGCGCCATTTAATGAGTGTGGTTAATGATATTCTTGATTTGACCCGAATGGAAACCGGGCAAATGGAGTTATTATTAGGCTCTGTCAAAATTCAAACAGTATGTGACTTAGCTTTAGCAGAAAGCAAAACGATTCACGCATCGTCGAGCAAAGTACAATCAGAAAAAAACCACGAATTTAATTTATTTATAGAACCAGGTTTAGACGAAATTATTGCTGATGAACAGCGGTTGCGGCAAATGCTTGTACACTTGCTCTCTAACGCTTTTAAATTTACCGAAGGTGGGGGCAAAATTGGTTTGCGTGTTAACTATTGGGAAGGTTGGGTTGCCTTCACTGTTTGGGACACAGGAATTGGTATACCTGAACACCAACAACATTTAATTTTTCAGAAATTTCAACAGTTAGAGAATCCATTAACCCGTCAGTATGAGGGTACGGGGTTAGGACTTGTATTAACTCGGGCTTTAGCGAGACTTCATGGAGGTGATGTTAGCTTTTTATCACGAGAAGGTAAAGGTAGTCAGTTTACGCTTTTGCTTCCTCCGAGTCCTCCAAAAGCAGGTTTTACAGAAAACTCGCTCGACCCTCATGGGCGTAAAGAGCTTGCCACAGAAAAATTGCAAGATAAAATATACAGCTATCAGCAAGATATCAACTTAAAACGTCAATCATTTTTTGATGCAGTACCGTCTACAAAAAATAATTTTGAGACAACAGGTAATGTTAGAGGGCGCCATGATTCCTCACAAAGATTAATATTATTAGTTGAAGCAGTAGGTAGATATATAGAGGAGTTAACAGAACATTTAACTGGAATGGGGTATCGTGTCGCTATTGCTCGTTCTGGATGTGAAGCAGTCGAAAAAGCACGTAGGTTACAACCCAAAGCAATATTTCTCAACCCACTGCTACCACTATTATCAGGTTGGGATGTACTAACATTACTCAAATCAGAAGATGCAACACGTCACATTCCTGTAATTGTAACTGCGACAGCTGCCGAGAAAGAACAAGCTTTTGCAAATCGTGCGGATGGATTTTTACGTTTACCCGTACAGCATCAAATGCTGGCGCCATTATTAGACAGTTTATCAGTTTCACCCGGAGTCAAAAAACAAACCGGAGAAAATATAGAGGTAATTCCTGCGAACGTTCCACTACGAATTTTGCGACTTGTAAATCCTGATATCGTTACTAACCAACCTTCACTGCCTGACCATCGTGTTATCGAAGTTGACGACCTCGAACAAGCGGAGTTGCTAGCAAGGGTTTGGCAATTCGATGTTATGCTCCTAGATGCTCCGATGGAAACAGCTAAAAAATATCTCGACACTATAAGTCAACACCCTCGTTTAGCAACTTTACCACTGGTAACATGTAACGTTGAAGCCGCTCAAGTTGCTTCTCAAATTTCGGGACTTTCAGTGTTTCCGTGTTTAACTCCCTTGAGTAACGACGAAAATAATACTCTTAATGTCAACACGCTACTTTCGGTATTACAAATAGCCGCTGGAATATCTTGCCCACCTAGTATATTAGTAGTCGATTTTGCCATATTGCCAGATTTACCCGAAGCGCGCAATACACATTTACGTAATCATCGCATCGAAAAACATTTAGGAAATCTAAGTGATAACACTAATATAGCACGTGCTTCTGAATGGATGCAGGCATTAATTCAGTATTTACAAACAGGTGGCTTTAAAACAGCACCTTGTCGTTCATGGTCTGAATTATTACAGCAAATTCGCCATCGTAGTATTGACTTACTGGTGGTTTGTTTAGAAGAATCGGCGCCAGAAAAGCAAGTAATTTCTACACTCAAGACCTTAGAGAAATTACCTTTTAATTTACCACCAATGTTAATACTTGACCGACGTGTAAACACTAACGAGAAGCAAGAAAATTTAATCTCGATAGTATCAACTCACACGTCACCAAAGTCAACCGCTAAAACCTTACCTCGTTCTATTTCGATGGAAGATTTACTCCATGAAATTCATCAAATTTTAAAATCTTAGAAACCTAGAAACCAGGTTTCTTTGCGACTCGTGCTAACCGATAGGCACCGCTATCACCCAAAACCTTATAATCAGTTGGTTGTAACCCCATTTCTAAAAATTTTTTCGGTTGTGTTAAAACTAATACCGACGAATAATTATTTTTTGCAGTTTTATTTAGTATATACTGGCTCGCAGCTTGATTCGTCCTAATATAAGTAACGCGACGTTGAGTGTAAAAAGCTACGGTAGGTTTTTTGAAGCCAACCATAATAAGTTCTTCTTGGGGTTGAATGTTTTGGACAGCAACAGCAGATAATTTACGTAAAGGTAGCTGTCGTTCACCATCTAGAATAAATAATGCTGGTGTTAAAGCAAACACTAAAAATAAAGCGAATGCAATTAAATTAGTACCTATTAAAGTTACCCAGTATTTTCTCAACACTAAAAACGCTAACACTATTGCACAAACAAGCCAAATTATACCACTGACAACCGTAATATTTGATTGTTGTATAGTTTGAGCAATATTTGGTGCAGCAGGGTCATAACCAAGTAGTTTAGGAACATAGAACAAGGCAGCAGAACAAGCGGAGACAAAAATTATATTAACCCAAGCACTGAAGCGAAACCCAGGAGTCGGGGACTTGGTTAGAACATCAGCCCATAATATCCCCACAAGTATAGCGCAAGCAGGCATTAAAGGTAAAACGTAGCTAGGAAGTTTTGTAACAGCAATAGTAAAAAAGCCAAATACGCACAAAAACCACATGAACGCGAATAAGCTAAGTTGTTCAACTCTGGGTTTATGGCGCCAATTTTCTCGTTGCCAAAACTTTAAATTAAGCATCGCACTCGGTAAATAAACGGAATATGGCGCAAAACCAAGCAACACTACAATAAAATAGAAAAACCAAGGCGCCTGATGTCCATTTACAACATCAGTAAAGCGTTCAACGTTATGATAGCCAAAAAATGAATCTATATAATCATTATTGCGCCAAGTTACAAGCATATACCAAGGCGCCGATAACCCAAAAATAATTAACAAACCAGGAATAAGACGTATTTCTCGCAGCACCTCAAAAAAATTACCAAGGTAAAATAAAAAAGCCGCAATTACTAAACCTGGTAACACTATACCAATAGGCCCCTTAGTTAAAATGGCGCCTGCAACCAAAACATAAAAAGCAAAATACCAACCACTACTTGCTTCTCCTTCCTGCTGTTTCGCATAACCAAGAAAAAAGCAAAGTAAAGACGAAGCTATACAACCAGTAAGCAGCATATCAGAAACACCCGTTCTACCCCAAACGAGCATCGACGCATTAAAAGCCATCATTGCTGCTGCTAAAGAAGGAATAAACCAGCGACGAGTCGGCAATGTAACACCTTCTAACGCATCTCGCTTTAAAAAATACCATTGTAAAGTATAAAAAGATAAACCTATCGTTGCCATCGCCGCAACAGCGCTAGGAATACGCACAGCCCATTCATTTACACCTATAATTAAATATCCAATAGCTTGAAACCAGTAAACCAAAGCAGGCTTATCAAACCGTGTTTCATCATTAAAAAAAGGCGTTATCCAATCATTACGCACTATCATTTGCCGTGAAGCCTCAGCAAACAAAGGTTCAGTTTCATCAATCAAACCGATACTACCCAAATGCCAAAAAAACGCCAATCCACAAACCAAGACCACCCACAACACAGAATAAGCCACAGCAAGGGCTGGACGTTTATTAATATATTGGTACCAATCATCTAATGCACGATTAATCATTATTCTATATATTCAACAGTCAGGAGTTTATACTTAAATAAGTGAGTAGCAAGCCTTAGTAAACCTGAATAGCTAACTGCTAATAGTCAATATTCACACTTTATAAGTCAATAGTCGCAGACTACATAATAATAGTTGCTGATTCACTAATTTAATAATTAGCTATATAGTGATAAATTGTTTATTATACAAGATATACTATATAAAAAATCACGGCAAACAATATTATGATTACACTATTGCAAAGCCCTGTAAGCTCTGACCCTGAAGTCATGGGCGGCACACTAGTATTTAAAAATACAAGAGTTCCTGCTCAATCGCTTTTAGAATATTTGGACGATGGATTTTCGCTAGATGAGTTCTTAGAAAATTTTCCATCAGTGAATCGCGCAGATGCAGTTAATTTTCTAAAACTAGCTCGTGAATATACTTAAAATGAAAATTATTCTAGATGAAAATTTGCCAAAAGCTTTAAAGCGTTACTTGTCAGCTTACGATGTAACAACCGTTCAGGAGCAAGGATGGGCAGGTGTCAAAAATGGTGAACTGATGGCGAGGATAGAAGGCTCGTATGATATTTTTATTACATCAGATAAAAACATAAAATATCAGCAAAACTTAACTGGAAGAACAATTGCGATTCTTGAGCTTCCTACAAATCGCTTAAAAGTCTTAGAAACTCTTATTGATAAAATTTTAGTAGAGGTTCAAAGCATATCACCAGGCGTATACGCACAAATCTTTGAGTAAATTTGTTATGAGCAATAATTTTAGGTTGGGTGGAGCGACAGCGGAACCCAACATAAATCTTTGTCAATATAGGGCAGGCAGGGATGCCTACCCCACAAGAGAAATTAAATTAATTTAAACTCATCAAACTTAATGACTTCGCTTTCTGGCTTACGGGTATCAAATCGATAACTGCTTATTGTAGATGTTTCAGTATCAAAAATACTAAACACAGTAACTTCATTACTTGAAATATAAGGTATTTTGGCACCTTCTTCATTTAACATCGGCGCCAATGTAGGTATAACAGGTTCTAAACCGTTAGGGTCTCCCATTTCAATATAATCGTTGCTACCCATAGTAGGCACATTACCACGCTTACGGTTGCCAAAAGCGGCGCCATAAGAATTACCGACATTAGAAGTTTCAATAAAATGCATTCCCGATGCACTCGTAAAACGGTTCCACAAATGCGAATGTCCAAAAAACACAAGTTGCACTTTTGCTGCTTCGAGTAACGGTATTACATCACGCATTAAATAATCTGCGTTTTTGGGATATTCATATCGCACATCTTTAATATTACCGTCGTCATCGTGTTCGATAATTTGTACTGGGTCAGTGTAAGCAGGAACAATATTATCACCGAGTGTATGGGGTGGATGGTGCAGCATTACTACTTTATATTTAGCTTGTTGAAATTCCAAACTGTTTAATTCTGCTTCCAACCAGTTATACTGTGTACTTCCTTTTGCTATCGGTTCATAAATAATTTGCCCATAACCCCAATTTTCTGGGTTTTCTAAATCATCTTTTGGTTCTCCATACTTACCTTTACGTCCATCTTCGGTTGATACAAACCGCCACATATTTGTAGCATACAGTACTACTAAGCGTATATCACCAAAGGTAGTAGCGTAATAAGTTTTGCCTCCTGTCTCACTTTGGGGTAAAGTAAAAATTTCTTCGTATGTATCGGTGTTGAAGGAATTATCTTTTAAATATTCTTTTCCATATAACTTACGTGCGATATCACGAGGAATAGTATCGTCAAATTCTTTGTTCAAACTGCCTTCACGTGCAAACCGTCCCATGAATTCATGATTTCCAATACAGGTAAACATGGGAGCATGTTGTATAATTTGTCCACCCGTATAAGCTATTCTCGTTCCATCCCAGTCCATTACATAATTACCGCGTCCTTGTAAACAAGGGAAAAACGCATTACCTCTACTATCATCAAACCATTCGCTCGCACGGTCAGGAATGTTAACTAAATCACCTGCAAACCAAACTGCATCAACTTTTCCAATTGTTTCTGTAACTTTTTGTAAATTTGCTGCGACCATTGGCTTGATTTGATGGTCGGATGTAAGCAGAATTTTGAGGGGAGTATTAGGAACTGGGAGAGGCGCCAAGGTAAATATATCGCTGGTTACACTGGTGCCGTTATTGGTACTTATAACGCGATAGTTTACTCGTACACCGGGAGTTAAATTAGTAATTTTGGCTTCGTGGCGCCAAATATCGCGGGAAACGGGTTGTTGGTATGTCGGGAAAGCAACTTGTGAGTCTTGGTCTTCGCGGGTACGAGTGAGTTTGGTTGTGGTGGCGCCTGTGCTTAGATTAAGATTGGCGCCGTAATATACTGTATGTTGTGAACCAGCAAACTCTGTAAACCAAACAACATGTATTCCTGTTGGAGTTGGAAGTTGTAAGAAAGGGTCGGTTAGTAGTTTTAAGGTAGATGACATATATATAAGATAAGAGCAAATATTATCAGAAGCTAAATACCATCAATAGCTTACTCTAGCAACCAGCCAAATAAATCTGCTACTGTTAATTTAAATTCACTTGCAAAAGCTGGTACGGGTAATTGTTGTTGAGGTTCATCGAATAGTTGTACTGTTTCGCCTATGTAAACAAACACTGTTTGCTCGTCTGGATCAATCAGCCAACCCATCTGTTTACCATATTTTAGGCAGTGTAGAATATTTTTTGTTACTTTTGTTTGACTTTGTTCGGGGGATAATATTTCAATAGTCCAATCTGGGGCATCAAGGAATACATTTGCAATTTTTCCATTTGCATCGCGGGGTATGCGCTCCCAGGTAAAAACAGATATATCAGGTACAATTGAACGACCACTAAATGTACAACGTAGTTCAAGGAATGCTCTTGCAATATGTGGCGCCTTAACTACAGCATTAATAGCACTATGTTTTCCTTGTGCCATTGGCTTTTGAATAATTTTTCCATCAATGTACTCAGTAGCTGGTTTGGTTTCTGGTAGTTTCAGAAACTCTTCTAATGTCCAAGCTTTAGATGATGGTGTGCGTACCATACAACAATTCTAATATGTTTTGTATCTTGGTTATTGTATTATATTTTAAACGAGGGCTATTTTCGTGGTAAGACAATGCAGTCTTTATTATCATGCAAGAAGTTTTGCGGAATACAAGCAATTATATTAAATTATATTTTAAATTCAAGGTATAAACCTATACTTAGTATTTAATATTGTGTAAGCTATTATATTAGTTACACAAGTTAATTTGGAGCATTTTTTGATGAATAAAGCTCAGTTTCAAGCCTATCAGGAACTTGTTAATAAATTATTAAAGTGTCCGAGTGGCAAGGAACAAGAGATTTTAACTACATATCAAAATTTGCTAAATAAAGATTTGATAGCGGTAATGAAAAATACCGTAGTGAAGCTCAAAGCTCAAGGAAAGCAAAACGATGCTTTTTGGTTAGAAAGCTTTGCTGCAATGTTGTCTGGATTTATTAAAACTTTTCAAAATAAATCATCAGAAGAGTACTTAGCTTCTTTAACTCAAGTGCTACAAGCTTACGATGATAAAATGTTAGAAACACAACCGCAATCTCAAACATTTAACGAAAAATTAAATAAATTATCTGCTAAAGCTTTACGAAGTTGGGGAAAAGTTACCCTTGATTTAGCAAAAAGTAATTGGCAACTTTCTTGCAGAATTGGATTAACAATTGAAAACCGTTGTAATCGTGCTTTACAAGTATATCAAAGTAATAAAGACAGCTATCAATTGGAAGTTGCAATCGCAGGTTATGAAATTATCTTACCTATTTTTCAAAATACATATGAATCACAAAAATCGGCAAAGATAAAAGCTAATCTTGGGTATGCTTACTCTCGTCGTATTTTAGGAAATAGAGCTAAAAACTTAGAAAAAGCAATTAGATATTTGAATGAAGCACTAATACAATATGAAGAATTATATAACATCGAAGAATGTTCTTTCATCTTGTCAAAAATTCAAAACTCTTTAGGTTATGCTCATCGAAATAGTATTTATGGTGATATCTCAAATCATTTAGAAAAAGCGATTAGATGTTATACAGAAGCTTTGACGCTTGATATTTCAGAGTATTTACCTGAAGATAAAGCTGAAATTTATATTAGTCTAGGTATTTGCTATAGAAAACGTATCTGTGGAGATAAAGAAGAAAATTTAAGAAAAGCAATTAAATTTTATGAACAGGCATTAAATATATGCTTGTGTGACCAGTACTCTGAAAAATGGGCAAGAATTCAGCACGCTTTAGGTAAAGCATATTATAGCATAGGTATAATTTATTTTTACAACTTTAGTAAAAATAAGGTAGATAATTTTTCAATTGCGATTGAATATTATTATAAATCATTACAAATACGTACTTTTGAAAATAATCCAACCGAATGGGCAAGAGTACAACATTCTTTAGGTGATGCTTATAGAGATAAAGAATATACAATAGGAAAAGTAAATAATTTTATAAAAGCGATAAATTGCTATTTGAATGCATTAAAAGTTTATACATACGAGAATCATCCTTACGAATGGGCACAAGTTAATAAGAGTTTGGGAAATGCTTATAGGAAACTTGCTCGTAATAACAAATTTGCAAATTGTGGTGATGTATTAGCAAATCTTAATGCAGCAATATCTTGTCATAAAAAATCTTTAGCAGTACTTACAAAGCGTCGTTTTCCTAACGAGTTTGCAGATGTATCTTTTTACTTAGCTCGTGATTATTACGATGCTGAAAATATGTTAGAAAGTTACGAAAATTTTAAACACGCAATTGAAACTGTTGAACTATTGCGCGATGAAATTATTTCTAGTGACGATATTAAGCAAAAATTTGCAGAGAATTGGAATAAACTTTATAGATGTATGGTAGAAGTATGTATCGACTTAGAAAAATACATCGAAGCTATTGAATACGTTGAAGGTAGTAAAACCCGTAGTCTTTTTGAACTTCTTGTTAATCGCGATGTTGAAAATTTGTTTTCTCAAGAGCAACTTCGAGAAATACAAAAAATTAACGAGGAAATTACAAAGCTTCAATATACGATACAACAAACTAATTATTTTAAAGATACAGACGAAATAAAATTAAAAAACTTACGTTATAGACGCGATGAATTGCAAAATCAAATAATTGGATTTAACGATAATTTTGAATTTAGGAAATTTCACTCACGTTTTCAAGATAGCGACTGTGCAATTGTTGAGTTTTACATTACTCAACAAAGATTTATAGTTTTTATTATTACTTCAACGAAACCTGAACCCACAGTTTTGTCTTTTACTCAACCTGACTTAAATACTTTAAATAGTGTAGCCAAATTTTATTTTTCAGCATACGAGCAACAAAAAGAACATTGGCAAAATGAACTTCTTACTTATTTGAATCAATTGTCTCATTGCTTACATTTGGATGAAATTATTGAACAAATTCCTAATAACTGCAAAACATTAATTTTAATTCCTCATCAATATTTACATTTGCTTCCTCTTCACGCTTTACCGTTAAAAGTGTTATCTCAACAACAAGAGAATCAAACTTTGATGGAATATTTTACTGGAGGAGTATTTTATATTCCTAGTTGTCAGCTTTATCAACTGGTAAAACAAAGGTTAAATGCTCAATTTCATAGTCTGTTTGCTATTCAAACTCCCACTAGCGACTTATATGAGCAAGATTTAGGAGCTATTGGAGCAATTAAAAAACAATTTAAAGATGTTTATATTCTCAAAAATGATAAAGCTAAAAAGTCAGCAATTATTTACTTAAATAGAAAAACACAAACTTTACAAGTTCATGATAAACTAAAAAAAGCAGATTTTATTCTGTTTTTTTGTCATGGTAAATTTGAGCCAACTAGCCCATTAAAATCACGGTTACAGTTAGCCGATGATAACCTGACTTTAGCAGATATAATTAGTATAAATTTTCAATTAAAATGGGGTAGTTTAGTTACTCTTGCAGCTTGCGAAACAGGGTTAACAAGTCGTCTTGATATTGGCGATGAGTATATTAGTTTATCTTATGGTTTTTTGTTGGCTCGTAGTTCAAATGTTATAAGTAGTCTGTGGACTGTAAGTACCTCGGCAACCGCATTATTAATTATTAGATTTTATGAATTGTTAAAAACAGAAAATCAAATAGCAGTAGCTTTGAATAAAGCACAACTATGGTTATATAAAAGTACAGTTACTGATTTCCAAAAGTGGCTGCAACAATCGCTACTAATTAGCGATACTTGGAAAATAACACTCAATAAAGAGTTTAATGATATTAAAAATCAAACGGGTGCAAATGCAAGACCTTTTGAATCGCCATATTATTGGGCGCCATTTCGTTTAATAGGAAAAGGAGAATCACCAATGTCTGTGTATGAAAGTGCAATTTTAAGTTTTATTGATGTTATTAAAACTCAATGCAATGTATCAACAAAAGATTATCAAGATGAATTAAAGGAATTGCTTGTTGATTTACCCGAAGAAGATGAAGATATAGTAGAAAAAATCGAAGCTTGGTTAAAAGTAGAATCAAGAAATGAATTTTTACAAGCTTATCGAGAACATCTGAATGCTAAAGTAGATTCTAAAAATAACCCTATAGATTTAGAACAACCAATAGAAATGCCTGCTGGTGGCAAAGGTTACGATTCTAATAAAAAACCTAAATCGCAAGCCAGAGAACTACTTGTAATTGCAGTCCACGAGCTTACCGATAACAAACCTAATTCATCAGAAAAAAAATCTTAAACTTAAATTGTATTATGAAAAATTTTTACTTGACAGTTTACGCTTATGATTTATATCGAAATTCTAGTGAAAGTATTAATGCGAACGCGTTAAGTTTATGGGACAGCTTAGTAAATTTAGGAAACACTTCCTTCCCTTTTCAAGGTTTGAAAGATTTGAAATCGAATTTACTATCGCACGATAAACAAAATAAAAAAGTTACAAGATTATTGACTACAAATCAAGAGATATTAGATTTAGGAAATATTTCTACAGAAATCGGTTTCCGAATACAGGGAAAATTGGCGCCGTTTTTTTTGAACAACGTTAGTCAGATTGACTTAACTCTGTCAGCAGAACTTCCAGAACAAACCGAAATTAATCTTTCGCATATAAAGTGTTTTAATCCTGAAGGTTCACTGCTAAATTTAAAAGCTTCTCTAGGACAAACTATCTGGATTTATGCAGAAGTTGAAGAGGATGATAATTATTGCCAAAAGCTAGCTGAAAATTGTGTCAAAGAATTACTATCTGGTACACAGTTTACATCTGAATTAGTCAACAGTAATTATGACTCAATTTTTGATAAGCTATTTGATAGTCTTATCTTTGAGTTTAAAGTAAAACATGTTGATGAACTGACGAACTCAACAGTAGAAATTCAGATATTAATATCTCTAAATAACAGCCAAAATTCCAGTTTATATAAATTTGCTGAGACAAGCGAGCATTTACTTAATTTATTATATTTTTACCATCGATTAAAATATCTTAATAAACAAGCTAAACAGCTTTATCCAGAATTAAGGCATCTGTATAATGACCTTGAAAGAAAGATTGACTGTCTACCCAAAATAATAAGCGAGAAAAATACAAAAATTAAGCTGAATAAATTGAAGAAACTCTTAGAAAAAAGCTTACCTAGTAGTCTTAGATATTCACAAAAATTTCGAGCATTACAAGCTCAACATACAGCAATTAAAACTGATATTATTAATTACCAAACCTGTGTAAACGAAATTTCTGCTTTAGATAATCATACTCCTATATTGTGGCAAAATTTTTATACACGTTGCGAACATTGGCAACAACAAATTCAAATTCATATTGAATATTTTGCTCCGGGACAAGACTCATTTCAAAAAGTCACCGATGCAATTAGTGGTTTTTTACGAATAAAGCAAATAGAATATGACCGTGAAACACGAGATTTACTTCGCAAGAGAGAAGAAGAGCAAAGAGAACGTGACCGTGAAGCACAAGATTTACTTCGCAAAAGAGACGAGCAAGAAAAAGAACGAGACCGTAAAAGAGAACAGCAACAGAAAAAACGTGACCGTAAACTTGAAAACACTATTCAATCAGTAGGTTTTGCTACTGCTGTTGGTTCTAGTGCTGGAGGTATTTTAGCTAGCACATACCAAGTTTCACCTTACTTTGCCAAAAATATATTAAAGATTCAAAGTGAGGATAAAGACGCTACACTGATTCAAAATGGCTCAATTCTCGGTTTTTCTTTTGCAACTAGTATTATCGCAGGAATTTTGTTTGGACTGGTAGCTATGTTTTTGACCAAATTGGTTTTAGACCGTTCAGACAAAAAAGAATTAAAACAAGAGCAGAAATTACCCGAACATAAATTGTAAGTTGGGTTACGCAAAGCCTTCACCCAACCTACCAATACAACATTAACCGATTTTTTGCAACTGCGCGACTCTGGGGTCGATGATTTTTGTACCTAAGCTGGGAAACTTAACTGCTACAGAGGTTTTATTATTCGGGTCGAATACGTGTGTAATTTCACCCTCTCCAAAGGTTTTATGCAGTACTCTATCGCCAACTTCCCATTTTGTTACTGTACCTCCTGTACTGGCGCCACTTCGGTCAGTTCTAATATTACTTGTACTAGTTCTAACATTAGCTTGGCGCCCACCTTGTTGTGTTGCGATTAATTCTGTAGGTAGTTCATCGAGAAATTGAGAACGAATAGCTGGTTCTCTGCTACCATATAATCTACGTTCGCGCGCGTGGCTAATAAATAACCTTTCTTGTGCGCGGGTAATACCAACATAACACAGGCGCCGTTCTTCTTCTAAAGAAGCGGGGTCTTGCATCGAACGGTAGTTAGGGAATAATCCTTGCTCTAAACCCACTAAGAAAACAATTGGAAATTCTAACCCTTTTGATGCATGTAATGTCATCAAAGATACTGCGGCTTCACCTTCTTTCAAATTATCTAAATCGGAACTAAGAGAAGTTTTTTCCAAGTAACCTTGTAGAGTGCCACTATCTTCGTTTTCTTCTTGAAACTCTAATACACCATTATAAAGCGCTTGGATGTTTTCGATTCTATCTTGGGCTTCGTCAGTTCCCGATGTATGTAAATCTTGGACGTAACCAGAATCTTCGATTATACCCTGCACAAGTTCCGCAACTGGAAGCGTGTCAATTTGTTGTTGCCACTTTTTAATAATATCGGCAAACCCATTGACAGATTTTGCCGCGCGTCCAGCTAAGGTATTAACAGACGTTTCATCGCTTAGTACTTCCCATAAAGTAGTGCCTAACTCTTGGGCAGCGCGCGATAATATATCAAGTGTTGATTTTCCAATACCTCGTCTAGGAGTATTAATAACGCGCATTATATTAACACTATCAGCAGGATTCACAACAGCTTTGAGGTAAGCCAAAATATCTTTTATTTCCTTACGGTCGTAGAATCTAAACCCACCGACAACCGTATAGGGAATTTGATATTTTACTAATAAATCCTCAAAGGGACGTGACTGAGCGTTGGTACGATACAGTATAGAAAAACTCCCCCAATCTATATCAGGGTTTTCACGTTCAAGCCTACGTATTTGGTTAATAACAAAATCAGCTTCTACAACTTCATCGTCAGCTTTAAATAAATAAATTTTCTCACCAGCAGAACGAGTTGGTTTAAGAACTTTATCAATACGCTCAGTGTTATTTTCAATTAAAGAATTTGCAGCTTCTAAAATATTCTCGCACGAGCGATAGTTTTCTTCTAACTTTACCATCGTACTGGTATCGTCATCATCTAAACCATCACCAAAATCGCCCTGAAAACCCATTAAAATGGTAAAGTCAGCCATGCGAAATGAGTAAATTGATTGGTCTGCATCACCGACCACGAAGGTCGAACGGTCATTCCAATTCCAATTATTTTTATCAGTTTCACCATTAGTAGATAGCAAGCGAATTAAATCATACTGTGTTCTATTAGTGTCTTGATACTCATCCACTAAAATATGATGAAATTTGCTATGCCAGTAATTTAAAATTTGTTTATTTTGTTGAAATAATCTTGTTGGTATCAAAATTAAGTCGTCAAAGTCAAGCGCATTATTTTCCGCTAACCTATCTTGATAGCAACTATAAACTTGAGAAATTATCCGACCACGATAATTAGGCTGTTCACGCTCAAACTCTTTGGGTGATAAACCTTGGTTCTTGGCATTACTAATAGCATACCGTACTGAACGGGGTTCAAACTTTTTATCATCAAGGTCGAGTTGCTTGGTAACAATTTCCTTTATTATTGCGTTGACATCAGAATCATCGAATATAGAGAAATTTTTATTCCATTTGCGACCATTCTCATCCTGGTATTTATCTATATCCATCCTGAGAATACGCGAAAACAAACTGTGGAACGTACCGCACCACATATCTTTAATAACATTTTTATAAACGCGCGAACGTAACTTCACCTGGTCGTACTCAGGTAACAAATCATACTTTTCTCCATACTCCTGCATCGCCATGTGGTCAGCGAAGAGTTTCTGGATACGTTCTTTCATTTCCCGCGCGGCTTTATTGGTAAAAGTAACCGCTAAAATATTCTCAGGGTCAACATTGTGTTCGAGAATTAAATTAGCAATACGATAAGTCAGAGCGCGCGTTTTGCCAGAACCGGCACCTGCCACAACAAGCAAAGGCCCGCAGTAGTGTTCGACGGCACGGCGTTGACTGGGGTTGAGGTGACTAAGGAAATTAGAAGTTGTCGTCATGGACATAGTGCAATGTGTGGAGCAGACGTAGCCTCACATTAATATATAAGTATAGCTATCGGCTACACTACACTATCCTACCGGATTTTAGTTATAAGTATATATTGTATGGGCGCCTATAAAAGTGTGAAATAACCGAATTTACATAGGCGTAGGTTGGCTGGAGGAACGGAACCCAACAGCTACCCACTGGAATTACCTCAATTGTAAATCAATAAATATTATGTAGCAGCGGCGCCCTTTGGTGTGAAATAACAGAATCAATATTGTGAGAGAATTGCGGATACAGTGTGTGGAACGGCACAAATAGCTCTCCGGTTACTATTAAACTGTAACTTTAAGAATAGTAGCATTACTGCTGTATATGTCAGGCTTTTTATAGCTGTAAGGTGGGCAGTGCCCACCATACGGGGTATCAACTCCAAGCACGGTAGAATGTGCTATCCTGCCAAATTTTGGCTGTGCGTTCTTCAATAGCTGCTAGTTGTTTATTGCTGAGTTGCTCGAAAGCACGAGCTACTTTAACGTTTTCTTCTAATTGATCTACATTATCTGCAGAAATTACACAACAATGGACACCAGGCTGAGATAGGGTATAACCCATTGCTTGCTGTATTCCTGTTAAACCACCAGATTGGAATAATTTTCCGTAAGCAGGCACTTTCATAGCTATTACACCTACATTTTTTTGCCTAGCTAATGGTAAAACCGAGGATAAGAACGGGCGCGCATGATGTTTATCTGCTGCGTTTATGGGAATAAGCGTTGTGTGAAAAGGATAGCGACGCATTGCTTCAACTATTACCTCTGGTTCATGATGTCCGGTAATACCAACAAATCGAACTAACTTCTGCTCTTTAGCTTCTTCTAGAGCTTTAATTCCGCCATTTGCACTAAAGATTTTTTCGACATGTTCAGGCGAAGCAACACTATGCAACTGCCACAAATCTAGATAATCTGTATTAAGACGCTTTAGAGAACGCTCTAATTCTCGCCACATACCATCTCTGTCTTTTTCATAAGTCTTACTGGTTAAAAAAACCTTTGAACGGTAAGGTGGCAGCACTTTTCCCAGATAAATTTCATTTGTTCCGTAGCTAGCAGCAGTATCAAAATAACGAATGCCAAGTTCAAGCGCTCTTTCAATTATTGCTAAAGCATCACTTTCTCTGTCCTGTTTATCGAGTGGTGTTTTTGTACTTGCACCTCCCAATCCCAACAACGGAACTTTTACCCCAGTGCGTCCCAGCACTCTTTCGGGCATAGAAACTGGTGTTTTAGCAGCGTCGGAAGTATGGAATTGCAAGGTATCTGCTCCCACAATACTACCAGCAACAGCCATACTGGTAATTAAGAAATTGCGCCGCGTTTTTTTTGCTTTCATAAATTTCTTCGCAAGGTTGTCTTCCCCAAGCAGACCAGTCGCTACTTTGTTATGTTAGCGTACAAAAATAGAGATACTTCAACCCGTGGAATGAGTGCCGAGTTAGTGTTTTAGCTTTATTATTTAGCAATAAATAGTGAAAAGCAGTTTATCTGTTTTTGAGGTTATGGACATTAGATACAGATGGAAAAACGGCGCCGCACCAAGTCGAGACCAAGCTGCACATGAACAGCATTTGCTTGATGAAAGCCAATTCAGTAATGAACAAGATAAAAAAATTGCTGAGGAAACAGCCAGAAAAAAACTTGGTGTACCTTTGGTAACAGACGATGAAGCGCGCTCGGTGTTACCAAAAGCTGCTTCCCCAGATTCACAAGTACAATAAACATCAGCAAAATCTATTTGCTCTCAGCAGGTTTTGTCCGTACATAAAATATCTCAGTAAAAAATGTGTATAGTAGAGACGTGTAAACCGGAGGTTTTCCGGCAGGGATTAATCGCGTCTCTACCTAAATGTTTGTCCATCCTGTATTCAGGGAATAATAAAACCAAATAATTTATACACCTGTTTACATATGGAATTTTTTCAACAACTCATTTTAATACTAGGTCATATTATTGGTTTCGTTGATGGCAGAACTATTCAGCTTCAAGATAATACAGGTAAACCAGTCACTGTAAAACTTGCATGTATTACTGTACCTGAAACAACTGTACAGCGTAAGCAAGCAGAAGAAAGCTTAAGAAATATACTGGTGCCAAATACTCCCGTAGTTGTTAAAGTTATAGAACCAGTACAAAATAGTAGTATACTTGGTGAGGTGTTTGTAGATAATAAGTCTATAAATCTTCGCATGGTAGAAGAAGGCGCGGCTACTGTTGAGCAAAGAACTTTAAATAATTGTTTTGAAAGCAGAAGTCAATATTTAATTGCTGAGGCCACTGCTAAGAATAAACGTTTAGGGTTGTGGAGACAATCAAAAGTGTATTCTTTACGTGGAAAACTAATTTATAAAGAAATTCCCCCGGTTATGTCACAAGAAGCTTATTTGGGTGAAGAATTTTTTCTAATTACTGAATCTCGCTCAGGTAGTAAAATGATATTACGACCATCTGAGCAAGTTTCTCGTACACAGTTGCAGTCATTTCATAATCGACAGGTTGAAATAAAAGCTGTGTATGTTGAAGGTACTCGTCCTTCTCAAGGAAGTAGTGCTTGTCCTATTGATATTAATGGTCAATGTTTGTCTCAAGGTGCAGGCTATCGGGTTTTATCTATTAAATCTTTGTAGCACAGGCATCCTGCCTGTGCCACTTAATACTATACACGCAAGAAACGGAAAAATACGTATATTGCTGAAGTTATCAGTTGTAGCACCATTACTGGTATGCCGTACTTTAAGAAGGTTTTGAATGAAATACGGCGCCCATGTTGTTCAGATACACCCGCTGCAACTATATTTGATGATGCTCCTACCAATGTACCATTACCTCCTAACGTGGCGCCAAACATCATTGCATAGAACAAAGGCAGTACTTCTGGAGGAAATTGTCCATTAAAACCAGATTGAAGAATTTCGGCAGGTGCCATTCCTATATTAACTACATACTGTTTAAGTAGGGGCACCATTGCTACTACTAATGGAATATTAGGTACAACACTCGATACTAATCCCACAAAAAATATTAAAAATATTGAACCTAAAGCAATATTTTTCCCCAATACTGCCGCAAATACTCCAGATAAGTTATTAATTACTCCTGTCTTTTCTAAACCTCCGATTAAAACAAATATACTCATAAAAAATATGAGTGTACTCCAGTCAACATCACGAAGAATATTGTTTACCGAATCAATTTTACTATTGTGTGCAAGCAGCATTGCTAATCCGGCGCCTAAAAGAGCAACAGCAGCAGGTGAAACTGGTACAGGTAAATTTTCACCTATGACAAAAAATAGTAAAACTAGAGCTACTATTAACCCTCCTAATGCTAAAACACGTGGATGATTAATTTTTGGGTGCGGTAGCTCTTGTAAAGTATCAAGTTTTGTATTCCAAATTTTACGAAATAAAAATGGTAAGGTGGCAGTAACCGTCAAAATAGCAATTGCTCCACCGAAACTTAAGCGATATAAGTAATCGGTAAAACTTAGATTTATGGCATCACCAACAATATATGTAGCTGGGTCGCCAACAATTGTTAATAATCCTGCACTATTTGCAACAAATACTAGTAATAAAAGTAGTGGTACAAAATTTACCCCCACTTCTTCCGCCATCGGGGGAATTAATGGTGCCAGTAACATAACTGTAGTCGCATTAGGTAAAACAGCGCAAATTGGGGTTGTAATTAACACAATACCTAAAAGCAACCGTTTACCTTCACCTTTGGCTAAAATTACTAGTTGTGTAGCTAAATACTCAAAAATTTTAGTTGGTTCAAATGCTCGAACTAGAACCATTACACCAAAAAATAATGCCAAAGTACCGTGACTGTTACCAATGTAACCAACAGCGTCTTTTAAAGTCATGACATTGGTAAAAACAAGCAATAATGCACCTAATAAAGTTGCAATTGTCAAGTGTACCCACTCAGTCATGATTAAAAAAATAACGCACAAAAATGTGATAATGCTGACTAATGCTTGCCAATTTTCCATCGAATACCCCTAATTAACTATCAAATTTATGAGAATCTCTGATAAGATGGTCTCATATTAGTTAAAAAAAACCACCTTGAATAGGTAGTTGTTTTGCACTTTTTGCATTTTTTTAATTTTTATGACATCTAAAACTTGAACTAATCATCTGCGGTAAAGTTTTGTTCAAGAAAATTAAGAGCATAGTTACGAAGTTCATAATACTCTTTTGAGTTTCGCATTTCGGCTAGATTTCTTGGATGAGAGAAGGGTACATCTAAAATTTCACCGATATTAGCACTAGGTCCATTAGTCATTAGAACAATGCGGTCAGACATGTAGATAGCTTCATCGACATCGTGAGTAATCATCATTACCGCTTGTTTGTTATTTTCCCAGATATCTAACACTTGACGCTGTAATTTACCGCGCGTTAATGCATCTAAGGCGCCAAATGGCTCGTCCATTAACAACATTTTAGGACGGATTGCCAATGCGCGCGCTATACCTACACGCTGTTTCATTCCTCCCGATAATTCATCAGGGTATTTATCGGCAGCAGCAGTCAAATTTACCATTGCCAAATGCTCGTTAACAATACTGATTTTCTCAGCACGATTGGCATTTTTTAATACCTCATCTATTGCTAAACGAATATTTTCCCGCACAGTTAACCAAGGTAATAATGAGTATTGCTGAAACACCATCATTCTTTCGGCACCAGGTTTACGAATTTCTTTGCCATCAAGTAGCACTCGTCCAGTAGTAGCTTTTTCTAAACCTGCCACGATTTTAAGAAGTGTAGATTTACCACATCCCGAATGCCCAATTACAGAAATATATTCATTTTCGCCAATTGTAAGATTAACGTTATCTAGCACCACAAATTCATTGTTGTCTTGTTTACGATAAGACTTACGTAAATTGATTACTTCCAAAAATGCAGGGCTATTCAAATTTGACTCCTGGTCACTTGTTGGGTAAATGGTAGATTTCATTGTATACCTATATACGAAGATAGTGTACTAATTAGGACATGAAGAAGGACTGAGGACGGTTGGCGCGAATTTCAAAACTTTTGAGATATCCTATAGGGTCGCTGGGGTCAAATGGTTTTTTGTCAATAAAATTATCAGCAAGCTCGATTTTGTAATCTTCTTTTGGTGATTCAATACCCATTTCTGCTGTAATTTCACGATACAAGTCTGTTCGCCATGCTTTGCGCGCTAGCAGTTCAGCATCTTTGGGAAATCCTTTATTTTGTCCCCATCTTGTAGCCTGTGTCATTAACCATAAACTTTCAGACTGCCACATAAATGTTGAATGGTCGTTAGGAATATGCGCTAAAGAAGCTGGTAAATCAAAAAATATTGTTGTTTCCGGTGATGATACTATGCGTTTATTCCCGTCAAAACCACCATAATTGTATTCTCCTACGATTCCTGGACGAGTTAGCTTGGGTTTGGCGCCTGTAAATGAGCGGTCAGAGATAATTTTCGCGACTTCTTCATGGTTTTTGGGGTTGCCACAGTATCGACAAGCTTCAATCATCGCTTTAACCAACGACCGATAAGTTTTGGGATTTTCTTTAATAAACGACTCCATTACAGCAAGTAACCTATCTGGGTGTCCATGCCATATTTCGCGTCCTTGGGCAAAGGTAAAACCAATACCTTCGTTACCAGTAATGGCGCGCGTGTTCCAAGGTTCTGCCACCATGTAACCCTGCATTGCTCCAATTCGCATATTTACCACCATTTGCGGTGGAGGGACAATTATAATCCTAAACTCTTCATCTGGCGCCACTCCCGCAGCCGCAGCTAAGTAACGAACAAAATATTCGTATATAGCTGAACTCAGTACAACCGCCCAAACACGCTTTTCTGAAGGTAATTTACCAAAGTAATTACGAAAATCACGTCCAAAAGCTTCCAAATCACCCTTATATTCTTTCCACGGTCGTAACCCGGCTTGCCACATTGCTTTATTCATAGTTAAAGCATTACCGTGACGGTGAATTGTCATCGCTGCACATAATGGAGCATGACGAGCGCCTTCTGCACCTGTACGAGCGTTTGTTACAGCGCCGCACACCACAGGAGAAGCATCTAAACGTCCAAAAATAATTCCATCGCGCGATGTTCCCCAACTAGCTTCACGACTAAGGGTTACATTCAATCCATACTTACGAAAAAATCCTTTTTCCCATGCTATGGCAAATGGCGCACAATCGTTTACTGGTACATAACCAATAGTCAAATTGGGTTTTTCTAGAGTTTTGGGATTAACAACCTGTTCAATTTCTAATGCTTGCTTTGATAAACCGCGTGGCGCCCGGTTTGCGTTGACAGCGCACGAAGACAGCATAGTAGTAGCTGCGGTCGCCCCTATACCTTGGATAAAATGACGCCGCGTCCAATTATTATTTGTATTACTCATTGTAGACAGTACCTATTTACGATGGGTAACAAATTCTTGGAGTTTGCCAACAGCGTAATCAAGTAATAGTCCAGTCAAACCTATTACAAACACTGCCAGAAAAACAGAGTTTAAGTTCAGACGACTCCATTCATCCCAGACAAAAAACCCAATCCCAACACCACCTGTTAACATTTCTACTGCCACAATTACAAGCCAAGCGATCCCCAAGCTGATTCGTAAACCCGTAAAAATGTAAGGCAGACTTGCAGGTAAGATAATTTTGATAATTTGGCGCCAACGCGGCATTTCTATAACCCGTGCGACATCTATATAATCTTTGGGAACACTCGATACTCCCAAAGCTGTATTAATGATAGTAGGCCAAAGCGAAGTAATAAAAATTACGAAAATCGCTGATGGGTCTGCAAGATTAAAAATAGCTAGAGAAATGGGTAACCAAGCTAGAGGTGATACAGGTTTAAAAATTTGAATGACAGGATTAAGTGCCATCATCGCTTGCTTTGACATACCAACTAGAAACCCGACGGGGATCGCAACTAAGGCGCCTAGTCCAAATCCGATTAACACCCGACGCAAACTAGCTATTAGTAACCAACCAATCCCTAAGTTACCAGGACCCCGTTCAAAAAACGGATTCATTATATAGTCAAGATTCGCAACTAGTGCCTCTGCTGGAGTTGGCATCAATTGAGGGTTTAAAATTGCAATTAGCCACCATAACAAAATTACCCCCAAAAAGCCTAAACATGGCAGCAGAAAGCTATCGCGTAAAATAAAGGGTTTAGAACGGCGCCATACCGCTTGCCCAGCAACTGCCGCAATTGCTGCTAAATTTAATTGAAATATCACAGAGCAACCTCAACAGATTTTAGTAGGTACAAAAAATCCGAGCAGTACCAGCCGAGGATATCTGATTAAGATTGCATCACTAAAATTAATATAGTGCTATCTTTTCAGTTTCCTCTCAATGCCTACGAAGTTAGCTGACGGGCTAGAGTTGAGAGATACTCCTCTTTTTAAAGTTAAAAGTTCCGAGTGCTGAGTGCTGAGTGAACCATAACTCAGCACTCAGCACTTTCTACTCAGCACTTTAAAAAGATACGCCCCAAAATTGGTTCCTCCGTTCCGACAATTATTTTGTATACTTAGTCTTAACTCGTATAATTTATGTTGTCGAATTAGGCTGACTTACTCTAAATGTAAATTCTAACATCAATACTACTGTATACCTATCTACCTTTGGAATTAGCATATTTATCGCTACATAGCTCTTAATTCACATTAATTTGGTTAAACACTGTTGTAATTACTCCTTAAGATAGATAAAATATTTTTTATTTATTGCTAATGACAGTTACACAGCTAAAATAATTGCAATAAAAATAATATTATTCTCAATTTTAAGAACCAATAATGAATGTTAGTGAGTTGTTGCTAGAAAAGACCGACGCAATTACAAATGAATGGGTGGCAGAAGTCCGTAAGGACAGACAGATTACTACTGCTGACAAATTGCGTTCGAGCGCTATAATTGACCATCTCCCTGACGTACTCAAGGCGATGTCACATGTACTAGTGGAGTCTCACGACGATGATATTCAAACAATTGTTAAAGCTAGTTTACAACATGGTGTTCTTAGAGCAAGACAAGGATATGACCCATCAGAAATTGCAAGGGAATATCATTTATTAAAAATAGTAATTTTTGATACTTTAGAAAAAGATTTAGTAAGTATAAACACTTTAAAAGCAATTCGCGCAATACGAATAATTGATGCAGTAATAGATGAAGCGGTAGCTCAATGTTTCAAGAGTTATGTAAGCGAACGGTTACACGAATTACAACAGTTGCAAAGTCAACTTAAATTAAATAACGAAGAATTGAATCGTTTAGTACGTGCAAATCAAGACAACGTTTCATTTTTAGCACACGAGCTAAAAAATCCCTTAACTTCTATAATTGGGTATTCAGATTTATTTTTGCGTGTACAACAACAACCACCCGAAGTTAGAGAAAAGTATAATAATTTAGCGCATATTGAGCATATATTAAACAATGGAAGGCAACTACTTCGCCTTATCAACAACGTATTAGAGATTTCGCGGTTTGATGCTGGAAAACTGAAAGTAAAAACTGCACCCACAAATGTGTGCGAAGTTATTAAAAACGTTCACGAAATGATGGAACCTCTCGCGCGTACTAAAAATCTGACAATAACAGTAGATTGTAAGGCACCAATCGAAGTTATTACAGACTCATTACAATTACAACAAATAATTACCAATCTCGTAAGCAACGCAATTCGCTACACTGAATCAGGAAGTATAAAAATTAACTGTGAACAGTTAGACAGTGAAAAATGGAGATTAGCAATAATTGACACTGGAATAGGAATAAGTAAAGAAGACCAAACAAAAATATTTGAACCATATTACCGTGTTAACCGCGAAGATAAATCTTACCCTCCCAACAGTACCGGATTAGGGCTAGCGATTGTAACAAGGCTAGTAGAACTGCTGCAAGGAAAAATAGCAGTTACATCTGAAATCAACAAAGGCTCAACCTTTGAAGTCACATTTCCTATTAAAATATTGGATACGTAACGTTATAGTTAGTAAGGAACTATCTTGATTATTGTGTATGATTACCACAGTATCGGCGCCTGAAACGGTGTTAGAGCAACTGAAATGGCGTTACGCTACCAAAAAATTCGATGCAGACAAAAAAATTCCCACTGATGTGTGGAAAGTACTAGAGCAAAGTATGGTACTGGCGCCGTCATCGTTTGGACTACAGCCTTGGAAATTTTTTGTAATTAATAACCCAGAAATTCGCGCTTTTCTTTTACCACATTCATGGGGACAAGCGCAAGTAGTAGACGCATCACATCTAGTAGTATTCGCAATTAAAAAAGATATTGATGCAGCATATGTAGACCGTTACGTCGCTCGGATGGCAGAAGTTCAGCAAGTACCTGTAGAAAACTTGGCAAAATTTGCTGGAGTAGTCAAAGGCTTCATGGAAAAACCCCCATATCCTTTAGACTTAAATGAATGGTCAACCCGACAAGTTTATATTGCGCTGGGGCAATTCATGACCACCGCAGCAGTATTAGGTATCGACACCTGCCCAATGGAAGGATTTGTACCCTCTAAATACGATGAAGTACTAGGACTACCAGAACAAGGGTACGCTGCAGTTGTCGTATGTCCCGCAGGGTATCGTTCCGCTGAAGATAAAAGTGCAGAAAGACCCAAAATTAGATTTGAGACACAAGATGTCGTGCAATATATAGACTAATCCTTATATTGTAGGTTGGGTGCAGGCTTTGCGTTCATGTAGTGTTCCGCAGGAAAAGCCAACAATCCAACCTACAATGTTTTAAAGAACTTATATATTTTTCAATAAACAGACCAAATTGAGAATAAAACTATTGCATCCTTTGAGATAAATTAATAATTAGTAAGGTGGGCACTGCCCACCACATAATAAAATAAGCTTTTCAGTCTTTGTAACCCATACCAACGTGAATAGCAAACGCGGCGCCTACTCCCCCACCCAACCCTGTCGTCATTCCTTTAACAGTTCTATATAGCGTATCTTCCATCAAACATTGAATATTATCATTACAGCTAGGTTTATTAGTAAAACCTGATACCCCCCCCACTACTAGCCCTGCCATCGCGCAGCAAGTAACAAACATAAGAAGGCGCTTTTCATTTTGATTTACTGTCATTGGTTACTCAAACTTTGTATATTGAACTACATTTTCGGGAACATGGCGCCTGAGAATCATAAAAATCATCACAGGAATTAGATAGATATCATTCGATAGATAGATGCCTAGTAAAAACACCTCTATTACTTATAACGGCACACATGACACATTAGCAACCACTAGTGTTCCCTATTTTTCGTAAAAACCTTGATAAAAATTTAGAAATACCCCAGACGCAGCATTTAAAAATAGAATCTCTTGTGGAATGGGCATCCCTGCCCGTTTTAAACTTAGGACATTTGCATTAGCGCTCACCCCACAAGAAAATTTTTGGCATTTTTTGCTTGAAAGTTAAAGTACTGCACGAAATTGGGAATACTACATTTAAGCGAGTATATAACCAAGCATCAAATATAAATATGAATGCAGACGAGCATATCCTGCAATTACCCAGTGTAGTCTTAAAAAGTAGGCAGTTACTTCCCCAAAAGTCGGCGGTATACTATGTTATAGATGAAAAATTTATAGTTTGGTACGTAGGAAAAGCAAAAAACTTATGTGAGCGTTGGGCTGGTAAGAGCCATCATAGATTACATCAATTGCAAAATCAAAAGAAAAAGCTGTTTACTATATATTATGAATTAGTAGCTGAATCACAACTTGATACCCTAGAGCAACAACGTATCGAGCAGTACAGTCCACTACTTAATAAGACAAAAGTCAAAGCCAAAAAAATACGTCCAACAGAAACCTTACTGCGGGAAACATTACATACTATTGCACCATATTGTTTTATTTTAGGTGTAGAGCCTCCCAGAAACCTAGACCCTAAGTTTATTAAAGATTTACAAAATTGGGGAGATGATTGGAGAGTTGAGAAAACGGTAATATCTACAAGTATAATACACATATGTATAAATTTACAAGAATTAAATACAATTTTTAATGATTCAATGCACTCTCTGCGCTTTACAAGAAATATTTTTAAAAAACGTATTAATTTTTCAGATAACTGGACTTGTAAAGGAGATAAGGGTTATGAAATATCAACATGCATTTTCTTACTAAAAAGACTGTTAGTTAATGGATTTGCTATAGAAATATATCAAGCTCATTCAGAAGTATTAGAATATATCAAAGATTACAATAACGTTAAACTTGCTGGAGTTGAAATTAGAGCTGTTGACGAAACATCTCTAAATAATATAATAAATAAATGTTTTGTCAGAATATTTGGATTGTATAAGTACGATGATAGCAAAGATTCTCCATATTATAAATTTTGTAATACAGTATTAGAGCGCTTAAGTCCGTACAAGCAAGACCTTATTAAAGTACTATTTAACGAGAGTATAGATATTGGCAAATTACAAATATCTACAATAGTGAGTAAGAAATTAGAAAAAAGTCAAGCTAATCAACTTGTAAATCCTGAATTATCGTTAAGATTAAATAATATTATGACTAAAAAAGAATACTTAAAAGCACTATTAAGCGACCGTGGTATTAATTTGAATTGTTATCAAGTAAATAAGTATTTAGAACAAATACCTAAAGATGAATATTTTACTGATAGCAATCGTTATAAAAGAATGACTATATATGTAACATCTTTTACTTATAGAGACTTACGTGAACCAGGTTATCGCAATAGTAAAATTCTTGGTAGCAAAGGTGCTAAATCTCAATCTAAAGATTTAGTTGGTTTTCCTTATGAAGAAGCATATCTGGTTGCAACAGTAGACCGTGTATTTTGGTTACTGCTAGAACCTTACCTATCAGATTTCGCAAAAGTCCAACTTAATGAAAACGAGGGGTATTTAGACAAATATTATATCTCTTATCGAAAGCAATTGGCGCCTGCGATGCTAACCATTACATTAAATGGAAAATGGAGAACAGATATTCAATTTGGTCCTCCAGATAAAACCTCTTCTTATCTAGAGGTCGTAGAGATTATTAAAAGTAGATTGCAGCAGAGCGGAATACCAAAATTAAGATGTTCATTCAAACTGACTTAATATTCTGATTTAATAGTTGCAAATCTTTAAACAAAAAATAATTAGATACTGTAATTAGAGTCCTTTCTCTGTTGTATCTGTGGTAAAAGAAATATTGGAAATGACTGCACATTTAAGGCGCCTATGTTACCGCTACAAACCTATATAAACTCCAGTCCATTAAAATGGACTTCTGCTACTAGCCTATGGCTTTTAACCATAGGCGGGTTAAAATTTGCAATGATAACGTTGGGTTCCGCAAAGCCTCCACCCAACCTACGCTAAAAATAATTTGTAGGCGGGATTATTATTTTCATCACAGTATGAATAACCGAGAGTATCTAAAAAGGCTTGCCACTCTTGCATTTCCTGGGGTGGAACTTGTATACCTACGACAATTTTGCCATAATCAGACCCATTATTACGGTAGTGAAAAACGCTAATATTCCAATTCGGACTCATTGAACTGACGAATTTCATTAAGGCGCCAGGGCGTTCAGGAAATTCAAACCTATATAATAGTTCGTTGTGTGCTAATGGTGAACGTCCTCCAACCATGTGCCGCAAATGGAGTTTTGTAAATTCATCATCGGTTAGATCTAACGTAGGGAAACCGCAATTTTCAAAAGTTTCTACCATTTTGGCTCTATCTGCGCGCTTTTGAATTTGCATCCCCACAAAAATATGGGCAATTTTCTCATCAGCGATACGGTAATTAAACTCTGTTAAATTGCGTCTACCAATGCATTCGCAGAATTTATGTAAACTTCCTGCTTGTTCAGGAATAGTCACTGCGAATATTGCCTCGCGTTGTTCTCCATATTCTGCACGTTCCGCAACAAAACGGAGACGGTCGAAGTTCATATTGGCGCCACAAGCAATAGCAATTAAAGTTTGACCTTCAATTTGCTCCCGTTCTACATATGCTTTGGCGCCTGCTATTGCTAAAGCACCCGCAGGTTCCACAATCGAGCGTGTATCTTCAAATACATCTTTAATAGCCGCACAAGTATCGTCAGTATTGACTAATATAATGTCGTCTACATATTCCTGACACAACCGGAATGTTTCTTCCCCAACTTCCCGTACAGCGACACCATCAGCAAATAACCCCACTTGCGATAACCGTACCCGCTTTCCTGCTTTTAATGATTGGTTCATCGCATCTGCATCGACAGGTTCCACTCCAATAATCTTAATTTCTGGACGCAACCGTTTTATATAAGCAGCAACTCCCGATATTAACCCACCTCCACCAATTGCCACAAATATCGCGTGTATAGGTTGCTGATATTGTCGTAAAATCTCCATCCCAATCGTACCCTGTCCTGCTATCACATCTGGGTCATCAAAAGGATGAATAAATGTTAAGCCTTTTTCTGCCTCTAATTGCCGTGCATAAGTATAAGCGTCATCATAAGTATCACCATGCAAAACGACTTCACCACCGCGCGCTTTCACAGCATTAACTTTTACTTGCGGGGTAGTTACTGGCATCACAATAATAGCCCGTGTTCCTAAATGACGGGCACCGAGTGCCACACCTTGAGCATGATTTCCTGCCGATGCTGCGATTACACCTTGTGCTAACATATCTGGTGGTAGGTTCACCATCTTGTTATAGGCGCCACGCAACTTAAAAGAAAATACTGACTGCATATCTTCACGTTTAAGCAGTAGCTTATTATTAAGACGCACAGAGAGATTAGAAGCGTAATCAAGGGGTGTTTCTTGAGCTACATCATACACACGGGCAGTCAGAATTTGTACCAGATAGTCGCAAAGCATGGGTGTGAGGCAGGTAAATGCTTTCTTAAGGATAAATCATTATTCTACGACACTTATGTACCTTAAATATTACCTGGTTTCAGCCAGCTAAATAATTCTCCAACACTCAGCCTTAAATCTGTAATAAAATCAGGAGTGGGCAGTAGTAAATCTGGTTCTTGTAAAAAAATAGGCTGTTGAGACTGAGGATAAGCAATAACTGATTTTTCATCCGGGTCAACTAACCATCCCATCTGACAACCAGCTTTGAGACAGTGCAATATATTATTTATAACTTTTGTTTGGCTTTGATCTGGTGAAAGAATTTCAATAGTCCAGTCTGGGTGAGCAGAAAAAACATTCGCAATATCACCCTCTTCATCCAAAGGAATACGGTTCCATGTAAAAATAGCAACATCGGGCACAATGGAGCGTCCACCAAAAGTACACCGTAGCTCTAGCAGTGCTAAAGCAATTTTCTGTTTTTCGCTAATATCATTAATTACCGTAACAAAGCTACCCCGTAATTTGCTATGTTTGCCTTGAGGCATAGGCTTTTGGATAACTCGACCATTTATGTACTCGCTAGCAGGTTTAGTTTCAGGCAACTGTAAAAATTCTGCTAGCATTAATGGTTTAGTGGGGACTGGCGCCATAGTTTTAAACCTCTGAGCTAAATTATATATTTATTGTCGCAAGCACTTATGTCATGAGTCGCGAACTTATGTCATGCTGAGGAACGAAGCATCTTAAAGATTTGGACTTTATTTACAAGTAAAGTCATAACACGTTTTTAGTCTAAAAGGAAAAGTTACAATGGCTGATGATTGGAATCAGGTCATAACTGAGCAACAAGTAACCTACACTTTAGAATTTAATGGCAAATTCTTTCTATTGAAAATGTACCCGCGTGGGTTAATCTTAATACTCGCGTTAATACTCGCGAGCAATTTTTGGCTCCAGACATAGTAGAAAGGTTGTAGCAACTTATATGGAACTCAGAAGAATCTGTTCGTGTAGTCGAAACACTCCTTTATAACTTCCGTCTATAATACGTAATTTTGTGGCGCCAATATTATCTTACTAGCCCTGAAGCGGCAATTTACCATTAAAATGTAGGGTGCGTGGCGCCGCTAAAAATTCCACAACGAAGCAAAAATCAAGTAGCGTCACGCACCAACCCTGATTTCTCAAACATAATAATCTCATGTTGAAACGAATATACATCGACAACTTTCGCTGTCTCGTCAACTTTGAACTAAAACTTGAGGCAATTAATTTATTTCTAGGTTCTAATGGTGCCGGAAAATCAACAGTATTTGAAGTTTTAGAAAAAATCCAGTTATTTATAAATGGTGATAGTAAAATTGAAACAATCTTTAAATCTAGAGATTGCACTCGCTGGCAAATTTCCCAAATTCAACGTTTTGAGATAGAGATTTTAAGTAATGGTGGTATTTATAAATACGAATTAGGTGTTTTTCACGAAAATCAACATAAATGCCGTGTGGAATATGAACATCTATGGTTTGAAAATCAACCTCTACTAAAATTTTATTTAGCTCAAGTTGAGATTTTTAAAGACGATTACTCTAAAGAATCACAATATTCATTTAATTGGTCGCAGTCAGTTTTGCCTTCATTATTGCCAAAAGGTGATAATAGTAAAATTACTTGCTTCAAAGAACAAATAGCACGATTTATTATTGTGCGAATTATTCCTAGTTCAATGCAAGATGAGAGTCATCAAGAAGAAACATATTTAACTAGTCAAATGGAAAATTATGTTTCTTGGTACCGTTATCTTTCTGAAGACCAAGGTAAAATTGCTGAATTAGGAAATATTTTAAGAGAAGTACTAGATGGTTTTAACAACTTTAAGTTTGAAAGAGTTAGCGAACAAAGTTTAGTGTTAAAACTAAGATTTTCAAGTGGAGCAGATAACTCTAAACCTATTGACTATCGTTTTGGAGAACTATCAGATGGACAAAAAACTTTAATTGCTTTATACACACTTATTCACTGTACAAAATCAGAAGATTACACTATATGTATCGATGAGCCAGAAAATTTCTTAGCTTTGCCAGAAATTCAACCTTGGTTGGTAGAACTTTATGACCTTTGTAGCGATGGACAACTTCAAGCACTATTAATTTCCCACCACCCTGAATTAATTAATTACCTTTTAGCTTCACCAATTGGTTATTGGTTTGAACGTCAAACTAATACACCTGTCCGAGTCAAACGCATTGGTAATGAAACATCAGATAATTCTGGACTACCCGTTTCAGAATTAATTGCACGGGGATGGTTAAATGAGTCAGCGTAGAGTTCAAATAGTTATCCTTTGTGAAGATAGGCAGCAAGAAGTTTTTGCTCGTTATTTTTTAAAAAAGCGTGGTTTTAATGGTTTATTCAGAGCAAATATTTGTCCCCCAAGTAGCCAATCTGGAGAACAATATGTACGGACTCAGTATCCAGTAGAAGTAAAAGCATATCGCCAAAATCGAAATCGTGTGTCGATAGGGTTAGTTGTATTTATTGATGCGGATACAAGCACACCACAAGATCGACTTGACTGGTTAGCTCGTACCCTTGCTGAATATTCCCAGCAAATCCGCCAACCAGATGAGGCAATTGCAATATTTGTCCCTAAACGCAATATTGAGACTTGGATACATTATTTACAGGAAGAAAGCGTAAATGAGGAAGATACTTATTCTAAATTTCCTAACGCTGAAGCTTCTTGCAAACCTTATGTTGAAAACCTTGCTGAACAATGCCGTTCTCAAAAATTGCCAAAAGAGGCGCCGGAATCGCTTCAACTAGCTTGTAGGGAACTACAGCACCTGTTACAACTTCTAGAGCTATGAGTCGGACTAAATTTACACATGCTTATCTTCAGTACTAGATTACTAGTATTTATTTGCTCAACGTGCAGCAGGATTTTCACAGAATTTTGTATAAACGTATAGTGATAGCTTTTTGTGTTATTTAATACGTGTTATACTGGCGTATGCATTGATTTCAATCAACTTAGTTATGGCTGAAAACTACTACTTTGTCAAACATCTAATTAATGATTTAGAAAGAGGAAGAATAAGAATACCTTCCTTTCAAAGAGGTTTTGTCTGGGATGCAGAACGGGTTTCCCATTTCATAGACAGTATATACAAAGGTTTTCCGTTTGGTTCTGTATTACTTTGGAGAACGAAAAATCCTTTACGAACAGAAAGAAATCTTGGTCCTTATAAGCTTCCAAATAATGACCCAGAATATCCTATTGACTATGCTCTCGATGGTCAGCAAAGAATAACTTCTATTTTCGGTATATTTCAAAACTCTCTACAAGCTGAAGTTAATCAAGAAACAAGTTGGACAAATCTTTTTTTTGAACTTAACAGTAAAGAGTCTGTGCCATTTAGATATTTGGATGACTCAAAAATATATGACAACAATAAATATTTTCCTTTAAAATATGTTTTTGATTCTCCTAGATATAGACAAATTACCCGAAATTTAGATGAAGAATTAGTAAAGCAAATAGATAATTTAGTAGATAGATTTACACAAGCGACGATACCTATCGAGCGCTTTGAAACCGAAGAAAGAAAATATGTAGCAACAGTTTTTGAGAGAATTAATAAACAAAAAGTAGATTTAGGGACATTTGATTTATTGTCCGTTTGGAATTGGAGCGAAGAATTTGATTTAAAAGAAAAGTTCCAACAAATATCTGAAGAATTGGAACAGTTTGGATTTAAGGACATAGATGACGATTTACTACTAAAGTGTTGTTCTGCCGTTATCATGAACAGTTCTAAACCAGAAGCTTTTATGGAACTTCCAGGAAGCGAGGTAAGGCAAAAGTTTAATGAGATTAGAACTGGAATCTTTAGAGCTATAGGCTTTCTGAAGACAGAGTTAAATGTTTTTTCTCTAAAACTTCTACCGATGGAAAATATTTTGGTTGTTTTAACAGCATTCTTTTCTTCTCCACAAAAACAACCTTCCCCAGTACCTCAAGAGCAATATCAGGTAATAAAGAGATGGTTTTGGCGTTCCTGTTTTGCTCAAAGATACTCTAGGGGTGGACCTAAAGCTACTGATGTAGATTTGGCAGAGGTACAAAACCTTAAGAATGGAATGCCCAGTAAGTTAGAAGATGTTAATGTATCTATAGACTCAACTTACTTTTTGATTAACACTTTTAATAGGTCCTCTATTGCTACTAAAACTTTTATTCTTTTATTAGCTCAAAGTAGACCATTAAATTTTATTCAGGGTACTAATATTTCTCTCGAAGATGTTTTATCTCAAGGAGATCGTAAGGAATTTCATCATATATTTCCTAAAGCATACCTCAAAAGCCTTGGCGACACGTATAAAGACGAGCAAATTAATTGTCTTGCTAATTTCTCAATATTGTCAAGAACAGACAATAACAAAATAAAAGACCAACCGCCAAGTAAATATCGCATAGAAATGCCTTTAAATACACAAGTACTAGCTACTATATTAGCTACACATAGCTGTTCTGATATCATGTTTACTGATAATTATAATAGCTTTCTTCAGTCAAGAAGTATATTACTTCTGAAGAAAGCAGAAGAATTATTACGATGAACTCATAGTTCAAAAAGCTTGAGTTATAAGTTTTTGTTGAAAATTTAATTTTTATAGAGCAAACAAGGAGGGTTTCCCCCTCCATGCTAAAAATTTTTATTAATCTTTTTAACTTTAAATAATGTTTTGATTTTCTTGCAAAAATTGTTATACCTTCTTCTTTATTTTATCCCTTTGCTAAATCTAAATTAGTTAACAATTACACTTTGTTACTATGTTATTTAGTATAACATATATACATTACTAGTCGTGTTATTTAATGATAATTAATATTTATTATATTCCATTTTAATGGAATTCTGCTATTAGCATGGGGATTTTTAATCCCATGCGGGTATGAACGTTCGCCAAAAATCGTTATACATAATTATAACATGACTCCGATAGCCGAATCGAAGTTGCGACAATATACTTTTTGGCTATATTGGTGTGATAATTCATCTGATGATAAAGGGAAGCGCGTTAGTGTTGCATGTTGAATATATTCCATGAACGGGCGCCTATACTTCTCATATATTTCAAAGCTCTCAGTTATTGCTTGCATATTATCCCAATTATTATTTTGAGCAATTTTACTAATTTGGGTTGAAATTACCAGCGCATCTTCCAACCCTTGGTTGGCGCCTTGTGCCATGAAAGGAGGCATTCCGTGTGCTGCATCACCTACTAATACGGTGCGTCCTAAACTCCATGTTAGTTCTGCTGCGTTGGAATGAGGTATTGCACGATGAATATAGTAAGGACGTTGTTGCATGTTAGCAGGAGAAGATAAACGCACTAGTTGTTTAAGTTCTTCTGGGAAGCCTGCTTTTTCTAATTCTTGGAAAGCTATTTCTATTAATGCGTTTTCAGATGCATTTTGTATTGCTTCTAAGGGCAACGCTGTGTGTAATATGTATCCAATACTACCTCTACGAAATAACATTAACCTTGGGTTTTCTGTTGAGGTATTATTTACTGTGTGATTACCTATTGTCAAAATTGATGCTTCACTAAAATATTTTTCTTCGAGTTGTGTATGTAGTTGTGATGGTATTTCAATGTCACGACAGAATATAGCAGCATATTTGGAATATTCAGGTTGTGCAAAGGCAGAATGTGAAGTATTTTGGTAAATTACTTTACGAACTGTAGAATTGATTCCATCTGCTGCAACTACTAGTTTCGCTCGAAAAGATTTTGTTTCAAATTGTTGTGTTGGCGCCTCTATATCTTTCTCTTCTTCCCAATACGCATAAGGGTTATTATTTACACTAGCATCGGATACGCAGTCTATTAGTACACAGTTATTTTCTAATTCTTCCTGAATATTTACGCAGCGATTATTAATTTTTACTATGCTTTCGGGTAGTAACTCTCTCAAGGTAGTTTGTAAATTATACCAACTTACAGATACACGTCCTTCTCCATATTTTTCAAACCAATCATCAAAACTTAAATGGGTTGAATATACGTTTTTTCCTTGTAAATCTTTATAAAGCCATACAGGTGATGGTTTCTGAGGTTGATTTTGTGGTATTGCTGTGTTTTTAACTGCTTCGTAAGCGTTAGTACTAATATATTTGATGGCTTTTAAACCATTTGGTAAAAGGTCTACTACCTGACCAACTTTTCTAAACGCGCGAGTTTGGTCGATAATTAAAATATTTTCAATTCCGCGTTGACGTAAACCAATAGCTGTTGCTAATCCAACTGGTCCGGCGCCAACTATTACAACATCATAAATTTTCATAATGTATTTACAATTCATTTTGTGGGGTGGGCATCGCAAGCCCCGCCTTATATTTGGAACGGGCAAGGATGCCCATTCCACAAGAAACAGTGCCCATTCTACAAGAGTTTTTTTAACCAACTACAAAGTTGACTAATTTTCCGGGTACTACAATAACCTTTTTTATCTCTTTGCCTTCGAGATGACGCTGTGCTACTTCAGAGTTACGCGCGTATTGTTCTAAACCAGCTTTATCTAAAGTAGCAGGCGCCTGTAAGTCTCCGCGTTTTTTGCCGTTGATTTGAATTACTAAGGTAATTTCATCTACAGTTAACGCATCTAACTCAAATTTCAACCATGCGTGAGTATGTACTGATTCTTTATTGCCTAATTGATGCCATAACTCGTCAGCAATGTGAGGAGCAAACGGCGCCAATAACACAATCAAAGTATTTATACCTTCAGCAAATACAGGCGAATTTTTACAATCACTATCTGCAAGCGCATTACTCAACTTCATTAACTCAGAAATTGCGGTATTAAATTGATATCCACCTTCGATATCCTCTGTAATTTCCTTAATGGCAATATGAATTGCCCGTCTTAAATCTTTCTCTGATTTGGTTAATTCGTTTTTATTGACTTGTTTTTTGGTGTTACCAGCAGCAATATACTCTGTAACAAGGCGCCATACCCTATTTAAGAAACGAAATTGTCCTTCAACATCTGCTTCGTCCCATTCCAAATCTTTTTCTGGTGGTGCTTTGAACAATATAAACATGCGCGCGGTGTCAATACCATATTTGGCGATGACATCTTCTGGCGCCACACCGTTACCTTTAGATTTGGACATGGTAGCGTAAACAAGCTGTAAAGGTTCGCCTGTTTTGGGGTCGCGAGGGTCTGCTGCATTAACTAAACCCGTAGGAACCCACTTATCTTTATCTGATTTATTGGGGTTCATATAAGTTAAACCTTGTACCATTCCTTGAGTTAACAATCTTTGGAAAGGTTCGTCAAAGTTCAATAAACCTCTATCGCGCAATACTTTAGTAAAGAACCGCGAGTACAACAAATGTAAAATCGCATGTTCGATACCACCTACATATTGATCAACGGGCATAAAATCGTTGACTCTACCAGGCTCAAATATTTTGTTCTCGTTTTTAGCATCGGTAAACCGTAAGAAGTACCATGATGAATCAATAAAAGTATCCATCGTATCGGTTTCGCGTTGTGCGGGTGTACCACAACTTGGACATGGTACATTTTTCCAACTTTCCAAAGAAGCCAATGGCGAACCACCACGACCTGTTAATTCAATATTATCAGGTAACTGTACAGGCAAATCTTCTTCAGGAACTGGTACGGCGCCGCAATTAGGACAGTGAATAATAGGTATAGGGGCGCCCCAGTAACGCTGACGCGAAATTAACCAGTCACGTAAACGATATTGAATACGTGCTTTACCATAACCTTGTTTTTCCGCATACTCAACTATAGCTTTCTTAGCATCACCCGAAGCCATGCCATCAAATTGCTGTGAATTTACCAACACCCCAGCTTCAGTATAAGCAGCTTTTAATTCAGCTTCTGCTTCACTATCAGCAACAATTACAACTTTAATTGCCAAATTTTGGTCTTTAGCAAATTTAAAATCGCGTACATCATGTGCAGGTACACCCATTACGGCGCCTGTACCATATTCATACAGTACATAATCAGCAATCCAAATAGGAATTTCTTCACCTGTAAATGGATTTATTGCCTTACCACCTGTAGATATACCGCGTTTAGGTTTATCTTCAGCAGTACGTTCCATTTCGCTTTGGTTGCTAACTTCCTGTACAAAAGCTTCGACTGCTGATTTTTGTTCTAAAGTAGTAACTTTCTCTGTTAATGGATGTTCTGGTGCCAACACTACATAGCTAACACCGTAAACTGTATCAGGACGTGTTGTATATACAGCTATTTTTTCATCGCTGCCAACTATGGGAAACTCTAAATAGGCGCCTGTAGATTTGCCTATCCAGTTAGCCTGCATTAATTTGACACGTTCGGGCCATCCTGGCAACTTATTGAGGTCGTTTAATAACTGCTCGGCATAATCAGTAATCTTCAAAAACCACTGCCGTAATAATTTTCGCTCAACAATGGCGCCGCTACGCCACGAACGTCCATCAATAACTTGTTCGTTTGCTATTACAGTTTGGTCTACGGGGTCCCAATTTACCGCAGCTTCTCTTTGATAAGCTAAACCTGCTTCAAAAAACTGTAAGAAAATCCATTGTGTCCATCTGTAATAATCGGGCGAACAGGTAGCAACTTCACAGTCCCAGTCAATTGAATAACCGAGACGCTTTAACTGTTGCCGCATTTGTTCAATATTTTGATAAGTCCACTTTGCTGGAGGAACACCCCTGTCAATAGCAGCATTTTCCGCAGGTAAACCAAAAGCATCCCAACCCATCGGATGTAGAACCCGATACCCTTGCATTCTCTTGAGGCGCGCGATAGCGTCAGTTATGGTGTAGTTGCGGACATGACCCATGTGCAAGCTTCCCGAAGGATACGGGAACATAGACAGCGCATAAAATTTTGGCTTGTCGCTATCGGTGACAGTCTTGTCTAAGCCAAGTTCAGTCCATGTGTTTTGCCATTTTTCCTCAATGTCTGCTGGGTTGTATCGAGACTCCACTGCTAATACTCCTAATGCGTTAATCTTATTAATCTTAGTTTCTGCTTTGTTATTGTGACATAATATTTTAGTTATTATTGATGATGGAACGCTGTAGAGACGTTACATGTAACGTCTCTACAGCGTGATGTGTAACGTTGTTATTCTTCAATACGTTGATTTTCTCTTTGTAAAACTTTACGCAACCAAGGCGCCGGATTTCCTTTTACTGCTATTAATAATCTATCTAAAATGCCAGTAATTTTTTCTTGGTCTAATTCTGGTGTCATTGGCGTGATACCGTTTTTTATTAATTTCGCTGCGGGTACGGCGCCGATTGAAGTGGTATAAACTATTGTACAGTTATTAAGTGCATTAATTACAGTTGCTATATCAGTATCGCTCTCACCTTTGTTTACCCTTAATATATTATCTTTATTTTTATAACCATATTGGGTTGTTTCAGGTTGCTTTTCTACGCAAATAGTATCTACAAAATGATACCCAGATTTTGATATTTCGTAGATATCAAATTTTTCGGCACTCCCAAAGTCGGAGTTTATATTGACTTTATCTGTTGTAGCGAAGGCAATTTTCATTTTCTGCTATCTTATGAGGATGGTATATAGCTATTAAAATTTTAGGATTTATCACACTTCTACAAAAATTATCATAGATAATTATTTATGTTAACCGCGAAATTACATAATATTATTCTAGAGAATACGTGCCAATCTCTCTTTTTCTGCGTACTCTGTGTCTATTTTGTAAAAATATTTACCATATTTGTTATTTTGCTTGGGTTACACAAAGCCGGAACCCAACCTACAATCTACTAATTGTTTGTGAGGGTTAATTGTGATTAAAGTGTTTGTTTATGGAACTCTCAAACCGGGTGAAGAAAATTACACAAAATATTGTGCGGACAGGGTTATTGATTCCCTGCCCGCTTTTACAATGGGTAAGCTTTATACCCTTCCACAGGGATATCCGGCAATGACGCTGGGGAATAGTCCTGTTTGGGGTTATATGCTTTCTTTTGCTGATTCAGATATTTTGGCTGAACTTGATGAGCTTGAGGACTATCACCCCTCTAGACAAAGTTCAGAAAATCTCTATAATCGTCGATACATTAATATATTCAGTCAAGACCACACAAATACTACTCCTGGACGCCCGCAACGCATCGGCGAAGTTTGGGCTTATCTTATGGAAGAAAAGCTTGTTCACCAATTGGGCGGAACTTTACAGGATGATGGTTTATGGAGTGCTTTCAGACAGTAAATTTTCCTAATATAGGCTTTAATTATCAGCTTTAATTAATTAATCAGCTTTTAATATAATCCGTTTTCAGCGTTGGGTGTTTGCCGCTGCCTTTCAACTGGATTTGGTGCCACTTCTGTTTTAGGAATTGGAAATATTGGCTGGTTAAGGGCAACCATCAATGTTTTAGGTGAAGCATTGAGTTTGGTGGCAATAGGTTGTGATGCGGGCTGCGATGCAAATTGAATAACTCTTGAATCGCCAGAGAATATCCCTGATAAGGCGCCGAAAGCACAAGCTGCAATTGCAGCTCCCCCAAACATTCCTGCTAATTTTAGACGCCGACGCTTTAGTTTACCTAAAACCTGCTCAACTGTTTCTTCAACTGGCTGTTGCGACTCTGGGATTGGTAGAGTTCGCAAAGATTGCCGTAATTTTAACAGTCGAGTATAAAGTGTTTTGACTGACTGGTCGTTTACCAGCCACTCTTCCACTTGCTTGCGTTCTGTTGCTGTTACCTCACCATCGAGGTATGCACTTAATAACTCGAAGCGGTCACGCTTCACCATATCCATAGCACCCGTAAAATCATTGGTATGCTTTACATCCCCTTCTAACAGGTTTTGATTTTCCTGCGAGTGAGAACGGTCATTAAATTGCGAATTAGTATTCATATTAACACCATTACCAATTCAAACACGGGTAAATAAATCGGACAAAGGTGAGAAATTCTGGCTATTTCTTTCGGCAGAAGCACTCGATTAATCTCTAACTTTTTTTAATTTATTATACAATCCTGCTCTCAAGTAATAATGGTTAACCATTACTACTTATGCATCAAGATAGCTTTGCAATTGTGATTGCAGCCTTGTACGAGCGCGCGCAATGCGAGATTTTACTGTACCTAAAGATACACCTGTAATCTCAGCAATTTCTTCGTAAGCCATGCCTTCGATTTCTCTAAGGACTATTGTAGTCCGGAATACTTCGGGCAGATCAGCGATTGCGTCACGTAATTGTTCGTAAAATTCACGAGTGGTTAATTCTTCTTCCGGACCTGGTGTATCACCAGCAATTTCCCAATCCATTTCGCCGTCTTCTACCGAGCGGGGAGCATCAAGCGACAGTGGACTAACAACCCGTTTGCGCTTCCGTAACTCGTCATAAAACAAGTTCGTGGCAATTCGGCTCAACCAACCCCGGAATTTAGCGGGTTCTTGCAGTTTGCTGATATTGCGAAACACTCTTATCCAGACTTCTTGAGCCAAATCAGCTCTATCTGCCCAGTCAGGAGCTAGGTGGTATAAAACTCTCTCTACCTGAGATTGATAACGACGCATTAGTTCCGCAAAGGCAGCACGTTCAGGCCGCAGTCCTTCTTGACAGCGTAATATCAAATCGTGGTTTGAGAGTTTGTCAGCTTGCACTTCCTTTTGTTCCGGAAGCCTGGTATCGATTTGCGACCAGGACACAGTAATCGATTGACTCATAGATCGTACTGGCTTTTTAACATCCCTATCTATTAGACATCCTAATTACTCAGTTGTTCCTGGGGGTAGTGACGGATTTTAGACTGTAACACCGATGTATCTAAATTATGCCAATTTGATTTAATGTAAAAGATAACTCTTTGGCTATCTAGCTTTATATGTAAAAGGTTTCTTACATGTAAGTGCTATTGAGTGCATACAGAAATGATACTTACTTCGATGCAGCAGTTGTAACGTCATTCCTTCAGGAAGGCACCTTTTATTAGGATGGTCTACATATACTTTACATCTCGAAGAGAAACCGGGCTTCTTGTAAAGATTTTACTAAAAAATTTAATTCTTCATATAGAAGCCCGGTTTCTTACTTTTTATTTTGTGGCACAGATACCAAAATTGTACTAGTTTGCTCTACTTGCGCTTTCTGCTGAAAACTTGTATCTGTATTAGTACGCTCTTGTTGTCGAGTCTCTAAACACAGGTTCAGCGAAAATGTAATTGTAATCGCTAGCAATAATTTTTTAAACATAATTTTTCTCCCACCCACACCAAAGTATGATTGTCTGCTACGCTAACTGAGTTCCTGGGAGTTTATGTTCTTAGCAAATGTTTTAACTTGTCTTAACTTGTTGAAACTTAAATAATACAGAACCAGTTAACGCGGCGCTTACGGTCTACCCTCACAATTCTAGTGTGCCCTTTCCCTTTACCATATTCGTAAGGAAATCAAAAAAATATTATAAATTTTTTATGTTGGGCACTAAATTCGGATACAACAAATCTAGATAGATAGTTAGTCTTGATAAATAAGCGTCGCTTATTGTATTTAATGTGTATGTAGTTTGAAAGTGAGCTTCTTCGATGGTCAAAAATGAATCTATAGCGCGCATAGTCATGCTACTTTGCTTTAGTACTGCTTTACTAACGCTCGCAGTACGCTGGCATATTTCTAGCTCAAATCGTGCGATGATGCCAGTGGCAACTCGTTCCGAGGCGCCACTTAAAAGTGAAGCTTCACTGGTAGAAAGATTTACAAGCTTTCTCAAACAAGGTCAAATAAGAGCAACAGCAGGAGATGCAGCAATAGCTACATCTCTCGATGTCAAATTGACCGGGCAAAAATCTCAACAAGCATTGAACTCAGAGCTGCGCTTGGTTGTAGATTTAAGTAATCGAAGAGTTTATGTGTATCAAAAAGGCGAGGTTATTGCTAGTTATCCCACAGGTATTGGTAAAAAAGGTTGGGAAACTCCGACAGGTATATTTAAAGTCATGCATAAACAACATGACCCTATTTGGCGCCATCCAATTACTGGCAAAGTGTTTTCTCCAGGTGAAGATAGTCCTCTAGGAGATAGATGGATTGGCTTTTTATCAAATAAAGATGGGGAAATAGGGTTTCATGGAACACCAGACGAGACATTAGTAGGAAACCCAGTATCTCACGGTTGTCTCAGAATGCGTAACCCCGATGTTCGGATGCTTTACGACCAAGTTAAAATTGGAACAGTCGTTGAAGTTCGCCATTAAGACTGCGCTTTTTGCTCAAACGCAGGAGCATAAGCTTGAAGCAAGGTGCTAACTTGACGCAATACCTCATTACCTGTGTTCTTAGGAGTCAACACAGTTTTATCATCGTTAGGTCTGTCGAGGTTACGCGCTATTGCTTCACTAACTTGTTGGCTAATTAACTCTTGCAGTTCAGTTTTAGCACGCGCACGTTGCCAACTGGCGCCTTCTTCGGTAGTCGCATAAAGCGGTGGAAGACGGTTGAGTGCGTAAGCTGCAATGTCACCAACATCTAAAGACCCTTCGCTTGTTGCTTCAATTTCGGCGACGCGGGCAACTGCTTCAGTCAATACCAAATCTTCCATGACGTTGATAAACTGTTTGCGAGGTACCGCCACTACCTCACCTGTTAATAGTGACCCCATTAAGCGGTCTAACGCCATATACTCTTCAATTGACAATTCTGACGCATGGTCGCAGATTCGCCCAACTTCAGCTTCCATAGCAGGTGTCAAATAACCATCTTGGAGAGCTTGTTCTACAATTTTTCCTATACTCATACTACTCATCTTTTTTTTAGCCACCCAAGTTTAGGTAGGGACGGTATCAATCGAATCTATAATTGCTTACTAAAAGTCAATTGTAAACAGTCTACATGTAAATTATGTAGCAAATATGCATCTGTGTACATTTTTACTTCATAATTTACTTTGTCACTTCATTTATAACTTACTTTTCAGCAGTGCCATTTAGCCAAGGCATTGGGTCAACACTTTTGCCATTAACATACAAACCCCAGTGTAAATGGGGACCTGTCGAGGCGCCTGTGGAACCAACTGTACCTATTTTTTGCCCGGGCTGTACAAAATCGCCTTCTTTGACTGAAATTTGTTTGAGGTGCATAAAAATACTTGCTACCCCTTGCCCGTGGTCAACACCAATCACATTACCGTGAACTTTAAAGCCTTGTGCTACAGTTCCTACTAATACAACACGTCCCGCTGCTGGTGCTACAACCGCAGAACCAGAGGCGCCTGCATAATCTAGCCCACGATGATAATAATCATTCGCAAACACTCCATTATAGTAGCGTCTAACACCGTATTGTGTACTCATCCGTCCTTGGTTAGGTCGCTTAAAACTACCTTTCCAAAACTTTTCAGGAGTACGCACTTCACGGAATTCACGCGCACGTCGAAGTTCTAGTTCGGTTGCTTTAACTCCAGCTTTACCAGGTGGTAAATTAATCCGCTGTACTGGAAATTTACGGGCACCGACTTGGAGTTTTAAATTTTTAGTTTCTCCACCACCACTTACTTTTACTGTGCGTCCACCTGGCTTTTCCAAGGGGGTAGTAGGAATAAATGCTCGATATTTATTTGGAGCAATTTCATATGCCGTATAAGTCTCTTGACCACTACTAACAGTTACATTGCCACCATTGGCTGGATTATCCAAGCTCACAATTACCGAAATCGTATCCCCTAATCGCGGAGACTGTGGAGTCATTTGTACTTGTAAGGCTTTAACAGGTGAAGACAAAACTATTGGCATTGCTACTGCCAACGTCACGCTGGCAACAGGGAACACTTTTTTGAATCCAGCTATGGAAGCATTAAACTGATTACTTAAGTTACTAATACGGTTTGTCGTAGTCATAGATTTACACAACACAATATTGCCTTTGCGGTACTAAAGACCGAATCATCGGGTACAGTGTTTCCCACAAAAAGCAGATGTTTGTACACGGTCAAATTAGTTAGTAATTTAAACCGTCCATAATATTATGTATAAATTCTGTACAAAAGCAAGGTTTTTAAAAGTTTTAATTTTTACGAATATTTACGAATATACGTCTTTATTCAAATTAGACTTCAAATACAAGCATGTTTTAGCTGAGTGGTGCTAATTCCTCGTTTCGCGCCAGTTTTCCATCTTCCATGTGAACAATTCGGTCGGCAATATCTAAAATGCGGTTGTCGTGGGTTACAAGCAAAATCGTACATCCTTGTTCTTTGGCAAGGGTTTGCATTAAATTAACAACATCCCGACCAGATTTACTATCAAGTGCAGCAGTCGGTTCATCTGCTAGAACAATTTTTGGATGACCCACAAGTGCCCTCGCAATAGCGACTCGTTGTTTTTGTCCTCCCGATAAATCATCTGGAAAATAATTGGCACGGTGTCCTAAACCAACTTGCTCTAACATCAAAGCTGCACGTTGATTCATTTCTCTGGGTGAAATACCTTTATGAACCTCTAAACCCATCCGCACGTTTTGTAATGCCGTTAAACTTCCATGTAAATTATGTGCCTGAAAAATATAACCGTGCTTACGACGCGCTTGTGTAAGTTGTCCTGCACTGGCACCAACTAATTCGTTTCCTAGAACACGTAAACTACCCGACTGTGCCGAACGTAAACCACCAACTAAAGTTAGTAGTGTAGTTTTGCCCGAGCCAGAGGGACCCGTCATAATAATAATATCGCCCCGTCTAATTTCTAGGCTAATGTCATATAAGACCTGCTTACGCAGTTGACCCGACCCAAAAAAATGGTCAAGATTTTGAACCGAGATAACAGATTCCATTTCGATCAAATTTTCCATATTTCCTCTTTACCTTCTTTAAAACATATCGGCTGGGTCAGCAGATTGGACTTTACGTGTAGCAATGGCGCCAGAAATCATACACATAATAATTGTCATAACTTGCACCTGAATTGCACGTGAAACCGTCATTATGACTGGTAAGTTTGTTGCATTACGAGTCATTGCATATAGTCCAAATGATACAGTTACACCTGGTAAAAACCCTAGTACAGCTAAAATTATAGCTTCTTCAAATACTACACTTAATAAATACGAATTTCGATATCCCATTGCTTTAAAAGTCGCATACTCTTTCATATGAGCATTAACGTCAGTAGAAAGCACTTGATAAACAATAATCACACCGACCAAAAATCCCATTCCCACCCCAAGGCTAAATATGAAACCTATGGCAGTGTTTGTTTGCCAATATTCTCTTTCAAACGTAATAAACTCTTCTTTTGTTAAAACTCGAACATCATTACCTAAGTAAGAACGTAATTGATTGGCAATTAATACTGGGTCTGTATTTGGCTGTAACTGTAATAACCCCAAACTGACACTGCCTGCATCACGGCGAGGAAATAATCTCAAGAAATTTTGGTCGCTGGTCATCAAAGTTGTATCGGCAATAAATGAGGCGCCAACTTTGAACAGTCCACTAACTTTAACTGTACGTCTATCAATTTCTGCACTAACAGATTTACCAGTGTCAACTGTTGATATCATTTCAGCATAGTCACCACGTCCTGCACGGTCAAATAAAACAGTGTCAGGTAACTTAATTTTGCTAAGTTGGCTTGTAACTTCGGGTAAATCAAAAGCTGACTTATTTGGCTGAAAACCTGCCACAAGTACCGTAGCTTTTTTACCCGTCTGAGGATTTTTCCAATCTAGAAAATTAACATACATCGCGTCTGCTGATTTTACCCCAGGTATATCCATCGCTTGAAAAAGGCGCCTGCGAGTAAACGAGGACATATTAGCCAAATTACGTGCTTGGGGACTAATCAAAAAAATATCAGCTTGCATACTACGGTGTAACCGAGTATTACTATCAAATAACGCCGACTGAAACCCAAGCTGCATAAACATTAGTACATCGGCAAAAGCAATACCTGCCAACGCTACTAAAAACCTACCTTTTTCGTGAGTTAGTTGTAACCAACCCAGTGGAGTGCGACGCTGTAATTCTTGAAACATGTTAGATTTTAAATCATTAAAAATTTTTATTACAATTGAATTACTGTTTGCACTTGCAAATTTGTAAATCTAGCTGCTTGTAAGCTCGACATATCATCAAGTTTGACATGGACTTCAATAATGCGAGAGTCAATATTGCTGGATGGGTCAGCGTTAACTATGTTTTGACGTTGAACTTGATATCCTATCCTGTCAACAGTTCCTTCTAACTTTTGGGGTAACGAGTCGCTAGTAACTTGAACTTTTTGTCCTTTGCGTATTTTACTAATGTCACTTTGATAAACTTCAGCAACTGCGTACATTTGATTCGTTTCGCCAAAGTCCACTACTCCCTCGTTTCCTACGGTTTCACCCGCACGGGTATTTATCTTTAAAATTCTGCCGTTTTTAGGCGCCCGAATATAAGCCAAAGCAAGTTCAGCACGAATACGTTCAACGGTTGCCACTGCACTTTCAATTTCAGCTTGAGCAGCAGTAACATCGGTTGGACGTATTTCCGCAGTTTGTGCCAAAGTTCCCCTGGCTTCATTAATTTGTTGTTGTGTACTGGCTATAGTTTTGTCGCGAGTAGCTTTCGCTTCGTTAATTTGTTGTTGCTGTGTAGCTATAGTTTTATCGCGATTTGCTACTGCTTCTTTTATTTGTTGTTCTAATGTCGCAATTGTACGACTTAAAGTTGCTTGACTTTCTAATAACTGTTGAGTTGACGTTTCAGCACTTAACCTACGTCTATCTACTTCTTGACTAGATATAACACCTTCTTTATATAAACTTTCATAGCGTTGCACATCAGCAGTAGCATTACGTCTTTCTGCTGCGATGCGTGCGACTGTTGCTTTTAGAGCTTGCCTTTGTCCAGTTAATTCTGCTTCTAAACGGTCTATTGCGGCTTGTTGTGTTGCTGAGTCTCCTTTTAATTGGGCTTCAAGTCGGGCAATTGTTGCTTGTTGTGTTCTTATATCTCCTGTTAATTCTGCTTGTAAGCGATTAATTTCTGCACCTCGCGCCGTTAATTCTCCTTGTTTGGCGCCTGCTCTTACCTGTCCTAATTGTGCCCTGGCGACAGCAACTTTTTTTTCTGCCTCTCGCATCGATGCTAATAGACGGTCGCGGTTTTCCATCACCGCTATTGCCTGTCCTGCTCGAACGACATCTCCCTCTTTGACTAATAATTGCTCAACCCTGGTACCTTGATTGGATGTTGGCGCCGTTAACTTTATAACCTCACCTTGAGGCTCAAGCCTTCCTAACGCTGTAACCGTAGTTACCTGGGGAGCCGCCACTGCAACAGGTTTTGGAGCCGACGCTTCCCGAACCCGATTAGTTATAAAAATTCCAATACCTCCAGCAATTAAGGCACCAATAATTAACTTAATAATTAATGGGCGCCTGGGTTGAGGTGATTCGAGCTTGTGGTTTTGCACCATAGAACCGCCCTGTGGTTGTATATACTAAACCGTTTAGTCTTATAATATAGCTAAACTAAACCGACTAGTTCAGATGAATAAATCAGAAGTTCTTATATTTCCTGGCTTTACTTCGGTATATAAAAATAGTTCATGCTAACGAATAAAACGGTAGTTTATCTTTTATATTTTTCCGGTAGTGGTAATTATTTTATGTTAAACGTAAATAACTACTGTTAATTTAAATACCCGTTGTTACTTAGAATACGGTCATTTAATTACTATTTAACCGTGTTAAGTATAAGATTTACTAATGAGTCTTGTGTTGTACTTACATCTGAATACACTTTTAACCATTGTTATTTTTTTACAAAATGTAATTTTCTGATAGTTATAGTCAAAACCAAAAATGCACTAACACAATTCAATAATTGATTGTGGGTAAATGTATAGCTAATTTTTGAAGTGATGATGTGTTGGTTAATATATAAAACGGAACGTATTAGTAATGGCACGTATAAAAGCGAGAGAAATTGAGCGCGAGACGACTTTAGAAAAAATAGAGAAAATATTAACAGGCGCCATGCAAGAGTTTCTTGCACATGGGTATGCAGGTACAAGTATGGATAGAGTTGCAGCACGTGCGGGGGTGTCTAAAGCAACAGTATATAGCCATTTTCACGATAAAGAAAGATTATTTAAAGCTTTAATTCAACAATCCGCTCACAAAAAATTTGAAGATTTATTTGATAATCTCCCACTTGAAGGAGAGCCTGAAGTGGTATTGCGACATTTAATTACAACCGCACTACATCGAATGATAAACGATAAAGAGCATCAAGCCTTCGTTCGGATATTAATAGGAGAATCTGGACGTTTTCCTGAATTAGCCAAAGCGTGGATTCACGATATTATGACACCGCCACTTAAAATTATTTGTGAATATCTAAATAAACACCCAGAATTAAATATACCCGATGCTGAAGCGACAGTACGAATGATGATTGGCTCAATGGTGCATTTCATGATGACTCAAGAAATACTCCACGGAAAGGAAATTTTTCCAATGGAAACTGACCGTATGGTTGAATGTTTAATGTATCATATATTTAAAAATTAATTTGGTAATATTTTTTACTATAGAGACAAGTATTAGCGACTAAAGATATAAACAAACTATCTGTCCAATGTAACTTTAAAACTATCCAATACAAAACAGCCTCAGCCAACATTGTGGCACTAAATGCCAATATAATCAACCAATAAAACATTAAATTAGAAGGCATCATATTCCCAATGGGTTAATCTTGTAAACTTCCGGAAAGGACTCAAAAAATAGTGGTGTAGTAATTAGTAGTCCACAGAGGTAAAAATACTATGCCAGTACACACTAACTCATATCCTATACTACAACTTGGTTCAGAAGGCGCCAAAGTAGAAGAGTTACAGCGGTTGTTAATGCCAAGACTTCCAGGACCAGACCGTTTTCCAGTTAATGGTATTTTTGGCTCTGAAACCGAACATGCAGTAGAGACAGCACAGTACCAATTTTTTCTCAAGCAAACAGGTATTGTTGACGAAATGCTTTGGAAGTCACTATATGCTAAAGCACCTGTAAATAAACCAGTACTGCGTCGCGGCGCCAAACATGAACTAGTAGCAATGGTACAAGAAGTCCTGAAGGATAATGGATTATATGGTGGCGCCATCGATGGTGACTTTGGTGCAGGTACAGAAACTGCCATTAAAAATGTACAGCGTAACCGCCGTTTAACTATTGATGGTGTTATCGGAAATCAAACTTGGAAAGTTTTATGTGATATAGCTACCTTTGTAACTGTAAATTAATACTTTTTATAGTACAAAAGCTCATTTAACCTTGCTTTCCTGCACGTTTATTAACATAAATAGTATAAATTTTAGCTTCGGCTATACCATAGAGATATAAAAGTTTGTATGCTGAGACTAATAGTCTTAATAATTCGTTAAAAACTGTGCAAGAAGATTTCAGATTAATAATTGATTTGGTTTCAGTTCTCGCTGTTGCTGCGTGTGGTGGTTTATTTGCTGCACTGTTGCGACAACCTGTATTGCTGGGGTACCTTATTGGCGGGATGGTCGTAGGTCCCACTGGACTGGGGCTAATAAAAGAATTAATTCAAGTCGAAACATTGGCACAGTTCGGTGTGGCGTTTCTGTTATTTGCGTTGGGAGTAGAGTTTTCGCTGGCAGAACTTAAGAAGGTTCAAGGTATCGCACTTGGGGGAGGTGCCGCCCAGATAATTCTAACAATAGCAGTTACGGTTTTGGTGTGTGGATTTTCAGGTTTTTGGGGAACCTTGCCAGCGAAGGGAGTATTTTTAGGGTCTATACTTTCTTTATCTTCAACTGCGGTTGTTCTCAAATGCTTAATGGAGCGTAATGAGACAGAAACACCTCACGGACAAGTTCTGTTGGGTATATTGGTTGTACAAGATTTAGCGCTAGGTTTAATGTTAGCAGTGTTACCTGCTCTCGATAAACCACCCGAATTAATAGGGGTAGCGGTATTAATGGCGCTCGTTAAAATTGGGTTGTTTACAGCAGGCGCCGTTGCTGTGGGAAAGTTCGTAATACCATCATTATTAAGGTTACTTGCGCGTACTGAGAGCAAGGAATTATTTTTATTGGGTGTGGTGGCGCTGTGTTTAGGAATTGCTCTATTAACCGAATATTTGGGACTTTCGATTGAAATGGGCGCCTTTGTTGCAGGGTTGATGATATCAGAAGTTGAATATGCTGACCAAACGTTAACATACGTGGAACCCTTGCGGGATATTTTCGCAAGCTTGTTTTTTGTTTCTATTGGGATGTTAATTGACCCCTTATTTCTATGGAACAACCTGGAATTAATATTGGGATTGGTTGCTTTGGTATTAGTAGGCAAGTTTTTCATCGTCACACCAATCGTTAAATTATTCCGCTATCCATTGAAGACGGCAATTATAGCAGGTGTTGGGCTAGCGCAAATAGGGGAATTTTCGTTTGTACTTGCCAGTAAGGGTCAAGCTTTAGGTTTGGTATCGCGTCGCATTTATTCACTGATTTTAGGCACAACAGCAGTTACGCTGATTATTACACCATTTTTATTGCGGTTAATACCAATTGTGTTTGACTGGATAGAGTCAATACCTTGGTTGAAACCATATATTAGTGGTGAAGTGGGTCCCATAGAAGTTTCGGAAGATTTACCCTACAAAGACCATATAGTTGTTTGTGGTTATGGGCGGGTTGGTAAAAACCTGGTTAAATTGTTACAGATGCACGATTTGCCATTAGTCGTAATAGACCAGTCAGAAAGCCGAATTCAGCAGTTACGTGAAGCAAAATTACCGTATGTATACGGCAATTGTGCTAGCCTACATGTGTTAGAAACAGCAGGAGTAAATGCTGCCAGAGGAATGGCAGTTGCGCTTCCTGACCCAATGAGTAGTAGATTATCTCTAAAGCGGGCATTAGAATTATCGCCAGAACTTGATATAGTTTTGCGTGCGAATAATAACAAAAATATTGAGGTATTTTATCAATTAGGCGCCCGTGAGGTAGTACAGCCCGAATTTGAAGCTAGTTTACAAATGGCGACACATTTATTAACTGATGTGGGATTATCACCAATAGTTATTCAGCGCGAAATGAAAGAAATTCGCGATCGTCATTATTTAGATTTGCGTCCAGAGGAAACCGAGTCAGAGTCAAGACGTGGTGTAAGGGAAGCAACACAAGACTTAAATCGTCGCTGGTATCCTCTTCCTTCTGGTTCACCTTTAATAGGGATGACGCTTGAACAAGCAGATATGCGTTACCTAACGGGAGTTAGTTTAATGGCTATCGAACGTGCAAACGGTAAGGAAATCGATTATCCTGACGGTAAAACCAAATTAGAGGAAGGCGATAAATTATTACTAGTTGGTCAAGATAGCGAATTTGCAGCATTGGACGAATTTGCTAGAGGACAAGCAACAATTCCTAATCAAAGTAGTGCGTGTCAGTGGATATTTGTCAGTAGCGAATGCAAATTAATTGGGAAAACACTTGAAAAAATAGAATTTCAAACAACTTTTGGGGTGCAAGTGCAAGCAATGCGTCGGGATGGTAGATTTATTCGTATTCCCGACGTACACACAGAGTTACAATCGCGTGACCAACTATTACTATGTGGCAATTTAACAGCGCTACAGCAACTTGAACAATTACTGGCGCCGTCGAATGTAACAATACCCATAGCTACCATTAGATAACCTGCGAGAATAGAAAAAATGTGAAGACCGAGTGTATTCGGTCTTTTACCTTTAACCTAAAGGCTTTATGTAAGCAATAGCCTGCTTCCAAATAGTCACTTTCTGACCGCTGCTATCTTGAACTAACATGCACTGTAAATCTTGCCATAATATTTTGCCACTGATAACATCACCTGTTGAAAGCTTAACTTCAACTTGCGAAGTTTCTTTAATCAAGTTTTGGACTTGACGAACACTTGGTAAAGAGGTATCGAATTCTGTAAGCATTTTGAGTAAAGATAAAATAATAAACTTTCATCCTTGATAATTCATCTAGAGGGTAAATGGCAATAGAATTTACTAAGTATCACGGTTTAGGTAACGACTTTATTTTGGTTGATAATCGCTCAACCTTAACTCCAGCAATTACTCCATCTCAAGCGATTAAATTTTGCGACCGTCATTTTGGCATAGGTGCCGATGGTGTAATTTTTGCCATGCCGGGTCAAAATGGTACTGACTACACAATGCGAATATTTAACTCCGATGGTTCAGAACCAGAAATGTGTGGTAATGGTATTCGTTGTATGGCAGCATTTCTAGCTGATTTAGAAGGCACATCACGCCAAAGCGACAAATATCTTATTCATACGCTAGCAGGCACAATTACTCCTCAACTAATGCCTGACGGGCAAGTTAAAGTAGATATGGGAGAACCTCGCTTACTTGCTGGAGAAATTCCTACTACGCTATGTCCTCCCGACCAAAAAGTTGTCGAACATCCAATTGAAGTCAATCGTAAAACTTGGGAAGTTACCTGTGTTAGCATGGGCAACCCGCACTGTATCACCTTCGTTGAAGATGTTGCAGCAATAAATCTTGAAGAGATTGGTTCCAAATTTGAACATCATCCAGCCTTTCCACAGCGTACCAACACAGAATTTATCCAAATAGTGCGTCGAGACTACGTAAAAATGCGCGTTTGGGAACGTGGTGCTGGAATAACACTAGCTTGCGGAACAGGCGCCTGTGCATCATTAGTAGCAGGCGTACTAACAGGAAAATGCGACCGTATAGCCACCGTCGAACTTCCTGGAGGACTATTAGAAGTAGAATGGTCAAACATCGACCAACGAGTTTATATGACAGGACCTGCCGAAAGAATCTTTACAGGTAGATTGTAGAGTGCGTGGCGCCACCAACAATCTCAACAAGAAACAACAATTTAGTGGTGCCACGCACCATTAATTAGTGAAACAATATATTTGATAGGGTTTCTGGCTGTTTGAGTAGGCACTAAAAATATTTTGAAAAATTTTTCCAAAAAGGCTTGACATTCTCTTGTGGACTCGTTATCTTAAATAGGTCGG